>Ga0196976_1000477_pt1 | contig 25285 bp, 14 predicted proteins | sample S3v_513CmetaG_FD_148644 | JGI IMG/M metagenome (GOLD analysis project Ga0196976, IMG submission 148644) | Soil microbial communities from Anza Borrego desert, Southern California, United States - S3+v_5-13C | ecosystem: Environmental > Terrestrial > Soil > Desert | place: USA: California...
AACCCGTTCTTCCCCGCCGCGACGTAGGCGTAGGTGCGGGCCACGTAGACGTTCTTCGCGTCCTCGATGTCCACGTGCGCGACGACGCGCGGCTTCGCGGGATCGGTGATGTCGATCGTGTGCAGCCCCTTCTCGTCGGTGGCGAAGGCGTAGCGGAACTGCACGCCGAGGCCCGTCGCGGAGTGGATCTCCGGCACGGTGGCCACGATGCGCGGCTGGGTGGGCGTGTCGACGTCGACGATGACCAGCCCCTCCTTCGCGCCGACCAGCACCCACCGCCCGGCCACGTAGATCGACTCGGCGCCTTCCAGCGCGCCGTTCGGGTTGAAGACCACGTCGCGCTTGAAGAAGTTGTTGGACGGATTGCCGTCGACCAGCGTGGTCACGTCGACCAGGATCAACCCTTCCTCGCGGTCGGCGATGTACGCGTACCGATACAGCGGGTGCATCGGCTGCTCCTGGTTCTCGGGGATCAGCGCGGTCTTGCGCGTCGGGTCGACGGGCATGGTGGTCGGGAGCGCCACGGCGCTGGCGAACTTCGTCTTCACGAACGTGCGCTGGCCGATCGGCGAGACCGGCGCGGTGACGATGCGCTCCGAGAAGTCCTTGTTGTCGATGTTGGCGATGTCGTAGACGTAGAAGCCGTTCTCCCCCATGGCCACGAAGGCCCACTCGCCGCGCATCTGGATGCTGCGCGCCCCCTCGGAGGGGTGCTCGTAGACTTCCTTCAGCTTCTTCCCGTTCTTCTGGTGGTTGGCGTAGTAGTCGGGATAGACCGTCTTGTGCAGCGACGAGCCGATCACCGCCTGCGGCTCGTCCCATTCCGTCACCGCCACGGCCTCGATGGCTTCCTCCGCCGCCACCCAGACGTAGCGGCCGATGAAGTTGACGAAGTTCGTCCCCTGCAGGAGGAGCTGCGCCATCCAGGCGTTGTTGTCGTTGGCCTGCGTGAGGTGGCAACTGTTGCACCCCTGCGTCTCGCGCGTGCGCACCGTGTGCGGCACGTGCGGGTTGAAGGCCTGGCTGCTGTAGCCGGGGGCGGAGATGGGCGGCTGCTGGATGTAGATGCGCTGGCGGAAGGCGTTGGTGGAGCTGAGCACGAGCGCACTCGACGAGCGCACCGGGGCGATCTTCTTCCCCTTGGTCGTGCCGTTGACGCCGAGCATGATCGTGTCGGTGCGGATGACCTGCGGGTTGTAGCTCGCGTAGTTGCGCGTGACGGTCCCCTCGTAGTGGTTCATCTCCGTCTGCGCGTTCTGCTCCTGCGGCAGGTGGCAGCCGGAGCACGAGGTCATCCACGAGGTGTGGCAGGAGTAACAGGTCATCTTCGCGTCGGTGTGCGCGGCGCCGCCCGCGGAGCTCTGGATGGTCTTCGCGTAGTGCGAGCGCGTGTTGAAGCGCGGATGCCCCGGCGTGACGCTGTCCTTGACCTGCACGACTTCCCACTGCTGTCGCGGGTTGACCATCGAGCGCTGGATCAGCTTTCCGTTCGCCCAGACGAAGCGGCGCTGGCCGAAGGGCGTCGTGCCCAGTCGCAGGTCATTGCCGCCCGGAGGCGCCGCCGGGCCCGAGGTGCGGAGGTTGGTGTAGCCCTGCGCGTTGCCGTGGCAGTCCTGACACTCGATCTCGATGGTGTTGCCGTATTCGGCGTAGAGCTGGCCGTTGCCGTGATTGTCCTGCGAGAAGTGACAGTCGACGCAGTGCATGCCGCGCTCGATGTGGATGTCGCGCAGGTGCACAGCCTTGGCGAACTTCTCCGCGTCGTCGAACGGCACGATCCTGTCGTCCTTGTCGAGGAGGTTGCCCTTGCGGTCGCGCTTGAAGACGGCCATGAAGTTCCAGCCGTGGCCGTGGTAGTCGGCGAACTGCGTGTGCTTCGCCTTCGGATTGAGGCTGGAGACTTTTTCCAGGAACTCGACGTTGCTCCAGAGGCCGCGCACGGCGGCGCCTTCGGGATTGCGGTCGAGTGCAGCGCGCTTCTCGGCCTCGGTCGGATATTTCTGTTCCTTCGGCCAGAGCAGCGCGGCGTCGGACTCGTAGTCCCACATGATGTAGCCGAGGTAGGTATTCACGAAGGAGTTGGGCTGGTGCATGTGACACGACATGCACTGCGCCGTCGGCACCGCGCGCGTGAACTGGTGCTTGATCGGGTGGCCCTTCTCGTTCTTCGGGATGGTCGGGTCGGCGGAGGCGGAGAGGCCGGTGTTGCCGTAATTCGCGAAGCCGCCGGAGTGCAGCGGATCGCGGTCGTTGGCGTAGACGACGTGGCATCCGCTGCAGCCGGAGGCGCGGTAGTCGCCGGGGTGCTCGTTCGTGCCGAAATACGAGAGATGCGGATCGTTGAGACGCGTCTTGTGGATGTTGATCACGGCCGGCGAGATGCGCAGCCCCGTGCCGCGTCCACGGTTGGAGAGGCGGATGTCGGGACGGCCCGATTCCTCGAAGGTGGTGAAGTTGCCGATCTCCGGCGGGATGGGGTTGTTCAGCGCGCCTCCCCTTTCGAAGGCACGGAAATACTCGCCAGGCTGGATGACGGTCCACTGCGGCATCGGCACGAGGAGCGGCAGCGCGCCGCGGGCGATCTGGTACGGCGTCGGCGGCGTGACCGGCCGGAGCGCCTGCGGGTTGCCGTCGCGGTTGTAGCTCTCGCCGAGGAGCCCTTCCTTGCGGCCGAGGATGCCATTGGCGTACGGAGCGGCGGCCCAGAAGACCGCGGCCGTGGTCATCGTGCTGCGGGGGACGGCGTTGACCTGTCCCTGATGGCAGCCGCCGCAGGTCTCCTGCGCCACGCGCAGGTCGCCGGGATTGACGAACTTGATGAACTCGGCGCTTTCCCGCATCGAGCGCGTGTAGAGGCGCTCGGGGTTCGCGCTGGAGGCCTTGCCGCCGCGCACCCAGAACTCGGGGTTGCGCGGCAGGACGTGGGCGCGGTTCTTCTCGGTGGCGTTGGCGTCGCCGCCGTGGCAGTCGGTGCAGCCGAGCTTCACCGCGGCCGAGGCGTGCATCGGCTCGATGCCGCCATGACAGGTCACGCAGCCGCGGCTCTTCGCGTCGGCCTGGGCCTGCGTCTGCCGCAGCAGCGGCGAGTTGCCCGAGACCATCTGCGTCGACGGCAGCTGCTGCGCCGCGATCACCGCGGCGGCGGCGAGGAGTGCGAAGCTCGTGAATACCTTGCGCATAGTCTCCCGAATGTAGGGCGGGCTTCAGCCCGCCGATGGCCGGGCTGAAGCCCGGCCTACGTTGTCAGAATTGCAGAATCAGATTCGTGAACACGTGGTACAGCGGGTCGCCGTCTTCGTAGATGTCCTTGAAGCCCTGCCCCGGGATGAAGCCCGCCGCGCCGCCGACCAGGATCACGTTGTTCGAGAGGAACGGACGGTAGCGGAGGCCGACGCTGAGGTCGAAGCCGAGCTCCTCGCGGATGGTTTCCTGGAAGAGGATCTGCTTCAGCGGCTCGGTGGTGGCCAGGCGGATGTAGTTGCCGGTGAAGATGGCCTTGAGCCGCGGCGTCACTTCAACGTCGAGGCCGGTGGTGATCAGCGCGACGCCGGGGTTGACGTAGTTCGGCTGGCCTTCGTCCTTGCTGCTGCGCAGGCTGGTGAAGAGACTGCCGCGGTCGACGAGCGCGACGCCGGTGCCGGCCAGGCGGATGCCCAGCCGGTTGAAGAACGAGAAGCCGCCGCCGGCGAAGTTGGGGTTGTCGAAAATGGAGTCGAAGCCGGTGCCGGTGCGGTCGCGCGGATCGTCGTCGCCGGTGGCGTAGAGGAAGCCGATCTTCGGGCGCAGCCAGTCTTTGTCGAACGACAATTCGACGGCCACCAGTCCGGCGCTGATGTTGATCTCGTCGTCCTCGCCGGGGCGCAGGCGCGGGTCGGGGCCGGCGATCGGATTCAGCGAGTCGCGGCCGAAGACGTAATAGAGCGCGTGATCGACGTTGATGCGGCCGAAGTGGCCGAAACCGGCCTGGCCGAGGTAGACCGCCTCGATCTCGTGCGGCGTGAAGACCCCCACCGGCGCCGGACGCACCAGGATGCCGTTGCGGTCGAACTTGAACGTGGCGTCGTCCTGGAAGGCGTGGATGGAGAACTGCTGCGTGTAGCCCTTCTTGCCGAGGAAGTCCTGCGCGTAGAAGTTGCCGATCAGGACGCGCTGGTCCCGGAATTCGGTGAGGCGATTGAGGCCGCTGTTGGTGTCCTTCTCCAGGCGCTCGAAGAAGGCGGCGTTGTACTGGAAGCGGTTGTTCCGGAGGTTGCCGAAGAAGCGGATGCCGAGGTTCGTGTCGGCGAAGATGAAGCCGCGGAAGTCGCTGACGAACGGCTGCGACCCGGCGCGGATGGACATGAAGTCGTAGTTCTCGCCGAGCACTTTCAGCAGGCGCTCGTAGAAGAGCTCCTGCAGCGCGAAATGCGAGTCCTTGCGCTCGGTGCCGCGGCGGACGTCGGGCTTGAGGATGCCCGGCTCCTCGACGTGGACGAAGTTGAAGTTGCCGATGGCCGTGGCCTTGAGGCGCTGGCGCACCGGCTGGAAGGCGGTGAAGCCCTGGAAGAGGTCCGCCGAGACGATGACGTTCTGGACGAAGACGCCCTGGTCGTTCTCGCCGAAGAAGGTGAAGCTCTGCGGGCGTCCGGCGCTCGGATTGGACGGCGTCGGCACGGCGCGCGACTCGACGAGGGTGTCGCTGATGCCGGTCAGGACGAGGAAGTAGTCCTTGCCGAAGATGGGGAGGTCGCCCTTGAGGAGGTTCTGGTTGTACGGATCGAGCGTGGCGCCGCGCTCCCCCAGCTCGCCCGGGAGCTTGCGCGCCTGCGGCTTCTCGTCCATCTCGTAGGGCGGCGGCGCGATCCTCCACCGGTCGACCATCTCCTGCACGGCCTCGGCGTTCGGCACGGGGAGCGCGCCGTAGCGCGGCGTGACGTCGAAGCCGGGCTGCCGGGCCACGTTGTCGCCCGCCTGCACCCGCAGGATCTGCGTGGCCGTGCTCGTGCCGTCCGTGACCGTGAGGTCGTACGTGCCGGTCTTCATCGGCGCGGTCCAGACCAGCTCCCAGCGCCCGGCGGCGTTGGCGGTGGTCTGTCCCTTCCCGACGGTCTCGACGGTGAGCGTGATCTGCGCCCCCGGCGCGGCGGTGCCGCTGATGGTGAACGGCACGCCCTCGGCGTAGACGGCGTTGTCGTCGTTGATGGTGAGGGTCTGGGCGCTCGCCGAAACAGCGAACAGCATCAGCACGGCTGCCAGACGTAGGGCGGGCTTCAGCCCGCCCACCCCGCCCGAGAGGCGGGCTGAAGCCCGCCCTACGTTTTCTAGCTGCATGGGCCACCCCCACATTCGGTGACTCCCTCGGGCTGGCGTGGGAACTTGAACATGGGGAGTCGGGCGCCGTCGATCTTGATGGTGTCGGCCCAGCGGTCGGTGGGCGGGAGAAAGTCGCCCGCGCCGATGTAAGTCACGTAGTCGTCCTGCTCGATGCCGTCGCCGGAGACGCCGAGGCCGCCGACGAGCTGGCCGTTGCGCACGAGCGGCGTCGCTCCGGCGAAGAAGGTCACGCCGTTCTGGTTCGCATTGGCGAGCTGCGAGCCCTGCGAGCAGGGACGCGTCACGTTGCCGAGGTAGAGCGTCGAGTACCACGGCCCCGGCGCCGGATCGAAGACGCGCGAGTCGATCCCCGGCGGGAAGAACGGCTGCGCGCCGAAGCCGATCGTGCGCGTCGTCACCCACGTCCCCGCCGGAATCCCCGGCAGGTCGGTGCGCGCGCGCGGATCGTTGCTGTTGAAATAGACGACGTTGCGCGCCTTGGCCGGGACGACGTCCACGGCGTCGAAGAGCGCGTCGGGCATGCGGTAGTGCGCGAGGATCGAGCCGTCGGTGTCGACGACGGTGATGATCATGCGCGCGTAGCTGTTCAGCGGCAGGCGCACCTGCGCGCGCGTCCGCTTCGAGGCGGCCACGCTGCGCTGCACGATCTGGTCGACTTCCGCGGCCGACAGCAGCGTCCCCGCCCGCGGTCCGACGAGATAGCCGTTCGGCGCGCAGCCGCCGAACGCCGGGCCGTAATAGAACGTCCCGTTCGCGGCGCCGGCGCTGGTGCCGTTCGGGCGCTCCAGGCCGACCGGCAGGCCGTTCGAGTTGAAGCGCAGCTTCGCGTTCGGGCCGAGGAACGGCAGGCGGATGCCTTCGATGAAGACGTTCCCCGGGAACGGGAGCGGGTAATACGGCACGGGGACGATGCCGGCCGCGCCGAAGGCGCCGGTGACGGCCGCGAACTCCTCGAGGTCGGTGTCGTTGTCGATGCCGTAGACGCCGATGGCGCCGAGGAGCTTGGCCTTGGTGACGATGCCGCGGTTGAGGTCCGCCTCGAGCACGCGGTAGAGCGGAATGCCGCCCGGCCGCACGGGACGGTCGCCGACCCGCTGCGGATTCGGCTGGTCGTCGAACTGGATCTTGCCGGTGACGAGGCCCGCGCCGCAGCCGGCGGAGGTGGTGGAGTTGCAGAGGAGATCGGTCGCGGGCGTGGCCAGGTTGGCCCGGAAGGCCTCGATGGAGCGCGCGCGGACGACGCACTGGCCCGCGTTCCACGCGGCGTTCAGGTCGCAGCCGCGGTTCGACTGCTCGATGCCGTACAGCGCGCCGCTGGCGGTGTTGGTCAGTCCCGGCGGGAAATGGACCTGGCTGATGAAGCGGATGGTGCGCGAGGAGAGCGGCGCCTGGCTGTTGCTGAAGAAGGCCGCCGTGCGGGCCACGCCGAGAGCCAGATCGTCGTTGGCCTGGAGAAAGCCGGGCTGGCGGTAGACCGCGAGCGGGCGTCCGGTGCGGTCGACGACGGCGATCGTGGCGGTGTCATTGTTCAGCGCCGCCGCGGCCGCCTCGACGATGGCCTGCACCTCGGCCGCGCTCAGCGCGTTGAAGGCCTCGGGAGTGCCATCCCCCACCGCGCCGTCCGTGCACGACTGCTGCGCCGTGAACTGCAGCACGCAGCCCGGCAGCTCCAGATGATCGGCCGGCAGCGTCACCGCGCGCACCGCGCGCTGCTTCGCCAGCACCGGCGACACCACCGCCGCGATTACAAGGGCCCCGATGAACTTCCAACGCATCGTTATCCCGCCCTCCGTTGTTGCTGGTTGCTGGTTGCTGGTTCGTTGCGGTTTCTCGAGATGCCACCACGAACCAGCAACCAGCCACCAGCAACAACCCCTAAATCTGATACACGAACGTAGCCGCATTATCCGCGAGGACGATCGTGTCTCCCCGCTTGAGCTCTACCTCGGTGATGCGCTTGCCGCCGACGAAGGTGCCGTTGGTCGATCCCTGGTCGATGGCCCACACCTTCCCGCCGCGCGGCATCACGCGCACGTGGCGCTTGGAGACCCGGCTGTCGTTGATGACCACCTGGGCCATCGAGGCGTCGCGGCCGATGTAGACGCCGTCCCCTTCGATGACCACGCGCTGTCCTTCATTCGGACCGCTCGTGCAGAGAATCATGCCGTACCACTCGACGAACTCCGTCGAGCCGCCGGACTTGGCGGCGGCCTGCACGTCGGAGAGATTGCCGATACGCGTCGCCTCCGCCGGAGCGGAGAAGCTCGCCGCGGGAGGCGGTGCCGGTGCCGGTGCCGGCGCCGGCGGCTCGGGCGTGCGGACGGGAGGCGCGGGCGGAGGCGCCTGCGCCTGCGCGGGCAGCGGCGGCGGTGCGGGCCTCGGCGCGGCCGGCGCGGCGGGACGGTCGTCCCCCTTGCGCGTCAGCCGCTGGAAGAGCGCGATGCCCACCGGCACGAGCACGACCAGCACGAGAATGGTGATCGTGATCAGCACGATCGAATCGAGCATCCGCGGTTCCCCTCCCGAAGTCCCGGACGTGCCCCCTGCGCTGGGCAACGCCGCGGCAGCAGCCAGTAGCGGTTTCGAGCGCACATGATACTCGTGACAGGTCACGCACGAGCTGGCGGCGTTCACGCCGCCGCCGTGGCACGAGGTGCAGTCGCTCTTGACCGGCATGTGCACGTCGGCGGTATTGACACTATTCCGCAGTCCTTTGTGGCACGACTCGCAATCGAGCCCGCTGTGCGCGGTGTGGGTGAAGCGCGAGCCGGGCATCCACTCGGTGACGATCTTCGGCGGCTCGACGGCGTAGCGCTCCCCTTTCCGCTGCAGCGCGTGGCACTTCTCGCACTTCACCTTCACCACCTGCGTGGCGTTGATGATGGCCCGCTCGTCGAGACCGACCACGCCGCGGCGCGTGAGGATGCGCCGCACTTCGGCCGGCGACTTGCCGATGATGTCGCGGTTGCCGGCGTAGGTGGTGGCGATATAGCCGTAGGTGAGCTGCGGGTCGCCGCCGTGCGGGATCTCGGCCGTCGGGAAACGGGGGTCGAAGGTGAGCTTGTGGCAGCGCTGGCAGTGCTGCTCGAACTCGAGCCGCACCGGGTCGGCCTTGCCGCGCGTGACGACGAGCTTGTGGCAGCCGTCGCACTTCAGTTCTTCGCGCCTGCCGGTGGCGTTGAAGATGCCGCCCTTCCGAAGATGCAGCTTGTGGTTGAAGCGGACGTTGTTCGGGTCGGCGACCGAGGTCAGCTCGGGGTGGTCCTTGCCGAACGAGGTGATGCTGCGGATCGCGGAGTCGCCCGCCAGCGCCACCTTCACGTGCGGCGCGAGGTTGGCGTGGCAGGACGCGCAGGTCTGGTCGTCGACCAGGGCCAGCTTCTGCAGCTCGCGGTGCTCGGCGTGGCAGGCCATGCACGTGAGCGGGTCCTTCTCGTTCTCGGCGTGCTGCGCGCGCTGGTGACACTGCATGCAGCGCTCGTCCTTCACGCTGTTCCACGGGTCGTGACAGGCCTCGCAGTTCCTGGCTACTTCCTGCGCGTTCGCCCGCGCGTGCGCCGACGACACGCCGCCGGGCATGAACGCGGTCTGTTTCTCCGGCTTCGTGACCTCGGCGACGACGTACAGCGTGACGATCAGGCCGATGGCGACGAGGCTCAGTTTGGTCAGCCAGACGCGGCGCAGGCGGAAGGCGTCCGCGTAATCGACCTTCGGCGCGCGCACCGGCGGACCGCCCGCCGCCGCGACCATCGGGACTTCTTCATCTTCCTCTTCGACGACGGCCGCCGCCACCGGCTTCGGCTTCGTCACCAGGCGGAGGAAGAGCGGCTTCTTCGGCTCCGCGACCTGCACCTCGATGCGCAGGTCGCCCACCTCGATGACGTCGCCCTTGGCCAGCCGCGCCGTCTCGACCGGCTTGCCGTTCACGTACGTGCCGGTGATCGAGCCCTTGTCCGTGACGCTGTAGCCGGCGGAGTCGCTCTCGATGATGGCGTGCTCCAGCGCGACGGCCGGGTTGTCCGAGCGCAGCTCGGCGTTCGTCCCGCGCCCGATGCGCAGCACGGACGCGCGGATCTCGCTGAGCGAGATCTGCCGGCCCGTGACGCGCTGGATGACGAAACTCATGGACTCGCTTCGCTCGTCGTTACTGGGTTACTGGTTGCTGGTTCAAGGCAGTGCACCGCCTTGAACCAGCAACCAGTAACCAGCAACAGCCTCTAAAACACCTTCCCGTAATAGAAGACGGCCACCACGTGCACGGTTCCGAACACGAGGACCGCGATCGTGACGGGCACGTGGATGTACAGCCAGAACTCGAGGATGTTCTTGTAGCGCTGCTGATACATGAGGCGCATCAACAGCTCTTTGCGCTGGCGGGAGAAGACGAGCATCTGCCGCAACTGCTCCTGCTCCTCCTTCCCCACGAGGGCCAGGAGCTTCGACCAGTCGGCCGCCGTCTGCTGCGACTTGCGGCGCATGCGGGAGAAGAGCAGCCGCCATCCCGCCAGCCACCCCGGCATGGACTCTTTCATCAGCCCGTCGTAGATGCGCACGAACGGCTGCGAGCGACCGTTGGCGAGGCGGGCCATGTTGCGGGCGAGCTGGTTGAGCTGCGTGGAGATCTCTTCGACGGTGAGGTTGCTCTCGACCTCGGTGAGCAGGCGCGGGACGGTGACGAAGAAGATGGCGCCGGCGATGCCGCTCAGCACGACTACGGCCACGAGGATCAGCGTCGTCACCGCCACTTTGTCGTTGAAGCGCCCGCCCGTGTGCAGCACGAGCAGCACCAGCACCAGGATGCCGAGGTAGATGTGCGACTGCAGCCACTGCTCCATCGTCCCGAAGCGGGAGCGGTAGGAGCGCTTGCGGATGCCGTAGTACGCCAGGAGGAGGATGAGCAGGTAGCCGGCGGTGCCGAAGATCAACCCGACCAGCGAGCCGCCGTGGGTGAACTCGCGGCGCGCGCTCCAGACGAAGGCCGCCACGGTGACGGCGAGGAGCACGACGAAGATGCGGCGCCAGATCACGCCGCTGCGTGCTACGGGCATACTACCGCCCCCCTCCCACCGGCGGGCTGAAGCCCGCCTTACGTTGAGCCCGGGCGCGGAGCCTGCCAAACGTAGGGCGGGCTTCAGCCCGCCGGGCACTACGACAAGATGTCATTGCGCCCCTCCCCGCGTGATCACGATCTCCTCCAGCGTGGTGCGGTACTCGTCCGGCGTCAGGCGGATGGCGGCGCCCGTGGGGCAGCTCCGCACGCAGGCCGGGCCGCCTTTGATGTCGCGGCAGAGATCGCACTTCACGGCCTTGGTCTGCTCGACGTCGCTCTTGTGGCCGCCGCCGAACAGCTCCTTGACCCACGAGAAGAGCGACTTCTTCGGCTCCACGTGGATCATGAAGATGTTGCCGTAGGGGCAGTTGCGCTCGCAGTTGCCGCAGCCGATGCAGTTCGACTTGATGTACACCTCGCCGCGCGGGTCGCGCACGAGCGCGTCCGGCGGGCAGTCGAGCATGCACAGCGGGTTCTCGCACTGCCAGCAGGAGTTCGGCGCGAGGAGGTTGTAGAACTTGATGCCGGTGAGGGAGAGGCGGGCCTGCCCGTCGTCGTGCACTCCCTCGCAGCCTTTGATGCAGTTCGAGCAGCGGATGCAGCGGTGCTCGTCGATGATCAGCGTCTGCGTGCCCATGACCACTTCCTCGCGGATGAGGTCCCCGAGCACCGCGCCCGACCCAGGCGTGGCCTCGGCCACGAGGCTGGCGATGCGCCGCTCCTCGAGCTTCTTCATCGGCACGTCGCGCAGCTCGGGCCGCGCGGCGATGAAGTCGTTGAAGTCGCGCTTGGAGAGCTTGATCAGCTCCGAAGGGAAGATCGTCGAGACCGTGGCCGTGCGCGCCGAGTCGGAGAAGAGCGCCGCCTCGCCGAAGAAGTTGCCGGCCACGAGGTAGGAGAGCACGACCTCCTTGTCGCCCGACTTCTTGGCGATCTTCACCATGCCGTTGCGGATCAGGTAGAAGGCGTCCGCCTTGTCCCCTTCCTTGAAGACGACGGCGTCCTTGCCGAAGGCTTCGGTCGTGGCGGCGTCGACGAGCTCACCCAGCGCCGCCTCCGGAATCCCGGGAAACAGATAGCCGCCGAACGCGCGCAGCATGAAGGCCTGGTCGACGAGGTTCTTCGCCTTCGGTGCGTTGCCGAGAAGCTTGAGGATCGACTTGCGGGGGATCTCGATGATGCGCGTCGGGCCGACGGCGATGGCCGTGGCGGTGCGGCGGCGTCCGGAGATGAGCGACATCTCGCCGAAGAAGTTGCCGGCGGTCAGCTCGGCGATCTTCACCTCGCTCGCGGCCTGCTCCGGCGTGCGCCGCAGCTCCACGCGCCCCGAGGCCACGATCAGGAAGTCGTTCGTGTAGTCGTTCTGGCGGATGATCGTCTCGCCCGGCTTGTACTCGCGCACTTTGGCGGCGAGGAACGTCTCGCGGAGCTGCTGCTCGTCGGCGGCCGCGAGCAGGGGGATGCGGCCGCGCAGCGCGGCGATGCGCTCGCGTACGGAGCCTTCCCAGTACGGGAGGCGCTCCTTCAGCACCGCCTCGTCGGCCGGCTCCACCGCGCGGCCCATGAGGTGCTCGACCACTTCCCACCCCTGGTTCATGCCCAGCTTGATGAGATCGCGGCCGCTGGCGGCGCCGATGAGGAAGAGGCCGGGGACGCTCGACTCGTAGACCTGCGAGAGGATGGGGCGCGCGTCCGCGCCGTCGCCGCTGTATTTGATGCCGACGGACTCGAAGAACTTGCGCGGCGCGTCGGCGCCGAGCTTGAGGAAGAGCAGTTCCGCGGGAACGCGCGTGACCTGGCCGCGCACGTTGAGGTCGCAGTAGCCGTCGAACACTTCCTTCACGGTGGTGTTGAAGTAGATCGTCATGCGCCCCGAGGCCTGGCGGGAGAGGACGTCGCGGATCAGGATGTCGTTTGCTTTCGTGATCTCCCCGCCGCGCACGATCAGGCCGACGCGGTTCTCGTCCGAGAGCGAGATGGCGATCTCCAGCGCCGAATCGCCCGCACCGACGACGAGGATGTCCTGCTCCGAATGCTCCGCCGGATCATTGAGCCGCTGGCGCACGTGCGGCAGGTTCTCGCCGGGGCAGCCGATCTTGCGCGGGTTGCCCTGCGTGCCCATGGCCAGCACGACCTTGCCTGCGTCGTACTCGGCGCCGGCGGCCGTCTTCACCTGGAAGCGGTCGCCCTCCTTCCTGATCGACTTGACCTCGGCGTTGTAGGCGACGTTGAGCTTGCGGCCGTCGGCGTACTGCTGCCACGCGGCGAGGATCTGCTCGCGCGAGCCGGCCTCGAACGGCAGGTCGCCGCGCGCGGGGATCATCACCGGCTCGGCCATGACGAACTTGCGCGCCTGGTAGCTGTAGATGGTGTCGGAGAGATGGTCGGTGCGCTCGAGGAGCACGTACGACAGGCCGTTGGCCTGGGCGTGGGCCGCGGTGGCGAGGCCCGCCGGGCCGGAGCCGACAATGGCGAGATCGAATCGGGACATGAGGGTTTCCTGGGCGATTATTCGAGGTTCATCATCTGCGTCTTCGGCGCAGCCACGGCTTCCTGGGCGACGTTGAACGTCATGATGATCTTGCCGAGACGGACCACGTCGCCGTCGGCGAGCACGCGTGGCTTGTCCACTTTCTCGCCGTTGACGAACGTGCCGTTGCGGCTCTGCAGGTCTTCGATGGTGAAGCCCTCGGCCGAGCGCGTGACGCGCGCGTGCCGCGAGGAGATGCTGCCGTCGGGGATGCTGACGGTGCAGTCGGGCGCACGGCCGATGACGCACTCCGCGTCGAGCAGCGGGTAAACCGACTCCGGCCGGTCGTCGGGCGTGAGCGAGCCGACCAGCGTGTTCTTCTTCTCCATCGTCTTCGGCGCGAGGGTGTTGCGGGTGATGACGTCGCGCTCGATGCGCGTCACTTCCGCGTCCTCCAGCACCGGGATGGGGGCGGTCTTCGGCGCGAACGGGTTCTCCGCCTCCGGACCGGCCGACACGATGAGGCCGAGCTCTTCGAGCTTCTTCAGCCGCTCTTCGAGCTGCTTGCGGTCGAGGCCCAGGTCGGTCGTGAGCTGGGCGAGCGTGCGTCCGGTGGAGAGGCGGAACAGGATCTTGAACTCTTCGCCGGAGAGGCTGACCTCCTGCTGCGCCGGGTTCTCGACGACGCGGAAGATCGTGTCGTCGCGATAGCTCCCCTCGGCGCGCTTCTGCGCCTCCTCGAGGAGCGCCGGCACCGTCAGCGCGAGGCGCTTCGCGTTCTCGGGGAGCGTGAAGGAGTCGAGGAGCGTGAAGCTGCCCCCCTCCCAGGCAAAGAGGTCGAGCACCGCATCCGTGGCGTCGGCGACTTTGTTGGCCTCGGCCCAGACGATGTGCTCGCCCTCGAAGAAGACGCGCGTCCGGCGCCCGGCATTGTCGAGATCGAGCGTCCCGTTTTGATTCCGGCTACAGAGGAACGTCAGCAGCTCCGCGGCAGGAAAGTGCCGCAGGCTTCCCTGAAGGATGACCTGCATGATTCTGGTAAGTGTAACTCACCACAATTCAGCAATCTCCGTGTACGTTCCCTCCTTCGCCTCCGGCACGTATTCGAACCCGCGGCCGAGCGGGTCGTCGTTGCGCACCTTCGTGTAATCGATGCCGAGGGCGGAGTAGATCGAGCAGGTCACATCCTCGGGGCGGACGTCGCGTTTGGCGCTCCAGCCGTAGTCGACCACGGCGCTTCCGGTGGCGTTGGTCTGGCCGATGACCCGGCCGCCGCGGGTGCCGCCGCCGGCGAAGACGATCGACTGCCGCAGGTAGTGATCGCGCCCTCCCTGGTTGTTCAGCGGCCCGACGGTGCGGCCGAACTCGGCAGTAATGACGACCAGCGTGTCCTTGAGGATGTTCATCGCCGCGAGATCGGTCAGCAGCGCGGAGAGCGCGTTGTCGAGCTCCGCCCCCTGCGTGTAGAGCGACTGCGCGGCGTTGCGGTCATAGATGTCGGAGTGATGGTCCCAGCCGCCGAGGGTGGCCTGGATGAAGCGCGTTCCCTTGTTCGACGCCGCCAGGTTGCGCGCGACGATGAGGGAGTCGCCGAAGTTCGTCGCGCCGTAGCGCGTGTGCTCTTCATCGTTGAAGGTAAAGAGCGTGTTGATGCCCGGCGCGTCGATGAGCGTCCTGGCCTGCGCGTAGAAGTCGTCCATGTCCGCGGCCGGCTTCCCGAGGGAGTCGTCGCCGCGGCAGCAGTCGAGCTTGTGCATGAGGTCCCAGCGGCGCGAGAAGCGCTCCGCCCCGTCGGGGTGCGAGAGCGTGGAGAGCCCCGTCGCCGCCGACGTCACGCCGAACGGCGCGTACTTCGCCGGCAGGTAGCCCGACGTCGGGATGCCGCCGGAGTTCAGGGCGATGAAGCCCGGCAGCACGTCCGCGGGGGTGCGCGCCGTCTGCGACTCGAGCGAGACCACCGCTCCCATGTGCGGCGCGATGGCGCCCGTCGCTCCGCCGGGATTGCGTGCGATCTGCGCCCACACCTGTCCGAGCTGGTGCACCGCCGCCCACGACAGCCCGCTGCGGACGATGGTCAGCTTGTCGAGGTGCTCGGCCGTCTTCGGCATCACGCCTTTCGGCCAGCGCACGTCGCCGTAATTCGTCGGCGCGAAGTCGCCCGGCGTCCAGGCCCCTTCCTTGAAGTCCCACAGGTCCGTCTGGCTCGGCGCACCCGACAGGAAGATGAAGATGCAGCTCTTCGCGGAGTTGCGAAGCTGCGGCGAGGCGCTCGACGTCTGTCCGAAGAGCAGGCGCGGGTCGACCACGTCGGCGAACCACGAGGCCACGAGGCCCGTGCCGGCGACGCGCATGAAGTTGCGGCGCGAGAAGGCGTTCATACGAAGAGGAACTCCAATGAGTTGATGAGGACGTACTGCAGGTCCTCGGTGCGCTCGACGAGCGGTCCGCCGTTCAGGTAGTCGACCGCGATCTGTTTCTCCTGCGCCGTCGGCCTGCGCGACAGCGTTTGCAGGTAGAGCCGCTCCACGATCTGTCCGCGATCGGTGAGCGTGGACGTGAGGATGCCGACCGTCGACGTGGGCGTGCGGCGCACGCGGTCGGTGACGACGCGGTCGTTCATCATGGCCAGCGCCTGGGAGATGGCACTGTCGTTCGTGCGCGCCACGTCGTCGCGATTGCCGCGGCCGAAGTTGTTCATCAGCAGTCCGGGCGGCGTGCGCCGCGCATCCAGCGGGTCGGGCAACTGCATGGCCCGGTTCATCAGCGGCATCCCCTGCACCGTGAAGTTGTAGCGCTGGTTCGTGGCGGTGCCGATCGCGTCCACCAGCACCTCGGCCTGCAGGCGCCGCGGCTGGCGCCGCGCAAAGTACGACTCGTCCGGATGCGGGCCGTCGTAGCGGGACGAGAGCTGATACGCGTTCGACAGCGCCATGGTGCGGAGCATCTCGCGCAGGTTGTAGTTCTTGGCGATGAAGCTGTCGGCCAGTTTCTCGAGCAGCACCGGATGCGAGGCCTGGGTGTCGAGCTTGGCCAGGTCGAAGGCGTTGACCGGCTCCACGATGCCGCGGCCGAACATCTCCTTCCACAGCAGGTTCACCGTGTTGCGCGCGAACTGGCGGTCGGCGGTGAGCATGCGGCCGTAGGCGGCGCGGTACGACTCGCCGAGGCGCGGCGACTCGCCGGTGGTGATGAAGGCGGGCGTGACCACGGCCGGCTGCCCCGCCTTCGGCTGGCGCGGCGACTTGTTGCCGTCGGTGGTGTTGAGCCGGTACGCGCCGAGGTTGTTCACCCCGACCTGGAAGCGAATGATGTTTGCGTTCGGATTGGCGGGATCGGTGTAGCGCTCGCCGCGCAGGGTGGTCCGCGAAAAGAACGCGGCCATCTTCCAGAAGTCCTCGCGCGACTTGCCGCGCAGGTACCAGTTCACCATCTCCAGATGCCCCTGGCCGTCGTGGCAGGAGATGCAGAGCATCGGGATGCCGAGGAACTTCTCGGCCGAGTGCGCGGCCAGGTTGTCGAGCGTGTCCTGCGGCGGGCCGTTGGGCTGGATCTGGCGGACGACGTAATTCGCCACGCCGCTCTCGAAGTTGTTCCCCTCCCCCGCCAGCAGCTCGCGGATCATGGCGTCGAACGGCTTGCCCGTGGCGATGGAGTCGCGGATCCAGACGTGATAGGCGTTGCGGCCGAGGTAATACTCGCGCGAGCTCGTGGAGATCTGCACGTTCTGCACGAGATCGCCGAACCACATCGTCCAGCGGTCGGTGAAAGCGTCGGAGCGCAGCAGGTCGTCGATCTTCTTCGCGCGCTTGTCCGCCGAAGTGTCGGCCAGGAACGCGTCGACCTCCGAGGCGGCGGGGATGGTGCCGGTGAGGTCGACGTAGATCCGGCGGAGGAACTCCTCGTCTCCCGCCGGGTCCGCCGGCTTGATGCCGGCCGCGGCGAGCCTGGCGAAGATCTCACCGTCGATGTCGTTGCCGAAGGGACTGCGCACGGCGCGGTGCCGGCTCGGCGCCGCAAATGCGAACAGCCCCGCCACGGTCACAACCAGCAGCAGTGCGCGTTTCATATGGTTACCTGACGTCCGGCGGACGCGCGGCGTTTACACGTCCGTGCGCTCGAGGTCGTGAATCTTGCGGATATCGACGCTGATTGTCCCTCTTTCGTCCTTCGGGCGGAACACGGAGGCGAAACGGGGGCGCCCCAGACGATCTCATCGGCTTTGTAGGACGAGCGCGTGTGGACGGTCTGGGAGAACGTCTCGTCGAAGCCGTTCAGCAGGATGAACGCGCGCCCGCCGCGATCACCGCGTTGTTGCTGAAGAGGACATTGGCCACGGGACGCGAGAAGCGCGCGAAGGAGATGCCGGCCATGACCGCAACGCTGACGAGACCGACCAGCGTCGCGATGGTGACGATGACGTTGGCGAGCAACGTGGCCGGTCATGCGGGGAATTGTGCTACAAAGCCGGTATGCTCGCTCAGCTCACGGTCGCGTCGTTCGAGCCGCACGTCGGCAGCAGCTTCTGGGTGGAGTTTCCCGCCGGAGGCAAAGTGGAGCTGCGCCTCACGCGGGTGGCGAAGGTGATGGAGAGCGAGGCCGCGCGCCTCGACCGTCACCCCTTCTCACTGTTCTTCATCGGCCCGAAGTCGTACTTCCTCCAGCAGCAGACCTACCACGTCACTCACGCGGTCATGGAAGCGCTCGACATTTTCATGGTGCCGGTCGGGCAGGATGCGCAGACCTATCAGTACGAAGCGGTGTTCACGTAGTCACGGCGTCCACTTCATGAGGAAGTAGACGCCGTTCGTGTCCACCTTCACGAAGCCGAGGCGCTCGTAGAGCCGCAGCGCGGGGTTGTACGCTTCTACATGAATCGTCACCGGCTTGCCCACCCTGCGTCCTCGCTCGAGAACGTCGTGCAGGAGCAGGCTTCCGACGCCGGATCCCCGAGCCTCGGGAACGAGCGCGATGTCGACCAGGCGGATCTGGTCACGCCATTCGTCGATCCAGAGGCGGCCGATCGGCTTGCCGTCTTTCTCGATGATGTTTCGCTCGCAGGTCGGGTAATGAAGCTGGTAGTGCTGGTATTGCGCGGCAAACTGCTGGTCGAGGAATTCCTTCTTCTTGAACTCGTCGAACGGAAACTGTTTCAGCTCCTCCTCACGCGTCGAGCCGTAGAGCTGACGCATGAAGAAGTAGTCGGCCTGCGTCGCGGGACGAAGGGCGACCGCACCGCGATCGATGCGGTCACCCGGGGAGGTCATGGTCACGTCACTCAGCGTAATCGATCTTCAGGACGAAGTGCTCGAACGCCGCAGCCTTGCCATTGCCGTCGGCAAGGGTACGGCGGCCGTCGACAACGCCGAGACGCCACGCGGACCAGCGAGGCTCGGCATCGTTCTCGAACAGCGGGACGATGACGTAGTAGCCGCGGGTGAGACCGACAGTGCCGGGCTCGTCCTGCAGGGACAGCATCAGCGGCAGCGGAGTGCTCTCGGTTGCGCCGATCATCACAGCCTCGCGGCGCGAAGCCGCACCGCCCGGCGCACCGGTTTCGACACCGACGGTGAACGTGAGCTTCTGCACTTCGTCGACAGGCACGGTGAAGCCGACGCCGTTGCCCTGACAACCGGTGACGCGGCTGCAAGCCCAGGCAACGAACGGCACGGCGCGGCGCTCCGCGCCGTCGAGGTACGAGTAATGCGCGAGCAACTCGACGGCACGCCGATTGCGCGGAACGTCGGACGCCCCACTAGCGCCCGACGCGACGATACGCGCACCGCGTCCGATGAACGCTCCGTCGCCGGCCGGGATGCTCCTGGCATCGACGACGGGCGCGTTCTCCTCGAACGGCACGAAACCGACCGCCAGCCGCTTCGGTTGCACGGCAACCTCACCGGCGAAAAGCCTGGGCCCCATGGTTGCGGCGGCGACCGCACACGCCGACGAAACTTTCAGGAATTGACGCCGGCCGACAAGGTGGCGGTTGGACATGGTGTTCTCCTTGTACATCTCTCTCTCTCTCGATCAACCATCAACCTAGCCGCGGGGCGGGAAGACACCCTGCAATGCAATGCAGAAATAGAAGGTCAGGTACGGCTGGAGGTTGTTGTGCGGCTGGTCGCCGCCGGCGGGGGCAAGGGTGTTCGCCGACATCTGCGTATTGGACGTCGTCTGATAGATCGTGCCGCCCGTGCTGCCGGCGAAACTGGCCGTGGGCGTGACGAGGTTCACGTCGGCGTTGTCCTGCGTGGCCGCACGCATGGCGTGCGAGTGCGCGGGAATCTCGCTTTCGAGCAGCGACACGGTCTCGCTGCCGCCGGTCTCGCCGAGATCGTGCAGCGAGAGACCGGGCCCCTGTCCGGGATGCATCGGTGCGCGGCCCTGCAGGTCGGGCAGAGCGAAGTTCGACTTGCCGTTGCCGCCGTAGGTGGTGCCGAGGAGCGAAAAGAGCGCCGTGTTCTGCGAGAGCGGCAGAAGCTGCCCATCGCACCACGCCCACCCTTTCGGCGCGAAGTTGAAGGGGAAAATGCGGATTTCTGCAACGAATGGATCGGCCATTTCAGTATCTCTCCTGTCTCGCGTGCTGCTGCTTCATCGCGGTACCGCACCGACTCCTATGTCGGACTCGGGAAGAGGCCGAACAGCGAGATGATGAAATCGACGCAGAGGTACGGCTGGAAATTGGTGTGCGGCTGACTGCCGCCCACCGGGCCGACGGCCCCCGGATTCATGTTCCCGTCGGGCGACGAATTGATGTAGGGCGTGACATTGAACGAGTTCGCCGACATCGCGCCGGCAGGACTGATCTGATCTCCGGCGATCGCCGCGCCGAGATACGGGTGCGAGTGTGCCGGGATCTGATTGACCGTCAGCGTGATCTCCTCGGCACCTCCGGTTTCGGCGAGGATGAAGCCATTGCCCTGGTGAATGGGGATGCGTCCACGAAGATCGGGAAGAGCGAACGTCGACTGCCCGTCGCCACCGTAGGTTGTACCGAGCAACTGGAACATGGTCTCGTTCTCGCTGATCGGCAGGAGCTGGCCTTCGCAGAACATCCAGCCGGCCGGCGCGAAATTGCCGGCGAACATCCGGATCTCTCCAACATAAGGTTGTGCCATCGTTTCACCTTTTCCTAGTTCGGGCTCGGGAAGATGCCCTGCAGCGCGATACAGAAGTTCAGCGTCAGGAACGGCTGCATGTTCAGGTGCGCCTGGCTGCCGCCCGTATTGAGAATGGTCCCGGGATTCATCGCCGTCAGGTTCGAAGGCGCGTGATAGGCGTTGTTCGCGCCCCCCAGGAAGTTGTTAGTGGGATTGGCCGTCCCACCGGTACCCGACGTATTGGCGTTGAGCACGTGCACGTGCGTCGGCAGTTCGGCGATCGAGAGAGTGTGAGCCTGCTCACCACCGCGCTCCCCCAGCGTATGGCCGCTTCCCACGTGAATAGGCGCACGCCCGCGCAGATCGGGCAGCGCGAAGTTCACGCGCCCATCGCCGCCGAACGTGGTGCCAAGCAGTGAGAAGAGCGCCTGGTTCTGGTTGATCGGCATGAGCTGTCCATTACACAGCGCCCAGCCTTTCGGTGCGAACTCGAAGCCCATGATGCGAATCTCGGACAGGAATGGTTCCGCCATCGGTCCTCCTTCTTCTTCCTCTTCAAAACCTTACGTTGTTAGGGGCAGGAGGCTCCGCCGATGAAGCCTCCGCCGGGAGGCGTGCTCACGGCGGCGGAGCCGGTGGGCGTCCCGCCATTGTTCGACTGCACGAACGCCACGACTGCCGCGGTGTCGCTCGGGGCTCCCGCGTATCCCGGCAGACGCACAGTCGTGGCCTGCCGCTGCCTGAGGCGGAAGTCGGTGCCGCCGCTGGCTCCCGAGCCGGTGATCGCGTTGGCCAGCGCACCCGGGCCACCGATCGTCGTGCAGACCGAGAAGGTGTCGCCCGGCGTCGTCCCAGCGTTCAGATGGATGCCGTTCTTGGCCAGACTGCCCGCAGTGCCCGGATTGGAGATGACGTTGCCGGTGATGATCGCATTCAGCACGCCGCTCTGCGGCGTACCTCCGCCGCCGGTCAGCAACTCGATGCCGAAGTTGTTGTACTCGTGAATATTGTTGTTCGTGACCGTCGCTTCAACCCTCCCCTGGCCCGTGTTCTGGATCTTCACTGCCGATCCGGCAAACGAGCCGGAGTTGGCCACGCCGATCACGCCGAAGCTGTTGTTGGCGACGGTACCGCTGAACGTGCCCGGATCGATTCCCTTGACGATCAGGAGCGCGTGACCGGACGCATCGCGGAGCGAGTTGTTGGAGATGTTGTAGGCCAGCGTCACACCGCTGCCGCCGCCGAGGATCGTCACGCCGCCGCCGCCGGTGGCGATGGCGGGATGGTTGTTGGACAACGTATTGCCGGTGAAGACGAAGTCGGACGACGCGGTACCGGCCAGTCCGAGCTGGAACAGGTCGCCGCGCGCCGAAGTGAATGTGCTGTTCTGCACCGTCGCGTTCAGGATCGCGCTTCCCGCCGCTTCGAGGTACACGCCGTCGTTGCCGTCGGCGGTGCTGTTCGCGCCGATAGTCGCATTCGAGAACGTGATGCGGTCGAGCACGCCGGAGGCGTTGAGAACGGTGACGTTGTTCTTCACGCCGCCGCTGATGGACGTGTTGGAGATGCTGGCCGAGCCGGTGAGGCCGGTGAACTTGACCGAGCCTTCGTCGGCCAGCGCGTTGTTGCCGTTGACGCCATTCACGACCGAATCAGCCAGGGTGAAGCCGTGGACCGACGTCCCTCGGATCGCGAAGTCGCTGAAGTCGTGCAGATTCATGTAGCGGAGCAACGTGGCCGCGGTGTCGCTCAGGCTCACACCCGTCGGGACGCTGTGGATCGTGCCGCCGCTGCCAGCCGTACCGGAGCCGGTTACGCGCAGGCCGCCGGCCGTGCCGGTGTTCGTGACGGCAATGCCGTACGCGCCGCCGGTCGCGGTGATGCTGGTGAAGGTCAGATGGGAGCTGGCGATGGTGGCATTGGAGACGCTCACGCCATGTCCCGCCGTGGCGCTGACGCTGCCCCCGGCCGAGGCGACTCGCATGCCCGACGCGCCGGTGAAGAGACCGGTGCCGGCGATGGTCACACCGCTCGTCGAACCGTAGCCGCTGAGCGTCGTGAAGGCCACGTCGCCGCTGACACTGGCGAGCGTCACGGCCGCGCCGCCGACCGGATCGAGGTTCGTGCCGGCGTTCACGCCGGCAGCGACGGTTTCGAAAGCCGCCGTGGCCGGATTCGCGTCGAAGCGGGCGAACTGGATGTTGATGCCATCACCGAGCGCCGCGCCGCTGACCGAGACGTTAGCCAGGCCGATGACGTAGAGCGCGTCGAGCGACGCGCCGTCGGCGTAGATGCCGTTCGCGGTGGAGGTGATGCTGCCGCTGTTGTACGAGAAGATCACCGTGCCGGTACCGCCGGTGACGTCGACGCCGTTGCCGGCGGAGACGATGCCGGTGGTGTTGATGTTCACGGTGGTCGTGCCGCTGTTGAACGACGTGATGTCGAGGCCTTCCTGGCCGGCGTTGATGGCGTTGCTGTAGATCAGCACCGAGGCCGAGCCGGCGAAGGCCGGCGAGCTGACGTCGATGCCGTTGCCGCTGGCCGACGTCAGGGTCAGACCGGCGATCTCGACACCAGCGACGCCGGTGACGGTCACTGTATCGGTGACGGAGCTGACGGCCGGGCGCGTGCCCGGCGCGACCAGCGTGGCCGGCGAGCCGTTGCCGTTGAGATTGCGCGGGATGATCAGGCCGACGCCCTCACCCCAGAACTTCTGTCCTGCCTCGAGCGCAATCGAGTCGGCCACGGCGGAGGTGTGCACGAAGATGTAGTCGCCGGCACCGTCGACGTCCCCTGAGCCATTGAGCGAGGCGAAGTTGTTGAACGGCGACGCGGAGGTGCCGTTGCCGCCCGCGGCGGCGGAACCGTTTACGTACCAGATCATGTCGTGGATGGTGATGGTCACGCTGCCGATAGCGCTGGCGGGAACGCCCACCGACGGCTGGTCGGTGGCGGTGTACTGGAACGAGGCGGTGGTGGCGCCCGGCGACGGATGGAAGGTGAATGTGCCGTTCAACTCGAGGGTCACGGTGCCGCCGGTGACGACACAGACGTACGGCGCAAGCGTATCGGTGCAACCAACGACGCCGGTCACGATGACCGGATCGCCTTCGACGGCGTCGGCGTCGTTGTCGAGCACACCACGGCCGGAGGGCGTGGTGTCGTTTACGAACGGTGTGAGCGCGGCGCCGTGATCGACGCGGAGCTCGGTGTTGCCTTCCGTCTCCCAGGCGTCGCTGCCCGCGGCCGGGCCGTCGTTCACACCATTGATGATGATGTCGAACGTGACAGGGGCACTGGTGTCGTCGCCGCCGTTGGCCGTGCCGCCGTTGTCCTGCGCGAACACGGTGACGGTGGCAGTGCCGAAAGCGTTCGGCGCAGGCGTGAAGCTCAACACGCCCGTGGAACTGACCGACGGCTGCACGCTGAAGAGCGAGGTCTGAGGCGTGGAGGTTAAGAAGGTCACGGTCTGCCCGGACTCATTCGGACCGGCGCTGATGGCCGAGGCCCAGGCCGCCGAATGCGCACCGCTGTCCTCATTCACCGTAACGTTGCCGCCGGAGGTGAACGACGGCGCATCGTTGATGGCCGTGATGTAGATGGTAGAGGTCTGCGGGTCGGAGGTGTCGTCGCCGCCGTTGGCGGTGCCGCCATCATCGGAGAGGGTGACGGTGACCGAGACGCTGCCGTGCGCATTCGCGGCCAAGGTGAAAGTGAGATTGCCGCTCGGGTCGATGGCCGGCTGTGCGGTGAAGAACGCGTTGCTGCTGTTCGAGACGGTGAAGCTCACGCTTTGGCCGCTCTCGTTGGCGTTGATCGCGCTCGCCCACATCGCGGAGTAGGAGCCGGAGTCTTCGTTCACCGTCACGTCGCCGCCGCCGATGAAGGACGGAGCGTCATTGACGGCGTTGATGGTAAGCGTGAAGGTCTGCGGAGCGGAGGTGTCGTCGCCGCCGTTGGCGGTGCCGCCGTCATCGTGGAGGGTCACGGTGACGGTGACGAAGCCGTTCGCGTTCGCGGCCGGGGTGAAGGTCAGCGTGCCGCTGGCGCTCACCGCGGGCTGCGCGGAGAAGAGCGAGCTGTCGCTGTTCGTGACGGTGAAGTTGACGCTCTGGCCCGACTCGCCGGGGCCGGCGGAAATCGACGAGGCCCAGGACGCGGAGTAGGGGCCGGAGTCTTCGTTGACCGTGACGTTACCGCCACCGGTGAAGGACGGCTTATCGTTGACCGCGGTGATGCTGATGCTGCTCGTCTGCGGGTCGGAGGTGTCGTCGCCGCCGTTGGCGATGCCGCCGTCGTCGTGCGCGACGATGCTGATCGACGAACTGCCGGACGCGTTCGCGGCCGGGGTGAAGGTCAGCGTGCCGTTCGAGCTCACCGCGGGCTGCACGGCGAAGAGGCTCGGGTCGGCCGCGGTGACGGTGAAGGTGACGATCTGTCCCGACTCGTCGGCGCTGGGCCCGGGCGAGATCGAGCCGGCCCAGTTCGGGTAGCTCTGCGCGCCCGAGTCCTCGAAGACGGAGACGGTCGGGCCGGCGAGGAACGACGGGGCATCATTCACGGAGACGATGGTGATGGTGACCGTGGCGTCATCGGTGCCGCCGTTGCCGTCGTTCGCGCGGAAGACGAACGAGTCGCCGCCGTTGTAGTTCGCGTTCGGCGAGTAGTCGACGGTGGCCGTAGTCGGACCAGTCGGGATGATGGCACCGAGGGTACCGTTGGAGGGGCCGGAGACGATGGAGAACGTCAGCGGGTCGCCGTCGGCGTCGCTGCTGCTCAGCATGATCGTGACGGTGTTGTCTTCATTCGTCGAGGCCGACGTGTCGTTCGCCACCGGCGGGGTGTTGCAGGTGATGAGCGGCAGGACGCCCGCCGGAAGCGACGGCGCGGACGGCGAGCAGACGCCGGTGTGCGTCTCCGGAAATACGCTCGTGGCCGTGCCCATGACCGGGAACGTGCTGCCGGTCGTATTGACCGTGCCGCACGCGGTCAGGACGATCGAGCCCTGATCGGCCAGCGGAAGGTTGGAGGTGGACCCCACCGGGCGCACTTCGCCGAGGCCGTTGGTCCAGATCACATCGCCCGAGTACGAGCGGACGCGGATCGCGCCGCCGCCGCGGTTCGCATTGTTCGTGTTGAAGTCGCCCACGGCACGGATGACGGCAGTGTTGAGGGTGACGTCTTCCTTGGCCGCAATCTCGACGGTGCCGCCGGTGTCGCCGGAGGCGGAGTGGCCGTCGTCGATCATGTTGCCGGAGCCGTTGACCGCGTCCCCGATGGAGGTGATGCGAATCAGACCGCCGTAGCTCTTGGCGTCGTGCAGGCCCGGAAGCGAGGTGACGGCGTAGA
>Ga0196976_1000479_pt1 | contig 25194 bp, 28 predicted proteins | sample S3v_513CmetaG_FD_148644 | JGI IMG/M metagenome (GOLD analysis project Ga0196976, IMG submission 148644) | Soil microbial communities from Anza Borrego desert, Southern California, United States - S3+v_5-13C | ecosystem: Environmental > Terrestrial > Soil > Desert | place: USA: California...
TGCACAGAAATGCCGCGGCATTGCCTACCTCTTCAATTGTCACATTACGCCGCAGTGGGGCATGTTTCTCGTTGAAGCCCAGAATCTTGTCGAACCCTGATATACCGGAAGCTGCCAGTGTTCTGATCGGACCTGCCGATACCGCGTTAACACGAATACCTCTCGGACCCAAGCTCTGGGCCATATAACGCACGTTGGCCTCCAGGCTCGCCTTGGCAACCCCCATGACATTGTAATTAGGCAGGGTACGTTCAGCACCCAGGTAGCTGATTGTCAGCAGGCTGCCACTGCGGCCTTCCATCATGGGCAATGCTGCCTTGGCCAGTGCTGCAAAACTGTATGAGCTGACGTCATGGGCAATGCGGAAATATTCACGGCTTACTGACTCGAGATAGTCACCCGCCAGCGCATCCTTGGGAACGAAAGCCACTGAATGCACAATGATATCTACGCCTTCCCAATGCTTCTTCAGGCTGGAAAACAAAGCCTCAACCTGTGCGTCATCGGATACATCGCAGGGAAATACAATGTTGGAATCGAAGTCAGCCGCAAGTTTGGTGACGCGCTCTTCAAACTTTTCAGTCTGGTAAGTGAAGGCAAGTTCGGCGCCTTCACGCTTCATTGCTTCCGCTATGCCATAAGCGATCGAGCGGTTGCTTAATAACCCGACAATTAACGCACGTTTGCCTGCGAGAAATCCCATGTGTTACTTCCTAGATTGGTTGATTAGAGTTTGTTTTTTGATGTTCGGGGATCAAAGACATCCCGGAGACCTTCACCAAGCAAATTATAACCTAACACAGTTATGAGAATGGCGAGGCCGGGAAATAGGGAGAGCCACCATGCGAATTGGATGTACTCCTTGCCATCGGTCAGGATGTTGCCCCATGAGGCTTGTGGTGCTTGTACCCCAAGACCCAGAAAGCTGAGACCGGATTCAACGAGCACGGCACTTGCCACGCCTAAGACTGAGCTGACAATGACCGGTGTGAGGCTGTTTGGAAGCAGGTGGGTGAAGATTAGCCGGGCATCCCTGGCACCCAGCGTTTGAGATGCCATGACAAATTCACGGTTCCTGAGGCTCAGGAATTCAGCGCGGACCAACCGGGTGACGCCCATCCACGAGGTGAGACCGATCACAATCATGATGTTCCAGATGGATGGCGTAAGAAAGGCGATGACAGCCAGGATCAGGAAGAACGTCGGGATCGACAGCATGACATCCACGGTACGCATAATGAATACATCCACCCAGCCCCTGTAATACCCTGCAATGGCTCCCAAAACAACGCCAATCGCAGTCGCAATGCCGACAGCCACAATGCCGACCAGCAAGGAAATGCGAGCACCGAACAGCATGCGCGAAAAGACATCCCGACCCAAACCATCCGTCCCCATGTAATGTACTGCAGATGGCGACAACAGAATGGCCTTCACATCAATGGCATCAGGATCGTAGGGTGCAATCAGGGGGGCAAATAAAGCCAGCAGCATAATGGTGGCAATGATGAAGAACCCGATAAGCGCTAGCGGATTGGAAAATGCCTTGGTGAGGGTTTGCTTCATTGCATCACACCCCGTCTTATACGCGGGTCGGCCCAGGCATAAGCAAGATCCGCCAGCAGATTTCCCAGCAGGGTGAGCGCCGAGCCTATAGTCAGGATGCCCATGATGACCGGAAAGTCGCGCATCAAGACCGCATCATAAAAAAGCTTACCCATGCCGGGAATGGCGAATATGGATTCGGCGATCACTGATCCGCCAATCAGCCCGGGAATCGCAAGGCCGAGGAGGGTGATAAGAGGTAGCAGGGCATTACGCAAGGCATGGCGGAAGACAACAGCGCTCTCCGGTAACCCTTTTGCGCGGGCTGTGGTAACGAAGTCCTGATGCAATACCTCGAGCATGCCATTCCGCACAAAGAGTGAAATGCCAGCTAATCCACTCAGTGCAGAGACGAATACCGGGAGCGCCAGATGCCGCATTGAGTCAAGCATCTGGCCCCACCATGGCATTCTTTCGAACCCCAGGCTGTGCAGTCCAGAAATAGGCAGCCAGTCATGTACTACACCGGTCCAGTACATGAGAATCAGGGCGAGCCAGAATCCAGGAATGGCAAATCCGATGAATACGAATAGGGTAATAGAGCGGTCGGGTAGCCTGTTCTGGGTGAGTGCCGAAATAATGCCCAATGGCAAGGCTACAATAATGATGAGCCCCAAGCTCAGCATATTGATGAGCAATGTTATAGGCAGTGCCTCCTGGATGAGCCCCGGTGTTACATTGCCTTTATCATCCGTGACCTCCCAAAATACAGGCCGTTGATGGCTGGCAAATGATCGGCCGAAATCAAGCGTGCTCATGCGCTCCAACCACAAGCCATACTGGACCAGTAATGGCTTGTCCAAGTTGTACATTTCGCGCAGTTTTTGTCTGGATTCCTGGCTGGCTTTTGGATTGAAGCCAGCTTCAGTCGTCGTGATGTCACCAGGGGCCAGATGCATGATCAAGAATGAAATCAGGCTGATGCCAACAAGCAGGGGCACCATCCAGAATAGTCTTTTCAGCAGGTATTTGATCATCAGGGTGTGATCTCTTTCCTGCGTAGTGGCGCAGGAATGTACCAGTCGTATGAGTTATGTCCGATGCCTGCCGGCGGAGCTGGGTTGTCTATTCCCTTGACCCGCTTATGAATCGCCGGTAGGCCATAGCCGGCATACAGATACACGATCGGACTATCCTCCAGCAGGATCTTGGCAAATTCATGATAAATCTTCATGCGCTTGTCGGGGTTGAGTTCGAGACGGCCTTGCTCCAGAAGCTTATCGACATGAGGATTGTTATAACCGATGAAGTTGAACTGGCCAGGTGCCTGCTGGGAGGAGTGCCAAATACTATATTGATCGGGATCGAGGGCGAGGCTCCAGCCTAGTACGACGACATCGAAGTCACCTGTCTTGATAAAACGTTCGATAAAACTTGCCCATTCAACCTTACGAATACTTGCATCAATGCCTATCTCCTTAAGCCTGCGTTGAACCAGAACAGCACTCAGCTCGCGCTGTTTATTACCATTGTTGGTCAAAATTTCGAAAGAAAAGGGTTTTCCATTGCGGTCAAGAATGCCGTCATTATCATGATCCTCAAAACCCGCTGATCGCAGCAGTTCCCTTGCCTTTTCCGGATCATACGGATAGGGCTTGAGCTCGGGATTGGCCCAGCGCGTACCGGGTTTGTATGGAGAAGCAACTGGCTCGCCCAGCCCCAATAGAACGCCATCAATTAATTCCTGCTTGTCGACCGCATAATTGATCGCCTTGCGCACACGGATATCATCAAAAGGCTTGTGCTTGAGGTTGAAGCCCATGTAGGTGTAGTTGTTGCCCAGCTCCTTGTACAACGCTATTTTCTTGCTGAGATCAGGCCGCGATGGGAAAACGCGTGCATATTGCACGGGATCAAGACCCATGTAGTCAATGTTATTGGCAAGTAGCTCGAGGAACTGCGTGGCAGTATCAGGAATGCTGCGCGAGATCAGGCGTTGAATCATCGCCTGGCCCTGTGTGGATTTTGCATTACGGACCAGGGAAATGCTTTCCCCATGTCGCCAGCTCTCGAGCTGGTAATAGCTGCTCCCTACAGGGTTGCGTGCAAACGCCGTGGTATTGATGTCCTCATCTTTCAGCAGATGCTGCGGCAGGATTTGCAGCCCGGCCCATGAATCCAGTGCAGGAGCGTAAGGTTGAGGATAAGTCACACGAAAGGTGAGTGGGTCGGGTGCTTCTGCCTGAACGACCAGCTTGAAATCTGCACCATAAGGTGTCCTCGTCTTATCGTCAGTCACCACTTTCCAGGTGAAGAGGACATCCGCACTGGTCAGTGGGGCGCCATCTGCCCATTGCATGCCAGGTTTGAGATGGAAAGTGATTGTTTTCTGGTCTGGTGACACTTTCCAGGACTGGGCCAATTCGCCGGTAAGCTCCAGGTTTTTGTCGTACTTCAGAAGCGTGTTGAATATATTTGAAGCAATGGCTGAAGCTGCCGCTTCGCCTGCAATCATGGGGATTAATCCGCTGGGTTCTGCGATGGTAGCGCTGATGAGCGTACCACCCGGTTCTGGAGCAAATGTTTGACCGTAGTCTGGTGACGCTGTTTCAGTGGGAGGCTTACTGCAGGCGGCAAGCAGTAGTAGGCTTGCAAGCAGGAGTCGCAACGGCAGAGCTGAATGTCGGAGGGCTGCTGCGAACATGAATGTGGATGATTATGCTTCGTCTGGACCGCTGATTGCCAGTTTATGCCCTGGCAGGATATTCGTGCCTCTTATTTTATTCCAGCGCTGCAGATCGTCTGTCGCAATTTCGAATTTACGCGCGATGCTGTTGAGGGTGTCCCCTCGTTTGACGATATAGTGTTTTTGTTTTTTGCTTATGGTCTTCTGCGAAGCAGAAACGTTGCTGTTTACCTGCAGCACCTGGCCGGGCTTCACGCGGTTGGACTTGAGCTGGTTGAGAACCATGAGTTGTTTGGTGGTCATCTTGTGTCGCTTGGCAATCACGGAAAGGCTTTCGCCTGGTTTCACAGTATGTTTCTTTTGCTCAACTTCTGCTGCCTCATCTGCATAATCCTTCAAATCGGCATTATCCACCAGCATGACGACAGACGTGGTCTTGTCAGACTGAGCGACAGGCACAAGTAATTGCCGTGACTGCTTCAGATTCCTTCTTATAGGCAGGTCATTGATATCTCTGAGTTGGGTGATGCTGATACCGAATTTACGTGCAATGCTCTCGACTCGCTCACCACGTTTGGCGTGATAGGTCTGCCAGCTGACCAAGGGCTTGTCGTAATTGGTAAGGTTGGCGGTGAAAGTTTCGGCTGCGCTCACTGGGAGCAGAAGCTCATGCACATTCCCGCTGGCGGTCAGCACTGGCCTGTTATATTCAGGATTCAGGGCTGAGAATTCTTCAAAAGGGATTTCCGCCAGTTCTGCTGCTAGGTGTGCATCGATCTGCTGAGGTGCCGTTACTCGGGTGAAGTAGGGCCGGTTGGGGATGGAGTCTATGGTGAGGCCATATTGCTCCGGATTCGTCATGATGTTTTTGATGGCCTGGAGCTTAGGCACATAGTTTTTGGTTTCAGGCGGAAGCGTCAGGCTTGCATAATCGGTAGGCAAACCTTGTTTGCGGTTACGTTCTATGGCGCGTTTAACTGTTCCTTCGCCGGCGTTGTAGGCAGCAAGAGCCAAATCCCAGGTGCCGAACATGACATGCAGCTTTTGCAGGTACGTGAGTGCCGCATTGGTTGCAGCGGTGACGTCGCGGCGGTTGTCTATCCACCAGTCCTGCTTGAGACCGAAGCTCTTGCCGGTCGACGGAATAAACTGCCAGATGCCAGATGCGTGACTGCGCGAATAGGCTTGCGGATTGAAAGCGCTTTCCACCATGGGCAGCAAGGCAATCTCCGTCGGCATGCCTCGTTTTTCGACTTCCTCCACAATATGGTAGAGGTATTTCTGGCTACGCAACACCATGCGCTTGACGTAGTCAGGCCTGGAGGCATACCAGCTCTCATGGTTCGCAGTATAGTCGGATTCGATTTTGGGAATAGCGTACCCATTCTTGATACGCTGCCACAGGTCACTGTCAGTCACAGCCGCGTCAACGACGACTTCAGCTTCTCCTGCTGCCTGCTCCTCTGGAAGGTAATTCAACACCGGGTCGGGCTGAAGACTGGTACTGCTGCTGAGACTGACATCGAGCCCGGTGATAGCCGGATAATCGCCCAGAATGATGATTTCATCCCCAGCCACATTGGTATCGGCAATGGCTATGTATGGCATGTACCACAACATCAAAAGCAGTGCCGTTTTCAATAGTAACCGTGAGGGCATGAAAGTCTCTAGGTAGGTAGTGGCAGAATGGTAGCCAATGAGTCTATTCGGCGTCAAGCTAAAAATAAAAGTAAAACCTTAAATTTCACCTTCAAGATAATGATTAGTAATCGTTTCTCATTTTTCTTATTGCGGCAAAAACCTGAAGTGGATCTTCGTCATGAATGCCAGAGGCATCTTGTAACGAGGCATTGCTGCATCTTAAAAATGGATTGGTTTCGAGCTCAAGACCAATTGTGGAGGGTAATGTCGGACGGCCTTTGCTGCGTTTTTCTACAGTATCCAGCTGCCGGGCGATAATCTTTCCATTTTCAGGTTCCAGATTGAGCGCAAAACCCAGGTTGCGCTCCGTATATTCATGACCGCAGTAGACACGTGTCGCGGGAGGTAAAGTGGCCAAACGCTGGAGGGAAGAAAACATTTGGCCAGGGGTGCCTTCGAACAATCTGCCGCACCCTGCGCCAAATAGCGTGTCGCCACAGAAAAGGCAATTTGCTCCATAATAGGCCACATGTTCAAGGGTATGGCCAGGAATGGCCAGCACTGAGAACTGCGTGTCCAACGTAGGCAGCAAGACTTGTGTGCCTTCCTCAACTAAGATATGAGGGAACACATGGGACGCATGTCTGGGCGCATAAACGGTAGCAGGCCATGCTTCCAGGAGTAAGGCGACACCGCCAACGTGATCGTCATGATGATGCGTGATCAAAATGGCATCCAGCATCAGGCCGAGATCTTGGAGGACCTGCATCACAGGTAACGCATCGCCCGGGTCGACCACTGCGGCCTGCTTACCGTTATGTAGCAACCAGATATAGTTATCCCGGAATGCCGGGATGGGTAGGACTTCAAACATAGATGGATAATTTGTTTTCAAGCCGCAAATGTCAATAGACGGGAAACAGGCATGGTTGAATACGCCTGCAGGCACCTATCTTCAGGAGCAGGAGCAGCGGCTGTTCGACGATGCTGTTAGCGATGTTTTTGGCTTCAATGCCGTGCAATTGGGTATGCCGGAAATGGACCTGCTGCGTAATTCACGCATTCCATTTCTCTTCAAGGCGAGTGAGCAGCATGGGTTGGTACATTGTGATCCTGGCCACTTACCCTTCACCAATAACAGTCTGGACCTGATATTGCTGCCGCATACCCTGGAATTCAGCGAGAATCCGCATCAGACGTTACGCGAAGCAGAACGTGTCCTGGTGCCTGAGGGGCACATCATGCTGACAGGTTTCAATCCCATCAGTGCCTGGGGGGTCAGACGCTTTATGTCTACTCGTGAAAGCTATCCGTGGAATGGCCGGACTTTCTCTCTGCTCCGCATCAAGGACTGGCTTGAGCTGCTCGGCTTCGAACTGGTGACGGGTCACATGGCCTGCTATGCACCGCCTTGCCGAAACCCGGTATGGCTCAACAAGCTAAGGTTCATGGATAAAGCGGGGGATCGTTGGTGGCCCATGATGGGCGGAGTCTATTTCGTAACGGCAAAGAAACGGGTCATCGGCATGCGCCTGATACGCCCCAACTGGGGGAAATCGAGGCTCAAGGCCGGGTTGGTGCCGACACCAACACAAAAGAACGATCAACAGAAAGAGCAAGTTGAGCAATAACGAAGACTGTATTGAAATCTATGCGGATGGGGCGTGCAAGGGCAATCCTGGGCCAGGTGGCTGGGGGGCGTGGCTTGCTTATAATGGTCATGAAAAGGAAATTTTTGGCGGCGAAGTGCTGACGACTAACAACCGCATGGAGCTCATGGCTGTGATTCGCGCGCTTGAGGCATTGAAACGCCCTAGTCAAGTGAAAATCTATACGGATTCAGTTTATGTGCAAAAAGGCATTTCCGAGTGGATACATAGCTGGAAAAAACGCGATTGGCGCACCAGCGACAAGAAGCCGGTGAAAAATGCCGAGTTGTGGAGAGAGCTGGACAGCCTGGCGCAACGTCATAAAATTGAATGGATCTGGGTCAAGGGCCATGCGGGTAATATCGGAAATGAACGTGCCGATGCCTTGGCCAATAAGGGCGTGACTTATATAACCAATAAGCTTCAAATCCATTCTGTAGAATAGGGGATGAGGATGAGACAGATATTCCTCGACACGGAGACAACGGGTCTTTATCCATCACAGGGCCATCGCATCATTGAAATTGCCGGGGTTGAGGTCATCAATCGCCAGCTCACCCGTAACCATTTCCACGTTTACCTCAATCCCGATCGGGAGATTGATCCTGCGGCACAGGAGGTGCATGGCATTACGCTAGAGTTCTTGCAGGATAAACCGCGCTTCAACGAGATTGCGAATGAGTTGCTGGATTTTGTAAAAGGCGCGGAGCTCATCATCCACAATGCGCCGTTCGATGTTGGCTTCTTGAATGCGGAGTTGGGTCGCATCGACCGACCCAATATCGAGCATGTCAGCGCGAGCATTATCGATACGCTTAAGCTTGCCAAAGATATGCGGCCGGGGCAGCGCAACAGCCTGGATGCCTTGTGCAGGCATTACGGTATCGACAACTCCAAACGTACATTGCATGGCGCTTTGTTGGATGCAGAGCTGCTCGCAGATGTTTACCTGGCAATGACGCGTGGCCAGGAAAGCCTGATGATCGAGCTGCTGGAAACAGCGACAGCCTCAGCTGAAATCTCTATTGCCGCAACCACCAAGACACTTGTTGTCTTGATGGCAAATGCGGAAGAGCTTGCAGCGCATGATCAGTATCTGGAGGCGTTATCTGATGCCGGAGCATGCCTCTGGGAAGAAAAATATAACTTGTGAATTTACTAATGAATAAAAAGATATTGATAACAGGTGGCGCGGGGTTTATCGGGTCAAACTTTGTGCTGGAATGGATCAGGGAGGGCAGGGGAGGAATCGTCAATCTCGACAAGCTCACCTATGCGGGTAACCTGGAAAACCTTGCCTCTTTGGAAAACGACCCCGAGCATGTGTTTGTGCACGGTGATATCGGTGACCGTGATTTGGTAGCGAGGTTATTGGCAGAGCATCAGCCTCGCGCTGTCATCAATTTCGCCGCTGAGAGTCATGTAGATCGATCCATTCATGGGCCGGAGGATTTCATCCAGACCAACGTAGTCAGCACTTTTCATTTGCTGGAAGAAGTGCGTAGTTATTGGAGTGGTTTAACAACCCAGCAGCAATCTCAATTCCGCTTCCTGCATGTATCGACCGACGAGGTGTATGGCTCTATAGGGCCAAACGATCCAGCGTTCACCGAAACAACCCCTTATGCCCCTAATAGCCCATATTCAGCTTCCAAGGCGGCGTCCGACCATCTCGTCAGGGCATACCATCATACATATGGCATACCCGTCCTGACGACCAATTGCTCCAACAATTACGGACCTTACCAGTTCCCTGAAAAACTGATTCCCCTGGTCATCCACAACGCGCTTTGTGGCAAGCCTTTGTCCATTTACGGTGACGGCAGTAATGTGCGTGACTGGCTGTTCGTGGGCGACCATTGCAGTGCCATAACCAAGGTGTTAGAGGAAGGCCGCATTGGGGAGACTTATAACATCGGGGGTAATAACGAAATGACTAACCTCGAAGTCGTTCGTACCTTATGTTATATCCTGGACAAGGCGCGGCCTAAATCCTCCGGCAGCTACAGTGATCAGATCACGTTTGTTCAGGATCGCCCCGGGCATGACAGGCGTTATGCCATCAATGCTGAAAAGATCGAACGCGAGCTTGGCTGGACGCCACGCGAAACATTTGAATCGGGCATTGAAAAAACGGTACTTTGGTACCTGGAGAATGAAGCGTGGACCAAGCATGTCATCAGCGGTGAATACCGTCAGTGGTTAGAGAAAAATTATAAGCATCGGCAGGGGGCGGGTTTATGAAAGGTATTATTCTGGCGGGCGGATCAGGGACACGCTTATATCCCGTGACACAAGTGGTCTCCAAGCAGTTACTCCCGGTGTACGACAAGCCCATGATTTATTACCCCTTATCCCTTGATGTTATCCGGTATCCAGGACGTCCTGATCATATCCACGCCGCAAGACATACCACGTTTTCAGCAACTGCTAGAAGACGGTAACCAGTGGGGTATGAACATCAGCTATGCCATACAACCCTCACCCGATGGGCTGGCCCAAGCTTTCCTGATTGGGGAGCAGTTCGTAGGGGGTGATTCTTGTGCATTAGTTCTAGGTGACAATATTTTCTATGGCCATGAACTGGCACAAATGACGCAGGAAGCGGCCCTTCGTAGCCAGGGAAACAAAAGTGGGGCGACTGTATTTGCCTACCCGGTAAATGACCCTGAGCGCTATGGCGTGGTGGAATTCAACGACCAAGGTCAAGCAGTCAGCCTTGAGGAGAAACCCAGGCAACCCAAATCCCGATACGCTGTTACAGGTTTGTATTTCTACGATAATCGTGTCGTGGAAATCGCACGCTCACTCAAGCCTTCGCCGCGGGGCGAGCTGGAGATCACCGATGTTAACCGGCAGTATCTCGAATGGGGGGCATTGCACGTAAATGTAATGGGCCGCGGGATGGCGTGGCTTGATACGGGTACCCACGAAACGCTGATGGAAGCCTCGCAATTCATTGAAACAATTGAAAGAAGGCAAGGGCTCAAGATATCTTGCCCCGAGGAAATTGCCTTCCGTATGGGTTTTATCAGTGCACAAGCTCTTGAAAGCCTGGCTGACAAGTACGCCAAAAATGGCTATGGCCAATATCTCAGGCGCGTACTGAGTGAGAAGGTATTCTAATGAAGCCGGTACCGACGCATATACCGGAAGTGCTGATGATGGAACCGAAGGTTTTCGGTGATGAACGTGGTTTCTTTATGGAAAGTTTCAATCAACGCGCTTTTCAGGATGCAACAGGTGAGATGTCTGTTTTTGTACAGGATAACCACTCAGGTTCGGCCAAAAATGTGCTGCGTGGTTTGCATTACCAAATTCAACAACCTCAGGGAAAGCTGGTGCGTGTAGTTTCTGGCGAAGTATTCGATGTCGCCGTGGATGTTCGCAAATCCTCCCCGACTTTTGGCAAGTGGGTGGGGGCAAATCTATCGGCCGACAACAAGAAACAGATGTGGATTCCACCAGGGTTTGCGCATGGTTTTTTCGTGCTATCTGACTTTGCTGAAGTACTTTATAAAACGACGGATTTCTACGCTCCTGAACATGAGTGCTGCATACGATGGGACGACCCAGATATAGGCATTGATTGGCCCTTGAAAGGTTCTCCCATATTATCCAACAAAGACCAGCTAGGCGTTTTTTTGCGCCAAGCCAGGCTCTTCGAATGATTTAAGCGGGCATGCTGGGAGGGCCGATTTTACTCACCGGGGTTAATGGCCAAGTTGGCCATGAGCTGCAGCTGACGTTGGCACCCCTGGGTCAAGTCATAAGCGTGGCGCGTGAACAGCTTGATCTCACCAATCAAGATGCCATTCGTTATGCCATTCGTGAAATCAAGCCGTCCGTCATTGTGAACCCCGCTGCGTACACAGCCGTAGACAAGGCTGAATCCGAGCCGGACCTTGCCTTTGCAGTCAACGCGGAAGCCCCTCGTGTGATGGCGGAAGAGGCTGCGTGCCTTGATGCTATCCTTATCCATTTCTCTACCGATTATGTGTTTGATGGCAGCAAGACATCGCCTTATATCGAAACGGATGAGACCAATCCATTGGGAGTTTACGGGAGCAGCAAACTTGCCGGGGAAGAAGCAATCCGTGCGGTAGGTGTGCAGCATTTGATTCTACGCACGAGTTGGGTATACGGTTCGCGGGGACGCAACTTTTTGCGCACCATAATCAAGCTCGCCCAGGAACGTGAAGAATTGAGAATAGTGGCGGATCAAATTGGTGCGCCAACCTCGAGCAGGGCCATAGCGAACGCTACAGCTGTTATGTTAAGTGATTGGCAGGCCGAAAAGAGCGGCACTTACCATCTCACCTGCACGGGCGAGGTTAGCTGGTATGGCTTTGCTCAAGCGATCCTGCGCTTCTATGAAGCTCATCGGGCCGGTCAAGGCTGGCCTTCTTTGAAGGTGCAGGCGGACGCTGTACGGGCGATCACCACAGCGGAATATCCCACTCTGGCAGCTCGCCCTGCATATTCAGTGCTCAACAATGCAAAAATGCTGATGGGCTTTCACATTTCCATGCCTTTATGGTCAGAAGCACTATCTGCTGTCATGCGCGAACTGGTAGACGTATGAAAATTGTCTATCACGCACATAATGCGCTCGATGCCTATGTCGTCAAGAACCTGCTGGAGACGGAAGGTATTGCTGCCTTCGTGCAGGGTGAGTATCTGCAAGGGGGTGTCGGCGAGCTCGCACCTATGGACCTGATCAAAGTGAGCGTTAATGATCAGGACGTTCTCAAGTCACGTGCCCTAATTGAGGCATGGGAGAGTAGCCAACCTATCGATCAGGATATAGCTAATGTGGAAAAATCCGGAAGCGAGGGAAATACTTTTTCAATGCTCTTGCTGGGATTTGTTGCAGGAGTTCTGGCAGCCTGGCTCTACATGCAGTTTGCAGGCTAACGGCTTCAGAAAGTTGCATCAGCCCAACTGTTGGGCGTTTCATAGAGACGAACGCGCTCCAGCCGTAGGTGATTACCGTAGAGATCTTTGTAGCAGGTATTGAGTATCCGGAAAGCCTCAGCCGCCATGTTTTCTGCGGTTGGCACACTCTCCATCACTACAGTTTTATGGTTGGGTAAGCTGTTGAGGAATTCCAGAACCTCGGTATCCCCCTTGTAAACCAGGAAGGCATGATCCCAAAGGTCAACTACTGCCTGCCGTGCAATGGCTTTGACGTCTGAAAAATCCATCACCATGCCGTTTTCTGAAGCGTTTTCCTGCCGGATGATATCGCCAGTCAGGGTGATCTCGATGGCATACCGATGACCATGCAGATTGCGGCACTGGCTTTTATGGGATGGAATGCGGTGGCCGGCATCGAATTCCAGGCGGGTAGTGATGAGCATGCGGCAATTATATCAGTAGAGCGTTAAATACCTGCCAGGGTACGGATGTGTGCCGTAGCGCTTTTTGCCAAGGCATGCAGCTGATAGCCGCCTTCAAGTGAAGAAACGATCCTGCCTTGGGCGAAACTGTCAGCAATATCCTTGATGAAGTGGGTCATCCAGATGTAGTCGTCTTCCACCAGACCCAGCTGAGCCAAGGGATCATCGGCATGTGCATCGAACCCGGCAGAGACAAACACCATTTGCGGTTTGAAGCGCTCAAGGGCTGGCTTGAATTCGGCCTCCACTGCCTTTCGGTAGCTCTCCCCATTGGTGTTGGCTGGCAATGGGACGTTGATCATGTGATGAGAGCGGGTATCAGCTCCCCGGCCAGGATAGAAAGGATGCTGAAAGGTGGAGTAGAGCATGACCTGCGGATTTGTACGGAATATGTCTTCAGTACCATCTCCATGATGGACGTCAAAATCAATGATGGCGACACGTTCAACCTTATGTTGGTCGATGGCATGGGCAACGCCAACAGCGACGCTGTTGAAAATGCAGAAGCCTGCTGCATTCTGACGCCCTGCATGATGCCCAGGCGGACGTACACAGCAAAAGGCATTATCGGCTTTGCCACTTAGAACCAGATCAGTTGCAAGAACTACCGCGCCAGCCGCATGCAACGCGGCAGAAAGCGTCATCGGTCCCATTGCTGTGTCCGGATCCAGTCGCACTAACCCAGCCTTGGGCGCCACCTTGCGTACATAGCTGACATATTCCGGCGAATGTATACGCATCAGCTGCGCATCCGTGACTGGCGGAGCTTCATGCAACTGAAGCTTGGACATGACACCAGAAGCGGTGAGCTCGTTCTTTATAGCGGTGATTCTCGCGGGCGATTCTGGATGTGCCCCATCCATAATGTGGAGCAGGGTATCAGGGTGGGAAATGAAGGCAGTCGTCATGACAGTGGTCCTCCCAGTCAGTTTAATTCATTCACCAGGCCTTGATAACACGTTAGGCGACGTTCTGAGATCGCTTGGCTTTCCACGGCACCAATCACTGCGCAGCCCGGCTCCTTCATGTGCCGGCAATTGGCAAAACGGCACCTGCCGAGGAATGGGCGGAATTCAATAAAAGCCTGTTCCAACGCCTCGATGCTTAGGTGATGCAGCCCAAATTCCTGCAAGCCCGGTGAATCGATCAGGTGGGAATCCTGGTCCAAGTGATAAAGATGGGTGGCCGTTGTGGTGTGCTTGCCGCTATCCAAAACCTGGGAGACTTCTTGGGTACGGACTCCAGATTCAGGCCGTAAGGCGTTGACGATTGTGGATTTACCCATGCCTGATTGACCGACGAGTATGCTCGTATGGCCGGATAACCTGGGACGTAGTGGTGTTACGTCCTGTTTTGCGGATAGGGGTTGGATGGAATAGCCCAGCGATGCATACAGCTGTAAGCGTTGCAATGCGGACGTGCTGTACCCAGCATCGCATTTATTCAAAAGGATCAAAGGCTGAATATCAGCAGCCTCGGCAGCGATGAGGCAACGGTTCAGTAATTCTTCGTAGAAGCTGGGGATCGTCGCCAGCACGATGACAACTTGGGTCACATTGGCTGCGAGCAACTTGCTGCGAAACGCATTACTGCGGTACAGCAGGCTGCTTCTTGGGAGTATTGTTTCAATGACACCCTGGCTCTTGCCAGTCAGTTTGAGCTCCACATAGTCGCCACAGGCAACGTCGTTTTTCTTGCCGCGCGTCACACAATCGATGAGACGATGCTCAGGAGCCCGTTCGATCTCAACCTGGTAACGTTTGCCATAGGCGGCGGTTACCTGACCCCTGATAACGCTATCGACGGGCAATTCGCGAGCTACTTGTCAAACTTGTAATACCTCTGGTTCAGGTAGTTTGCTACGTGCAGCTCTTCATCCTCAAACCATTTAAGGCCCAGCATCGTGTTGCAATTACGGATCTGGGTGAGGAGCTGGGAAGATGTATTCACCTTGCGATCTTCACGCGTATAAATGCTCGAGCCATCGGCTCCAAATTTGGCTGCATGACAGCTGATACAGTTTTTCTCGACCATGGCTTTACCAATTTCGGCGTCCCCTTTAGCAAAAGGGTTTTCGGCATAGGCAAGACTCATGCAGGATAACAAACTAATAAACATTAATAACTTATGCATGAATCCTCCTGTAGTTTCTATTTTACGAGTGCTGCCAGCCGATCAATACGAATGCTGGCGGGGGGATGCGAATCATAAAATGCTGAGTGTAATGGATCAGGCGTCAAGGTCGAGGCATTGTCGCGATACAGCTTCACCAAGGCCTCAATCAAATAGTTGGCGTCTGCATTCTTGGCGGCATATTCATCGGCTTCAAACTCATTTTTGCGTGAGTAGCTTGCCATCAATGGGCGCAGCAAGAAGAGGAAGACCGGGCTCACCAGCAGGAATAGCAGCAGTGCCATGTAATTACTTGGTTCTGCAACACCCAGTCCCGCATAAAACCACGACTGCTGCTTGAGCCAGCCCAGCAGCGCAAGGCCCAGGAAGCTCACGAAGAACATCAGCGCGATGCGCTTGATGACATGACGGTGCTTGAAATGGCCGAGTTCATGCGCCAGCACAGCCTCGATCTCGTCTGCATCAAGTCGCTCAAGCAAGGTGTCGAAAAAGACCACGCGTTTGCTGGAGCCGAACCCGGTGAAATATGCATTGCCGTGGCTGCTGCGCGTCGAGCCATCCATGACAAATAGCCCTTGCGACTTGAAGCCGCATTTGGTGAGCAGGGCCTCAATGCGCGCTTTAAGGCTTTCATCCTGGAGAGGCGAGAACTTATTGAACAGGGGGGCTATGAAGGTGGGGTAGATCGCCAGCATCAGCAAGTTGAATATGCTCCAAACGATCCATAGGTAAACCCACCAGTATTCGCCGGCACCTTGCATGAGATACAACGCCGCAAACAGGATAGGTGCACCGAGCAACAGGCCGACAAAGGAGTGCTTGATGAGGTCTGTGAAAAACATCTTTGGCGTCATCTTGTTGAAGCCAAAACGTTCGTCGATGACAAAAGTCTTGTAATAATCGAAAGGCAGTTCAATGAGGCCACTGATCAGCAGGGCGCTCAGGATAACCAGCGCTCCGCGCAAAATTTCATGGTCCGGCAATACGTTGCGCCAGGCATCGTCGATGAGCTGCAAACCACCCCCCACGGTCAAGAGTACCAACAGCACGGCTTGCGCTACGCCTTCCTGCAGCATCAGCCGAGTTTTGGCCGAAGAATAATCGGCAGCTTTTTGGTGCGCGTCCAGGCTAATGGTTTCATTGAATGCCGCTGGCACCTGATTTCGGTGGGCTTGTATATGCGAGATATGTCGGCGGCCCAGCCATATCCGTGTAGCGGTGGTGATAAGCAGCAATGCAAGAAACACGACAGTAAGCGTGGTGGCCATAATTTTCCGGATTCAGGTTAAACTCTAATGCTTTTTAGAAGGGCCCGCAGCGCCAAGGTTCATCAAATGCGTGGCTCAGCCATATTTTAATGGAAATCATTATGTCACAAGACCAAAATAACCTCATCTGGCTGGATATGGAAATGAGCGGTTTGCAGCCTGATACAGACCGCATTCTGGAGCTGGCGGCTGTGGTTACCGATGCAGAGCTTAATGTCCTGGCAGAGTCGCCTGTGCTGGTAGTGCATCAGCCTGATGCAGTGCTGGATGGGATGGATGACTGGAACAAGTCCACGCATGGACGATCGGGTTTGATCGAGAAAGTGAAAGCCTCGACCTTGGACGAAGTTGCCGCTACTCAACAGATGATCGAATTCCTGAAACAGCATGTGCCCGCAGGCAAATCCCCGATGTGTGGCAACTCCATCTGTCAGGATCGGCGATTCATGGCGCGGTACATGCCTGAACTTGAGTCATATTTCCATTACCGCAATCTGGATGTGAGCGTTTTCAAGGAATTGGCTCGGCGCTGGAAGCCCGCCATTTACAATGGCTTCAAGAAGGCAAGCAAGCACGAGGCATTAGCTGACATCTATGAGTCCATCGAAGAACTCAAGTATTACCGCGAGCATTTCATCAAGCTGGATTGATGTAAAAAAGAGGGTGCGGTATACGCACCCTGAGGGAGGAGAAGTAAGCTCATGGAGTAAGCTCACTTCCTTTCAAGCATCAAGTGTGCCATAAGCAAGAGTGCTTTCAAGGCTGCTCTGAAAGCGTCTCCCTTATTGAGATACGGCCTTTCCCTCTTTACAAACTTTCATAAACACGCACATATTCCTGAGCACTTTTGCCCCAACTTAGGTCTTGATGCATGCCGTGCTGCAGGATTTTGTGCCAGGTATCTGGTTGTTTGTAATAAGCAACGGCGCGTTGGATTGTCGCGAGCAGCTCATGGGGTGCGGGTGCCTTCATAACAAAGCCAGTGGCACTTCCATCTGTAAGGCTGATTGAATTGCTGTCATGTACAGAATCAGCCAGGCCGCCCGTATGAGTCACGACTGGGGGTGTGCCATAACGAAGACCATACATCTGGTTCAAGCCGCAGGGTTCAAAGCGAGATGGCATGATGAACATATCCGCGCCCGCCATAATTTGGTGGGAAAGGGCTTCGTTATAGCCTATGACGACACCTGCCTGCAGCGGATATTGCTCTGCTAATTGCCTGAAACCTGCCTCTAGAGCTGCGTCACCACTGCCCAGGATGGCGAGCTGGTTGCCTTGCTGGATAAGGGTCTTACCAATATCCAGCAGCATATCCAGGCCCTTCTGCGGCGTAAGCCTGCTCACTACGCCCAGCAAAGGAGAATCGTCCTGAGCCAGGTTCATGCGTTCTTGTAAAGCCCGCTTTACAGCCTTCTTCCCGTCAAGATGCTCGGCATCGTAATGCTCGATCAGGTGCGGGTCTCGTGCAGGGTTCCATTCATGCATGTCGATACCATTCAGAATGCCATGAATGTCATGCTGGCGTGAGGTGAGTAACCCCTGCATGCCGAAACCGAATTCTTCTGTCTGGATTTCCCTGGCATAAGTCGGGCTGACTGTAGTGATGGTGTCGCTATAGAAAATGCCTGCCTTCAGAAATGAGAGTTGCCCGTAATATTCGAGGCCATGCATCTGGTAACTCTCGGCGGGGAGCCACAGGCGAGCCACCCAGTCGGCGGGGAAGTTGCCCTGGAAGATAAGGTTATGAATGCTGAGCACCGATTTCGCACATTTGTGGAATCCGGAGGCGCTCATATAGTGCACATAAGCAGGTGTCAAACCACTTTGCCAATCATTGCAGTGCACAATATCTGGAACCCAGTCCTGAAGTGGGCTAGAGCCGCAGGATAACAGTGCAGCGACATATGAAAAGACGCCGAAACGTACTGGATTGTCCTCCCAGTCTCGTCCGCTCGTATCAAGGTAAGGTCCGCCATCACGCTGATATAGACTGGGGCACTCTACCGCCAACACAGGTACTCCGTTGTCTGGCATTTCTCCCGAAACCAGACACACAGAATGGACGAATGGCAATGGGCTGATATCAGCAACAGGCTGCTTATTTTCGAGCTTTTCCAGCACAGCGGGGTAACCAGGAATCAAGATGCGCACATCGTGGCCAAGGTCACGTAATGCAGCAGGCAAGGAGCCGCTGACATCGGCCAGACCGCCGGTTTTGACAAGAGGATAGGCTTCGGAAGTAACGAACAGGATACGCAAAGCAGACTCTTCTTAACGAGGTTGAGGTTCAGGTGCTATTCTTAGGCGGGTTCATCTTACTGAGCACCTACGGGCTTATCAAGGCGAAATCGGACATAAAGGAAACGCATGGGAGCAGGCGGATTTGCAGCGGTTGGCATTGGGGCAGCACTTGGTGCATGGCTGCGCTGGGGTTTGGGCCTATGGCTTAATCCGGCATTTTCGGCGCTGCCGCTAGGTACGTTAATCGCCAATCTGGTTGGAGGATATCTCATGGGCTTGGCTATGGGCTTCTTCGGGTTGGGAAATATTGTCTCGCCCGAGGTGCGGCTTTTCATCACCACTGGTTTCCTTGGAGGTTTGACCACCTTCTCGGCATTCTCGGCAGAAGCGGTTCACCTCTTTTCACGTGGTGAGTACGGCTGGGCCTCGGTTCATATATTAAGCCATGTGGCTGGATCGCTGCTCATGACCGGGTTAGGCATACTGACGGTGCAGCTGCTCCGTAATGGCTAATTAATGGGAGTAGCTGCTAAATCAATTGATTAAATTAGGGAATCTCCCTATAATCGCCCGCTTTCCAACCTTGCCTCACCGTACCGCATAACGGGAGGCTGCAACCCACAAGGAGATTACATGCGACATTACGAAATCGTATTTATTGTCCATCCGGACCAGAGCGAGCAAGTACCAGGCATGATTGAGCGTTACCGTGCCCTGGTGACCACCAATGGCGGTGCCATTCACCGCCTCGAAGACTGGGGCCGCCGCCAGCTGGCTTACCCCATCCAGAAGATTCACAAGGCACATTACGTGCTCATGAACATCGAGTGCAACCAGGAGACTCTGGACGAGCTTGAGCATGCATTCAAGTTCAACGATGCTGTGCTGCGCCACCTGACCATCAACACCAAAGAAGCAGTTGTGGCGCCTTCCCCAATGATGAAGGAAGAGAAGTCCAAGTCCTTGATCGGCGCCCAGAAGGAAGAAGCAGCACCGGCAGAAGCAGCTTAACCTGAGTTTGCAGCACCTTGGCGACGAATTTACTGGTCATACAAGGTGAGCTGCTCAAGGTTGAAGAACTTCGTTTCACCCCCGCAGGTATCCCGATTCTGAATGTAGTAATCGGCCATCTGTCGGAGCAGGTTGAAGCAGGAATGAAACGCAGGGTTGAGTGTGAAGTAAACGCAATGATCATGGGTGAGCTGGCAAAAACATGCCAGACCCTGACAGCGGGAACAGCAGTGAAAGCTGCCGGGTTCCTCGCCAAACGCGGTTTCAAAAGCACACAGCTTGTAATGCATATCAACAAGTTAGAGCAAGTATCTCAAGGATAGAAAGGTTTTATCATGGCACGTGACATGTTCAAACGCCGCCGCTACTGCCGTTTCTCGGCAGAGGGCATCAAGGAAGTGGACTACAAGGATGTAGATCTGCTGAAGGATTTCATCAACGAAAATGGCAAGATCATCCCAGCCCGCATTACCGGCACCAAGGCCCGGTATCAGCGCCAGCTGACCACCGCAGTGAAGCGTGCACGCTTCCTGGCGCTCTTGCCTTATACCGACAAGCACTAAGGGGTAGGCCATGCAAGTGATTCTGTTAGAGAAGGTTGTAAACCTGGGTAACCTGGGCGACATCGTCAAGGTCAAGGACGGCTATGGCCGTAATTTCCTGATCCCTCAAGGCAAGGCTAAGCGCGCGACCGAAGCCAACAAGGCTGAGTTCGCAGCCCGTCGCGCCGAACTGGAAAAGCAGCAGGCAGAGCAGTTGACGGCAGCACAGGCACGTGGCGAAAAGCTCACGGGCACTACCGTACAAATCACGCAGAAGGCTGGTGTAGATGGCCGCTTGTTCGGCTCCGTGACCAACTACGACATTGCCGAAGGCCTGACCAAGCAAGGCTTCGAAGTGGCCAAGTCTGAAATCCGCATGCCGGAAGGTCCGCTCAAAGCCATTGGCGATCACCAGGTCAGCATTGCGTTGCACCATGACGTGGTTGTTGATATCACCGTGACGGTTGTGGCTGAAGCCTAAATCGACACGGATGTAAAAAAAGGCCGCGATTGCGGCCTTTTTTATTGCATCTCTCTACTGACTAACCGCAGCGTTCTACAGGTTGTTCCGCTAGTGCTGCCCATTCCTCGTCGCTATATAGCCGCGATCGGATCAGGAAGCGTAATCCCGTAGGCCGCTCCAGCGAGAACTGGCCACCAGTGCCGGGTATAACATCCAGCGTCAGATGTGTGTGCTCCCAGTATTTGAACTGGCTTTCGCTCATGTAAAAGGGCACGCCACCCACATCGCCCAGCTTGACATCAGCACTACCCAGGTAAAACTCCCCTTGCGGGAAACACATGGGCGCGCTGCCGTCACAGCAACCGCCTGACTGGTGGAACATCAGCGACCCATGTTCGGCCTCAAGCTTTGTAATCAGCGCGAGCGCTGCTTCAGTGGCCGATACCCTTGAAACGGCTGTGCCCATGTCAGTCAGGTCGAGTTGTAGTTAGAAGAACCCCAGCGCCTTAGGGCTGTAGCTCACCAACAGGTTCTTGGTCTGCTGGTAATGCTCCAGCATCATCTTGTGGTTCTCACGGCCAATTCCCGATTGTTTGTAGCCGCCAAATGCTGCGTGAGCCGGATAGAGGTGATAGCAGTTAGTCCAGACGCGACCCGCCTGAATGCCCCGACCCATGCGATAAGCGCGGCTGCCATCGCGCGTCCATACACCTGCACCCAGGCCATAAAGCGTATCGTTGGCAATCTGCAATGCCTCCTCCTCGTTTTTGAAGGTCGTTACAGACAGAACAGGACCGAAGATTTCTTCTTGGAAAATACGCATCTTGTTGTGGCCGGCCAGGACAGTCGGCTTGATGTAATAGCCTTCCTGTAGGGAACCTTCTTGCATATTGCGGTCACCCCCGATGAGGCAGCTTGCGCCTTCCTCATGGCCCAGCTTGATATAAGAGAGGATTTTCTCCAGCTGCTCGCTGGAAGCCTGGGCGCCAATCATAGTGCTCATGTCGAGCGGGTTGCCTTGCTTGATACGGGAAACGCGATCAATGGCCCTCTCCATGAATCTGTCGTAAATGGATTCCTCAACCAACGCGCGGGAAGGACATGTACACACCTCACCCTGGTTCAGTGCAAAAAGCGCAAAGCCTTCCAGGCATTTGTCGAAATAATCATCGTCAGCATCCATGACGTCAGCAAAGAAGATGTTTGGCGATTTTCCACCCAGCTCCAGTGTGACGGGAATGATGTTCTGAGATGCATATTGCATGATGAGTCGGCCGGTCGTGGTCTCCCCGGTGAATGCAATCTTGGCTATACGATTGGAGCTGGCGAGGGGTTTGCCCGCTTCCAGACCGAAGCCATTGACGATATTGACCACGCCAGGCGGCAACAGGTGGCTGATCAGCTCCATCAGGACCATGATCGATGCCGGTGTCTGTTCCGCGGGTTTGAGCACGACACAGTTGCCAGCGGCAAGAGCAGGCGCCAGTTTCCACACCGCCATCAGGATAGGGAAATTCCAAGGGATTATTTGACCTACAACACCTAGCGGCTCATGGAAGTGGTAGGCCACCGTATCATGATCGAGCTCGCTGATGCTGCCTTCCTGAGCGCGGATGCAGCCAGCGAAATAGCGGAAATGATCAATAGCCAGTGGAATATCCGCATAAGTTGTTTCGCGCAGGGGTTTGCCGTTATCAATGGTTTCTGCAACAGCGATGGTTTCGATATTCTCTTCCATGATGTCAGCAATTTTGTTCAGAATGATCGCCCTGGCTGTTGCAGGAGTCTTGCCCCAAGCTTCTTTCGCGGCATGCGCTGCATCGAGTGCAAGGTTGACGTCCTTTTCGGTCGAGCGAGCTACCTGGCAGAAAACCTTGCCTGTCACCGGGCTGATATTGTCGAAATATTTACCTTCTGCCGGTGGCATCCAGCTTCCGCCGATGTAATTGTCATATTTGGCTTTAAAGGGAATTTTTACCCCCAGATCCTGCAGACTTTCTAGACCCATAATTCCTCCGTTACCTGATTGTTTTTTACCTTGACCTTGCCCTCAACGTGAGCAAAGATAGAGCTCATACAGCAGGATGTGTGCCTAATTGATGTACGTTATAACTTACTGATTAATAATATTATTCTCAGCGCACTATTTTTCCAGCTGCTTCACCATTGCAAAATGAGACATTCACCCCTTGAGACGAGACAGGTGGGTGCATGAGGAGATGGCCTTGAACCGTTCCGCTTACCTGAACCGCATTCGTGACGCGCGCACGCACTTTCTTGGCAATGGTGAAGTGCCTGAAGGACTGTTGCCCGAATCCATCCAGCGATCGTGGAAGCGCTGTGTAAAAACCGGCCTCGCGGTTGACCTCAAGACTGAAATCGAATTGGCAAACCACGGGCTGATGACTGAATTACGGGAACGCAACTCCTCATTGCTGGCGCAGGCGCAGCCCGAGATGGAAAACCTTTATGCGCACATCATGAGCACCCAAAGCATGGTGATCCTCAGCGATTGCGGCGGCACCATCCTGCAAGCCATGGGTAACCCTGATTTCATGGGACGTGCTCAGCGCGTCGCACTTCAGCCCGGTGTCTGCTGGCGCGAGGAGATTACAGGCACTAATGCCATTGGAACAGCACTGGTAGAAAAGAGCCCGGTGTTTGTGGGCGGAGCCGAGCATTTCTTTGACCGCAACACCTTCCTGAATTGCTCTGCAGCTCCGATTCTTGATCCGGCAGGTGATGTGATCGGCGTGCTGGATATCTCTGGCGACCACAGACAGCCGCAGGAACACACCATGGCGCTGGTACGCATGTCGGCGCAAATGATCGAGAACCGGTTATTCAATGTGCATTTCACGCGCGAGGTAGCGCTGCATTTCCATACGCGTCCGGAATTCATCGGCACCCTGTGGGAGGGTATCGCAGTGTTTTCACAGGAGGGTAGGCTGCTTGCAGTCAACCGTAGCGGCGCTTTCCAATTAGGTCTGAAGATACATCAGCTCGGCATAACCTTTGAAGAACTGTTCGGCATAGGTTTTTCATCGTTTTTGGATATGGCGAGAAAAGAGTCAAGCAACAACGTCCTCAAGTTGCAAAACGGCATTCAGTTGCACGTTAGGACTTCACTGGGGCAAAACCGCAGCACTGCGGTAACGGGACACAAAAAGGCACCCCGGTCATTGGTTCAATCCTTGCCGCTTGATCGGCTGGATACCGGCGATGCATTGATGCACAAGGTTGTCACTAAGGCAAAACTTGCCTTAGGCCATGACATTCCCATCCTGATCGAGGGTGAAACCGGTACAGGCAAGGAACTGCTTGCCAGGGCCATCCACGAGTCAGGGCCAAGAAAACAAGCGCCATTCGTAGCGATCAACTGCGCGTCGATTCCTGAGGGACTGATCGAGTCCGAGCTATTCGGGCACGAGGAGGGAGCTTTTACGGGCGCCAGACGTCGAGGTGCCATAGGCCGGATACAACAAGCCCATGGTGGTACGTTATTCCTGGATGAAATCGGCGAGATGCCATTGCCGCTACAGGCGAGGCTACTGCGCGTTATCCAGGAATGCGAGATCGTGCCCTTGGGCGGAAACAAGCCGGTGCAAGTTGATATTGCGATCATTTCTGCCACAAACTGCAAGCTGCATGATCGTATGAGTCGTGGCGAATTTCGTGAGGATCTATATTACCGGCTGAATGGATTGAAGCTGGCACTGCCGGCACTGCGTGAACGTACCGATTTACCAACGTTGGCCGAGCTGATTCTCAGAGAGAAGCTGGGCAGACCGGATGTGACCCTTGCGCCTGACGTGCTGCAACTGCTGCAACGACATCGTTGGCGTGGCAATATTCGCCAGCTCAGCAACCTGCTTCGTTCTGCCGTCATCTTCATGGAAAGCCATGAGCTACAGCTCAAGCATTTGCCGGAGGATTTCCTGGAAGAGCTGCAGGAGCATTCACATTCTGCCGTGCTGCCATCCGATTCAACGGATATTGCCAGTACGGAATGTGCCTTGATCCGACATGCGCTAAACCTCCATCAGGGCAATATGGCCGCCGCAGCGCGACATCTGGGGATCAGCAGGGCGACGATTTACCGCAAGATTAGGCGCATGGGCATGCAGCCTTAGAGGCTTTTGCTACGTAGCTATTGCTATAATGCGCCCATGGCCGACGACTCACTAGAATCACTCAAACTCCCCCCGCACTCCGTTGAGGCCGAACAATCGGTACTGGGCGGGTTGCTGCTTGAAAATGAAGCCCTCGACAAGATTGCCGATCTCCTTACTGGAGGGGATTTTTACCGGCATGACCACCGTCTGATTTACGAACACATCTGCAAGCTCATCGAGCGCAACAAGCCGGCTGATATCGTGACTGTGGCTGAATCCCTGGAAAGTACGGCTGAGCTTTCTGGCATTGGTGGCATTGCTTATCTTGGCGCGCTTGCACAAAACACCCCCACGGCAGCGAATATTCGCCGTTACGCAGAAATCGTGCGTGAGCGTGCGGTTATGCGCAAGCTGGTTGAAGTCGGATCCGGCATTGCCGAAAGTGCGTACAGCCCGCAGGGGCGTGATGCGCAACAGCTGCTTGACGAAGCTGAA
>Ga0196976_1000480_pt1 | contig 25029 bp, 22 predicted proteins | sample S3v_513CmetaG_FD_148644 | JGI IMG/M metagenome (GOLD analysis project Ga0196976, IMG submission 148644) | Soil microbial communities from Anza Borrego desert, Southern California, United States - S3+v_5-13C | ecosystem: Environmental > Terrestrial > Soil > Desert | place: USA: California...
TGGTGGAGACGCCCGTGCCCGAGACGTACGTGTACGCCTCGGTGATCGAAAGCGCGACCCACGCCGGCAAGTTCGTCGCCCCACGCGTGGGACTGCGCTGAACGAACGAGATCCGCGATCCCACGCTTGTGATCCGCGATCCTACGTTTGTGATCCGCGACCTCACGCTTGGGGTGCAGGGACCTCACGCTTGGGATCCACGATCCCACGCTTGGGGTGCAGGGACCTCGAGCTTGGGATCCGCGATCCCAAGCTTGTGATCCGCGATCCCAAGCTTGTGATCCGCGATCTCACGGTGTGTGGTTCAGGAGCCACAGTCGAGATGCCGCACCCCAAGCGTGGCATCAACGTTCACACGTTTGACATCGATCGACCTCCCGCGGAAGGTCGTGGATCACAACGTTGGCATGCGCGATCCCAACCGTGAAGTCCCTGCACTCCAAGCGTGGGATCGCGGATCCCAAGCGTGGGATCGCGGATCCCAAGCGTGAGATCCGCGATCACACGAACGTCCTCTATTGGGGACGGGGCTCGCGAAACAGTTCCGTAACTCGCGAACCTCTGCGCGAGTGCCGGCGGGCTGAAGCCCGCCCTACGTTCAGCACATCGATCGCGACGAGCATGCTGAACGTAGGACGGGCTTCAGCCCGTCGGCGCTCGCGGCCGGCGCGCGGAAGCTCTGCTATCCTCCCCACCCGACATGAGCGACGAGCCTGAATATCTGATCTGCCTCCAGTGCGAGACGCCGACTTACCAGTTCGAGTACACGAACGGAAAGCTCGGCGCCGTGGTCTGCACGACCTGCGGGAACGATGACGCCACGGAGTTCATGACCGAGGCCGAGTTGGAAGAGCACTCGTCGTGAAGCCGGTCATCATCGGCATCGCCGGCGGCACCGGCTCGGGGAAGACCACGGTCGCGCGGGCGATCCACGACCGCGTCGGCAAAGAGCGCATCGAGTGGATCTCCCACGACTCGTACTACCGCAACTTCGAGGGACTCTCCCCCGAGGAGCGGCACCACATCAACTTCGATCACCCCGACTCGCTCGAGACCGAGCTGCTGGCGCGGCACCTCGACGTGCTGGCCAAGGGCGCGGCGGTGGAAGTGCCGATCTACGACTTCACCACCCATTCGCGCAAGGACGACACGCAGCGCGTGGAGCCGCGGCGCGTGATCATCGTGGAGGGCATCCTCGTCCTGGCCGAGCCCGAGCTGCGGAAGCGGATCGACATCAAGCTCTTCGTCGACACGCCGCCCGACATCCGCTTCATGCGCCGCCTCGTCCGCGACATCAAGACGCGCGGCCGGTCGATGGAGTCGGTGATCGAGCAGTACATGACCACCGTCCGCCCGATGCACGAGGAGTTCGTCGAGCCGTCGAAACGCTACGCCGACCTGATCATCCCCGAGGGCGGCGAGAACCTCGTGGCCATCGACGCCATCATCGCGCGCGTCGAGCGGCTGGTTTAGCGCGTCAGCGATAAACCTTCCCATCCTTCACCACATGCACCACGTGCCGCAGGGCCGACATGTCGGTCAGGGGGTCTCCGTCCACCACGATCACGTCGGCGAGCTTGCCTGGCGCGATCGTCCCGAGGTCGGGTTGCTTCAGCAACTGCGCGGGCCAGAACGTCGCGGCGCGGATCGCCTCCATCGGCGGCATGCCGAGGTCCACCATCGTCTTCAGCTCGCGCCAGGTCGAGTCGAAGTGGAAGTTCAGGGGAATGCCGGAGTCCGTACCCACCACGATCGTCACGCCCGACTCGCGGAGCTGCCGGAACTTGTTCGGCAGCGTGGGGATGCGGCGGGAGACGAGGCGGAAGTAGTCGAGGCGCTGCGTGCGCGGCCACGTGCTTGCCGTGCTTGTGCGCCTCGTCCACGATCGCCTTCACCTCCTCCAGCGTCATCTGGTCCTGGTCGATCAGCTTGATGACGTCCGCTCCCCCTTCGACGATCGTGCGCACCTTCTTCCGCGCGTCCTCGGGGCCGTTCACGATCCAGCGGAACGCGGCGTCGAGAGGCGTGTTGGACTTCTGCAGGAACGGCCCGGAGACGAACATGCGCGGCCCCGGGATCTCGCCGCGCTCGATGCGCCGCTTCACCGCCACGATGTCCTCCAGCGGCGCGCCGAGGTCACGCGCCGTGGTCACGCCGGCCATGAGGAGCTGCTTCGCCGAGATGGGCATGATCACGTCCCGGAACTGCGACGGGTACGTGCGGTCCCAGTGGTCGTAATTGCCGTGGCCGAGGATCATCAGGTGGACGTGCATGTCCATGAGGCCGGGCATGACCGTGTACCCGTTGGTATCGATCACCTTCGCGCCCGGCGGGACCGCGATCGTCCCCTCGGCGCCGACCGCCACGACCTTGTTCCCCTCGATGACGACCACCGAGTTCTCCAGCGGGGTGCCGCCGTAGCCGTCGATGAGGCGTCCGCCGGCGAGCACGAGCGTGTCGGCGTCCGCCGACGCGGATACGAGGAAAAGGGTGCAAATTATTGAGAACAGGCGCATGTACTGATTTCCTTTGCGGCTGTGTAACTTACAACTTTTCACAGGAATCACGGAATCGGCGGGCGCGACCACGGGTTGAGCACTCCACGCGGACGGTCCGTTGACCGGCCCGAGCCGCGCCTTTAAAATGCCTAAAGCTCACGACAGAAGGGGGGGATTGGGGGATGCCTCTCGTACACGTCAAAGAAGACGAGACATTCGAGAATGCGCTTCGCCGCTTCAAGCGGAAATGTGAGAAGTCGGGGATTCTGTCCGAGCTGAAGAAGCGCCAGCACTACGAAAAGCCGAGCACCAAGCGCAAACGGAAAGCGATCGCCGCCCGGAAGAAGGTGCTGCGGAAGCTGGCCGAGGAAAAGCGTACCGGTTACTGATCGTTGCCCGAGGCAGCGATGAAAAGCCCGCGAGCAATCGCGGGCTTTTTTGTTTGTTGCTGGTTGCTGTGTTGCTGGTTCGTGGTGGCTTCAGGCGAGAACCACCACGAACCAGCAACCAGCAACCAGCAACAGCTTCGTCACCTCTTGTCACGTTTCGTCACACGGCGCGCGTCATCATCACGCCATGCGCTTCCTGCTGCTGCTCCTCCTCGCCTCCCCCGCCGCCGCGACCGACATCTTCGACGTGCGCGTGCAGAAGGTCGCCGACGGCGTTTACGTCGCCTCGCGCGCGGAGCCGCTGCGGCCGTACGTGGAAGGGAACGTCACCTTCATCATCAACGAGCACGACGTCGTGGCCGTCGACGCCGGCGGGAGCTCGAAGATCGCGCGCAACATCATCGCGGAGATCCGAAAGCTCACGCCCAATCCGGTCAGCACGCTGGTCTGCGCTGGTGAAGGCGGTCCAGGCCGGCGACGACCTCTCCCCGTTCGAGCGGGAGATGGCCGGCGACGATCCGGTGGCGCGCTACTACTTTCAGGAGAACTTCGTGAAGCCCGCCGTCGCGGAAGCGAAGAAAGCGAAGGGCACGGCACCACCCCGCTGAGGCGGTTCCGCCGTTCGTCCCACCGAATCCACCGCTTCCCACCGTTTTTGGATCGTTGACGCCCCTCGCGCGTAGTTTCCGCGGGCATGAAGATCCGCGTGGCGGTCGTCGACGACTCTCCGGTGGTGTGCGAGGGACTCCTCGCGCTCGTCGCCGGACAGCACGATATGGAGCTGGCCGGAGTGACGGTCGACGCGCTCGAGCTCGTGCCGCTGTACGAGCGGCATCGCCCCGACGTCGTCATCACCGGCCTGCACTTCCGCACCGGCTCGGCCATCGACGTCATCCGCGCGCTGCGCCGCCGCCACGTGCGCTCGCGCGTGGTCGTCCTCACGAACAGTGCCGACGAGGAGTCGGTCTGGCGCGCCATCCGCTCCGGCGCGCAGGGCTACGTCCTCCAGTCCGACCCCACCTCCGACATCCTCGACGCCATCCGCGCGGTGCACGAGGGACGCCGCTACGTGACGGCCCGCCCCTCGGCGCGCCTGCTCGAGCACGTCGGCACGTCGGAGCTGACGGCGCGCGAGCAGCAGGTGCTCGACCTCCTGGCCCGCGGCGAGAGCAACCGCCGCATCGGCACGCGCCTCGGCATCGCCGAGGAGACGGTCAAGGTGCACGTGAAGAACATCCTTACCAAACTCGGCGCCGCCCGGAGGACCGAGGCCGTGAGCATCGCCGTGAGGAGAGGCATCGTGCGGATCGGGTGACGGAATAGCGGATGCGTCCCAACACATGTACACCACCGTCGTGAGCGCACCCGAGTCCCTGCACGTCCTCGAATTCGACCGCGTCCTCACGCTCGTGGCCATGGAGGCCAAGAGCGCGCCGGGAAAAGCAGCGGTCCTGCGCCGCCGTCCGCTGGCGAAGCTCGAGGAGTGCGAGCACGCCCAGGCCGACCTCGGCGAGATGGTCCGCTTCTATCACACGGACGGACTGCTGCCGCTGGCCGGCCTCGACGACGCGCACCTCCGCGGACGCGAGACCGTGCTCGACCTCGAGGAGTCGTGGCACGTCGTGCGCGCCATCCGCGCCACGCAGGCCATGCGCGAGACGCTGCACCGCACCGACACCTATCCGCGCCTCCGCGCCATCGCCGAGCAGATCCCCGACCTCGGCGAGCTGCTCGCGAAGCTGAACAAGTACTTCACCCGCGAGGGGAAACTGCGCGAGGAGGCCTCGGCCGAGCTGCGCGCGATCCGTGGCCGCGTGCAGCAGAAGCGCGCCGCCATCCAGCGCACGCTGAACGACATCATGAATCGCAACGCCGACGCGATTCAGGAGCCGCTCATCGTCCAGCGCGGCGACCGCTACTGCATCCCCGTGCGCAGCGACCACCGCAACGCCGTCACCGGCATCCTGCACGAGCGCTCCGGCTCCGGCGCCTCGTTCTTCATCGAGCCGATGGCGGCCATCGAGTTGAACAACGACCTGGCCGACCTCCTGATCCAGGAGCGCGAGGAGATCGCGCGCATCGTGCGCTACATCTCCGGACTCCTGTTCGAGCAGCACGAGCCCATTCACGACGCCGTGGCCATCGCCGCGGAGCTCGACGCGCTGCAGGCCTGCGCGATGTTCCACGACACCATCCGCGGCTCGCGTCCCATGTTCTCGAAGGACCGCGAGCTGCACATCATCGACGGACGACACCCACTCCTCGACGAGCGCCTGGCCGCGCAGCGCCAGGAGGCGTTCGGGGAGGATGAGGGGCAGCGGAAGGTCGTTCCACTCACCATCCGACTCACCTGTCATCCTGAGCGCAGCGAAGGACCCCCTGCGGCTGCACGAGCAGCGTCCGGCCGCGGGGGATCCTTCGCCGTCTCCGCGGCTCAGGATGACACCTTGTGTCAAACCGCCCTCGTCGTCTCCGGTCCCAATGCCGGCGGCAAGACCGTGGCGCTGAAGACCGCGGGCCTGCTCGTGGCCATGGGGATGAGCGGCCTCCCCGTCCCCGCCGCCGACGGCACGGTGCTGCCGGTCGTCGACGCGCTGCACGTGCTGATCGGCGACGACCAGAGCGTGCTCGAACATCTCTCCACGTTCTCGGCGTATCTCACGCGCCTCAAGCGCATCCTCGCGCGCGTCACGAAGAATTCGCTCGTGCTGCTCGACGAGCTCGGCTCCGGCACCGACCCCGAGGAAGGGGCGGCGCTGGCGGCGGCCATCATCGAGCACCTGCTCGAAGTCGGCGCGCTGGTGGTCGTGACCACGCACCTCTCGGCGCTGAAGAGCTTCGCCGTCAACGACACGCGCATCGTCAACGCGTCGATGGAGTTCGACGCCGAGACGCTGCTGCCGACGTATCGCCTGATCACCGGCGTCCCCGGCCGCTCGCGCGCCATCGAAGTGGCGGCCATGATCGGGCTGCCGCAGGCGATCATCGCCTCCGCCCGCGAGCGCCTCGGCGAGCGTTACGGCGAGACCGATCACCTCCTGGCCACGCTGCAGAAGCGCATGTCCGAGATCGTGGCGCAGCAGGACGAATTGGCGGCGCTGCGCGGCTCCCTCGAGTCCGAGCGCAAGACCATGCAGGACAAAGCCGCCGCGCTGGAGAAAGAGCGCACGCGCCTCGGCACGACCTACCGTGAAGAGCTCGAGCGCCTCCGCGACGACGTCACGCGCCAGTTCCAGGCCGAGGTCAAGGCACTCCGCGACCAGGACCGCGCCTCCCGCGCCTCGATGAATCCGAACGAAGTCCTGCGCACGATCACCAGGGCCGTCGACAAGGCGGTGGAGTTCATCCCCGAGGAACAGCGCAGCGTGAAAGTGGGCGACAAAGCTGAGCACCGCAAGTTCAAGGTGACGGGCGAAGTCGTCTCCGTCAACGGCGGCAAGGCCGTGCTCAACGTGAACGGCCGCAAGATGACCGTCGAGACGCGGGATTTGATGTCGAAGAGTGGACCGGCACCCGCGCCGGCGAAGCCGCGACAGACCAGCACGTCCACGGATGCGCCGGAAGTTTCCGCGGAGCTCAACCTCATCGGCCAGCGCGTCGACGAGGCCCTCGACGAATCCGACAAGTTCCTCGACCGGGCCCTCCTCGAAGGAAAAGAAGCGGTGCGCATCATCCACGGCTTCGGCACGGGTACGCTGCGCAAAGCCATCCGCGACCACCTGCGCAAACATCCGGCGGTGAAGTCGTACCGCCCGGGGGCGGATAATGAAGGCGGAGATGGAGCCACCATTGCGGTCCTCGGGTAGGAGGCTCACAGGCGCATAGGCTCACAGGCTCATCGCGGCTCTCCTGTGAGCCTGTGAGCCTGTGAACCTGTGAGCCTCCAGTCATGTCCTTCGTCGACCTCAACGACCAGGTAATCCAGCAGGTCCGCGATGCGGCCGACATCGTCGACTTCGTCGGACAGGTCACGCCGCTGAAGCTGGCCGGCACGCGCTACAAAGGCCTCTGCCCGTTCCACCGGGAGAAGACGCCGTCGTTCACCGTCGACCGCGTGAAAGGGCTCTTCTACTGCTTCGGCTGCGGCACGGGCGGCGACGTCTTCAAGTTCCTCGCGCTCACCGAGCGCTTCACCTTCCCCGAGGCCGTGGAGCATGTGGCGGCGCGCTACGGCATCGAGCTGCCGAAGAAGAAGAGGACGCAGAAGCAGAGCGACAAGGAAGATCTCTTCGAGGTCCTCGACGACGCCTCGGAAGCGTTCCATCAGGCGCTGGAGTGGAAGCCCAACGCCGCCGACGAATACCTGCGCCAGCGCGGCGTCCCGAAAGAGATCATCCAGCGCTACGGCTTCGGCTTCGCCCCCGATTCGTGGGACTACCTCCTCCGCCGCCTCGGGCAGAAGCACGGCGAGAAGAAGCTCGAGCTGACCGGCCTGGTCACGCCGCGCAAGGAGAAGAGCGGCTACTACGACCGCTTCCGCAACCGCCTCATGATCCCCATCCACTCGGACACGGGCGCGGTCGTCGGCTTCGGCGGACGCTCGCTCGACGGCAGCGAGCCGAAGTACCTCAACTCCCCCGAGTCGGAGCTCTTCAACAAATCGCGGCTGCTCTACAACCTCCATCGCACCAAAGACGCGATGCGCCGCTACGACCGGGCCATCCTGGTCGAAGGCTACTTCGACGCCATCGCCATCGACCATGCCGGCGTGCCGGGCGTCGTCGCCTCGATGGGAACGTCACTCACCACCGGACAGGCCTCCCTGCTGCGCCGCTTCACGCGCAAGGTGGTGCTCGCCTACGACGGAGACAACGCCGGCCGCGCGGCCACGCTGCGGGCCGCGCCGATCCTGCTCGCCGCGGGGCTGCACGTCGAGGCGCTCGACCTGCAGGGAGAGAAAGACCCCGACTCGCTCGTGCAGGCGCGCGGCGTCGACGGCTTCCTCGACGTCCTCTCGCACGCCCTCGACATCTTCGAGTTCGGCCTCCGCGAATGGGCCAAAGACGCGTCCTCGCTCAGCGGGCGCGAAAAGTCCGAGCGCGTCGAGCAGTTCATGCCGCTCCTGTCCGCCGTCACCGACCCGGTGGTCCGCAACGAGGCGGCGCAGCGCATCGCCGACGCCTTCCGGCTCGAGTTCGAGACCGTCTGGTCGCGCGTGCGCGGGAAAGCATCGGCGTCAGCCACCTCCGAGCGTCAGGTGACGGCGCCGCAGACGACGGGCGAGAAATTCGTGCTCATCGCGGCCATGCAGGGACGGCTGTCGGAGGAGCAGCTGGGGCGGCTGCGGGAGGAGTACTTCGACGACCCCGGCTGCAAAACGCTCTTTTCTATCATAAAAAGTGAGCTTTCGGCCGGCCAACCTATTGATTTTGTCCAGGTCGCGACCCATCTTAGGGGCGAGGCCGAGCTCACGCTCCTTTCCGAGCTCAGCCTCACCGAGGACATTGACGACCGCTCCCTCCAACGAATCGAAGAGAACCTCCTCCCCATGGAGAGGACTTACCTCTCCCGCCGCATGCAGCAGATTCAACGACAGATCATCGATGCGGGAAGCGATGGAGATCGTGTGGCCGAGCTCTACCAGGAGAAGCTCCAACTCTCGCGTATGTTGCACTCAACGAAATAATTAGCGTCCCCACCAGATTACGTTGGTGTCCTCTGGACGATACTTTGGCCGGCTTGTCAACCAATAGTTTTGACACACCTGCCAAGGCCTCGTTCGAGGGCCTTCGAGAGTGCCGACAGGGCGGAAGCGAAAGCTGCCCATTGCGAGGAGCGAAACCATGACGACACGCCTGCGCACTTCGAATCTCGAATCGGATGCAAATTTTGAAGATGAGGGGGTCGTCGACTTGAGCGTTGAAGAAAAATACGCGGAAGTAAAGCAGCTCATCGCAATCGGCAAGGAAAAGGGCTTTCTGCTTTACGACGAGATCTATGAGGTCCTCCCGGAAGAGGTCACCTCTTTGCCGGAGGAGCTCGACGAGATCTACATCCGCTTCAACGATCTCGGCATCGATGTCATCGAAGACGCCGAGAAGCCGCTCCAGGCGAGCCCGAAGGGGATCGTCACGATCGACGGCACGATCGAAGAAAAAGAGATGGATCAGCGCGAGGAGGTCCAGCAGGACATCATCGCGGCCTCCAGCGGCATCGTCGACAAGACCAACGACCCGGTGCGCATGTACCTGCGCGAGATGGGCACGGTCAAGCTGCTCGACCGCCAGGGCGAAGTGGACATCGCCAAGCGCATCGAGAAGGGGGAGCGGAAGGTCTTCAAGGCCCTCTCCGCGAACCGCATCATCCGTGAAGAGATCCTCAAGATCTACGAGGCCGCCAAGCGCGACGCCCGCGTGATCAAGGAGACCATCGACCTGGCCATGCCGGACGATGACGGCTCCACGCCCGACGCCGCCGCGGCCGACGGCGAGCCGAAGCTGCCCGCTGCCGCGATCAACAAGATCGCCGACATCATGCAGATCTTCGAGGGCATCGCCAAGCTGGACAAGAGGATCAAGGACGGCCTGGTCAAGCTGGCCGACCCGAAGAAGCTCTCCGAGCGCACGATCGTCACGACGCTGAAGAACATCGACAAGCTCGAACAGGAGCTCGCCGACGAGCTGCAGCGCGTCGATTTCACGCCGCAGACGCGCAATCGGATGATCAACAAGCTCAAGGACATCGACAACGAGCTGGCCCAGGCGGTGTCGATGATCCGCAAGGACGAGCAGGCCCTGAAGCGCGAGAAGGACAAGACCCGCCGCGACTTCTACCGCCGCCGTCTGCAGAAGTACCAGGAGAAGCTCAACGAGCTGGAGACGTTCTACGGCGTCACGCATGAAGACCTGCGCAAGACGATCCGCGAGATCCGCTCGGGCGAGGAGGAAGCCGATCAGGCCAAGCAGGAGCTGATCGTGGCCAACCTGCGCCTGGTGGTCTCCATCGCCAAGAAGTACACGAACCGCGGCCTGCAGTTCCTCGACCTGATCCAGGAAGGGAACATCGGCCTGATGAAGGCGGTCGAGAAGTTCGAGTACCGCCGCGGCTACAAGTTCTCCACGTACGCGACGTGGTGGATCCGCCAGGCCATCACCCGCGCCATCGCCGATCAGGCCCGCACGATCCGCATCCCCGTGCACATGATCGAGACGATCAACAAGCTCACCCGCACCAGCCGCGCGCTGGTGCAGGAGCTCGGCCGCGAGCCGCAGGCCGAGGAGATCGCGGAGCGGATGGACATGCCGGTGGCCAAGGTCCGCAAGATCATGAAGATCGCGCAGGAGCCGATCTCCCTCGAGACTCCGATCGGAGAAGAGGAAGACTCGCATCTGGGAGATTTCATCGAGGATCGCGGCGTGATCTCCCCCATCGAGCACGTGATCGTGGCCAACCTCAAGGAGCAGACCTCGAAGGTCCTGCGCACCCTCACCCCGCGCGAGGAGCAGGTCCTCAAGATGCGCTTCGGAGTCGGCGACGGCGCCGAGCACACGCTCGAGGAAGTCGGCCGCTCGTTCAACGTGACCCGCGAACGGATCCGCCAGATCGAGTCGAAGGCGCTCCGCAAGCTGCGCCACCCCAGCCGCAGCAAAAAGCTCCGTCCGTTCCTCGACGCGACGTTCTAAGGCAAACATCGATCGGGCCGGCGAAAGCCGGCCCGAAGTGTCAGATCTTCTTCACCCGCAGGATGCCCCACGGCCCCTGCGCGACCGTCCACTTCAGCACGGTCGCGCGGTAGAGGTAATCGCCCTCGGCCTCGTTGGCGATGAGCTCGTACGTGCGCGCGGTGCCGGTGGTGATGCCCGCCTCGCTGCTCACGAGCTCGCTGCCGATGCCCTGCCGGTGCGTCCAGCGCGGCCATGCATGGCCGTGAATGGTGAAGCCGTGGTTACGCGGCTTGTCGTTCGCGCCGACAAAGCGCACGGTCACGCGGCTCTTCGTCGGCACGATGAACGTCGGCGTGGCGGGGAAATGGCCGCCGCCGCGGCGCGTGAACCATTCCAGCTGCGCGTTGCGCCGTTCGGAGTAGTCGAGGTCGCGCGTGCAGGGATGCTTCTTGTGCCGCTCGCCGTCCACGTGCATCGCGTGGTCGTCGTGACCGCCGTGATCGCCGCCGTGATCGTCATCGTGATCGCCGTGATGGCACGTGCAGTCATCGTCGTCCTTCGGATACGTGCCGCACTTCGGCCGCTCGCAGAACGCGCGGTCGAGCCGTTCGGATTTGTAGTTGAACCCCTTCTGCCCCTGGTCTTCGGTGTCGACGTCTCCATGCGCGTCCTCGGCATCGGGCGGGTTCGGCTGTTCCCCCGCGTTCTCCTCGCCGTTCACGTAGTAGCGGATTCCGTCCTGCAGCAGCAGCACGATCTCCTCGGTCTTCTCTCCCGTGTATGGGTTGAACAGCGTGGCGCGCGAGCCGTTCCACGCGATTGCTGCCTTGCCGATGTCGGCCGTCGCCTCGCCGCGGCCGACGCGGTACGGAACCACGTACGGCGACTCCACGATGAGCGTTCCGAACAGGCCGTGATGGCGGTGATTGCGGATGTCGGAGATGTCCTGGAGCAGCACCGGCCCCGGCTCGATGTCGGCCTTGAAGACGTAGGCGCGCTTCTTCCCCGGTGCGATGGTCTGCACGGGATTGCGTCCCGCGGTCACGCCGTCGCTGTAGCGGACGTCGTACGAAACGAGATCGGCGTGCATCGACACGTGGTTGGAGATGGGAGGGTTGTTGCGTGCCTCCTGCGGCGTGTCGTCCTCACCTCTTTTCTCGACCGGCAGCTCCGGCGGATGCTTCTCCGCGACGATGTGCTTCTCGAGCCGGTTCGTGACCTCGATCTCGACGTACTCCCCCTGATAGCAGCGGAGGATCAGCGGCTCGAGCGGCTGCGGCTCGTCGAGCTTGGTGAACTTCTCCGATCCCGGCGGCGCCATTTCGCGGACGACGAAGGCCAGTCCCTTCTTGTCGATCAGCGTCGGCCGGCACTTGCCGGTTCCGTCGCGGTACTCGATCTCTTTGTGCACGGCGTCGACGCGGAAGCGGCGGCACTCGATCGGCTTCGGAAGCGGCCAGCGGTCAACGCTCAGCGGCGGTACACGGATGGCGAGCGGACGTCCGCCTCGCACGACCTTGTGCTCTTTGGCCGGGTCGTAAGCGCGGATCAGTCCCCAGCAGCCGAGCCAAGTGTCCTCCTGGCCACTGAAGCGCCAGAGGTAATCGCCCGGGCCATACGACTCCTCGAGCTCGAACGTGAAGGCCTCGGAGATGCCGAGGGTCTGCTGATTGCGCAGCGGCGAGCGCGCGTCGCCGCGGAAGCGCCGCCAGCGCATGTCGTGAATCTGCAGGCTGTGTTGCTCTTCGTGGGAGCCCTGAATGAGCCGGATGGCGATCGGTTCGTTCGGCAGCGTGTGAAACACCGTGACCGCGCGCTCCGGTTTCTCGGAGCGGAACCAGAGCTCGGGACGTTTGCCGCGCTCGCGGAGCGGCGCGCTGCGATAGTTCACGGCCATCGAGCCGTTGTCGTCGTGACTGCTCGGATGCTCCGGTCCCTGGATCGGACAGAGCTTCCCCTTCACCTCGCGGTACATCGCCACCCAGTCGCCAAGGCCCATGCAGAACTCGCGGAACTGATGACCGTTCGGCAGACGGATCACCGCCTGCGTCCCTTCCTGCATCGGCTTGTGGTTCCACGGATCGAGATAGCGGGCGTCTTCCGGCTCGACGATCATCGCGCCGAAGAGCCCGTGCCGCTGGCGTGTGTTGGCGAAGAGGTGGTCGTGGAAGAAGATCACGCCAAAGTCCTCGTCCGCCCACCAGCGGTACTTCATCTGCATGCCGTCGCGCGGCGCGCTCATGTAGTTCCAGCCGGTGCTCGCGCCGTCCGCGCAGATCGGATCGAACTTGACGATGTGCACATGCAGCCCGCACTCCGCGCGCGGCCGCTTCTCTGTTGGGACGAGGATCTCTTTGCAGGGCGGGATGTTGTAGTCGAAGTCCATCCGAAGGAGCTGCCCTTCCTTCGGCTGTGGAATGGGTGTGTGGTCGGGAGCGCATTCCGGTCCTTCCGGCGTGCGGAAGCCGATGCCGTTCGTGAACGTGAGATCGAGCACGTCCCCGGCGTTGGCGCGGAAGAAGAGCGGCTCTTCCGGCTTCGGATGGCCGGACGGGACATCCTCATGTTTCGCGAGATAGAAAAAGTGTCCGTCCGGATCCTGCCAGTCGTGCTGGTTGAACCGGATGTGACCGTGCGCGGCGACGACGCCGCGGCCGCCGAGGTTGTTGTGACTGGGGATGCCGGTACGCGTCACGAGATCGCCGCCGGCCCAGAGCGTCCGCTCCGCCGGATGCGGGAAGTAGGTGAACAGCTCCCCCGGCTTCGGATCGCCGTTCATCGCATTCAGCTCGAGATCGGTCGCGTCGCGGTAATCGAAGGTTTTCGGGATCTTCTTCTTCGGATACGGCCACGGCGGCACGAACGACTTCTGTTTGACTTTGCCGGCGATGAAGAGCGGGAAGCCGGGCTTCGTCGGTGTCGGCGCGGGTGGCGCGGCGCGGTCGGGAAGCACGGCCAGTTTCTCGATGGATGAGCCGTCCGGATATTGCCCGATTCTGCGTCCCGCGTAGATCGGGTCGCTCGACTCGAGCAGCGCGCCGGGACGTCCGTTCTGCAGCGTGTCGAACGTGCGGAAGATGCCCCACATCCCCATGTGAAAGTGCGGGTAGAGATGGCAGTGCCAGATCACGTCGCCGGGAACGCCGTGGATGTTTCCCGCGCCGTAGAGCGGCACGAAGGTGTGCGCGGTGCCCGGCGTGATCGTCACCGCGTCGATCAGCGGCGACTGCGGATTGCGATAGTCGTCGTGCCACGAATAGAGATGCAGGTGGAAGACGTGCGTCTCTTTCACGCCGGCGTGGATGAGACGGATGCGCACCGGATCGCCGAGGTAGGCCTTGAGGATCGGCGTGGCGCCGTCGCCGAACATCCACGAGCTGTGATGCTGCTCCTCATTGATCACGGTGGTATCGAGCTGGCCGTGCTTGAGACGATGCCAGATCTGCCGCTCGCGATTCTTCATCGGCTCCGAGCGGTAGTTGAAGAGCATCAGCGAGCCGCCCGGGAAGTGATCGGGATCGTGCTCGGCGGGCTCGTGATCGTCGTGGCAATGCTTCTTCTTCTCCGGCTCGCAACGACACGGTTTGTGCTCGAAGCAGGGACCTTCCATGTGTCCGCCGTGGTGACCGCACTCGTCCTCTTTTCCGCCGTGCGCGTGGTGACAGTCGTCGCAGCAGTGATTGCACTTGAGCTCCCGCACCTCGGGCTCGTCGAAGAAGAAGAGGACGTACTCGCGGAACGACGCATCCGGCTCGGCGTAGCGCGGCGGACGACGGCTGCCCGGCTGGCCGGCGAACGGAGGCTTCGGCACGGTGCGGAAGGCCTCGCGCGGACGCTGGTGCACGTCGACGTACAGCCCGTGGTCCGCGGGATGGTCGATGCCCTTCACCGGATCCGTCCACCACGCCTCGGGAGGCTCGACCACCAGCGCGCCGAAGAGGCCGTGGGCGTTGCTGCCGTCCTCGTCGCCATCGGGATCGCCGATGTCGTGGAAGAAGAACACTCCTTCTTCCGGACAATCCCAGACGTACTCCACGCTCTTGTGCGGCGCGGCGAGCGAGGAGCGATTCTCGCCGACGTGCGAGCCATCCGAATCGACGCCGTAGCCGGGGCCGATCAGGTGCATGCCGACGTTGCGGCATTCGATGTAGTTGGTGAGGGTGATCTGCACGCGATCGTACTGCCGCGCGCGGATCACGAGAGGTTGGATGAGCGCGTCGGGCTGGAACTTCGGATGGACGATCACCCCGTCCTGATGGTGACCGTGATGTCCCTCGCCGTCGCACGGGTGGCACTGGTGGTGGCACTTCGGATCGTGTTTTCCGTGTCCGCCGTGCGGCCCGTGCGGGTGTCCCGCATGTCCGTGCTCGTGACCGCATTCGCGGATGATCCTGCACCACTGCTTGGCGAGGCGCTCGATCTTGTCGCGGTTCTGCTCGAGCGCGAAGATCATCCCGTTCGGATCGTGATCGCCGTACTTGTTGAAGATGATCGGCACCGACAGAGCGGCGATGTCGAACTTCCAGACCTTCTTCGGCCTCACCTCGTGAAACACCTCTGCGACTGCGCCGGAAAACTCGGCCATCGCGTTGTCCTCCTTTGTGGGTTTGAGGGACGCGCGTGTGTTCCTACCGTGCTTCATGATGAAGTTTTTCACCGATCCTGACGCAATTTTCTGCGCGCAAACGGATCGGGCCGCATTTCGCCACCCGAGGTGTTTTCAGGCGGACTGCGCCGTCATGGCGGCGGCGTCCGCGCGCGTAGCTGACCAGCCGGGTGAGGCCGGTGGCGAACTGGTAGAGGGTTTCGAGGGACGCGGTCAGTTTCTCGCCCGTCAGCTCCCGGCCGGCGCGCTTGAGGCCTTCGACGAAGACGCGGGCGGCGGCGAGGGGGCGATGGTCGCGGGGAGCTGGGTTTTCGGGAGGTGATCCCTCGCGATATGGGTTTATTTCGACGGTCCGCCTGAAGTGTTATTCGGCGTGCTAACCTCCCCCATCCAGAATCGGGAGGAATCATCGAGATGAGACTTCGTCAGACATTGATCGTTGCGGCGGTCGCGGGGATTTGTGCGATTGCCACCCCCACCCGCGAGTCGCGCGCCGAGGCGGCGTGCTTCTATCCGAGAGTGCGCGTCACGCAGTACTGGGAGACCCAGACCTGCCCGGGCAGCCCCGTCTGCAATCACGTCGAAGTGCTGGTCGGCGAGTCGGGCACCGACTGCGACGGCAATCCGTGGTCGTGGGGCAACACGACGGCGCCCACCCGCACGTACTACTTCGAAAGCTGCCCGCCGATCTGCGAATGACCTTCCGGGCAAACACCCCTCGGGCGCGCGACCGTCTCGGCGTTCCACCGGAATCCGTCGATGCGTTCTGCCGGAAGTGGCGCATTCACGAGCTGTCGCTCTTCGGCTCCGCGTTGCGCGACGACTTCGGTGCCGCCAGCGATGTCGACCTCCTGGTGGTGTTCGAACCGGAGGCTCCATGGGATCTGTGGGACATCACGACGATGGAGCAGGAACTGGCGGAACTGTTCGGCCGCAGAGTCGATCTCGTCGAGAAGCGCGCGCTCAAGAATCCGTTCCGCCGCTACGAGATTCTGACCACGCGGCAGATCGTCTATGCAGCCTGATCGACACGACGCTGCTCTGCTGGCAGACATGATCCAGTTCGCGGACGAGATCCGGCTGCTCGTCGAGCGGGCAGGCCGCGGATCACGTCAGTGAGGCGTTTCAGCTTCAGCACCCCGAGATGCCCTGGCGCGAGATCATCGCGCAACGCCACCGTCTGATCCACGGCTACCGCGATACTGATCCCGCACGGATTCGCAACGTCGTCGATCGGCGACTGCCCTGCTCGTCGAGCAGCTCCGTGCGCTCCTTCCGCCCGCCCCGCCGGATCCTGAGCCCGAGGCGTAAGGACACGAAAGCCGGCCCGAAGTGTTTATGTGGACCGCCGGCGTCCCGCCGGCTGTCTGTGGCGGCGTCCCGCCGCCACGGTGCGGGCGGGACGCCCGCACAGACAGCCGGCGAGGACGCCGGCGGTCCACTGTAGGTGTGGGAACTACTCCCGCGGCGCCACCCACCCACCCGTCACCGGCACGAATGTGCGTCCCTCCACATCTACCGCCACGATGTATGCGCCGGTGGAGCCGGCGTGGCGTCCGCGCGCGTAGCTGACGGGCGGCGTGAGGCCGGTGGCGAACTGGTAGAGGGTTTCGAGGGACGCGGTGAGTTTCTCGCGCGTGAGCTCCCGGCCGGCACGTTTGAGCCCTTCGACGAAGACGCGGGCGGCGGCGAGGGTGGCGATGGTCGCGGGGAGCTGGGTTTTCGGGAGGCGGTGGCGGTCGAGGAAGGCGAGGAGGTCGCGGCCTGCCTCGGGGGTGACGTCGCTGGGAAGCGACGGGACGGCGAGGAAGATGCGGTTGCGGAACGAGGGGCCGGCGTCGAGGAGGGCGACGGGGTCGCTCGTGCCGGCGACGAGGATGCGCGGGCGCCACGGCAGTGGCGCGAGGTGGCGGAGGATGGCGCCGGCGTCGACGGTGGGGCCGAGGAGGAGGAGCAGGTCGTCGTCGTGTCCGGCGGCAGCGGCAAGCGTCTCCCAATCCTCGATGCGGCGGAGGATGTGCGTCGGGGCTCCAAAGTGCGTTCGGAGCGCGGCGGCCTGGCTCGACACGTCGGAGAAGAGGAAGAACGAGGCAGGACGCGGCGGATCGAATGGGAGGGGCGTGATGAAGGGGATTTCTTCGTCGCGGATCGGCGCGGCGCCGCCGATGATGGCGAAGACGTCGGTGTCGCGCAGGTGCATCGTGCGCCCGTGCACGCCGCCGCCGGCGTTGAGGTCGGCGAAGAAGGCCTCGAGCACGGGGCGGGCGCGCGGGTCGAGCGTGGTGAGGTGCAGTGTGGTGTCGGAGACGCCGGGCTGCGGCTCGTCGCCGAGGCGCTTCAGGTAGGCGGCGAGATCGGCGCGATCGGCGTCGTCCATGCGGTAACGCGGCATGATGGGCGACAGGCGGTTGCCGCCGGCGTCGACGCCCTGCTGCAGCGCGCGCGCGAACGACGTCTCGTCGTAGCGTGGGCGCCGCCGCCCGCGGCCGTCGGGCGGCACGAGGATCTTCGCCAGCGCGCTCCAGCGCACGTCCGCGGGCTCCACGCTCCCCTCGGGCACGCCGCGTCCGTCGGCGCCGTGGCACGTCGCGCAGGGGAAGAGGCTCGCGCCGAACTCGCCGTCCCCGATGCGGGCGGTCATCGCCGCGGAGCCCGTGCCCTCGCGGTAGATGCGGCGTCCGCGCAGTTCCGCCGGCGTGAGCGGCGTCGCGGCCGCGGCGCTCCACGCGACGAGCAGCGACAGCAGGACCGGCCGCGGGATCATTTCGCGGCGACGACCTCCTGCACCAGGCGCACGATCTCGTCGGACGCGGCCAGCCCGAAGGCCTTCTTCCAGACGCCCTTCGGCTCATTGCCGATCAGCATGACCGACGTGTGCGTCTCCTTCGTCTCGGTGAGCAGCCCGAGCTTGTGCAGCGCCTGCCGCACGTTCTCCTTCTCGCCGGTCACGAAATGCCAGCCGCGCTCCGCCGACGCGGCCTTCGCGTAGCTGCGGAGCGCCTCGGGGGTGTCGGTCTCGGGATCGACCGTGATCGAGATCAGATGCACGTCGCGGCCGAGGCGGTCGCCCAGCGCGGCCTGGATCTTCCGGAACGTCGCGCCCATCACCGGGCAGCTCCCGTGACAGCTGGCGAAGAAGGAGTTGATGATGACGATCTTCCCTTCGAGGAGATCCGAGTAGAAACGGACTTCCTTCCCGTCCTGATCGGTCAGCACGATGTCGCCGAAGTACTTTTTCCCCGCCTCCGACAACCCGCCGGCCTGCAGCGTCGCGGTGCACAGGAGCAAAGCGGCCATGGCCAGTCTCTTCATGGAGCCTCCCCTTTCCGCACGTTCGCCACGACCGTGTTGATCTTCTCGACTCCGGGAAAGCCGTAGAGCCGCGCCCATGCATGCGTCACATCGCTGCCGATGATGGTCAGCGGCTGGTGGTCCTGCGGCCGCGCGCTCGTGGCGCCGAACGCCTTCACGATCTCGTCGATGGCGCTCTGCTTCCCGGTGACGAGGATCCAGCCCGGCTCCGTGCGGAACTTGCGGCTCCACGCCGCCAGCCGCTCGGGCGTGTCGTACGACGGATCGATGCTGACGGAAATGAAGCGCACGCCGCTGCCGGCCTGCTTCTGCAGGGTCGCGAAGAGCGCGCCGGAGGCGGGACAGATCGTGCTGCAGTTCGTGAAGATGAAGTTCACGGCCACGGCCTTCCCCTGCACGAGATCGCTGTAGAAGCGCACCTTCTTTCCCTCGTGCGTCACGACCTCGACGTCGGGTACTTTCGGCGCGTATTCAGCGGAGAGCGGCAGCGCGAGGAGAGCGAACAGCAGGAGACGTTTCACGAGCATGGGGCGATGGCCTCTCATGCCCTGAGGATGCGCTGAGGGCGCGGGCGCGCGCATCGGACATCCGGCCGTGGGAACCGGCACAAATGTGCCGGGTGGGGGGCTTTACGGGGGATCGAGCTGCGCGATCTCGCTCCAGATCTCGTCGAGGTCGAGCTGCAGTCCGGGGCACCCCGGAACCTCGTCGAGCCGTCCCTCCGTCGCCCGCGCGGCACGTGCGTAACGGCCGCCGGTGAGCTCGAAGATCTCCAGCGACTGCAGACTCGGATCGACGATCCAGTACCACGTCGCCCCGAACGACGCATACTCATCCATCTTCTCGATGCGGTCGCGCCGCTCGTCCCGCGGCGAAGGCGACACCACCTCGACGATGATGTCGGGCGGGACGCGGACGAGTCCTCGTGCGGGGGGGCGCCGCGTTTCGCGACTCAGATAGACCGCGACGTCCGGTTTGCGGCCGCGATCGGCGCGTACGGCGTACTTGCCGTCGGAGCTGAAGACGAATCCCTTCTGCCCGAGCCAGGTCCGGAACACGTAGATCAGCCAGCTCACCACGAGCTCGTGGATCAGATCCGGCACTTCCTCCTCCTCGAGGCGGCCGTCGACCAGCTCGCCCGGCTCGTCCTCGTCCATGGCCGCCCATTCCTCGAACGTCATGAGACGTCCGAGTTGAGGCAGCGCCGGATGCAGCGTCGTGGAAGACATGTTCCGCAAAATCGTAGCATTCCCGAGGTGTTCAGCGGACCGCCGGCGTCCTCGCCGGCTGTCGGTGGCGGCGTCCCGCCGCTACCGAGGGGGGCGGGCGGGACGCCCGCCCAGACAGCCGGCGGGACGCCGGCGGTCCGCAGGACGTGGAATCCCTCCCGATATTGAATTTTTTTTGTCGGATGCTCATCAAACGGCCGCGTCGCAGTACCATCGGGCCAGGAGCCCCGATGACTGCCGCCCCGGACGAAGAGCCGCAACGAGACGAGCTGGAGACGCTCATCGTCGACCATGCCCTTCCGACGATCCGTACGGTGGTCCGGCGGTTCGCCGGCTCGAACAGCCTCGTGCCGCACGCCGAGCTCGAGGAGATCACCGCCACGGTCACGCTGCAACTGGTGCGGAAGCTGCGCGCCGGCGACTCCGTCGAAGACGAGGCCATCCGCGACTTCGAGGGCTACGTCGCCACGCTCACCTACCGCACCATCTACGACGTGCTGCGCGAGCGCTTTCCGGAGCGCACGCGCCTCAAGAACCGGCTCCGCTATCTCCTGACCCACGATGACCGCTTCGCGCTCTGGAGCACGAACGATGGGATGACCTGCGGCCTCGCCGCGTGGCAGGGACGCACCGACACGATGAACGGCCTGTTCCAGCTCCGCGGGGTTCCTTCCGCGGCAGCGCGCGACCAGCGCCGTCCGGCCGAGGCCGTGGAGGCGATCTTCGCCTGCGCGGGGCGGCCGCTGCCTCTCGAGTCGCTGGTCAGCATCGCCGCCGAGCTGTGGCAGATCGTGGACGAGCGCATCCCGCACGAGGAGATCGAGCTCGCCGATCCGCTGCCGCCGCACACATCCCGCTTCGAGAACACGCAACTGCTCGAAGTGGTGTGGAAGGCGATTCAGCGCCTGCCGGCGCTGCAGCGCGCAGCGCTGCTGCTCAACCTGCGCGATCCCTCCGGCATGAACGCCATCGCCCTCTTCGTGGTCCTCGGCGTCGCGCGGGCCGGGGAGATCGCCGCCGCCATCGGCGCGACGGCGGCGGAGCTGGCGTCGATCTGGAGCTCGCTGCCTCTGGACGACCTGACCATCGCCGCGCGCCTCGGCCTCACGCGCCAGCAGGTCATCAATCTGCGCCGGGCGGCGCGGGAGCGTCTGGCCCGGCACACCCGGCCGGAGCGTTTCGGAAAGCGGGGCGGATGACGCAGCATCCCGCCTCGGCCGAAGTGCTCGCGCTGCTGCACGGCGACCTCTCCGCCGATCGCGCGGCGCGCGTGGTCACCCATCTCCAGTCGTGCGGCGCGTGCGCGGCGGCGGCGCGGTCGCATCCGGCCGTCGTCCGCTCCGCCGCCGGCCTCACGGGGCTGCTTCGCGACGCCGGGCATCCCGACGTCGACTCGACGCTGACGGGCTACGTCGACGCCACGCTGCCGCCCGAGGAGCGGGAAGCGGTCGAGCTGCATCTCGCCGGGTGCGCGCGCTGCCGCGAAGACGTTGCCGATCTCCGCACGGTGGCGGCGACCATGAACCGCACGAGCCGCCAGGTGTGGCCGTGGATCGCCGCCGCGGCAGCAGTTCTCTGCCTGGCGATCCTCGGCGCCGCGACGTTCGCACGCCGCGGTGTGACGCCGACGCCGGTGGCCGTGAATCCCGCCCCCACCGCGACGGCGTCCGTCACCGCACCCCGCCCCGCCCCGCCGGTTGCTGCACGTTCCGCGACGTACGCGCGCAGCGAGTGGACGGCTGCCGTGCAGGCCGCGCTGCAGAGCGGCGCGGTGGCAATGCCGGCCGCGCTGGCGGACCTGCAGCTTCCGTCCGACGAGCTGCGCGGACCGGGCGACGAGCGCGAGGCGCGCCTCGAGCCGGCCGCGGAGATTCTCGACGAGACGCGCCCGCACTTCCGCTGGCCCGCGGCCGAGGAGGCGACGTACGTCGTCTCCGTGTTCGCCGGCAACGAGCTCGCGGCGGAGAGTGGCGTCCTCTCCACCAACCGCTGGCGTCCCGAGCAACCGCTCGCGCGCGGCAGGCGCTATCACTGGCAGGTCGAGGTCCGCCGCGGCGAGGAGCGGACGATCCTCCCCGCGCCGCCGGCGCCCCCGGCCTTCTTCCGGATTCTCGGCCGCGACGCGCGCGAGGAGCTCCGCAGCGCGCGGCAGCTCCACGGCGACGATCCCCTGCTCCTCGGCATCCTCTACGCCCGCCACGGACTGCGCGACGCCGCCGTGCAGGAATTGACCAAGGTGCAGTCGCCCGAGGGGCAGCGGCTGCGGCGCAGCATCGCGGAATGGCCGGTCCCATGAGTCTGCGATTCGCCGCCGCGATCTTCCTCCTCCTCGTATCGACGGCTGCTGCCGCGACGCCCGAGGAGACCGTCCGCCGCTTCTATGAGGCCTACGCCGCGGGCGACGTCGCCCGTGCGGCCTCGTTCTGGAGCGACGCCGAGGCGGCCGCATTCGCGGCGCGGGCGACGCGGGCCGCACGCGCGCGCTGTGTCGTGCTGCATACCGTCGACGTGGAGACGATCGACGCCGGCGACCAGCAGGCCACCGTGCAGGCCGGCGTCTTCTGGAGCCGCTGGAGCGCGAAGAGCGCCGCCGCGGCGGAGCGCGTCCGCTGGATCATCACCCTGCGGCGTGAAGGGACGGCGTGGAAATTCACGGCGTGGGAAACGGCGGAGGAGCGTCTCGCCCGCGCGGTGGCCGCCGCCCCGCCCGAACAGCGCCACGCGCTGCTCGCGGGCGAGCCGTCGCTGCACGGGCGCCGGCTGGTCGAGAGCCTGACGCGCGAGGCCATCGCGCAGTCGAACCGGAGCGACCTGGAGCGGGCCGCGCAGCTCAACGACCTCGCCCGGAGCATGGCCGCGGAGTGGTCCGATGCCGCCGCCGATGCGGCGGTGCTCTCCACCGACAGCATCCTGCTGCGCGTCCGCGGACGCAATACGACCGCGGAAGCGCTGCAGGCCGCCCATCAGGCCGCCGAGCGCGCCGCGCAGTCCGGCGACACCGACGTCATGGCCCGGACGCTCATGCGCCTCGGCCGCGCGCAGCTCACCGCCGGCGACGCCGCCTTCGCCGACTCGTTCGCGCGCGTCCTGGCGCTCGACGCGCACGTGGAAGACGCGTCGATCCTGGCCCTGGCCGCGTCACAGATGTCCGCCTACTTCGACCGCCTCAAGCCCCGCGAATCGCTGCGCTACGCCGTCCTGGCCAGCCGGTATGCCGACGAGTCGAACGACCCCGCGGCGATGATCAACGCCGCGCTGAACCTCGACGCCAATTACCGCACCCGCGGCGATCGCGAGCTCGCGCGCCGGCAGGCCGAAAAGGCGCTCGCGCTCGCGCGGCGGACCGGGATGGTCGCGGTCGAGGCAGGGATGCTCGAGAAGCTGGCCTCGTCCGACCTCGAGCTCGGGCGCGAGGACCGCTACATCGAGCGCACCGACGCCGCGCTCGCGCTCCTTGGCCCGGCCGACGACGACACCCGCGCCGAGATCCTCATCGCCCGGGCGGAGTACTGGAGCGACCGCAGCGGCTTCGTGCTGGCCGAGTGCGCCCTGGCCGAGGCCGAGTCGATCGTGGCGCGGATCAGCAAACCGGAGACCGCGTGGCTGCTCCAGAGCGCGTTCGCGCAGCTCCGGGTGCGGCAGGGCCGCCACGGCGAAGCGGCCACCCACATCGCCCGGCTCGGGGGCGGGTGGATGCCGCCGCTGCTGCACGCGCACATCCACCGCGGCGCAGGACGGCGCGAAGAGGAGCGCGCCGCGCTGGAGCTGGCCATCGACAAGGTCGAAACGCAGCGCGGCGTGGTCGACGACCCGCGGCAACTGGCCACCTTCTTCCGCGAAGCGTCCGCACCGTACGTGCAGCTCGTCGAGCACTTCGTCGACGCCGGCGACGCGGCGGGCGCGTTCGCGGTCGCCGAGCGGCTGAAGGCGCGCACGTTGAAGGATCTGCTGGCCGAGGGCGAGCGTCCCGTGCTCGATGAGGAAGCGGCGCGCCTCAACCGGCGTGTCGTCGATCTCAACCGCCGGCTCCTGCTCGTGCAGCGCGACGGCGGCGACGCCACCGCGATCCGGGCCGAGCTCCGCCGCGCGCGCGGAGAGCTCGAGGAGAGCATCGCCCGCGCCGCGCGGCCGCGCGTGCGCACGGCGGATGCCGGCACGCCCGCGTTGACGATTCCTCCCGAGACGCTGGTGGTCGAGTTCGTCCTCGGCGAGGAGCGGGCCACGGCACTCGTGGCCGCGAATCGCGGCGGCGTCACCACGCACAGCGCGTGGACGATCGACGCCACCGTGCCGGCGCTGCGCAAGCTGGTCGACGAATTCGTCACCGCGGTCGAGGCACGCGACTCGCGCTATCGCCCCGCCGCGCGCCGCCTCTATGACCTCCTCCTGCACCCCGCGTTCGGGCCGCAGGGTCCGCGGACGAAGCTCTGCATCATCCCCGACGGCATCCTCTGGAAGGTGCCGTTCCACGCGCTGCTCACCCCGGACGGGGATCACGTCCTCGAGCGCGTGCCGGTGTTCTACGCACCCTCGCTGTCGGTTCTGACGCTGAACGCGAAGCCGCCCCGCCCCTCGCCTCCCACCGTGCTGGCCCTCGGCGACCCGGAGCTGGACGGCGCGATGCGGCAGGAGATCTACGCCGTGCACCGCTCCGCGGACCTCGGCCGCCTCCCCGACGCCCGGCGCGAAGTGCTCGCCCTGCGCGACTTCTACGGCAAGCGCGCCACGATCCGCACCGGTCCCGTGGCCTCGGAGACGGCGCTCAAGGAGGAAGCCGGCCAGTTCGACGTCATCCACTTCGCCACGCACGGCCTGGTCGATCGCGCCTCCCCGCTCTATTCGGCCCTCCTGCTGGCGGGCTCGGACGACGAGGACGGCCTGCTCGAGGCCCGCGAGATCGTGGGCATGCCGCTTCGCGCCAGCCTGGTGGTGCTCTCCGCGTGCGACACCGCGCGCGGCCGCATCGACGGCGGCGAAGGAGTGGTCGGCCTCTCCTGGGCCGTCCTCGCCGCGGGCGCGCCGCGCACGATCGCCACGCACTGGCGCGTCAGCTCCGCCGCCACCGCGCGCCTGATGATCGCCTTCCACCGCAAGCTCTCCCGGCGCCCCGCGGTCTCGGAGGTCGCCGAGTGCCTTCGCCAGGCACAGCTCGAGATGCTGCAGGATGCCCACTTCTCCCATCCCTACTACTGGGCGGCGTTCATCATGATCGGGCGGGACGACTAAGTACTCGATTCGCTAAGTTTGAACACCGAGCGTGCAGTCAGTCCCCTCTCCCCACCGCAGTGGGGAGAGGGCTAGGGTGAGGGGCTCCCCTTTGGTACGAACCGGGAGGATAGGTAACAGAAAAACCGGGCGGATGGGTTACACCCGACTCAAGACCAGAGTGAA
>Ga0196976_1000481_pt1 | contig 25000 bp, 25 predicted proteins | sample S3v_513CmetaG_FD_148644 | JGI IMG/M metagenome (GOLD analysis project Ga0196976, IMG submission 148644) | Soil microbial communities from Anza Borrego desert, Southern California, United States - S3+v_5-13C | ecosystem: Environmental > Terrestrial > Soil > Desert | place: USA: California...
CCAATACCGCTTCAATCGGCGTTTCAATCTCAAAACCCTGCTTCAACGGCTGGCGCGCGCCGCGGCGTTCGCTAAGCCTCGACCCGAGTGGCAAATTCGCTTGGCTGAAGTTCATCGCTAATCAGGAAAATCCTTAAGCCTCTCCTTGGCGTTCCGCCGACATTGCGTCCGCTCAACGCCGCGCTATCCTTCCCCGCCCTGAACGGCGGGGTCTGACGCGCAGACGGATCATCACAAGAAATCTCCGTGAACAGTTGACTGGTGTCGACACGCGGCGAAACCCGCTGACAGGTGTCGGCGCGACGCCCTGTTCTCTCGCGCGCTTGGCGGGCGCGACGGCAACGGACGCCAAAGGACTCGGGAGACGTCGAAAATCGTCTCCAGCGGCGTCTTCCGACGTCGTCGCACGTTCCGATCACTATAGCGGTGGGAGATCCGGGCGGCGTTGCACAAAATTCCGATTTTGCCGTTTTTGTGCAGCGCCGCTTTTCATCCTGTGGGGTATCGTGTTTTGGACAGCGCCTTTCCGCCGATCGCAAGCTTGAACGGAACGCATTGTGAGAACCGTGGGGCAAGGACCGATTGCCGAGCGCCCGTCCGAAAATCCACGTCGTTGGAACCGGGCGAATAGACCTGAGTATTGAAAGGAGGATGCGTCAACGGCCGATTTGAGAACGCCCTTGCAAGTGGCCGATTGGGCGTTAGGGTCGTAAGGGAGCCGCCTCGAAGCGGGTGAAAAGGCAACAAAAGTTGTCAGGGCCATGCCGGTTCCCAAACATTGTGAACGCGACGGCAAACGCGCGGGGCGGTGCTGGAAAACCCATTGGAACCGAATGGGGTGGTTCCAACCAGATAGGACAGTTAGGTGACGCGATGAATCATTCCAACCTTGTTCAAAAGCGCGAAGGGACCGAACCAGAACCGCCTGTCGTGACCGGCACGGAGCCGGCCTATGTCTGGCTCGCGGAGCGCTTCGACGCGCTGCGCAAGGAAGCGAAGTTCCTGGTCGACGACTATTGGGCCAGACTGAAAGACGGGCGTGTGGGCCAGAAGCTGCACGCCCGGGGCTCGCTGGGGGTGCGGCTCAAGGTGCGGGAGACCGGCGCCTTTTCCATCGAGTGGTACGAAATGGGGGTAATGCGCCTGGATGGCCAGCGGCGGTCGATCGCGCGGAAGACCTACGCGCGCGGCCGCAGCTACCAATATCCCTTGGACCGGATGTTAAACGGTGAGCCGGAGTGGGTTGCGAAACTCGTGACGGAAGTGGAAACAGCCTTCGCCGATATCCGGAAGCAGATGGACCTCCTGATCGGGATTCGCGATGCTTTGGTGGCTTACGACAAGCAGACGCGCGGCACGCGGTTCACCGCTATGGAGGCGATGCAGGCGGCGGCGCAGCGGGTATCGGCGAAGGCGAAAGAAACCGAAACGGAGGGGGCTTGACGATGGGTGAAAACGAACGCTGTCTTCCTGGAGACGGCGATAGCCTTCTCGTTTGGTGGCAATCTGGACGTGCGGGTGCTCCGTCGTGAAGGGCGGAATTGGTTCGTGGCCGTGGATGTGTGCGCCGCGCTCGGCCTTGGCGACTGCCAGACGGCGCTGGCCGGGATCGACGACAGCCAAAAAAGTACAGCCGTCCTGGAGAAGGAACCAAGCGGTCCCACGGAACTGACCGTGGTTGATGAGGCCGGTCTTCGCGCACTGATTCGCGCGGGCCAGAATCCGAAAGCAGTACAGGAGTTTCGCAGATGGGTGGCGACTGAGCTGTTGCCCTCGCTCGAACGAATGTCGATGCCGCCGTCGGTGCCGGGGCGGACGAGCGAGCAACGCAATCCGATCCATGAGTCGGGGGCGACAACCGCGGAGGCACCCCTCTGGAACGGACCACTGATTCCCGTGTTCACCGCGACGATCGGCGGAATCGAGCACCTGGTGTGTAATGCGCGGGATTTGCACGGATTCCTAGGATCGAGGGACAAATTTGCGGACTGGATAAAAGACCAGTTCAAGAGAGCCAGGCTCAAGGAACACAGGCATTACGGAGTTTTTCGGAAAATTCCGAATAACTCCACGAAGGGAGGTCGTCCGGGGGTTGAGTATCATCTAACGATGGATGCCGCCAAACATATCGCCATGATCGCAAACACCGACAAGGCATTTGAACAACCCACCCGCGCATTCCCCCTCCTGGGCCGAAGGCCAGGAGGGGGTCATGCGCCCTAACGTATCATAGACCCATGCAAATCGGCCACCGTTTCCGCTGTTATCCCTCCCCGGCCCAGGAACAAATCCTGCTGCGCTGGCTGGGATGCCAGCGCTTCATCTACAACGCTAAGGTCGGCGAGGACCGCTATTTCCGCGCCTTCGCCCGGAAAGCCCTGGCGCTGACCGGCACGCAGCCGCCAGTGGACCAGGCCTACAGCCAATTCATCGGCCCCGACACCGCCTGGCTGCGCGACGTGCCTTCCCAGGTCCTGCGCAACGGCGCGGCGCGTTTCGCCCAGGCCTATCAGCGCTTCTTCAAGGGGCTTGCCGGGCGGCCGAGGATTCACCGGCGGCACGGTCCCCAATCCCTGTGGTTGACCTCGGAGCTGTTCGCGTTCGAGCCTATCGTCTCCACTCAGACCGGAGAAATCCTGGGCCACCGGCTTCTGGTCGGCACCCGCAAGGCACCGGTCGGCCCCATCGTCTTCACCGCCCACAAGGACTATGGCCTCCCGGCCTCCATTCGCCTCGTCCTCGATGGCGGGCGTTGGTATCTCACGTTCAGCGCCGAGGACGGCGCGCCGGAACCGGACGAGAACGACACCCTCTCCAGGCTTCGCCAACTCTCCGAAGAGGAGCTGTTGCCAGCAACCTTCGGCGGCGACCGGGGCGTCGGAATCCCGCTGGCGGGCAATCACGGCCAACGCTTCGACTTTTCACTCGTTCAGCGCGCCCGCATCGCCAAGAAGGAGGCGCGGGCACGGCGCTGGCAGCGGCGCCTGGTTCGGCGCCGGAAGGGATCGAGGAACCGGGAGAAGGCGAAGCGCCAGGTAGCCGCGGCCAAGCGCTACACCCGCAACGTCCGCCAAGACTTCGCGCACCAGGCCAGCCACCAGCTGGTGGCCGACGGGCGCTACGTGCTTTACGTCTTCGAGGACCTCAAGATCCGGAATCTGACCGCCGCGCCCAAGGCCAAGCCCGACGGCGCGGGCGGCTGGCTCAAGAACGGCGCCCGCGCCAAGGCCGGGCTCAACAAGGCGATCCTGGCGTCCGCGTGGGGACGCATCGCCACCTTCACCCACTACAAGGCGCGGCGGGCCGGGAAACTATGCCTGCGCGTGCCGCCCCATCATTCCTCGCAGGAATGCGCCTCGTGCGGGCACATTCACCCGGAGAACCGGATTTCGCAGTCCGAGTTCGTCTGCCAACGCTGCGGGCACACCGACCATGCCGACCACAACGCGGGCCAGGTGATCGCCCGCCGGGGCGTACGGCTGCTGTTGTCGGGGGAATACCAACCCCCGCGCCGCACGCGCTGCGCCCTGCGCCGGCAGACTGAGCGGAAACTAGGGCCGGAACGGTCCGAAGTCACGCCTGGGGAGTCCCCGGTAAGCCGTCCGGCCGGAAACGGCCGGACGCAGAGGACGCGGAACCAGGAAGCAAAAGCCGCAAGGCCGGAAACCCCCGCTACAACCGCCCCAGCGGTTTAGCGGCGGGAGAGTTCATGTCTAGTTGCAGGCGGCCGGCGTCTCAGGCTGGAACGTCACCCGCAACCCCAGGGCATGAGCCACCTTCACCACCGTGGCAAAGCTGGGGTTTCCTTGCCCGGATAGAGCCTTATACAAGCCTTCGCGACTCATTCCCACGTCGCGGGCGAGTTGGCTCATATTGCGCGCGCGGGCGACAACACCAAGCGCGTGGACAATAAAGGCCGGATCGTCGCCGCCCTCTTCAATAACGGCTTCCAGGTAGGCGGCAATATCCGCTTCGGTTTCCAGATAATCGGCCGTATCGTAACGGCTGAAGGTTTCGCTGCTCATAACTCAATCTTTCCACTGTGCGGCGATGACTTTGGCGCAGGCAATGTCGCGGTCCTGGCTGGACTTGTCGCCACCGCAAAGCAGTACGACAACGACCGGCCCGCGCTGCATAAAGTAAACCCGGTATCCGGGTCCGTAGTTGATCCTCATTTCCGAGATACCTTCGCCGACCGGCTTAATGTCGCCTGGATTTCCGCTTGCAAGACGGTCCAACCGTGCTTGGATGCGTGCCACGGCACGGCGATCCTTCAAACCGCGTAGCCAGTGATCAAAGGTACTGCTCTTGATGAGTTCCATAGTGTGATTTATAGTTGACACAGAAGCGCGTGTCAACTATGGTTCACAAACGACAATCCTTTTGGTCTTTAATTTTTCGGCCGAGAGTATGGGCGAGCACAGCAAGATCGAGTGGACCACGCACACCTTCAACCCCTGGGTGGGTTGCACGAAGGTGAGTCTGGCCTGCGACCACTGCTACGCCGAGACCTGGGCGAAGCGGAGCGGCCTCGTAACCTGGGGACCCTCCCGGCCACGCCGGAGAACCAGCGAGACTTATTGGAGCACGCCCTTGAAGTGGAACCGCGAGGCAGTGGCGACGGGCACCCGACCGCGTGTATTCTGCGCATCGCTGGCGGACGTGTTCGACAACGAAGTACCAGACGGCTGGCGCGCCGATCTGTGGGCGCTGATTCGGTCCACGCCCTGGCTGGATTGGATACTCGTGACGAAGCGCATCGGCAATGCCCCTCGGATGCTGCCGCCCGACTGGGGGCCGCGGGGTTACCCGAACGTCTGGCTGCTAATCACCGTCTGCAATCAGGCCGAGGCCTGCCGCGACATTCCGAAGTTGTTGGCCGTGCCGGCACGGGTCCGCGGACTGAGCGTCGAGCCGCTGCTTGGAGCGATTGGCTTAACGCCGCTTTTTGCGAGTGAAGGCCGCGGGCTCGACTGGGTCATCGTCGGCGGCGAGTCCGGCGCACACGCCCGGCCGATGCGTCCGGATTGGGTGCGGGCGCTCCGTGACGAATGCGCCGCTTTAGAGACCGCTTTCTTTTTCAAGCAATGGGGCGAGTGGGCGCCGTTATTCGAGGCCGAACCGTATCCGCGCACGGCACGGCTGATCGATGTCGACGGCACACGCCTCTGCCGGGCGGGCAGGAAAGTCGCGGGTCGTCTGCTCGACGGACGCGAATGGAACCAGATCCCGGAGCCGCGCCGATGAACGAACCGACCACGCCATTCCGCGTGCAACTTCGTCGTACCAAGGGTTGGCGTATGCCGCCGAATACCGTCAAGGTGGACCGCTCGACCCGATGGGGCAACCCGCATCCGCTGGACGCTTACCCTCGAGAGTGGCCGGTTGACGAGCGGCGCCAGCGTGCGCAAGCGGACTTCCGGGCCGACCTCGAGGCCGGCCGGCTGGGTTTCACTGTCGCCGACGTGCGTCGCGAGCTTTGGGGCAAGAACCTCGCGTGCTGGTGTCCGCTGCCGAAGCCGGGCGAACCCGACGACTGCCATGCCGCCGTGCTGCTTGAAATCGCGGGGTCTGCCGGGTCTGATCTCGCGCCTCAAGCTCAGAAGCGGCCGGATTCACAGGACCGGACGACCGATCGATGAACCCGATCCATCGCCTCCTGCCCATCTGCATTCGCAGACCGAAGCCCTTCGCGCTATTCCTGGATTTCGACGGTGTGCTCCATCCCAGCCAATCGGCGACGTTCCGGTACCTGCCGGCGTTCGAAGCGACCCTGCGGGGCTATCCGGACATCGACATCGTCATTTCATCAAACTGGCGGGAAGGGGAGCCGTTCGACGAACTTCTCGACTATTTCTCGGCGGGATTCCGAGATCGCTTGATCGGGGCGACCGTGGTCCTTCCCGGACCGTATGCTCGACAACGGGAGATCGAGGCGTTTTGTCGTACGTTTGGCATCGAACGCTGGCTTGCGATCGATGACGGTGAATCGCTGTTCGTGCCGGGTTGCCCGCAGCTCATCTTGCTATCGAGAACCGAGGCCTTGGACGACATCGGCCGGATGAGGCTGGCGGACCGCCTTGCGGCGTGGACTCATTCTCTGTGGACAGGGGCATAGGCAATGCCGCACGACCGTCAATTGAAAGGAGAACGCTCGATCGAGCGGGAAAGGGCGAGGACTCGGACCAGGCGACCTCGCTCGAAATCACCGAAGCCGATGCGCTTCATCACCCGCCTCGACACAAGCGCATGCGGGTGGTGGGTACGAGTTTACAAGGGCGGGAAGGTGGTCGCTTCACGGTTATTCTCAGACAGCGTCCATGCTGGAGAGCGGAAAGCTCTCAATGCCGCCCAGCGGTTTCGCGACGAAATGGTCGTGGTTTATGGAATACCACCGGCCACGAAAGTCGGTTACCACGCGCGCGACCGGCGGAATCAGGACGGCTATGTCGGACTTTCCGTGACTGTGGATTGCCGCGAGCGTCCCTCGAAAGCTTGCTGGACCGCGCGCTTTACCCGGGATGGTCGGCAGGCCAAGCGGTCGTTTTCGATTCGGAAGTACGGCTACGAGGGCGCTTATCGGTTGGCCGCCAAGGTGCGACGGCAGGCGACCGGTCGCCCGGTGCCAAAAACCTGTCCGCCACCGCCAGAGTGGTTGCAGCACTGGTTGAAGAACATCGAGCAAGCAGGGTGAGTCGTGTCATCGACGTTGCACGTGCGAGTTCCGGTTTGTATTCGTAGATGTGCGGAAGCCCCGAAAAAGCCGCAGGAAACTCTGAATAAGTCCCGATCCTCGATACAATGATATCTAACGCCCACGTTTCGAATGGTTGACTCCAAATGAGTGCCCGAGTCCATTTCGTCTCTACCGGCCCTGCAACTTACGCCGACCTGGAAGCGGTGCCGGCCGGCTACACGGCGGAACTCGTCAACGGCCGTCTTCACGCGCTGCCGCGCCCCAGGGGCAAACACATTCATAGCGCCAGTGTGCTTGGCCGAAGGTTGGGCGACCCGTTCGAGGACGGTGTGGGAGGTCCGGGCGGCTGGTGGATTCTGGACGAACCGGAAGTCCACTTCGTCCTCGATGCGGAAGTAACGGTGCCGGATTTGGCGGGCTGGCGGCGCGAGCGGCTTCCCTCGATGCCGGAGGATCATCGGTTCCGGGTTGTGCCCGACTGGATTTGCGAGGTGCTGTCGCCCACGAGCCGCGATTACGACCTGAACGAAAAGCTTCCGCTGTATGCCCGCCACAGTGTCCCCTTCGTCTGGATGATCGAGCCTGACGCGCCCTGGCTCGAAGCGCTGATCCTCGACGGCGGCAGCTTTCGCCCGATCGGCCGGTTCGGGCCGGGCGAGGCGATCCAGGCGCCGCCGTTCGAGGCGGTAGCGTTTCATCTGTTTGAATAAGTCCACGACGGTGTGATTGATCCACGGTTTTGGCCGATAACCACGCTGGGGATGCATCGGTACGATTCGCCGCTCCCTGGGCGGCGTCAGGCACATGCTCTGCAGGCCTACGAGGCGATGCTTGGCGCCGGTTCGACGACCGGGCTAACGGCCGGTGGAACTCGCCCGATTGCCTTCAGATCGCTTGGGCAAGCGGCTCCACCAGCGTGGGATCGTCATTCTTCGGGCTGTTTACCCGCCGGCTTACGGGATAAAGCCGCATGGGTTCGGCTGTAAACGGTTGTAGGAGAGCCTGGGCGGTTTCCAACGGGGTTTTAGGATCCAGCCACACGTCATAGGCGGACGGTGGCAAGATCACCGGCATGCGGTCGTGGATCGTCGCCATGAGGGCATTGGCCTGCGTCACAATGATCGTGCAGGATTCGATCGTCTGTCCGTCGCCTTCCCAGCGGTCCCACAGTCCTGCCAAGGAAAATGGTTCCCCGGATTCGAGTCCGATAGCATAGGGTTGTTTGCCCGTTCCTTCCGCTTTCCATTCATAAAAAAGGTCTGCGGGTATAAGGCAGCGGCGCTTCCGAAACGGCTGCCGATAAGCGGGTTTGTCGGCCACCGTTTCCGCCCGCGCATTGATGGTGGAGTAGGGCAGTTTGGACTCTTTGGCCCAGAAAGGCAGAAGGCCCCAGGTCAGCGGGACCAGCTCTCGCTCGCCCTCATGATCCAACCGGACGGCCAAGACAGGCTGCGTCGGCGCGACGTTATAGCGGGGCCGGATATCGAAAACCCGGATCTTGGTTTCCGAAATCTCGAACTGCCGGGCCAGTCGTCTGGGATCGGTGTATTGGGTAAAGCGTCCGCACATGAAGGAGAGTGTATGCTGTCTGGGGAAAGCGGTCACCTAGGATGCGGCCACTCAACCAGAGCGGCCATGATCGTAGGCTTGCAACTTACCGAAGCTGGTCTAACCTTCAATTAACCGCGCTGTTGTCTTATAAAATGCGCTTGCGCCTGAACTTACGACAACGCGGCACACGCCCGGCTTTCCACCCCACAGCCGGGCCTTTTATTATCCGCCAGCAATCTGCTCACGCCCTCACAGTTCCAGTCACTGTAGATGATTGAACTGAATAGAAGACCAAACAGTGAGCAGCAAAAAGGGCCATTCAATGGCCCTTCTTCCAATCCGTTTCGCTTCTCAGCGAATACCCGTCTGTCTCGGGCTTGTTCCCTTTAGGCTGGCGCGAGGTCCTGTGTCCAGCGTGACTATATTCTCGCTCGGCGCTGCATCGTCTTCTATACGAGCTTTTGCGGATGTTACCGCACGCAGGCAGGAAAGCCCATCCAGAGTAAGCGGATGGCGACTGCTGACTGCGGAAATTCCATGGTATTAGCCCGCGTTTGAAGGATTAGCAAAATGCCGTTAGCCTAGTGGCATATCGCTAATAGAAGGGCAACAGACGATGGTATCCTGCTCTAATGCCGCTTCCGAGTCCAGTGAATCCCGCTACGGTCGTTTTCTGGCCCGTTTAGGCACCCTGCTCGACCTCCCCGGACGCTTGACCTCGGAGGAGGACTTGATTCGCGAAGTCCCGCTCCGGATGCCGCCGACGGTCCTCGATAGGCTTGCCGAAGAGGGCTTGACAGCGAAGGAGTTGGCCCTAGTGCTGCCGCCCCGCACCCTTTACCATCGGCGCGCCCAGCAGCAACCCTTGTCGCCCGATGAATCCGATCGGGCTCTCCGAGTGGCTCGGCTCTTGGCCTTGGCGGAAACCGTCTTCGGCAATCGGGACAAAGCCCTTCGCTGGCTACGCAAACCCCTCAAGCGGCTCGACCACCGAGCCCCAATGGAGATTCTGTCCACCGAACTGGGCGGACGCATCATCGAAGAATATCTGATCCAAATCGATGAGGGCTTTGCCGCCTGATGCGCATTTGGCGCATCAGCAACTATGCGGATCTCCGGGGCAGCGGCGGCATTCGGGCCGGCGGGCGCTGGCACAGCCGCGGGAGCCCCATTGTGTATTGCGCCGATAACCCGGGAACCGCCCTTCTCGAAGTGCTGGTTCATCTGGAGATCGATGACCCCGATGATGTGCCGGATAGCTATCAATTGCTGTCGGTTGATCTGCCGGATGCCGTGACCCGACAAGAACTCGACCGGGCATCGTTACCCGATGACTGGCGGGTGCGCTCGGAACTGACCCGCTCACTCGGGGATGCCTGGTTGAAGAGCATGGACAGTGCTGTCCTGTTCGTGCCGAGTGCCATTGTCCCTTATACCGTGAATGTCCTCATTAACCTCCTTCACCCGGATAGCGCTCGACTCCGTATTTTGGCCGTGGATCGGTATCCCTTCGATGAGCAGCTTTTCAAAGGTTACGGCGGGGTGAAATCGTAAAGAGGTTACGTTCGTACTATTTCGTTCCATGCCGAGAGCATTCCTCCTGTCGGACGAGCAAGCTGAAGTTATTGCCGCCTTGTAGGATGCCCAGCTGATCGGGCTGACCCAAGGCTGGGTGGCGGTGGTTGACCCGTGCTATGGGCATCTCGAGTGTTTTCGCTGGGCCTATAACGCCATCCACTCTACCCATCGGGTTTCCCATTCCGTGGTCCGGTTCAGTTTTGATCCCATCACGCGGAAAAATCAGCATCAATCGCTGATCCGAACCGTGTATCAGCTCGGTTTCGGACCTGTCCCCGCGAAAGCGCACGTGACGCTGAGATCCCGGGAGCTGACGGCCTTCAAGATCCTCGATTATCGGCTGGCCAATCTTCTCGCGGGAAAAGCTGTCGGGAATCAGACTCGGCAAAAAAACCTGGGTAAAACAACCTCGCGCTATCAAGGCGTTTATTGGGTGAGTAAATGGCGACGTTGGGAGGCACAGATTTATCACCAGGGACGCCAGATTTATCTCGGACGTTTCACGAGCGAAGACGAAGCGGCGCGCGCCTACAATGATGCAGCGTTGAAGTACTTCGGGAAACACGCTTATCAAAACCCAATCAAGTAAGCGGCCCTTTCTATTCGTTACTTCCGACCATGGCGGCCTGAAACGCCAGCAAAGCCTTAGAAGCTTTTTCCGCCGCTTCCTTCTTTCTACCGCCCATGGCGGCCTGAAACTACGCTCATCTTTCGGCAGGATGCCGTAATTCTCCAACTTTCTACCGCCCATGGCGGCCTGAAACGGATGCCGAACCGCGAGCCCTGACCGGGTTCACGGGTCTTTCTACCGCCCATGGCGGCCTGAAACCGTCCAGTCCGCCCCACCGCACAGACGCCCGTAAAACCTTTCTACCGCCCATGGCGGCCTGAAACGGGGGAAGGGTAACCCTGGACGATGCCTATGGTTCTCTTTCTACCGCCCATGGCGGCCTGAAACCTGCGTAGCAAAGTTAGAGCTAAGGAGAATAGATGATCTTTCTACCGCCCATGGCGGCCTGAAACAAATCTTATTGAACGAGTCCGCAAGTTGGACCCTAACTTTCTACCGCCCATGGCGGCCTGAAACCATAGCCAAACATCGAGACTCCAAATGCGAGAAACGCCTTTCTACCGCCCATGGCGGCCTGAAACTTCCGGTCTATGTCTCGCTCAAGGATTCGGACATCCTCTTTCTACCGCCCATGGCGGCCTGAAACCTTATGGATGACGGGTCACTTGTTTACCTTACTCAACACTTTCTACCGCCCATGGCGGCCTGAAACTCCCAATCTATCCGCATTCCTGCGGGCCATCCGTCTACTTTCTACCGCCCATGGCGGCCTGAAACGCCGATAGACCGGGTGTTGGCCGAGTACAAAAAACACCTTTCTACCGCCCATGGCGGCCTGAAACCGTTAAGCATTCGTTGGCATCCTTGCGCGGCAATTCCTTTCTACCGCCCATGGCGGCCTGAAACGGATTGGAGGGCGGCTCCGGGGTTAGTCATGTTCATCTTTCTACCGCCCATGGCGGCCTGAAACTGGTCGAGGATGGCATCGTAAGCCGCGTTCAGGTCGACTTTCTACCGCCCATGGCGGCCTGAAACCCCAGGTCCTCGGCCAGGATCATCAGCGGCCGGTAGCCTTTCTACCGCCCATGGCGGCCTGAAACAGAGCGCGACCCGAAAGGCTATCCGAACATCTGGGAACTTTCTACCGCCCATGGCGGCCTGAAACCCTATCGACAGGCTGCTTGATTGGGCGGATAAAAAGCTTTCTACCGCCCATGGCGGCCTGAAACGAATCTGTGATTCTTGGCCTACAAGGGTTTCCGATCCTTTCTACCGCCCATGGCGGCCTGAAACGATGCGTGAATGGGGTTGGACAAACCCAGTTTTGATCCTTTCTACCGCCCATGGCGGCCTGAAACCGGTCGAGGTGCTGGACCGCTCTGACCCGTCGCAATGCTTTCTACCGCCCATGGCGGCCTGAAACCCCTGACGGCAGCGTCGGCCCGGTCGGTGGGGCCGTCTTTCTACCGCCCATGGCGGCCTGAAACCTGGTCGCGCAAGTGACCGGCATCGGCGACCAGTCGCCTTTCTACCGCCCATGGCGGCCTGAAACCTCGGATCCGCCCGAGTATCGACCGCTCGGCGGCTGCCTTTCTACCGCCCATGGCGGCCTGAAACCGCAGAAACGGCGCATCAGCAGACCGAAGAGGGAGGCCTTTCTACCGCCCATGGCGGCCTGAAACAATGGTCTTGGCCGCGGCCAGCGCCGATTGCACGGCCTTTCTACCGCCCATGGCGGCCTGAAACAGTGCAATGGGTGTGGATCTCGATATAAGGGGGCGTCTTTCTACCGCCCATGGCGGCCTGAAACCCGCCGCGAACGTCGACGCCACGCAGGTTATGGTCATCTTTCTACCGCCCATGGCGGCCTGAAACGCGCAACGGCTGCTGACCATCCGAGGATTATCTATCCTTTCTACCGCCCATGGCGGCCTGAAACCCGGTGGGGTGAAGATGAATTACACGCGCATTTTCGACTTTCTACCGCCCATGGCGGCCTGAAACTCGCCTCGCCTTCGAGCGCCGTACCTCGGGAGGACGCCTTTCTACCGCCCATGGCGGCCTGAAACGATGATGGCCGTCAGCTTCCGATAATTCTTCATGCTCTTTCTACCGCCCATGGCGGCCTGAAACGACGGGCAACTGCGTCGGGGCCTGTTCCGGCGGTTTCTTTCTACCGCCCATGGCGGCCTGAAACCAAAGACTTTCCGCACGAAAGCCCAAGCCAACGCCTGCTTTCTACCGCCCATGGCGGCCTGAAACCCTCAAACGGGCTTTTGTTCCCACAAAACGGACACCTTTCTACCGCCCATGGCGGCCTGAAACCCACGGCGATAGGCCGGTTATCTCGTCCAACACCGGCCTTTCTACCGCCCATGGCGGCCTGAAACGACGATAGCCGACGAACAGACTGCGCCTTCCGGTGTCTTTCTACCGCCCATGGCGGCCTGAAACCGATTTGACTGAAGAGGCCGGTATCGGGTTTGCCGAACTTTCTACCGCCCATGGCGGCCTGAAACATGCCGAGAACAGATTGTTGTCTCATCGGTTGGAGGTCTTTCTACCGCCCATGGCGGCCTGAAACCCGGCCATGAAACGGCGGAAACCTCGGACGGCGTTGACCTTTCTACCGCCCATGGCGGCCTGAAACACATTCCGCCGCCGGTCGGAGCAACCCAAGCGAGTGCCTTTCTACCGCCCATGGCGGCCTGAAACGGTTTACCGATGATGAGCTTGAAGAATTGTTTGGCCTTTCTACCGCCCATGGCGGCCTGAAACTAAAATCGGCCATTGATGATGCGCTAGATAAAGGCAATCTTTCTACCGCCCATGGCGGCCTGAAACGTTGCATTTGGCAACACGACATGGGATGCGCCAGATGTCTTTCTACCGCCCATGGCGGCCTGAAACTCAATCCGAATAATACGACCGTCAAGGCCGCCATCGACTTTCTACCGCCCATGGCGGCCTGAAACATGCGGCACGAGCGACAGGGCCACGCAAACGAGTGCCTTTCTACCGCCCATGGCGGCCTGAAACGTTCATTGAGTTTTTGTATTCGGAGGCTGCAGATATGCTTTCTACCGCCCATGGCGGCCTGAAACCGAGGTAATCGAATCATTGTTCGACCCGTGGCAGGCCTTTCTACCGCCCATGGCGGCCTGAAACGTTCATTGAGTTTTTGTATTCGGAGGCTGCAGATATGCTTTCTACCGCCCATGGCGGCCTGAAACCAAAGACTTTCCGCACGAAAGCCCAGGCTTCGCAATGCTTTCTACCGCCCATGGCGGCCTGAAACGATGCGGTGACCCTGCAATGGTCGATTACAGGTTCACTTTCTACCGCCCATGGCGGCCTGAAACCGCCGACAAACCCGACCAGCAGGCACAGCACGGCAACCTTTCTACCGCCCATGGCGGCCTGAAACAGCTTCTCAGGGTAATCCTTGATTCCGAAGATGCAAACTTTCTACCGCCCATGGCGGCCTGAAACCCTCTCCCATTTCACCGCCCGGCGCAACGCAATGGACTTTCTACCGCCCATGGCGGCCTGAAACTTGGGTTGCCTGCTATACCAGTCTGGTAGTTCATGTCTTTCTACCGCCCATGGCGGCCTGAAACCGTTGTATGATGGAGCAGCGCCTTCCGAATGTCTGGCCTTTCTACCGCCCATGGCGGCCTGAAACGCGGCGCTTAGAAGCGCAACGCCGAACGGTTTTGCCAGCTTTCTACCGCCCATGGCGGCCTGAAACCGAATGCTATTTCGACCGGTACGAATGAAAACGGGACTTTCTACCGCCCATGGCGGCCTGAAACTCCGTTTTGTGGCGGGACGTACATTTTTATCGCAAGTCTTTCTACCGCCCATGGCGGCCTGAAACGCGCGACACGCTCGAAGGGCTTGAAGGCGCGATCACCTTTCTACCGCCCATGGCGGCCTGAAACGGCAATATTGATTTCATCGCCTGCCATCGCAATGAACCTTTCTACCGCCCATGGCGGCCTGAAACCGATCTCGCCGGAATCTCGGAGGTCCGAGAGTACCGCTTTCTACCGCCCATGGCGGCCTGAAACTCGTGATCGACATGCTCACCCGATGGGGCGAGCACGACTTTCTACCGCCCATGGCGGCCTGAAACCGACTGTTCGCCCATTGTTGACCGAAATCCCGATGATCTTTCTACCGCCCATGGCGGCCTGAAACAGATTTCAGGCGGCGCTCACGAACGGATGTATGAGCGCTTTCTACCGCCCATGGCGGCCTGAAACGTATGCAATGTTCATTTGCCGGATCTTGTTAAGCGTCTTTCTACCGCCCATGGCGGCCTGAAACTGTTGTGTGACCCAGCGCAACAGCTTCCGATATTCTCTTTCTACCGCCCATGGCGGCCTGAAACAGCGGAAATATGCCGAGATTCTGGAGCTAAGGAAGAACTTTCTACCGCCCATGGCGGCCTGAAACCGCCGAAGTCGAAGCGCTGCGGGCTGGTAACGCGACTTTCTACCGCCCATGGCGGCCTGAAACTTCGAGCTCAGGGTTGAGCGAAATCCAGATTTCAGACTTTCTACCGCCCATGGCGGCCTGAAACCCCTTTATTTTCTAACAGTGGATACCTCCTGCTTTAAGTTTTCGTGCTTCAAATGTTGTTCAAGACCGGAACTCATGACTTCGTTCCCATGGGTATAAGAAGCAACCGACCACCGAAGTTTTCAGGCAATGATCCCGCTCCCCAGGTGAGACGTGTCTTCCTGTATCACGCCTTCTATCAGGGTTTCCACGCGGATATTGCGCCGGTTGGCGGTTTGGATGAATACCAGCCGGTCCGTATCTTGATACATATTCTTTAAGTCCCGGCGCAATTTCTTGTAGACTGTCTCGGTCATATCGCCGGCGAAGACGCTGTATTGCAATTGGGGGAGATAGCGGGACAGCAGTTTACGGTATTTTTCGGTACGCTCGGCGGGTACGTCGTAGGACACGAGTAAAAACATATTTTCACGCCTTTACAGTGAAAGGTTCATATTCTGAAAGCTCCAGTAAATGCGCCTCGATGGCGAAGGCTTCCTTGAGCAGGATGCGCCGCCAGCCGGTCTCGCCGGCGATTTGTGCATTGTCCATGCGTTCGTGGAATTCATTCAGCACCCGTTCCCGTCCGACCCGGCTCAGCAGACAGACGCCTGCGTCTTCCTCCTGATAGCAGCCATCGTCGAGCATGGCCTTGTTGATCAAGGTGAAAATCATGCGATCCGCGATCAGCGGCTTGAAAACTTCCGCCAGATCGAGCGCCAGGGAGTTGCGCGCCTGGGTCGGCGCATGGACGAAGCTCAAGGTGGGATCGAGATGGGTCTGGGCGACAGCTTGGGCACAGGCGCTGTAGATCAGGCCGTTGCAGAAGGAAATCAGCGCATTGATGCGGTCCGCCGGGGGGCGGCGCGTACGTTTCGTGATGGTCAAATCCGGATTGATCTTGCCCCAGGCCGCGTAATAGCCCTGCCGGAAATTGCCTTCCTGGCCCATCAATCCTTCGATGGTATCCGCTCTGGCGCGCTTGAGCTGCCGCTCCAGTTCGTGGATGGGGTCATCGAGTTCGTGGTTGCCGCGATACGCGTAGTATTTGAGGTTGCGCAGCATGTTGTGCGCTCCGGCCTCCAAAATGCGGGAAGCCATCGCAAGACGCTTCGTCCCGTCCAGGATCAGCTTGGCTTGCGCCAGGTGGACGGTACCCGAATGGTGATGCCGGGCGGGCTCCAGGCTGCCGGAGAAATGCCCGTAATAATCCAGGAACGACAGCCGCACGCCATGCTTGCCGAGAAAGCTGGCCACCTCGCTGTTGAGCCGGGTGGCGCCGAGTACCACGACATGCCGCAGGGATTCCACCGGCAGGCGGCGTTTCTTGCGGTCCTCGGTGACGACCACCAGGGTGTTCTGGTCGCGCTTGATTTCGGTGCCGCGCAACAGGTAAACCGTGTCCATCAGGCATCCTCGTCATCGGTGGATTGTCCCCAGCACAGCAGGCGATACGAGCAGCCCCGGCATACGAGCTTTTCGGCCTTGGCCGGCGGCTGGGGCAGGGCCAATACTTCGCGCAGGCGGGCCAGGCTCTGCTGCAACTGCAGGACGGCGGGCGGATCCAGCAGGACGGTCTTGGTGCGCCGGCTGGCGGTGTAGCGCAGAACGCCCCGCCAAACCTGTCCCGTGGCTGCCGTCAAAGCGGCCAGGTAGAACAGCAACTGGTTCGTCAGGGCCGCTTCGTGGGAGCGGCTCTTCTTGACCTCGCTCACTTCCCGCTTCGCCCAATCCACCCGGTCGGGCGACAGGCCGTAAAGGCTTTGGGAAAGCGTGTTGCCGGCGCCCTGTTCGTGCAGCAAGCTCCCCAACTGCATGTGCCGGTTGAGATGCCCGCAGTCCAGCCGGTGGTAGTGCAGCCAGGTGCGGGTGGCGCAAAGCTGGATATGCTGGAACGACAGGCCGTACACGCCCAGTACCTCCGCCTCCTGGAGGAGGTCGGAAAGCGTTTCGCGAAGCGGCGCTTCTATTGCCATGAGGCCAGGATGGTGGCCGCTTCCCGGAGCGAATAGGGGCGGCTCAGACGGATCGTGTCCAGAATCCGTCCCGCTTCGGGTAAGGCCTGTCCGAACAGGCGAGCCGTGGCGGCGTTCAGATGGCAATCGGTGATCTCCTCGGTCCGTTCCAGCCGCACCAAGCCCGTTCGCCCCACCCCCACCCGCACGATGAGCTCCTTGCCGAAGGCAAAGGGGTCCGGCCCGTACAAAAGTCCCTGGTATTTCGCGCCGGGCGCGACTTCATGGACGTAGAAGGTCTTCTTGAAGAGGCCCGAACCCATGGCTTTCTGCATGGAAACGGCATAGCCGCCTTCCCGCTCCACGTCGATGATGTGTCGCACCGGCCCCAGATTGCGGTTGCCGGAACCCAAGGCCAGCGAGGCGCGCCAGGGCAGGCGGCGCAGGTCTTCCCGGTAGTCGGGCCGGATCCGCAGGCGCGGCGTGGGCGGCCGGCCTAAGGCGTAGGCCAGGGCGAAGCACAGGGCCGTATCGGAAATCACGTCCAGATGGGTGGCGGCGCCGTCCGGCACGTACAGGCCGTGGTAGTAGAACGGCGTTAGGGTTTCCGCGCGAAACGCGGTGACAGTGGCGTTCATGGCGCACGCTCAGGCGGCGTCCTTGCCGCTGCCGCCGATGAACCAGGCATCGAACAAGCGGGCGACCTGTTCCTTGGCGCCAGCGTATTGCGCCAGGAGTTCTGGCACGTTGCTCTCGAAGCGATCGATCAAATCCGCCAATGCCTTTTCGGTCTGGCCTCGGTTGATGTGCTGGGGATAAGCGTCCGCAAAGGCCCGTTCCAGCGCGGCCAGGGCCGTTTCCGCCTCGCCGGTCTCGCCGATCGCCTTCAGCATTTCCTGGGGCGCGTTGATGGCGCGCTCCAGGCGGCCCCAGTAAATCCCGGCGCAATGAGTGCGGAGGTTGGTGCCGGTGACCGCGGTCGCTCCGCCATAGGCGCCCGTCAGGCCGATGGAAAGCAGGAGATGGTCGAACGCCGCACGGGTCAGCCGCCGCCCCGGCAGCACCAGGCATTGCACGAACAGGGTGCCGGGATTGACCGCATAGGTGGTGAAGATGTTGCTGCTGCTCTGCTGTTTTTCAGCGTCGAAGTTGCCGCTGTCCTCGCTGATGCCGCCCTGGCGGAACACGCTATGAACGCTGTTGCGCTTGGGTTGGATCGACACGGCGTCGCTGTAGAGCGCCGCGGCATGGATGGGAAACACGAATTCCTTGCCGCTGACGAGGCCCGTGCCGGAATCGCCGAATACGAAGGAATTGAGATCGAACACGTCGCTCGGCTTCTTGCCTTTCGGTACGAAGGCCTTGTTGGCTGCCGCCCGTCCGCCCATGCCGAGCGCTCTTAGGATTTGCGCGCCCCGCCGCCGCTCGACGCCCTTGGTCTTGGAGGCGATGATGCGGACCCGGTTGTGTCCGGCGAGCACCATATCGGTGATTTCGTCCGCGTCGTTGTTGCGCACCAGAATGGGCGCGATGGCTTCCCGGACCAGCGGGATGGCGATGCACTGCGCCTCCGGCAGGGCGGGGATGTCGTGGGGTTTCTTGGCCAGCTCGTAATGGGTCTGGAGGTCTTTGGCCAGCTGGGCGTACAGGGTTTCGATGGAAGCGGTCATGGGATTCTCCTGGTTTTCGATAACGATCAAGCGGCGGGTTCAACAGTGATTTCGGATTCTTCGGCTTCCGGCGAGGTCTCCCGGTTTTTCCAGAATTCCGTGACGGCCCGGCGCAAACCGCCCTCGTAGGCAGCTAAAAGGAAGCGGGTGAATCCCGATTCCAGCTCGAATTCCTGATCGGCTTTCGCCAACAGGGCATGAGCGGCTTGGGCGAAGGCGTGCAGGCGTTCGTCCAGGTCTTTTTGAAAGAGGTCCGGGTAACGGCGGGACAAATCCGCCCGCAGACGCTGGGCGATAGCATCGCGCGTGGCCTCCGGTCCGAACGCATAGTGCTTCTGGTAAGTCTCCAGGGCGATCCGCAACATCAGGGTCCATTCGGCGCCGCTGGCGTCCCGCCTTGGCCGGTGGGTTGCTACGGCGCGTTTGACCAGGGTGTCCAGCCAGGCATCGTATTGGTTCATGGGGTACTCCTTGCGGGCGAGTTCAACAAAATGAGTGGTGCGGGCATTCCAGCCGTCTTTCCGGCCGTTGGCGGCCCTGGCCATGACGAAGGCAGCGGCCCACCAGCCGAAGCGAGGCAAGGCTTGCAGGCCGCTCATGCCGTCGTTTTCGGCGAGCATGGCCTTGAATAGTTCGAGGCGTCCGACGAGCTGGATGAGGAATGCGCGGCTGATCCCGCCTTCCCCGTTCATGAGGTCGTGCAGCAGTTCCTTGAGCAGTTCGGGCGTTCCCTCGTACAAAAAGGCGGCCTTGCATTCCCGTTGACTGGCGAGGAAGGCATGCACCGGCTCGCCGCTCAGGGCGGCGTAGCAAGCCAGCCGGTGCATGTGATCGACGACTTCATCCAGGGCGGTGGGTCGCTCCTCGAACAGCAGCGGTTCGTCGAAGCGGGCATCGGCCTCCCACGGGAGTATCTTTGTCCGGTGGTCCCTGGAGATCGCATCAAAACCGCGCAGGAGTCTTTTCTCCACGTCGCCGGTGCGGGTATCCAGGAGATGGCGCACTGGCGTGGCCACCAGCATGGGGTTGCTGCGCAGGGTGGGCTGAGTTTCCAGCAGCAGGCCCTGGACGCGCACGCAGGCCGGGCACAGGTAGTTCTCGCCTTTCTCCGACCAGAGGTGCTTCTCGTGCCCAATGCCGTTGTAGAAGCTTGAGGCCTTGAGGCCCGCCAGCTTCATGCGGCTGGTCTCGATGATTTGCTCGGTGGGCGCGCCGCACAGGAGGCAGGTACCGCCCCGTTGCGGCGGCGCATAGGGAAGCGCCGTATCGTCGCAGCCGGAGAGTCCGGCTTGGGCCTTGAGGCTATCCACGATGGCGCGGGCGCCGGGATCGTCGGCGATTCGCTCCGGCCAGGCGCCCTTTAGTTCATCCAGCACGCCGGGCAAATCGTCATCCCCGATCAGGAGCGAGGCTTGCAGCGCCGCGGCGGTCCGCAGGCTCAATTCGTCGAGTGGTTCCGGAGCGATGCCGTTGTGCCGGAGGCTGGCCTCCACGGCCGCGCTTGCCACCGCCAATAATCTCGAGGTGGCGGCCCGATCCGTCTGCACGGCGGCCAGGGCGGCAGCGCGCCAAAAGGGGTGCGAAGAGGGAATCTCGCCATTGGCCTTGAGGATAGGGCAAAGGCTGCCTTTCATCGGCGTCGTGCTGAACGGCGCGCCGCACTGCATAACCCAGAACGCCACCAGCGGCGCCACCCTCTCCCAATTCCGGGCGGTGACCCGGAGCAGGAGGTGGGCCTGCCGCTCGCTATTCCGAACCGCCGCGACGAGGTCCTCGGCACAGGCCACATTGAAAAGGGTGGACGTGCCGGTGGTCGCGGCCACTTTCAAGGAGGGTTCGTTTGCTGACAAACGAGCCTCGAACCGGTCCAGCCAGCCCGCAAAATCCATGTCCTCGGTAACGCCCATTTCCAGCCATTCGCCCCGGCGCACGAACACCAGCGGGTAGAACTCGCTCGCCGCGAACCAAGGCGTCAGGAACATCTGTAGCCTCTGCAAGACGATGGGGTGGTGACGGAAGCGCAGCCGGCGCAAGGGCCGGTCGGGCACGGCGTAATGCTCGTGCAGCCTCGCCAGATCCTCGTTGTAGATTCCGATGAAGGCCTCGGGGGTGCTGCCTTGTCTCGCCGCCCGGCTCAACAGGTTGTCGCCCTGGCCGACGAACTCCGCCAGCTTGGCGGTCAAGGGATCGAGCAGAGCGTCCCCGAACATGACCCGCCCGAGTCCCCGGTTTTCCACATGGCTGACGGCGGCATGCAGTTCCTCTGGGGTCAGGCCGGACCAGCTCCCCATGTCCAGTTCCCGATAAACCGTGTGCACGTCTTCCCGGAAGGGATTCCGCGATTTGCCACCCACGCGCTTGTCGGCGTCATGGGCGAGGGCGATGGCGAACAGCACGCGGAGCGCCGGCACGGGATCGGCCTCCCTGGACAAGGGCAAGCGTTCGGCCCGCCAGGCGTGATAGAACAGCCAAAGGCCGAATACGGCCACTTCCAGGCAATGACGGTAAAGCGACTGTTCCTGGCCCTCGTAAAACCCGCCGTCGGGTTTCGGCCCGCCCTTGCCCAACCGCAGCGTCCATTCCGAGTAGGGCTGGCCGTTCGGCAAGTCCGCGATCTGCCGGTTCAGGTGTTCGCGCACCGTGGCGAAGGCCTGCGCGACCGGGGCGTCGTCGCCGCAGTCGAAAAATTCGGAGAGCGTCATAACCCCGCCTCCTCCAGGCAGCCGAAACCCAGGCCGGTGCCGGCCCCCAAGCCGGAAAACCAGGCCTCGCGGAGGTCCGCGCTGGGTCCCGCGAGCACGAAGGGCGTCACGATGCCGGGCAGGCAGAGCGGGCGCCCATCCGGCCGCAGGCCCACGGCCATCGAGGCCGTCAGCCGGCCCTTCCTGGCGAAGGAGTACAGCCGGTCGGGAATGAAGCTCAAGTGGAACGGGCGGCCGAAGCGGGTGGCCATGATGCGATTGAGCGCCGCGTTGAACGGCTCGCCCGGCGTGAGCAGGGCCTGGGTCCGGCCGCCGTGTTGGTGACTTAGTACCCGTATGGGCGAGAGCGCATACAGCGCCAAGGCTTCGGTCGGTGTCCAGCGTTCGTCCCGGACGATGCTCGCCCTGCGCAAATCCAGTCCCGCGCCCGGCGTGAGCGAGGGCTCGATGAGGTCTTCCGCCGTGATTTTGGCCATCGCCTCGGCGATGGCGGGATCGCTGCTGCCGAGATAGATCCGTTCGACGCGACGCAGCCCATTTTTGCCGACCGGCCGCGCGATGACGCCGAAGCCGTAGCGCACGGGCTGATTATCGATCCGGCGATAGCCGTGCCGCGACAAGGCGCTGTCGATGACATTCTTGACCCGGCCCCGATCCTGGCACACCGCCTCAAACGCATCGAACGGCAAGTCGATCCGCACTCTGATCATGTCTTCTCCCTCCTAGTCTGGATGAGTGGAAACATAGCCTCGGTAGTTGAATAAATCAAGTCCAACTCAAGAGACAAGATTAAACATGTCATTATAATTTGATTATGATTATTCATCTTGATCCCTCGGCCTTTTGCTGCGAGGCGCAAGTGCGGGAACGCCTGGAAGTACTGGAGCGCGGATTGCGCCGCGCCTCGGATGGCGAGATGAAGCTCGGCGAGTACGCGGCGTGGCTGAAGGCGTCGGGTCTGGCCGTGCCCAGCCGGCAGACCCTGCGGGCGGACCTGGAACGGTACGTCCGGCACTGCGACGACCTGGCGTACGGGGACCATCAGAAGACGCTCGCTCTCGATGTGCACGCCGGGCGGGATGCCATCCGTTATTTTTTGGGGGAACCCTGGCTGGCGTCGCCCCTGAAGCCGAAGCTGTCGTCCTCGGTCTGCCGTTGTCTTCTGCTAGCCCTGCATTTGCGGGAGGAGGTCGAATTCCAATATGCAGCGCTGCCGCAGCCAGGCCTCGCCCCCACGTTCAAGACTCATCGGGGCGTTCCCCTGAGGACCCTGCCGGGGAGCGATTCCGGCTATATGGCCATTTGGCTGGAGGAAGGCACCGTCATGCCCATTAACCTGACCCGGGTGCGCGGGCGGGCCGCCTTCACCGGGCGTGACATCGGCCATTACCGGCCGCTGCCCTCGGATCCTGAGGTGATCCTGAGCGTGCGCAGCGGGAACCCGCAATCCCTGGAACGCTGCGCCGGCCAGTTTGATGGAAGCCTTGAGGGGGGGCGGGAGGTCCGGTTCCCCATGCCCGCCTCGCTCGCCCTGATGAGCGCCGATCTCTTGGAAGGCTGGTGGCGCAGAACCAGCGCCGTGCCGCGGCGGGCCGAGCGCAGGATCGAGCTACCAGACGGGGCGGTCGCGATTCATGTCCAACCGAAGGAGCAGTGAAGATGTTCACGATTCAGGCGCATGGCATTCCGCCCCATGAGGAAGGGGATGCCACCCTCAACCTGTCACCGGCTCAGCACCGGCTATTGGCGGAACCGAAGCCCATTCGTATCTGTGGCGCGCCGACGGGTGCCGGCAAGACTTACGCCTTTCTGCAAGCGGCCGGGCAGGGGCAGCGAGTGGTGTTCGTGGTGCCGACCCAGGCGTTGGCCCGGGACATCGAGGACGGCGCCGGCCGGCAGGGCGTCGAGGCGTATTGTTGGGACGGCACCCAGAGCGCCGAGCTGCGGGGCAACGGCAAGGAGCCCTGGAGCGAGAGGAAGAGCCAGTGGGACCGGCTACAGCCAACCGGCGGCATGGTGGTCACCACGCCGGAAACCCTCGGCGCGATCTTGCTGGGCAAACCCCAGGGGGTATTGCACCGGCCGCTCTTGCCGGATTTGCTTCAGGCCCAGCATATCGTGTTCGACGAAGCCCATACTCTGACCGCGCGGGCCTTCGGGTTCCTGCACTTCTGGGCGGTGCTGGCGGTCTGGTGGCATCAGAAGGAACCCGAACGCGCCCCCAAACTGACCTTGCTGTCCGCGACCCACAGCAATCTCTTTCGGGCGTTGTGTGAGGCCGATCCGGGGGAAGTCTCCTATCTACCACCGGAATCCGTGGCTTTTTTCGACGAGGCGATCGAAGACGGGCGCCGGGCGGGGCTCCGGATGCTGCACGGCGAGGTCGAGGTGCACATCGGCGATGGCGATGTGCTGGCCTGTGTGGAAAAGTATGGCGCCGAGCCGCTGAGCCAGGGGGAGCGTCTGCTGATCCTGTACGACAGCCTGCGCACACTCACCCGCGAGGAGGGAGCCTTGCGCGATCGGCTGGGCGGCTATGGCGTTAGACCCGAGGAGTGCTTCCTGATCAACGGCCAGGACCGCAAGGCGGGCGGCTTGAGTCTCGGGGGCACCGGCTTCGAGGCGGGGCTGTGTCCGCAGGAGAAACACCGGGTCATCGTCGCGACTTCCTGCGTCGAGGCGGGGGTGAACATCCCGGGGCTGCGCTACGCCATTCTCGATCCCGGTCTGGATGCCGCCGCGCTGCTGCAGCGCATCGGCCGGGTCGCGCGGGGCGATGTCGACGGCAAGGTATGGCTGACCACGCCGGACGAACGCCCAAGTCACTGGCTGAGGCTGGAAAAACTGACCGGCACGCTCACCATCGCCGATCTGCGCCAGCATCTGGAGCCGCTGCGCGATCTGCCGCTCGATCACGCGCGCCGCTTGGGCAGCGCCTATTGGTCAATGCTCAGGCGCGAGCAACCTTCGCTGCATGCCGGTTTGCTACGCGGCCATGAGAGTATCAGCGAGGCCAAGGCGCCGGGTGGCTTCCTGAATGGCCTGCATGCGGCCCTCGCGGGCGCATCGAGGCGGGGCCAAAAATATGGCAGGGAATGGCTGAATAGGGTGGACCGCGAGCTGGTCGACCTGCGGGGATTTTCACCGGGCGTCTCGATCCGGTTCGCCGATTACCCGGTGATCGAATATTCCTTGGAATGGGCTCAAGCGTATTTGGAAAAGCCCGAACACATCGACGCGGAGGGTGTATGGCATTACCGAAAGCCGCGGGGAGCTTATCTTCTAGATAAGCTTCGGCGCATAACGATCAGCCTTCTCTGTCCCGATGGTGGCAACTTTACCCACAAGTATTTTCCAAGCGAAGTCCGGAAGCAGGCGCCGCGCGACTATGCGGCCCACATCAGGCGGAGGGCCAAAGGGCTGCCGGACGAAACTTTCCTGTTGATGGCAGCCGCCTTTATCGAGGCGACCGGTCTTCTGGTCAGAGAAAAAATGGACGACGATCCGGTGATTTAAGACTCGATCAGATGGATAGCTGCACCGATTATCTAGTAGTCGGTCACGCTGGCGGTGATGGATATTCTTAGAGCCTATCCCAGTAGACCCGTTGCCCGCCAAGTAATGATGCCGCAGGCCAAGTGCAGCATGGCAAGATAGGTGTCGGTTCGTTTTTCCCAGCGGATCAAAATCCGGCGGAATCGGTTGAGCCA
>Ga0196976_1000482_pt1 | contig 24991 bp, 23 predicted proteins | sample S3v_513CmetaG_FD_148644 | JGI IMG/M metagenome (GOLD analysis project Ga0196976, IMG submission 148644) | Soil microbial communities from Anza Borrego desert, Southern California, United States - S3+v_5-13C | ecosystem: Environmental > Terrestrial > Soil > Desert | place: USA: California...
GAGCCTCCCGAGATGGGCTCGCGATTCAATATCCCCGACGTAAGCGTGATCGAACCTTCGTCGCGCAGCACATCTCGTGCCGCCAGCGCCAGGTTCACCTGACCCATCAGCTTGTGCCGCAGTCCTAGCGAATGCAGCGATTGATCCAGCGCCGCAGCCTTGAACTCCGATATCGCTGCGAACTTCACGTGCCCAGCGGTCGCGACCACAGCATCCAGTTCTCCCGCCAGCTTCAGCCCCGCCATGATGCTATTCGGATCTTCGATATCGATCCGCACGTCGCCCGACTTCGTTCCAGCGCCAATGACTTCGTGCCGCGCCGAAAGCTCAGCCACGACAGCTCTCCCTATCGTGCCGCTCGCACCGACCACCAGGATTCGCAACCTGCGTTCCGCCATTAATGTGACTCTCCCATGCGAGGATGTTAAACCGCACCGCCGCCATTGTTTCACACATGAAAACGCTCCATCCCGGCGCAAATCCGGAATGGAGCGAAGTCAGCTGGATAAGCAGTGGGTTACTCGGTCGCGAAACACTCCGGCAGCCTGAAGCTCCCGATCCGCGTCTGCCAGCCGGCCGCACTCGTTGCCTGGCCCGCAGCCGTGTAGTACTCGTTTACGTACCAGAAGGTGCAGTCGTCCACGGGATCGATGTTCAGCGAACTGTAATCGCCCCAGCGCGAGTTCGTTGTGGTCTGCACGCCGGTACCATTCACGATCACACCTTCGCCCAGCGTCATCTGACCGAGAGGATCGGCGGTCAGCCGGCCCGTATAGCGTATGCCCGGGAACACGTCTGAACCGTTCACCACGCTATAGCCCAGCGCGATATTGCCTCGCTGGTCCATGGCAGCGCTTCCCATCCAGCGATGCACGCCGTCTCCCGGTGCATAGGTTCCCTGCTGGTAGAGCGAGTACGCGCCATTGCTGTTGCGGCGCACCTCGTACCACCGGACGCCGGCAACGCCGGGCATCGCTTCAACCGATTGATTGGTCACCAGGGCTTCGTAGTCTTTGAAGTTCCTGTACGCCAGTCGCCACGTTGGCCGTTGTCTATAGGAGAGTACGTCCACGTACTGCGTCGGCGACACGCCGGGCTGTGGCAGACAGTCTCGGCTGGTCGGAGCGCACGGGAACATCGAGTCGAACTCCGCAACCGGCAGTTGCACAGCGAGATCCAGCGACGCCACCGGCGTAGAGCGCCATTTCACGTTGAGGTCGAAAATGTTCAGCGCGTCAAAAGTCGCGCCGTACGGGGAATCGTCATCCTGGGTCCCGATAATTGGGATTGCCGTGTCCGTCTTCGGTTTCTGCTTGCCGTCGGCATCCGCAGGCAGTAGTCCATCTCCGACCAGCGGCAGTATCTCATTCCCATCGAGGAAGAACGCGACCGCCCGCGCTGGCTGACCGTTGATCATCTTGTTCTTTTCGAGCGCATACACACCGATACCGTATTCGACCGTCGGCCCGAACTCGCGGGTCGTGATCACATACGAGTCCGTCCAAACGCCGTACTTCGGGTAGTCCGGAAAGTTCAGCCCGGTCGTGAACGCATACCGGTAGTAGGCTCCCGTCGGATCGCCCGTCGTCGAAACCGCGACGCAGTTGTAGAACGGCTCCGTGATCGAACTCAGACCGCGCGTCGTGAACTGCGACAATATCCAGCGGTCGGCATACTGATCGTAGACCACGATCGGATCGCCTGAAGGATCCGTGCAGTCCTCGATCGGGAAGTCTGCCCACAGGGTTCCGGTGTCGATGGGACCGGCCAACAGGGTTCCGTCTTTTCCATACACGGCGAAGGCAAGGTTCACCATCTCGACATAGTGGTTCGGTCCAACGTCGCCCACCGGATCAGGCGGATTCACGCGGAACCCGAAGATATTGAAATTGTCGGTGTTCGAGAGTCCTTCGAAGGTAGTCAGTGGAGACGCAATCGTCAGGGCTTCCGATCCTGCCCCAAAGCTCTGAAGCGCGCCGTCACCCTTCCATGCTTTTTCTGTGAACTGCCGCTCCTTGACTCCCGGCTGGCGTTCCGGGCGCATTTCAAAGAGGAACGACGACTTGAAGACTCGGCCTTTCGGCGTCATCGACTTCATAGGTTTCGAAATGTCGAACGCCGCTGCATTCGAAAACTTAGGGCCGCCTTTCGCAACGCGCTTTTGCGCCGCGCCGCTACAAACCATTCCCAGTACCACCGCAATCACACCGAACAGCATTTGACCACGCCGCTTCACTGGCACGTGTAACCTCATCGGATTGCCTCCTCTCGACGAAATCCGCATGACTGACTGATCGTTGACTGCCCATCAAAGACAGCCACTCCGAGGCCGGGTGGGGCGCATGAGCACCTCCGGCTCGCATTAGAGCCTTGGATAGAAGTCCTGAGTACTTGGCCGGGACTAACCTGGGTCGAAGAGGGTTGGTTACAGTTCGTTCAGGGTTTAGTAATTGCTAAAACAAGGAGGGCCCAAAGCGGCGCACACAATATCAAACCGTTCTGCGAAACGCAACTTCGCTACGTTGCTTGAGAAAATTGCAGCTGGACCAGTCGGCATCTACTCCTGCCGCGCGATATGCCGTAAGTGCCTTTCCCGCCTTGATTTCAGCGGTTCCAGCATCTACCTGCCCACTCTGCACTTGTTTTCTGCATCTCAACTATGCGCCCGCCACACCGACTACGCGGACGATGTGCCAGAGTTTCGCGCACATCAAGTCCGAAACGGTCCCTTTGCGCCACATTCGTTATGGAACGTTATCTCTGCATACATTGCCACTTTTACCAGCCGCCGCGTGAGAACCCCTGGCTGGAAGCCGTCGAGATTCAGGACTCCGCCGCGCCATTCCACGACTGGAACGAGCGCGTGAGCGCCGAGTGCTACGCGCCAAACTCCGCCTCGCGCATCCTTGACAGCGCCGGCAAGATACTCCAGATCACCAATAACTACGCGAACATCAGCTTTAACTTCGGTCCGACGCTGCTCTCGTGGCTGGAAGACCGTGCGCCCGACATTTACGCATCCATCCTCGAAGCCGACGCGGTAAGCCGGGAACGTTGCTCCGGTCACGGCAACGGCATCGCTCAGGCCTATAACCACATGATCATGCCGCTGGCGAATCGCCGCGATCAGTACACGCAGTCGTATTGGGGCGTCCGCGATTTCGAGCGCCGCTTTAACCGGCTGCCGGAGGGCATGTGGCTTCCTGAAACCGCCGTAAACGTGGACTCACTCGAGGTTCTCGCCGATCTCGGAATCAAGTTCACGATCCTCGCGCCGCATCAGGCGCTGCAGGAACGCCGCAGCGGCACATCGCGCTGGAAGAATGTCGAAGGCGGACGCATTGATCCCACGCGAGCCTACGCCTGCAAGCTGCCCTCGGGCCGCACCATCAATCTCTTTTTCTACGATGGCCCCATATCGCAAGCCGTCGCCTTCGAAGGCCTGCTCGCCAACGGCGAACAATTCGCGCAACGCCTGCTGTCAGGCTTCTCGGACAATCGCCGGTGGCCGCAGCTTATGCACATCGCCACGGACGGCGAGACCTACGGCCATCATCACAAGTACGGCGACATGGCGCTCGCGTACGCGCTCCATCACATCCAGTCCAACAATCTGGCCAAGATCACAAACTACGGCGAGTACCTCGAAATGCATCCGCCGACCCACGAAGCCGAGATCATCAACAACACGTCCTGGAGTTGCGCACATGGCGTGGAGCGTTGGCGCAGCAACTGCGGGTGCAATTCAGGCATGAAGGCCGGATGGTCGCAGGAGTGGCGTGGTCCGCTCCGCGCTGCGCTCGACGCGCTTCGGGAGGACCTCGGTCAGCCTTACCAGCAGCGCGCCTCCGAGTTGCTCAAGGATCCATGGAAGGCTCGCGACGAATACGTGTCCGTCGTGCTCGACCGCTCGCAGCAGAACATCAACCGCTTCTTCGAAGCCAACGCACACCGGTCTCTCACGCACGACGAGAAAGTCCGCGCGCTGAAGCTGCTCGAATTGCAGCGCCACGCGATGCTTATGTACACCAGTTGCGGGTGGTTCTTCGACGAGCTCTCCGGCCTGGAGACGGTACAGGTGGTGATGTACGCTGGCCGTTCGCTCCAGTTGGCGCAAGACCTTTTCGGCGACCACTATGAGGAGCGCTTCCTCGAAAAGCTCCAGCACGCCAGGAGCAACATCCCCGAGAACGGCTCCGGCTCAGACATCTTCAGCCGCTGGGTGAAGCCGGCCCAGATTGACCTGCTCAAGGTCGCCGCGCACTACGCCATCAGCTCACTCTTTGACCGCTACAACGAGGAGAGTTCCGTTTACAGCTATGACGTGCGCCTTATCGAGGATTCGCGCGTGCAGTCCGGCCGCGCCCAGCTCAGCCTCGGCCAGGCGCAGGTCTGTTCGCGCATCACGCTCGATTGCGCCCACGTCAGCTTCGGTGCGCTCCATTTCGGCGACCACAACGTCAACGCCGGCGTCCGCTACTTCCGCAGTGAAGATGAATACAAGGCGCTCGCAGACCAGGCCAACTCGGCGTTCAACTCCGCTGATCTGCCTGGGGCAATTCGTGTGCTTGACCGCCACTTCGACGGCGTCACCTATTCCGTGAAATCGCTCTTCCGGGACGAACAGCGGCGCGTGCTGCAGCGCATTCTCGGCTCCATGATCTCGGAAGCCGAAGGCAGCCTGCGCCAGATCTACGAACACCACGCGCCACTGGTCTCGTTCCTCGCTGACATCAACCACCCGCTGCCGCCGGTGTTGCGCATGACCTCAGAATTCGTTTTGAATTCGCTTCTGCGGAAAGCCTTCTCGCAAGACGACCTCGAACTCGAGCGCGTGCGCACGCTCCTGGAAACGGCACGCCGCGAAAATATCAAGCTGGATGCTGAGGGGCTCAGCTACACCCTCAAGAAGCGCCTGGACGAAATGGCCGGCGAACTCCTCGTCGTTCCCCGCGGACAAACACTCGAACGCTTCAACGCCGCGATCACGCTGGTGCGCTCACTTCCATTCGAAGTCAACCTCTGGAGACTTCAGAACGCTTTCTACTTCCTGCGGGAGAACATCTATCCCGAGATGAGCCGCCGCGACGATCAGGTGTCGCGCGACTGGACCGCCGAATTCCGGGCGTTCGGCGAGCGCCTCGATATGCGCGTGGACGTTCCACAGGAACATAAAGTTCCCGAAGCAGCATGAAGATCGCACTCAGGAGTGCCCCCCAGTTTTCGTGGAGCGAGCGGGGGCGCTCCCAAACTCCGCATAGGGCGCGCTTTTCCACGCCTTTTTTGTATGTAGCTCCTTGACATCCGCCGCAATCGGTAGCTAAATGGCTGCCGCCAGGTTCAACCTGCCTAGGAGCAAGCATGAATAAAGCCGACCTCGTGGATAAAATCGCGGCATCCTCAGGCATCAGCAAGACACACGCTGCTGTCGCTATCGATTCGATGATCGACGGCATTACGGCTGCCCTCAAGAAGGGCGATCGCGTAACGCTCGTTGGCTTCGGCACATTCGCCGTTTCCGCGCGCAAAGCCCGCAACGGACGCAACCCGCAGACCGGCGCAGTCATAAAGATCGCGGCGCGGAAAGTGGCAAAATTTACGCCAGGCGTGGAACTGAAGAAGGCCGTTAACAAGAAATAAGCTCCGGCCCAGAGACACCATGAGCGGCGGCAGACCTCCTGCCGCCTTTGTCATGTCTGCCCCAAATCGCGGTTAGAAGAACCGGTAGATGGGTATCCTCGGAAGCGGAAAAGTTGACCGGGGCGTGCGTCTCACAGGGCGGTCGCCCATCATCCTGATCGGTCGTCCTGACCCCATGCCGGGCTCAGATTCCGTATGCTCAAGCGTGAGGGGACGCGACAACACCATCTCGATGGGATCGCCGGTGTTGAGTTGAACCTTATTGCCGCGAGTCAGCAGGACCGTCGCGATACCGACCGCTCCGCCAATTCCTGCGCCGATGCCTGCTCCCTTGCCGCCATTTGCGATTGCTCCAATCACCGCTCCGGTGCCAGTGTTGGCCGCTATGACCGCGGTATCCTCGCCCTTGCTTCCTTTCGCAGTCATGGTGCCTTCTTTGCCGACCGTTGCGGATTCATCCGCGGGCGCGGACCCGATCGTCGCATGGAGTGCCTGGTGATATCCGCTGGGGAACGTAAGGCTGGTGAAATGAAGCTGAATTTCGGCACGGCCCTTCACTTTGCCGCCAGGCTCGACTCGGACGATCTCTCCCTGGACGTAAGTTCCCGGCGGGATCACCGTCTGATTGCCTACCGCGACAGGAGTCACCGTCAGCATGTAGACTCCGTTGCCGGACTGGGCCGAACCAGACGACACGGGACTGAGCATCCGAAGCAGTACGCGAGTGCCTGCGGGAACCACGACGGCTGGAGCCGGTGTTGACTCTGAGGCTGAATCCTTCGTGTCCGCAGCCGGGGTAAGGGGTTGTTGCGCAAAGGACGCCGTAGCAAGCAATAAGAGGACAGATCCGAATTTCTTCATAGAACGAATCTCCCGAACTCCCCATGAACTCTACAACTTACAACTACCCTGCTCCACATGAATTGTTTCTAACGGTCTGCCGAGATGGTATTCAGGAGTTTCACGCAGCCGGACATAGCAGCGCATGGCGGTTCCTGTTTGCCGAACTCTGCTTTATTCCTGTAAAATCAGAGCTTCGCGCCCAGAATCCTCTTGATGGTCGGCCGAATCAGTATGTGTAGCGCGGCGATCCCCGCCGCGGCCAAGGGGACACAAGAAGGTTGAAGGAACAATGAAAGCAGCTATCCATCCGACTTATGACGAAGTACGCGTTCACTGCGCGTGCGGCAACACGTTTGTCACCCGGTCCAGCCACAAGGGCGACATCAACGTTGAAATCTGCTCCAATTGCCACCCGTTCTTTACGGGCAAGCAGAAGGTGCTCGACACCGCCGGCCGCATCGAGCGGTTCCGCCGCAAGTACGCCAAGAACGACGACAAGAAGTAACTCGCCCGTACCCTCGGCGAACAGTTCAAGGCCTCCGCTCGTGGAGGCCTTTCTATTTGTTGATATAGAGATGTGGATTGCTGTTGCGCACGGCTCAGGTGCGAACTACGGCGTGAGATTCCAAGCCCGTCTCCGGCTCGAGCGGGTCTCGTCAGCATTTTTCCGGCCTGCCTTCGCCACTCCTACGCTGCCTGATCTCCGGTAAAATGAATTCGTGGGGAAGCAATTCGACAACCCGATCGTCCGCGTAGCCCCTGAAGGCGCCCGTGTCCCCGCCACGTTCTTGATCAGGAACGTGACGATCGCTCCCGCCACCGTGCTCGCCCCCATGGCCGGCGTAACAGACACCGTCTTCCGCCAGTTCATCCGGGAGATGGGTGGCTGTGGACTCGTCATGACCGAGTTCACCTCCGCCGACGGCGTGCTCCGCGCCAAAGACAAGAAAGCCAAGCGCTACCTCCACTTCTACGAGGAAGAGCACCCCATCTCCGCCCAGCTCTTCGGCAGCAATCCTCAAACGCTAAGCGAAGCCGCAAAGATGATCGAAGGGCTCGGCTTCGACCTCGTCGACCTCAACCTTGGCTGTCCCGCCAAGAAAGTAGTCAAGTGCAACGGCGGCTCCGGCTTGCTGCGTGACCTCCCGCTCATCCGCGAAATTTTCGAGTCCGTCCGCAAAGCCGTCACCATCCCGTTCACGGTGAAGTTCCGCGCCGGATGGAACGAGAAGGAACTCGTCTTCCTTCAACTCGCGAAGCTCGCTGAAGACTGCGGGCTCAACGCCATTGCAATGCACGCCCGCACCCGCGAGCAGGGCTACTCAGGCCAGGCGAACTGGGACTGGATCCGCGACCTCAAGCAGACTGTCAGCATCCCCGTGATCGGCAACGGCGACATCCGCACGCCCGAAGACGCGACCGCCATGGTCGCACACACCGAATGTGACGCCGTGATGATCGGCCGTAGCGCCGCCTCGAATCCCTGGATCTTCCGCCAGATCGCCCAATACACGGCGACCGGCAGTTACGACGCGGCCAGCGAAGCCGACCGGTACAACATGATCCGCCGATACTTCCGAATGCTCATCGAAGAAGGATTCCCTGACGCTCCCGGAAAGATGAAGCAGTTCGCCTCATGGTTTACGCACGGCGTCTACAACGGAAGCCATCTGCGCAAGGCAATCTACGAATCCCGCGATGGCCACCAGATTCTCAGCGAAGTCGAGCGCTTCTTTGAGAACCTGCTCATCCCCTCGGCACCTCACGCCGAAGAGGCGGTTCCTCAGAGCGCATCTCAGTAGCGCGGAGTCACAGGGAACTGTTACTCCCGCGTGTCGCCATTTTTCTGATATTGCGGTAGATTGTTTGGGCTGACTCCATGACCAACAAGCCCGATCACGCGAAGATCCGCCGCTGGAGCCGTCATCGCATCGATGTGCGCCTCACGGCTTTCGCCAATCGCGAAACGAAAGAACTGAAGTTTACTGGGCAGGCAAGTGACATCTCGATAGGCGGGTTGGCCGTACACGTAGCAGCCGACTTACAGCAAGGTGAACCGGTCCGCGTCGAATTCACGCTTCCTTATTCGCGACTTCCGCTTCGCGTCGACGCTCGCGTCAACAACCGTACCGGCAACCGCTACGGTCTGGAGTTCGTGGCCCTCAGCATCGAACAGAGGGACGGCATTCAGCGCCTCTGCGACACTCTTACTCTCCTCGAGACCTAGCCCCGCGGCACTCCGTCGTTTCCGCCAGGCACGACTCGATCGTCTCCAGCAGCCCCGGAAACATATCTCCTATCGGCTTGCAAACGCGGATGCAAGACCAGAACCAGGGATTCCCAAAGTGGGAATCCCCAAATGTGACGCTCACCTCGCGGTCTGCGCCTCTGCTTATGCGGGAACTCCCTCGCTCACTGGCCGCGAGACGAGCTTCTGCTTCTCATCCATCTCGACGTACGCCCACGGCGTATGCGGGTCATGCGTAAAGATGCACAGCCACCGCTCCGGAATTGCCTGCTCGTAGAAGCGATGTCGGCTCGCGATCGTCTCCAATGGGAACAGGTCGTACGCCATCACCCAAGTCGGCGGCAGATGCGCCGTCGTCGGGATCAGGTCCCCTACATAGCACGCGGTCTGCCCGCCGCTTTTGATGATCACCGACTGGTGGTTCCTCGTGTGCCCGGGCAGCACCTTTACCGATATACCAGGCACGATTTCTGAATCCCCGTGCAACAACTGCATCTGGCCGTTTCTTATCAGGGGATCGTAGTTGTCGCTGAGATAGCTCACGCGATCGCGCTCGTGCTGCATGCAGCCGTGCCGCCACTCGCCCTCCTGCGCAAAATACCTCGCTCGCGGAAAGGTCGCGACTACATGGTCTCCCTTGCGCATCGTGTTCCACCCGCAATGGTCGAAGTGCAAATGCGTGTTGATGACCACGTCGATCTCATCCGGCGCGATCCGCGCCTCCTCCAGCGAATCCAGGAGTTTCGCCTCATTCTGATGGATGGCTACCGACTTCTCCGGCAACTTATTCCCAATCCCCGTCTCGATCAGCACGTTGTGTTTGCCCGTGCGGACCACAACGGTATTCAGGCCCAGCCGCAGCCGGTTCAGTTCATCCGGTTTGCACTTCTTCTCCCACATCGGCTTCGGCACCACGCCGAACATAGCGCCGCCGTCGAGAAAATAGGTGCCGTCAGAAACCAGGATTAGTTCAAAATCGCCAAGAGTGGTGCGGTGCACGAACGCTCCTCATCAGATCGGTTGACTTGAGTAGATGCGGCGCCGCTTACCGCGGCTGCGGAATTGTCTCTCAACGGCAGTCCCGCGAGTAAACATAAATATAGACATACATAAATATGCAGTCGCAACAAAAAGGCCGGGCGCACCCTGCCTTTCTGGAACGAAACTCTATTTCTTAGCGCCCAGCGCATCGAGAATGCGATCAAAGTCCTCGAGCGACCTGTACTCCAGCAGGATCTTGCCCTTTCCCCTCTTGTCCGAAATCGTAACCTTCACTCCCAGGCTGCGCTCCAGTTCGCGCTCGGCCTCTTTGACGTTAGGATCCACCTGCCGCTGCGGCGTCTCGTGCTTCTCGGGTGGAGTCATCAGATTTGCCACCGCACCCTCAGTCTGCCGAACTGACATCGAGAGCGTGACTACTCGCTGCCCCAACTTCACCATCGCCTCTGGAGAGTCCAGCGCCATCAATGCCTTCGCATGCCCAAACGAGAGCTTATCCTCCTCCACCATCGTTTGGACTTCAGGCGGCAGCTTTAGCAGGCGCATGAAGTTCGCGACCGACGACCGATCCTTCCCTGTGCGCTGGGCCATCTGCTCCTGCGTCAAACCGAACTCACGTCCGAGGCGCTCGTACGCCCGCGCCTGCTCCATCGCGTTCAGGTCTTCGCGCTGTAGATTCTCGACGATGGTCATCTCCATCGCCTGTTCGTTCGATACCTGGCGGACAATCGCCGGTACGGTCGTCTTCCCCGCCCGCTGTGACGCCAGCCAGCGACGTTCGCCGGCAATCAACTGGTACCGCCCTCCGGGAAGCGGCCGAACCACGATGGGCTGCACAACTCCGGACGCCTTAATGGAAGCCGCGAGCTCGTTCAGCGCCTCCTCTTTCACCCGTGTGCGCGTCTGGTAAGGATTGCGGTCGATGTGGTCAAGAGCGACTTCTTTCACCAGATCGCCCGACATCGCGGTCGCCGCAACCGTAGCCGCCGTAGCTCTCGCCGCAGGCAGAAGCGTATCCAGCCCACGTCCTAGCACCTTCTTTTTCGGATCATTCATCGCATTCATCGTCAGAACCTGTTACTCCGGAACTTGTTGGGGGACATTCGCCGCTTCGGCAGCAACATGCTTCGGCGTCATCCTGTCCATAATCTCTTTCGCCAGCTTGATGTAGCTCTCGGCTCCGCGGGACCTCGGATCGTAGAGCAGCGCAGGCTTCCCGTGGCTGGGGGCCTCGGCCAGCCGAACGTTCCGCGGGATGGAAGTCTCGAGCAACCTGTCGCCAAAGTAATTCCGCAGCTCCGAGGCGACATTCTGCGCCAGGTTTGTCCGCTCGTCGTACATCGTCAAAACTACGCCCTCAACGCTCAGCCCCCGGTTGAAGGTATCCCGAATACGCTCAATCGTATCCAGCAACTCCGAGACGCCCTCCAGGGCAAAATACTCCGCCTGCATCGGAATCAGCACGGAATCCGCCGCAACGAGGCAGTTCAGCGTTAGGAGGTCGAGCGCAGGCGGGCAATCAAGGACGATAAAGCTGAAACGCTCGCGAATCTGCTCGATCGCGTGCCGGAGGTGGAATTCCCGGTATTCGGCCCCGACCAGCTCGATATTGGCGCCAATCAGGTTCTTGTGCGCCGGTATAACCCATAATTTTTCGAGCTCGGTCTGTTGCATTACCTGTTCGCCGGAGGCGGCTCCCATGATGAACTGGTAGGTACTCAGCCGTTCGGGATCTTTAACGAAGCCGACGCCACTGGAGCTGTTCGATTGCGGATCGCAATCAATAAGGAGGGTTGGGACTTCTGCCGCCGCGAACGACGCGGCCAGATTGATGGACGTTGTGGTTTTTCCGACTCCGCCCTTCTGATTCGCGACTGCTATGACCTTAGACATTTGGGGGTCCGTAAGGATTCGAGACTACCTGACGGAGTACTCGGGGCGCAACGGTGACTTCCTGTGGAGAGCTGTGGATTCGGTGGGAAAGCCGTCCAGAATGTCAGAAAAGTTTTGCTGGTGATCTGTTCTACGTGGAACACTGGCCTGCACGCACCAATTCGAACCCATGGTGTTCCACGTGGAACAACGGGAGAAGATCTTTGCGTGAACCTCAAGGACAGAAACGAGGAAGGATGGCTGTTCCACGTGGAACGTTCGCAAGTTTCCCACCTGGGGCCACTATTCGAGTCCTTTCTCCCACACGGCAACAACTCTACCCGCAGAATTAGGGACTGTGCCGCTGACCGTCCACTCTCCCCCAAGTATTCGCCGGGCCGCCTCCACCTGCCGCTCGCCAACCAGGAGCCCCAAGCGACCTCCCGTCTGAACCAGCCTAGCTGCGGTCGGCAACACGGCCTCGAACTTTTCGACCGCGCGCATCGTCACCAACTCCGCCGTCGTTGTCACCGACTCCGCGCGCGCGCTGATAACGGTAACGCCGGTCATTTGCAGCGCCCGGGTCACCTCCCGCAAGAAGACCGCCTTCCTATTCTGAGCCTCCACCAATTTCAGCGAAATATGTGGAGCATACATTTTCAGCGGAATACCCGGAAAGCCCGCGCCCGATCCAACGTCCATCGCCGTTATTGCGGCAGTCGCATCCGTCAGCAGATACCTGGCGGCAAAGAACGACTCGCCGAAATGGCGTCTCACCATCTCCTCAGGATCCCGAACAGCCGTGAGGTTCAAGCGGACATTCCACTTCAACAGTGTATCGATATACGTCGATATTAACTCGAACTGCTGCTGCGATAAGTCCGCCCCGATGTACGGCTCCAGAAGTTCGGCGATTCGCGCGGTTTCCATGTGAACAGATGAAGGTACAAGTCTCTCCCAAGTTCTTCAATACCTGCCAGGAACAGTTTCATGAATTGTTAACTGTCCGTTCCTCGATGCTTCCGCGTCCCTCACTTGGCGCAGGACGAGCGAAGAATTTAAGATATCTTCGCCGCTGGCGTGGGGCCTCGGCGATCACCCTTTCAGAAATCACCAATGGCTAACGACACACTGCAATACCTCACCGTTTCCGGCCTTCCGCTCTCGTTCGCTTTCGACTGGCCGTTTCACAAGTCGGTCGGCGGCGCCGACTTTCACGTGCTCCACGGAGACATGCGACTCGAAGACGGCAGCGGACTGCACTGCCTCGTATCCGTGCACCTCTCGACCGTAATGGTGGAGAAGTTCCCGTCGCTCGATCCGCAGCACACGCGTGACGTGGTCATCAATGCGCTCCGCAAAGAAGTCGAGACCAAGCAGCTCGAGTTTCTCAAGACCAGCAAGCGACAACCGGTCCCGCTCTCCTCGCGCTTCCTCAACTTTCGCACCAGTGAATGGCAGTTCATGCAGCCCAGCGACGACCAGGTCGCCCTCATGCTGCGCGACAAGGTGTATTGGTTCGGCAGCAGGCTCGCGAACGCACGTGTCCACATTGCGGACCCCTGCGATGCCATCTATCTCGGACGCACCACGGGGCAACTGCTCGATCTCGCTCGCGGTCTTGCCGGGCAGGGACTCATTGTTCTCGACCGCGAACGAGCTACGCCTACCGACGCCCTCAAGAGGATCTCGGCAGAAATCGAGGCTCGCGAGAAATCAGCGTTCGATGAACTCCAGATGAAGCACGCTTTCGAGCAGGCGGTGAAGCACTGAGCACCGCGTCAGACGGATTCACCGCGCGCAAAAAATAAGGGCACGCTTTCGCGTGCCCTTCTCATCAGGAGGAACTTACAATCCCGGGTGCGAAGCCTCTTCTGCACTCGGCACCAGCTGCATGTAGATTTCGTGTGGCACATCTGTATTCCAGTGTCCCGCCACTTTCGCGTACCCGACCAGTCCGAAGAAGATGATCGCGATTCCGGCCGCCACGGCCCATGGCTGTACCTTCCGCGACTTGACGCCCAGGTTCACCACGCCCGTCGGCAGCGCCAGGTGCAACGCGCCGTCAGCCGGACAGGCTGCCACGCACTCCAGGCACGCCGTGCACTCCGCCGATTTGATCTGGATCAGTTGATCGACCGGCAATCTCGACGGACAAGCCTTCGCGCATTTCGCGCAGTCGATGCACGGTTCCGGGTCGCGCGTGATCCGTGTTGGGCTGAACAGCGCGCCCAGTCCCAGCATTGCGCCATACGGACAGAGGTACCGGCACCAGAAGTTTTGTATGAAGATCGACAGAACAACAAGCACGAGCACCGTGACCGCCGCCGTTGTGCCCATGAACCGGAAGAAGTTCATCATCTTCACGTCAGCGATGATGCCGTACGGACTTGCCAGGAACTCTTCGATGGCCCGCGGCGTCATGCTCGCGATGACGTAAACGAAAAGCCCGAACAGGACGTACTTCAGGCTGCGCAGCCCAATGTCGAGCCAACGCCAGATCTGGAAATTGCGCTTGAAGATCCGCCGCCCAAACTTCCAGAGATACTCGGAGAGCGTTCCGATGGGACATAGCCACGAGCAAAACGACTTCCGCAGCAGGACCGACATCCCGAGGAACGCGATCAGCAGGAACATCCCGGCCGGATGCAGCGCCGGCACGGTCCCTGTGAGCACGAAGAACTTCAAGTTCATCAATGCCGCGATGGGCAGCCAGCCCTCGACGCCCGCCGGACGCTCCACCAGCCGCGTCGCGCCCGCCGTCTCGTAGTGCCTCACCCACATGTAGAACTGAATGCCTACCCAGATGTTGATGGCGATGAATGCAAACTGCACGACGCGCCGTATCTGCTGACTTCGATCCACATCCGTGCGCTTGATCAGTTTCTTCTTTGGTTTCTTTGCTGCGGACCTGTCAGTTGCCGGCTCCGCGTAGCGCGGAGGCATCTGGAGCACTCTGCCTGCACCTTCGCTATGAATACCCGGTTGTGTTGCCATATGAATAAATCCATTCACAGCCTACGTAAGGTACTCACACCTACCTATGACATAAGTCACAACTTCAGAATTTAGGGGGGCTATGCGGGATTGCCCACTTAGGGCACCAGCTCCTGGCAGGGAGCTCCAGTGGCGCAGGCTAAAGCAAGCCGCACGCGTTCCTCGGATGTGTCTGGTGATGCAGGCTACGTTGCGCGAAACAGTTCCGTCGGATACCGCAACTGCCGCCGCTCATCATCTTTGTCATAGAGGATCGGGATCAGTTCGCCCTCGGACGGCACCTTTCGGTACATATCCGCGCGGCCCTCACGCTTCGCTCCGCTCATCAGCGTGAACTCGTACACGACTCGCTGCACGCGCTTGTCGCCCTTTCGCACCGGTCGCACGCTCTTGACCCGTGCCAGCGTCGCGCGGCCTTCTTCCACCAGCGTCCGCTGTCGACGCAGGCTCCACCACATTGCCCACGCGCCGCCCAGCATTCCGATCACGCCGATAGGAATCACCGCCAGGGGCACACCTTTGGGTGCGTATCCCTCTATCCACGAGGTCTCCGGATCGGCAGGCAGATATCGCACCAGAACCGCGCTCCCCACCACAAGATGCTGCGACCTGCGGAGGTTCAGGCGCGCCTCTGTGCGATACACCCTACCGTCCGCCGGGAACTCATATTCCACGATTCGCCTCGGATTTTTGCCCCGAGTCGTTCGCGAACTCAGCACGGTAGCCGTCGTTGCGCGGCCCTCGTCTGCCATCCTGCGCTGCAAGTCGGTCGCATCGCTGGCCGTTTCATACATCGCTACGCCGAACACGATCGCGCCAACCACCAGCAGAATAGCCGTGGCAACCGCGAACCTGCCGAGCGCGGTCAACCGCACTTCCCGCGGAGCCGAACGCTGCAGCTCGATCGGTAACGCCGAATTCGAAATCTGCTGAACGCGCGGACCCGTCATTCTGGTTCACCCTCTTCGTGCACTTCCTGCGGCGGCATCGATTCCCGCCTCGGGAGCCTGCCCGCCTGTTGGAGCGCGCGGCGCAGCAGGAACTCGATTTGCGCGTTCACACTGCGAAGATCGGCATCGGCCCATCGCTGGACGGCCTCAAACACCGTCGGATCCAGCCGGAGCGGAAATGATTTCCTCTGCGCCATTTGTCCTCTGGGCTACTGGTAGAGCGTACCCGTGTTCACCACCGGCTCAACGCCGCGCTCGCTGCAAAGCACCACGAGCAAATTGCTCACCATCGTCGCCTTGCGCTCTTCGTCCAGTTCCACCACGTGCTTGCGGCTGATCTCGTCGAGCGCCATCTCCACCATGCCCACGGCGCCCTCCACGATCTTCTGCCGCGCCGCAATCACCGCGCCCGCCTGCTGGCGCCGCAACATCGCACCTGCGATCTCCGGCGCGTACGCCAGGTGGCTGATCCTGGCCTCGATCACCTCGATGCCCGCTTTCTCCAACCGGTTCTGGATCTCGGTTCGCAGCCGGTCCGTCACCTCTCCGGTCGAGAGCCGCAGGCACATCCGGTCCTCTTCGTGCGCGTCATACGGATAGCTGGTCGCCAGCACACGCACCGCGGATTCGCTCTGCACGTGAACGAAGTTCTCGTAATCGTCCACGTTGAACACGGCCTCGAACGTCTCGACGATCCTCCACACCACCACCGACGCGATCTCGATCGGATTGCCGTCGCGGTCGTTCACCTTCAGCCGCCCGCTCTCGAAGTTCCTCACTCGCAGCGACAGCCGCTTCCGCGTGGTCAGCGGATTCACCCACCAGAATCCCGGCTGTTTGATCGTGCCCTTGTAGACACCGAACAGCGTAACGACGCTGGCTTCGTTCGGGTTCACCACGGTCAATCCCGCGAAGCAGATCGCTGCGATCACGAAAACCATCACAGAAGTGATGATCTGTGCCGGCGATTCGGCCTGTACCCCATTCACAAACGCGAAGACCACCGCAACCACGACGAGGATCAGGAAGGTGACCATCCCCCAACCCGATACGCCGCGCAACTCTCTCTCATGTGCCATAACGGACCTCCGCACTGACATCTAAGTGATATCACTTTGATATTCTCTTAGCAAGTCTAATTATCGTCTTAGGCTCAGTGACTTAGCGGAACTGCCTTGCTAACGGATCAGTCGAGAGCCAGGTTCGATAGGCATCGATATGCGAACGCCGCTAAATCCTGGCTCGACAGCACCCCCGTAGAGTTGTACAAATCTTCAATCAGTCGAGAGAACGGTGACGCGCATTGAGCAGCACGACATTCGATGTTCCTGCGGGCACCAATTTAGCGTGCGATTGCACGAATCTGTTAATACGGAGCTAAGCCCCAAAGCAGTCGAAGAGTTCCTCCGGGGCGCCTTGAACCGCCCTGAATGTCCGCGTTGTCACAAGCGGCTCTGGATCTTCATCCCGGTCTTGTTCAACGACATGGAGCGCGAGTTCATGGTCTGGGTTGGTGACCGATCACAGCCGGATGGATATGTGCTTCGACAGGGCCGAGCAACGATTGTCCATGCTGCACACTACATTCCGGCATTAGCAGCACTACTCTTTTTCCGTGCCGATCCGCAAAATGCAACGTTGCCGTACGAGCAGATGAGCACTGAGAAGACCGACGAATACATAGCCTCATACCTGCGGCTGTATGAGTCCCTCAAATCGGATCAGGCTGGGTCAACCGCTGTCATGTAGACAAATTCGCGGTCTGCGCCTGGTTTCTCCGCCGCGCCTGTATTTCGATGTACACATTGATGAGCGACACTGCCGCCGGCGTCACTCCCGGAATACGGCTCGCCTGCCCCAGCGTGCGTGGCCGCACGCGCAACATCTTCTCGCGCATCTCGCGCGACAATCCGCTTACATTCGCGTAATCAAACCACTCGGGTATGGTCTTCTCTTCTGACTTCTTCAGCCGCTCGATCGCCTTCTCCTGCTGTTGGAGGTAGCCCGAGTACTTGATCTCCGTCTCCACCGACTTCAGCTCGTTGCGAACTTCGGCGGACAAGTGTCCATCCCCTGGAGCCCCGCCGTCGCGCTCGAAGAACTCCGGCTTCAATTCCCGCAGCACCGGCGCCAGGTCCTCGATCAAAACCTCGGGACGCTTCAGCAATTGCGCGTACGTTGACCCGGCGACCGTCCCCACCTTCTCCGCCACTGCCAGTGGCAAATCGCTATTCACCCTCGTCTTCTCCAGCAGCGCGCGCATCGCCGCCATGCGCTCCTGCTTTGCGAGGTAGTCCTGCCACGCGTCATCCGAGATCAGCCCGACACGCCGTCCATGCGGCGTTAGTCTGCGGTCTGCGTTGTCGATCCGCAGGTGCAACCGGAACTCCGCCCTAGACGTGAACATCCGGTACGGCTCGTTCGTCCCCTTGCTGATCAAGTCGTCGATAAGGATCGCCGTGTACGCCTCCGTGCGATCGAGAACCAGTGGCGGCTCGTTCTTCACCTTCAGCCCCGCATTGATTCCCGCCATGATTCCCTGGCACGCCGCCTCCTCGTATCCGCTCGTGCCATTGATCTGGCCCGCAAGATAGAGCCCGGCAATCTGCTTCGTTTCCAGCGTCCGCTGAAGTTCTGTCGGATCGATTGAGTCGTACTCGATCGCGTATCCCGGGCGCAGCATCTCCGCAGTTTCCAACCCGGGCACCGACTTGATCATTGCAAGCTGCACATCCACCGGTAGCGACGTGCTCATGCCGTTCACGTAGATCTCGTGCGTGTGCAGCCCTTCCGGCTCAAGATAGAGCTGGTGCGTCTCCTTGTCCGGAAACTTCACGATCTTGTCTTCGATGGACGGACAGTATCTCGGGCCGATCGACTGTATTTGCCCGCTGTACATCGGCGACCGATGCACATTCTCGCGGATGACCCTGTGCGTCTCGTCTGTGGTGAAAGCGATGTAGCACGGAACCTGCGTCTCGTGATGCGCCACTCGCTTCGTCCGGAAACTAAACGGCGTCGGATCATCATCTCCCGGCTGCACCTGGAACTTCGACCAGTCGATCGTTCGTCCATCCAACCGCGGCGGAGTGCCCGTTTTCAACCGGCATCCGCGTAGCCCCAGCTTCTTCAGAGACTCGCCCAATAACACAGAGGGCGGCTCTCCGCTCCGACCCGCCGGATACTGCTGCTCGCCGCAATGGATCAGCCCGTTCAGGAACGTGCCGGTGGTGATGATCACCGCCTCAGCGCGAATGGTACGCCCGTCCCTCAACTTGATTCCAACGCACCGGCGCTTGCGCTCTACGGCGCTGTCGTTCGCCTCAACACGACCGTCGACCAACGACTCCACAATCACGTCGGCGACTTCCGCCTGCTTAATGGTCAGGTTCTTCTGCGACTCGAGCACTTCGCGCATCTTTTGGCGATACTGCTGCTTGTCGCACTGCGCCCTCGGAGACCACACCGCCGGTCCGCGCGACGTGTTCAGCAGCCGGAACTGTATGCCGACCGCGTCCGTCACCTCGCCCATGATGCCGCCCAGTGCATCTACCTCGCGTACCAGGTGACCCTTCGCGATCCCGCCCACCGCCGGATTGCACGACATCTGCGCAATAAGGTCCGCGTTCAACGTAAACAGCGCGGTCTTCAGCCCCATGCGCGCAGCCGCCATCGCGGCCTCGCATCCGGCGTGCCCCGCGCCCACAACTACGACATCGTAATGTTCAGTAAACGACAACAGATCCTCGGAACGGGCGCGCCCCACGCACGCCAACGTACTATTCTATCAATCCCTCACTCATCGTCTCCGCCCGTGCAGCAGCTTTCCCGATCCTCAAAGCTACCCCTGGTTGTAGAACTCTTCGGACCGGAAAGGAAAAAGCGGCAGGGAGTCCCCTGCCGCTCCGTACCGCAACGGTTCACACCTTACTGCGCTGCGTTTGCCTCGCGGAAGTTCTGCCGCACCGACGCCAGGAACGTGGTTGCCGCCGGCGGTGGCGGAACCTTTCCCGTCAGCAGCGTACGGAAGTCATAGTTCCGACCGTAGACCGCCTGTGTCGACTCGTCATCCTGACGCACGTTCGCGCCGCTCAAGTTCAACCCCGCAAACAGGCCCTTCGTCCGGGAATACGTAAGTACCTGCGCGTCCAACTTGTAATCGGTTCCCGCCTGGGCCTCACGACCCACCGGGCCGGCGGCGATACCGGCCTCTGCGCCGATCTTCCAATTCGCTGCCATCAGCTGATTGACGCCCTGCTCATTCATGAAGAGCATCACCAGATCGACCGCTTCCGCGCCGATCTGCGCTCCCCAGCTTCCTCCCGTGATCGTCAAGAATGCCGGAGCGCTCCAGCCATTAGGCGTACGGCAGGTCGCCACGCCGCGGCCATGCTGGCCACCGATTACGAATCCGCCCTTGACCAGGTTGGGCACTACAGCCACGCACTTCGCGTTTGCCAGCACCGTCTCGGGAATGGCATCGTCAGGTGCAGAAATCAGTTGCTCCAGGTTTTTGCCCGACTCCGTCAGGCGGTTCAGTGCTTCTGCACGCTGGTCGGAGACTGGCTGTCCCTGGGCATTCACCGTTGTCTGCTGCCCGCCACGCGCGCATGAAGCTGCGACCAGCATCACCAGCAATGCTGAAATCAAAATCAAAACCCTTTTCATGCGAGAAACCCTTTCCTGTGCGACTCTCCCAAACTCCGCACCATTCGTTACAGACAGGTTGGATTGCGCTTCTTCGGCAGGGGTTTACAGGCAAACCAGCAGTGACTTTCGTTTTTGCCCTGAGCTCAGGGCCAACCAGATGGGAAGGCAGGAACAAAGCAGGAAAGTGTCACAGCGCAGCAACTACTTGCGACTGAATACCGGATATTGCCTTCAGAACCAGTGTTTTCGCTTGAAGTAGTACAGGATTCCCAGCGTTGACATCACCATCAATCCTGCCGCGTACCATACGCCATAGGAACTCTGCATCCAGGGCAGATGCAGGTTCATCCCGAAGAATCCCGTAATGATCACCAGCGGCAGGGCAATCGTGCCGTAGATCGTCAGCACCTTCATGACGTCGTTGGTGCGGTTCGCCGTCGCCGAAAGATAGATGTCCAACGAGCCGGTCAGCAGGTCGCGATACGTCTCGATCAGGTCCACCGTTCGCACCAGATGGTCATAGATGTCGCGGAAGTACGGATCCAGAGTGTCGTCAATCAGCGACACTTCCATCCGTATGATCGTATTCACCACCTCGCGCATCCCGCTCGCCGTCCGGCGGAACTCCACCAGCCGCCGCTTCATCCGCAGGATGTGCCGAAGCGTATGCGGCGCCGGGTTCTCCAGCACCGACGTCTCCAGCCGCGCAATCTCCTCCGCGATCTCGTCCAGTACCGGCAGGTAGGCGTCAACAATCACGTCGAGCACGATATACAGCAACTTGTCGAGGCGCGACACGCGGCCCTGCGTCGCACGCTGCATCACCCTGGACAGGTAATCGGAGTCGCCGCACGAGACGGTGATCAGGAAATCCGCCCCGACAAAAACGTCGAGGTCGTCGAAGACCAGCCTCTGCCCGGGATGCAGATGCTTCGCGACTATGAAGATGTATTGCTCGTGCTCTTCGGTCTTCGCGCGCTGCGGACGATGCCGGCAGTCTTCAATCTGTAGTTCGTGCAGATGAAAACGCCGCGCCAGTTCGTCCAGCGCGGGCGAGTTCGGATCGTCGATGTGATACCAGGCGAGATTTGGTAGCGGCTGTTGGGCGGAACTCATGAGTTCGCCGACATGATAAACCACTCTGGTGGGCGAAACCCTACGCGCGTCTTTTCGCCTCTTCCATTACCTGCCAAGGACGCTTCGGCCGGGCAGTCTCAGGCGTGTCGCGGTCCTTCACGCGATCGTAAACGTAAGCTTCGCTCACGGTGCCCAGCGACTCGTTGTATAGGCTGGTCGCTCCCATCGATTCCTTCAGCTCTTCGGTGAAGCGATGCATCGCGCTCAGATGATCGGCTGTCGCTGCAATCTCCAGCTTCGTCGTCTTCAGGAACTTCTGGTAGCCCTTGTCGATCAGCTTCGAGATCTCGCCACCCACCAGGTACCCGGGATACGCAAAGATCTTCACGCCGCCGCCGTCCGTCTTTTCGATAGCCGCGGAGCAGTTGTACTTTTTCAGGAACAAGCGGTTACTCGTGCCGGGCGCCTCGAGCAGATCAAAGCCCTGGTCGCGCAGCCAGCTCACCGTCTCGTCGAATGTCTTCTGTCTAACCTTCTTGGCCATTTCTCCCTACTTCTGATGCGGTAACCCGAGGCCGCGCCAAAACTCTCGGCGGCTCACTCAGCGGGTACTCACAACTTGCGTCACGCCACGTCCGCGCCTGTAGCTACTCCGCTAAGAGTTGCTGGTTGGGCAGTGAACGTTGCCCTCTACTGTCTTTTCACCGGAACGGGGCAGTGCCACTTTCGCACATCGCTCGCCTTACCAGCAACTAACCTTTGTATAGCCCTGATGAGAACACGACTATGTTGCGGATTCCCGGCGCGAAACACAAAATCGCAAAGGTCCAGCGTCTTGCGTTACCATCTGCCCCGACGCCTTTCAGCTTCATGCGCACGAAGCGCCTGCACATTCCGAGTTAACCGACTGAAGTCACTCATGCTCCAGATCCGCAACGCCGATCTCGACGAACTCCGCACACACGCCGAAGACGCCTATCCCAACGAATGTTGCGGCGTCCTGCTCGGCCGTGCCGACGGCGACGTCCGCACCGTCGAATCCACGATTCGCTGTGCCAATGCCCTCTCCGATCCTTCGCGCCAATACTTCATCGATCCCGCCGAACTTATCGGCGTCCAGCGCGAAGCCCGCGAGCACCCACCGTCCATCGTTGGCTTCTATCACTCCCATCCCGATCATCCTCCGCGCCACTCCAATCGCGACCTCGCGGAAGCTCACTGGACCGGATGCGACTACCTCATCGTCAGTGTCCAACGCGGCGTCGCCGGAGATGTCAACGCCTACCGCCTCGTCGGCTCCTCCGACGGCGAGAAGCACTTCGTGCGCGAAACGGTCGTCACCGAACGCATCGCCTGATTTATATTTGGGTGCCCCGGTTCCGGGTGAGGAGATCGACTCTTGTCCAACGACATTCCGCTCATGCACGTCGAGGAACTCAAGCAGAAGCTAGACAACAAAGAAGACATCTTCGTGCTCGACGTCCGCGAACCGCACGAGTACCAGCTCTGCAACATCGGCGGTCATCTCATTCCGCTTAACGATCTGCCAAGGCGCATCGGCGAACTCGACCCCGACCGCGAGATGGTTGTCCACTGTCGTACCGGCGGACGCAGCGGCAAGGCCGTCGAATACCTGCGCCAGCAGGGCTTCACCAAGGCCAGGAATCTGGCCGGCGGCATTCTCGCCTGGGCCGAAAAGATCGACCCCAAAATGCCGAAGTATTGATCCTGTTTGTGCCTGAATTGAAATGTGGTGCTCATCTTCTGGAGGTCATATGCGACTGCTGATCACTGCACTCCTGCTCCTCACCGTTTCCGCATTTGCCGCCGACAAGCCGGTGGTCCAGCGCATCAATCCGCCCGCGCTCTCCAAGCCCACGGGATATACCCACATCGTAGTCGTCCAGGGCGGCCGCACCATCTATCTCTCCGGACAGGTCCCTCTCACTGCCGACGGCAAACTGGTTGGCCCCGGCAACATGGAAGCGCAAACGCGCCAGGTCTTCGAAAACCTCCGCGCAGCCCTCAAGGCCTCGGGCGCCGACCTCTCCGACCTCGTCAAGATCACCATCTTTGCCACCGACGCCTCGCAACTCCCCGCCATTCGCAAAGTGCGCGACCAGTACCTCCTCAACAATCTCCCTGCGAGTTCGTTCATGGAGGTCAAAGCCCTCTTCCGTCCCGACGTCCTCATCGAGATCGAAGGCATCGCCGTAACCAAATAGCAATTGGTGAACCTTAATCTCACCTACAGCGGAACATTGCTAACCAAGCGGCTGCACGAGTTTTTAGAGAGTCGACAAGTCGGTAGGGACCGTTTCCGCCAATGTCTCCGTTTTTGCCGACTCTATGACTCGCTTTACGTCAGAATTGGCTTTTATGGCAACCAACTCCATCTCCGGGTGAGCACGCGCGAACACTCGGAAAATTTCATCCGCAAAAGCCTGTCCTATCGTTGCAACCCCCTCGAAGTTGAACAGGACTATCTTGAACAGCTCTACTCTCGCTAATACACGCTTTGCCTGTGATCGTGAAATCAACTTGTCATTGCCGTATTGGGCGAGTTTTACGGGTACCACGGTTTTGTTAAATCCGTAGTCATCTTCAGAGGAGTACTGATCAAAGATTTTTTTGCACGTGCGCGAAGTGTGGTTGTTCAATTTCATCAGCACAATCGTTCCCGGCCCAGGCTCTGGCCGTTCAAAAATCCAATCTTCCTCTTCTCCCAAGACATGGCTGAGATAAACTCCGCCAGAGAAGATGTCGAAAGAATCGAGAAGCCGCGAGGTAAAGAAAATTCCCTGTCCCGTGTGATTCTTGGGATCGGTTGTCAGCTTCCCCTTGCATAACTCTAGGATGGCGTGTCTTTCGTCGGCCAGCCTCAGGGCCTCTTGGATCTTCTTGAATATCCCAACGCCGTTGTCCATGAGTGCTATCTGCGTATTGGCTGCCGTCTTCGTAATTTGCAGATAGATGAAATTTCCCCGCGAGTGATCGAGAGCGTTATTGAACATCTCGGTAAAGCAGTAATGCCAGATATCGACTACGTTTTCGGGAAAATGGCCAACCACAGGAACAACGTCGTGGTACCAGGCCTGGTCTTCTGCTAAACCGGGAACAATGTCATATCTCTTTCTCGCCTCCAATAGTGGACAAAGGCGATAGGTGCGATTCCTCGTATTCCCAGTAGCAGTTAGCGCCCCCTCGCTTGTTAGGTTTTGAAGATGTTTATTTACGGCCTGCCGAGTGATTCGAAAGTGTTCGGCAGTGATGGTAGCAATGTCATCCGAGTGTTTCTCAAGGTTCTCAAGAATGTATCGGCGGATATCTTCTCCACGCGCTCTCACCGTTGCAACCATATAGACAATCTCCCATTGGTTTATTGTCAATCAATCTCCCGTACATTGTCAACTTAAGTCTCATTTATTGACAACTTTTCTCTTGACAATTGTCAACTTAACCACTTATTATTGTCAATGTAGAGGTGTTACATGAACCGCCTTAATTGGCAAGCGCAACTTCGGAGTTTAAGCAGCGACGTCGGCCCAACCCACGCAACGCCTTGGGGTGCGATTCCACGGCTTCCATTAGAATGTCACCGATGAGCGATACGAAGACAGTTCGGCTTACAGAGACGGTCAAAGCCGCGGGTTGAGCCAGCAAGCTAAGTCCGGCGGTGCTGGACTCGGTGCTTGGGAAATTAGCCCGGCAACAG
>Ga0196976_1000483_pt1 | contig 24951 bp, 26 predicted proteins | sample S3v_513CmetaG_FD_148644 | JGI IMG/M metagenome (GOLD analysis project Ga0196976, IMG submission 148644) | Soil microbial communities from Anza Borrego desert, Southern California, United States - S3+v_5-13C | ecosystem: Environmental > Terrestrial > Soil > Desert | place: USA: California...
CATGCCGACGCCGCGGCCGGAGATGTTGGAGACCTTGTCGGCGGTGGAGAAGCCGGGCAGGAAGATCAGGTTGTCGATCTCCTCGTCCGACAGGTTGGCCCCGGCCGGCACCAGCCCCTTCTCGATGGCCTTGGACAGCACGCGCGCGCGGTTGATGCCGCGCCCGTCGTCGGCCACCTCGATGACGATGCGGCCGGAGCGGTGCTGGGCCGACAGGTGCACGGTGCCCTGGCGCGGCTTGCCGATGCGCTCGCGCTCGTCGGGGCCTTCCAGCCCGTGGTCGATGGAGTTGCGGATCATGTGGGTCAGCGGGTCGACGAGGTTCTCGACGACCGTCTTGTCCACCTCCGTCGTCTCGCCCGAGGTGACGAGGCTGACCTCCTTGCCGGTTTCCGTCGCCAGTTCGCGCACCAGGCGCGGCATGCGGCTGAACACGCTGGACACCGGCTGGGCGCGGATGGACATCACGCTCTCGCGCAGCTCGCGCGTGTGCTGGGCCAGCTGCTCCAGCCCCTCAAGCAGCTCCTGGAACTCGCCCGGCGGCAGCTCGCGCACGTGCTCGGCGATCATCGCCTGGGTGATGACCATCTCGCCGACCATGTTGACCAGCCGGTCGATCTTGTCCAGGTCGACGCGGATGGTGTGGCTGGTCAGCCCGGCATGCTCGTTGCCCCCGGCGCGCTTCACCGGCGCCTCCGGCGGCTTGGGCGGCGGCGCCACGGCGCCGGGTGCGGCGGCGGGTGCGGGAGCGGCGGCGGCCGGCGGCGGCACGATCTCGGTGCTGGGCTCCGGCGCGGCTTCCGGTTCCGGCGCCGCGGCAATGGCGGGCGGCGGGGCCTCGGCGGTGATGCGGATGTCGCACTCGTCGGCGACGAACTCGAACACGTCCTCGATGGCGGCGCGGTCGACGCCCGGCTCGGCCAGCAGCGTCACCGTCCAGGTGAGGAACAGCAGCTCCGGCTCCAGGTTGGCCAATGAGGGCAGCTGTTCCTGGTGGCACTCGATGGTGGCGTCGCCCAGGCGGCGGAGTGCCCGCAGCATGAACGTCGGCTCGTTGCCGGACATCAGCAGCTCCGCCTTCGGGCGGAAGACGATGGTCCAGCGGATGCGGCCGGATTCCTCGTCCGCGCGGGCGGCGGCGATGGCGGCCATGGCGTCGCCGAACAGCCCGGCCTCGCCGTCCTCCTCGTCCGGATAGGCGGCGGGGGATGCCGGCGCCTCGGCCACCGGATCCGGCTCCGCGTGCGCCTCGCCGGACTGGTGGCGGCGCAGCTGCGCCACCACGGCGTCGGTGGTGCCGGCGGGGGCCGGCGTGCCCTCGCGCGCGTAGGCCAGCATCTGGCCCAGCACGTCGTTGGCGCGGATCAGCGTGTCGACCAGTTCGGTGGTGACGGCGATGGTGTTGTTGCGCACGCCGTCCATGACGGTTTCGAACTCGTGCGCGAAGGCCACCAGGTCGGTGAAGCCGAAGGCGCCGCCGCCGCCCTTGATGGAGTGCACGGCGCGGAAGATGGCGTTCACCTCGTCGTTGTCGACGGCGCCGGGCGTGAGGTTGAGGAGCCCGGTTTCGGCGACCGCCAGCAGCTCGGCGCTTTCGTCGAAGTAGGTCTGTTTGAAGCGGCTCAGGTCTTCCACGGGCGTGCCTCCTAGAGCGGCTGACGGATCAGCCGCACACCTTCTGCACCACGGAGATCAGCTTTTCCGGGTTGAAGGGCTTGACGATCCAGCCGGTGGCGCCGGCGGTGCGCCCCTCGGCCTTCTTCTTCTCGTCCGATTCGGTGGTCAGCATCAGGATGGGCAGCGTCCGGTGCGCCGGCGCCGCGCGCAGCCGCTTGATCAGCGTCAGCCCGTCCATCACCGGCATGTTCAGGTCGGTGATGACGAGGTCCACCTTGTTGGCGGCGATGACGGTGAGCGCCTGCTGACCGTCGCCGGCCTCCAGCACGTCGTACCCGGCGCCCTTCAGCGTGAACGTCACCATGTCGCGCATGGTGCGTGAATCGTCGACGGTCAGGACCTTCTTCTTCACGAACGGCTCCATTGCTTCAGCCAGGGCGTCAGGCCAAGGTCGTCGCACGCCTCCACCAGCACCTCGGAGGGCTGGAGGATGGCGAACGCCGCCCCCTGTTCGGCGGCGTGGCGGGATGCCACCAGCAGTGCCTGCACGCAGGCGGTGCTGACCCGCTCCACCGCGTCGGCCTGCACGGTGACCGCGTCGGCGGTGGCGAAACCGTGCCGCAGGCTGTCCACCAGCGGCTGCGCCATCGGCAGGTCGAGGTCGCTGGGCAGGCCGATGCGCGCCTGGCCTCCCTCCTCGCTCCACTTGATGAGTGTCACCGCATACATCTCCATGGGGTGCCGCGCGCCAACGCGGCTGCCGGCGGCCCTATGCCCGGCATTTTGCGGAAAAGCTGCCAGACTACGGATAAGGATTCGTTAAGGGGCTAGCCCGAAAGGCAGAGTCCGGTGGCGGCGGGCGCGTCAAATCTGCGACCTTTCGCCCGATGCCTCCGCCACCCGCTCGCGCGGGCGGAAGCGCAGCGCCGTCCAGGTGCCGTCCACCGCCTCGCTCGCCACGGCGTCGTAGCCGAAGGCGGCCATCGCCTGCTCCACCGCCGCGCGCGACAGTTCCCCCATGGCGGATGGCGTGGCGGACGGCGCGTCCTTGGGAAAGGCCACCCACAGCACCCCGTCGAACGCCGCCTCGCTGACCGCGACGGGGGCGTAGGCGTCCAGCGCCGCGCGGTCGCGCACGAAGACGATCAGCCAGTCGGCCGCCGCCGCGCCGGATTCGTTGACGTGCACGCCGTCGGGCAACGCGTCGAACAGCGGCTTCACCGCCTTGGGCACGTTGACCAGCCGTGCGCGCTGGCCGGGCTGGAGGAGCAGCGTCTGCGCAAGCGTCGTGTCGGTCATGGCGCCGCCGGGGGAGGGGGTGGGACGAACGGAGCGGGGATTATGCCACGGATGCGGAGGGATGACAGGCCAAACGGCGGACCTCCGTCGAACGGGTGAACCACACGGCGCGCCGCGTGTTGTCCCCGTCATGCAGGCCCCTGACGAGTTCCCCCTGTACAGCCCGGGCGAGCGGGTGGCCGACGGGCTGGTCCACGCGGTCGGCGTCCCCGCCGGGCTGATCGGCGCCGTCTGGCTGCTGGCCGCGGCGGGAACCAAGGCGACGCCGGGGGAGCTGGCCTCGCTGGCCGCCTACAGCCTGGGTCTGGTGGGCATGCTGTCGGCCTCGGCCGGCTACAACCTGGCGCGGCGCGGTCGGCGCAAGGCGATGCTGCGGCGCCTGGACCACGCGATGATCTTCGTGATGATCGCCGGCACCTACACGCCCTTCCTGCTGAAGGGGCTGGGCGACACGGCGACCGGCGTGGCGCTGTTCGCCGTCGTGTGGGGCGTGGCGCTGACCGGCGCCGTCCTGAAGCTGGCCTGCCCCTGGCGGATCGAGCGGGCGAGCCTGATCCTCTACCTCGGCCTCGGCTGGGTGGTGGTCGTGGTGGCCGAGCCGATGAGCGCCGCCCTGTCCTCCACCGCGTGGCAGCTTCTGGCGGCGGGCGGCCTGCTGTACACGGCGGGCGTGGCCTTCCACGTGCTGGACCGGCTGCGCTACCACAACGCGCTGTGGCACCTGACGGTGCTGGGCGCGGCCGCCTGCCACTTCGCCGCCATCAGCGCGGAGTACGTGCCCGCCTGAGTGACGGCCGGTCAGCCGCCGAAGCTGAAGGTGAAGTCGTTCAGCGTGGCGCCGCCGTGGCCCAGCAGGGTGACGACCTTGTAGGGATCCTGGCCGCCGGCCCCGTCGGTGTCGACGTACAGCATGGCGTCGGCACCGCTGGTGCGGATCGACACGTTGGCCAGCGAGCGCGTCCACACCGACAGGTCAATGGTGTCGCCCCGCTGGTAGTCGGCAATGACGGTGGTGTTGGCGGCGCGTGTGTGCACGTCGTACTTGCCCTGGATCTGGAAGGTGTCGAACCCGTCGCCACCGATCATCAGGTCGCCGGCCAGCGTGTCGTTGCCGGCTCCGCCCCACAGCGTGTCGCTGTCGCCGCCGCCTTCCAGGTAGTCGTCGCCCAGGTTGCCCCACAGCTCGTCGTTGCCGTAGGCGCCGTACAGCGCGTCGTTGCCCTGTCCGCCGAACAGCGTGTCCCGCCCGCTGCCGGCCTGGAGCGTGTCGTTGCCCAGGTTGCCGTACAGCCGGTTGTCCCCCTGCTCGCAGGTGATGAGGTCGTTGCCCTGTCCGCCGAAGATGGTGTCGTTGGTCACCATGGGCGTTAGCCCCTGGGAGCCCCAGATCACGTCGTTGCCGGTGTTGCCATAGATGAGGTCGCTGCCGTCCCCGCCGTCGATGATGTCGGCTTCGCCCATGCCGAAGATGATGTCGGCGCCCTGGAAGCCGCTGATGAACTCGGCTACCCCGGTGCCGGTGAGGACGTCGGCGCCGGTCGTGCCGGTGATCCAGGATGTGGGAAGAGCCACGGCATAGCTCCTTTCAGCAAAAAGGTCCGCAGCGTTCCTCGGGAACGCCGGAATTACGGTGGGACGCCGGCGCGCGACCGGCGCGGGACCCGCCCGTGGGAGTGCTTTACCTGGAAGCACCCCAGCCTGCAACCACATGGCGCACAAGAAACGTGATCGCACCTTTTGGGCCCGACGTTGGGGCCGGGCCGCCGGCGCGCCCTCACCGCCCCATGGCGCCGATGGCCTGCCGGCGCTGGTCCGGGCAGCCATCGGTGGCGAACAGCCCGGTGGTGCGCGCGGCCGGCGCGTTGGCCGGCTGCAGCGCCAGCACCGCCTCCAGCCGCCGCCGCTCCGCGACCATCCCGTCGAACCGCCGCGCCAGTTCGTCGAGCACCAGCGCCTCCACCCCGCCGGCCAGCGCCGCCTCCAGCAGCGGCGTGCGCAGGTCGATGGCGCCCCACCCGCAGATCTCGTGCGTCACCGCCTCGTTCGCCGCCGCGTCCGCGCGGGCCAGCCACCGCTCGACCAGCAGGCGCGCGGGCGGGTCGGCCAGGGCGGGGATGGGGAGGAGGGTGGGGAGAAGGAAAGCGAGGGTAGAAAACGTCTTCATATCGGCGTATGTATAGCGGTGGACCCGCGACAGGATCGCCAAGAAAAAGATGATGCGCCACCACACATTATGTGGGGTGTCCCTGAACAAATCGTACATGGATTTTCTGTCGCCCATCCGACGACAACATTCGGATGGAGGCGTTCGGGCAGGCATTGCGTGACCGTGCGCGGGCACTCGGGCTGACGCTGTCCGAGGTCGCCCGCCGTGCTGGCATGAGCGAACGCCGCTTCGGCAACTACGTCACCGGTCGCCGGGAACCGGATTTTGCAACCCTGCTGCGCATCTGCCGCGTGCTGGCGACCACGCCGAACGACCTGCTGGGGGTGGGAGAGGCGGCGGACATATGTGAGGAACGGGCGACGGCCGAGGAGCGCGAGCGCCTGTGGGACGAACTGCTGATGGTGGCGCGTGCGTTATCGGATGACGATCTGCGGCTTGTGATCCGGCAGCTGGTGGCAGTGTTGGAGCATCGGCGGATCACGAATTTCAGAAGTGGAGCGTAATTTAGGCGCGTCGGGCCACAAGCATGTTGCCGGCTGGCGTGCGTTTGCCTATTCAGGATAAAATCTGTCCTTGTTCGGGCGCTGTATTGAAGAGACGGGATCTTGGGTATCGACGTCGGCCCTGACCTGCGTGTCGTCTTCTCGAAGGAACACGAGAAGCGCGTCGTAACCGATCCGAATCGCAATCCCGTGCTTCAGCAGGTCGGCGACTTTCCTGTGCTCAGCATCTTTCGCCGGGTGAAGACGGGCGACAAGGACCGCGACGGCAATCCCCTGATCTATGCCCTCAAGCGGAAGCGCGGCTATCGAATCGGGTTCCGCTCGGCCTCGGAACTCTGGCGCGCGGCTCACGCGATTCTGCCGCAGATCGTTGCAGCCGTTGAATGCGACATGATCGTTCCGCTGCCATCCTCATCGAACATCGCCGGCTACGTCGCGCGGGCGATCCAGCGTGCGTATGGCGCCAACGCGCCGGAGATCCGGGCGCTGTTCGAGAAGGCGACCGTGGGGGAGGCTCTTCGCAGGATGGTTCCTCCCGATCAGGTGGAGCCGAAGCTGCGGCGCGAATATGGTTCCTATCTGCACACGCTGCACCGTCTGCCGACCGGGGCGCATGTCCAGATGAAGGAGGTTTCGCCGCAGATCCGGCATCTGGTTCCCAGCGTGACGCCGATTGCCTCGCTGCATGGCTTGGATGGTTGCCGCGTGATGCTGGTCGATGATTTGTTGTCCACCGGGTCCACGTTCATGTCGGCGAGAGCGTGTCTCGATCAAGCGAATGTGCGCATGGTCTTTGGTGTTTGTCTCCTGAGCGGTCTGGGATCGGTGCGGACCGACATCCGCAGTCATCTGCAAACGCTGCAGGATGAGACCCAACCAGGAACTGCGGGGTAAAAATCTGCAGGCCGATCACCTTGACGATCCTGCAGGGGGTGCTTAATCTGTCTTCCATGTCGAGAGACAGACCGCACATACGCCATGCGGTCTCAAAATATCAGGTGTTCCGCAAGGGGCATTGGTCCGGGCAAGCGCCTTCGAGCGAGGCCAAGCCATAAGGGCGCAGTATCGCTCAGTCGGGGACCGGCCGACAAGAATTCGAGGCGGGGCCGAAAGGCTCCGCCTCAGTTCGTTCTGGGCTCGGTGACCTTTCCAGTCCCCCGTAAACCCCCTCACCCGGCGCTGCGCGCCGACGTCTCCCCAGGGGGGAGAGGTTGGGGTGGGTGCCCCTCTGTTTGACAAAAATCCTAGGCTCTGCCACCCTCAATCCGTTGCGGGCCGTGGCGCCCGGTGGCGGAAGAACACGGGGTGGCGAAAAGTGACACACCTGTCCAAAGCGTATCATCGTGTAACATTGGGTAACATTTCCTACAGTGCTCCGCCCGCTGCCGGCACGGCCGCGCGGGGGATGGCAAAGCGGAAGGTCGCCCCTCGGCGCGTCGGCGCCCTCGCGGCTTCCCTTGCTGCCGTTTCCTGGCAGTATGGCGCCTCCCGTCTCCCGCGAAGGTCCTCGCCCCGTGTCGCGCGCCGAACGATTGCTCGACCTCATCCAGATCCTGCGGCGGCATCGCCGGCCGGTCAGCGGGCGCACGCTGGCCGAGGAGCTGGGCGTCAGCCTGCGCACGCTGTACCGCGACATCGGCGCGCTGCAGGCGCAAGGGGCGCGCATCGACGGGGAGCCGGGCATCGGCTACCTGCTGCGGCCGGGGTTCCTGCTGCCGCCGCTGATGCTGTCGGAGGAGGAGATCGAGGCGCTGGTGCTCGGCTCGCGCTGGGTGGCGGAGCGGGGGGACGCGCGGCTGGCGGGGGCGGCGCGCGACGCGCTGGCGAAGATCACCGCCGTGCTGCCGCCGGACCTGCGCGACGGGGCCGACGCCACCGCGCTGCTGGTCGGGCCGGGGGAGCGCATCGCCACGGGGGAGGTGGACGTCGCCGCCATCCGGCAGGCGATCCGGGGGGAGCGGCGGCTCGTCATCCTCTACCGCGACGCGGGCGGGAAGGAGAGCAGCCGCACGGTGTGGCCCTTCGCGCTGGGCTTCTTCGACAAGGTGCGGGTGATGGTGGCGTGGTGCGAGTTGCGCGGCACCTTCCGGCACTTCCGCACCGACCGCATCGCCGGGCTGACGGTGACCGGCGAGCGCTACCCGCGCCGGCGCGCGGCGCTGTTGAAGGAATGGCGGGCGGCGGAGGGCATCGCTGCTGACAGAAACTGACAGCATGTGGCGGTAAGGTCCGTGCATCGACCAACCCAACGAGGGAAGCCAAACGATGTTCGACCAGACCTTCATCCTCCTCTACGTCGACAGCCCGGCCGCCAGCGCCGACTTCTACGCCCGCCTGCTGGGCCGCGACGCGCTGGAGGCGTCGCCGACCTTCGCGATGTTCGCGCTGGGCTCCGGCGTCAAGCTGGGCCTGTGGGCGCGCCACACGGTGGCCCCGGCGGCCATGGCGGCCGGCGGCGGCGCCGAGATCGGTTTCCCGGTGCCGGACGCCGACACGGTGCGCACGGTGCACGCCGACTGGGCCGCCCGCGGCCTGACCATCGCCCAGGCGCCGACGGAGATGGACTTCGGCACCACCTTCGTGGCGCTGGACCCGGACGGGCACCGCCTGCGCGTCTTCGCCCCCGGTGCCGAGTAAGGGGGGCCGAGCGATGGCGGGCGCCTGGATCGCCGTGGCCTCGGCGGAGCATGTGCGGCGCGGGCGCGCCGGCGGCTTCATGCAGGTCTGCCACGGCAAGGCGGCCCCCCTGCGCCGGATCCGGCCGGGGGACCGCGTGGCCTACTACTCGCCCACCGAGGTGTTCCGCGGGCCGGGCCGGCTGCAGGCCTTCACCGCGGTCGGCACCGCGCACGGCGGGGAGCCGTACCAGGTGGACATGGGCGGCGGCTTCCACCCCTTCCGCCGCGACGTGACGTGGCTGGACGCGGCGGGCGAGGCGCCGATCCAGCCGCTGCTGGGCACGCTCGGCTTCACGGCGGGGGTGCGCAACTGGGGCTACCAGCTGCGCTTCGGGCTGTTCGCCGTGGACCCGGCCGACCTCGACCTCATCGCCGAGGCGATGGGGACGCGGTTTCCCGGGTGACGCCCCCGCCGCCCGCGGCTCGGCACCTCAGTTTGTCAGCCAGGGGAAGGGGCCATCCACAACGAACTTGCCGGTGACGTCGCCGGACAGGTCGGGATGGCCCTTCAGCGCCAGCCGGCGGGCGCGGGTGCCCTCCGACAGGTCGAGCTGGCCGATGTTCACCCACATCACCGACGGGGTCCAGGCGGACTCGTAGTAGTAGCGCTTGGCCTTCGGGTCGGCGGCGGTGCGCCAGATGGTGGTGGCGATGTTCGGCTTCTGCGGGTCCTTGATGCCGATCGGCACGGAGACGGCGCGGATCACCGACAGCGCCGCCGCGGTGGCCTTCTGCGTGTCGTCGTACTTGTCCGCCGCGTTGACGTAGTAGTCGGCGCGCACGAAGCGGTCGGCGGCGCGATGCGTGCCCGGCAGCATGGCCGTGCTGCCGACGTCCTTCCAGTAGGTGTTGATGGCCAGCTGCTGGTCGAAGGTGGGGGAGTTGGTCATCGTCCCGTAGTCGCGGCCGTGATGGATGACCAGCTTGCCGCCGATGTACTCGAAGATGGCGGTGTCGCCGGAGATGTCGGACAGCGCCAGATGCGCGCCGGCCTTGTCGCCGGTCGGCATCGGCGGGGCGATGACGCGGAACGGCTCTTCCTTCAGGGCCTTCACGGCTTCGGCGACGGTGGCGAAGTTGTCCAGCGCGTACTGCAGCCACGCGCCGACGGACAGGGTGGGCAGGTTGGCCTTTTCCTTGTCCTTCTCCTTGGTGTCGTACTCGGCCTCGCCCAGGTAGAGCATGTTGCCCATCAGGCCGGCCTCGTTCATGCCGTCCACGGTCGCCATGTCGTACAGCGAGGCGGTGACGGAGCCGAAGCGCGACGTCCAGCGGATCGAGCCGGCGTCGATGCCGCCGTCGCGCTTCATGCCGCGCGGGTAGGCCCAGATGTCGGTCGAGGTGTCCTCGGTCCAGTCCAGGCTGCGGGCGATGACGGGGTATCCCTTGGCGCCCTTGTAGAAGATGCGGGTGCAGGCATCGGCGGCCGGCGCGGCCAGACCGAGGACGAGGGCGAGACCGATCAGCGCTTTCTTGTGGGACATGACGGCTTCCTCCGGATGATTGGTTCCAGAGGGGAAAAGGCTCCATGCAATGTAGGGTTAACAATATACGTTATAATGCAAAATGAATCAAAATGAGTCCATGTGAATACCTGAGTATGGAAGCTGATGTTCAGCGGGCCGCGCCGGCACCGCCGGCCAGCGGGGCGGGGGCATCCGCGACCTGCGCGTAGGGGATGGCGAAGCGGAAGGTGGCGCCCTGGCCCGGCGCGCTGTCCACGCGTATGCGGCCGCCCAGGTGCTCGACGATGCGCTTGCAGATGGCGAGGCCAAGGCCGGTGCCCTGCGGTTTGTCGGTCATGGTGTCGCCCACTTGGCGGAAGCGGTCGAAGACGACGGCGTGGTGCTCCGGCGCGATGCCCGGCCCGTCGTCGGTGACGGAGACCTCGACGCCGTCCGCCACCGCCGCCGCGCGCACCGCCACGTGGCCGCCGTCGGGCGTGAACTTGGCGGCGTTGGACAGCAGGTTGACCACCACCTGCACCAGCCGGTCGTCGTCGCCCTCCACCGGGGGCAGGGCATCGGGCAGGTCCACCGCCAGGGTCACGTCCTTGTCGCGGAACAGCTGGCTGGTGGCGGCGGCGGCCTGCTCCACCACGGCGCGCAGGTCGACGGGGCCGATGCGCCATTCCACCTCGCCGGCCTCGATCTTCGCCATGTCCAGCACCTCGTTGATGAGGCGGGTCAGGCGCTCGCTCTCCTTGATGATGATCGACAGGAACTCGGCCCGCTGGTCGGGGTCGAAGTCGGGGTTGTCGTGCAGGATCTCCGACAGCGCGCGGATGGAGGTCAGCGGCGTGCGCAGCTCGTGCGTCACGGTGGACAGGAACTCGTCCTTCAGGCGGTCCAGCTCCTTCAGCCGCTCGTTGGCGGCGCGGAGCGCGGCCGAGGTGCGCTCCAGCTCCGCCGTCTTGTGCTCCAACTGGCGGGAGTACTCGATGACGTGGCTGGTCTCGTCCAGCATGCGCATCAGCTCGGGCACGCTGACCTCGCCGCCCTTGACGGCCGACGCCAGCGCCACGCGCGCCGATGCCGCGCCGATGGCGCCGGCCAGCAGGCGTTCGGCCAGCCGCACCAGCTCAGCCCCGGCGCGGCGGTTGGGCTCCAGCGTGCGGCCGCTCCGCGCGGCGTGCTGGGTGAACGCGGCTTCGGCGCGCTCGGGTCCCACGAAGCGAGCGACGATGCGCTGCAGCTCGCCCACCGTGGCGTTGCCGCGCCACTGGCCGGCCACGGAGGCCGCCTCGCCCTTCTGCTCGTACACCTCGACGAAGGCCGTGGCCTGCGCCCGCTCGCCCAGTCCCGGCCGGTCGAGCAGGGAGACGGCGACGAACAGGCCGATGTTGAACAGCATGCTCCAGAACAGCGCGTGCGTCAGCGGATCCAGCCCGTCCAGGCCGAACAGCGCGTAGGGGCGCAGCAGCGCCAAGCCCCACGGCCCCGCCGCGATGAACGCCTCCGGCAGCCAGCCCGACCGCGCGAAGGACGGCAGCAGCAGCGTGTAGGCCCAGGCCAGAATGCCGGCGCTCAAGCCCGCCAGGGCACCCCGCCGGGTGGCGCCGGTCCAGTAGATGCCGCCCACCAGCGGCGGCGCGAACTGCGCCACCCCGCAAAACGAGATGAGCCCGATGGCGACCAGCGCGTACGCCGACCCGGCGAAGCGGAAGTAGGCGTAGCCCAGCAGCAGGATGGCGACGATCGCCACCCGGCGGATCAGCAGCAGCAACGGCGACAGGTCCGCCACCCGCTCCAGCTTGTCATGCCGGAAGCGCAGCAGAAGCGGCATGACGAGGTCGTTGCACACCATGGTGGACAGGGCGATCGCCTCGACGATGATCATGCCCGTGGCCGCCGACAGGCCGCCGATGAAGGCGAACAGCGCCAGCGCGTCCTGCCCCGCCGCCAGCGGCAGCGCCACCACGAAGACGTCCGGGTCGACGCTGCGCCCGGGGAAATGCAGCAGCCCCGCCGCCGCCACCGGCAGCACGAACAGGTTGATCAGCAGCATGTACAGCGGGAACAGCCACAGCGCGCGGTTCAGGTGCCGCTCGTCCACGTTCTCGATCACCATGACCTGGAACTGGCGCGGCAGGCACAGCACGGCAGCCATCGCCAGCAGCGTGTTGGTCAGCCATGCCCCGTCGCCCAGCGCGGGTGCGGAGGTGAACAGCCGCGCGATCTCCGGATGCTCCAGCGCGCGGCCGAACAGCGCGCCGGCCCCCTGGTGCAGCCCCCACACGACGAAGCCGCCGACCGCCAGGAAGGCCAGCAGCTTGACCACCGATTCGAAGGCGACGGCGGCGACCATGCCCTCGTGATGTTCGGCCGCGTCGATGTGGCGGGTGCCGAAGACGATGGCGAAGGCGGCCATCAGCACCGCGACGTAGAAGGCGTTGTCCAGCACGAAGGGCAGCCGCAGCCCGCCGGTCAGTCCGGTCGGATCGCTGCCCGTCAGCACGTCGAAGCTGACCGCCACGGCCTTCAGCTGCAAGGCGATGTAGGGCGTCACCGCGATGACCGCCGTCACCGCCACCAGCGCCGCCAGCCCCTGGCTGCGCCCGTAGCGCGACGCCAGGAAGTCGGCGATGGAGGTGGTGCGCTGCACCTTGGCGATGCGCAGGATCTTGCGCAGGACCAGCGGTCCCAACACCATCAGCAGGGTAGGGCCCAGGTAGATCGGCAGGAACCCGATGCCCAGCGACGCCGCCCGCCCGACCGACCCATAAAACGTCCAGGTCGTGCAGTACACCGCCAGCGACAAGGCGTACACGTACGGCGAGGCGATGACGCTGCGCCGCCCGTCCGCCCGCCGGTCGGCCCAGTACGCCACGGCGAACAGCACGGACAGGTACGCGAAGGAGGTGGCGACGACGGCGGGCCAGGGCATTGGTCAGCCCCCGCGTTCCACGTGCAGCGCCACGAACAGGACGACCACGGCCCACACCGCGAAGATGTAGACGTACAGCAGCGGCAGGCCCAGCACCGTGTCGCCGGCGCCGAACACGCGCAGCAGCGGCGGGTTGAAGGCCACCAGACCCAGCAGCAGCACGGCCAGCAGGCGGTCCAGCCGGAACCGCGGCGGGCCGGCCGGGCCGGGCGCGCTCAAAAGGCGCGCTCCCGCTGCGCCAGTTCGACCAGGATGTTGGCGCCGCGGATGGCGTCGTCCAGCGTGCGGATGCCGCGCTCGCGCAGCATGTCGACCATGCGCAGGAACACCGCCGCCGTGACCAAGCTATCGCCCAGCGCCGTGTGACGGTCCACCACCTCGATCCCCAGGCGCTGGGCGATGCCGTCCAGCGTGTGGTCGCCGTCGTCGCCCTGCAGCATGCGCGACAGCAGCATGGTGTCCAGCACCGGGCAGTCGAAGCGCACGCCCGCCGCCTTCTCCTTCATCTTCAGGAATTTCAGGTCGAAGGCGGCGTTGTGGGCGACGATCACGGCGCCGGAGACGAAGGCGCGGAACTGCGGCAGCACCTGGGCGATGGCCGGCTTGTCGGCGACCATGTCGTCGGTGATGTGGTGGAAGGGGATGGATTCCGGCGGGATCTTGCGGCCGGGGTTGACCAGCTGGTTGAAGGTCTCGCCGGTCAGGATGCGGCCGTTGACGATGCGCACGGCGGCAATCTGGATGATCTCGTCGCCGTTGGACGGCGACAGGCCGGTGGTCTCCGTGTCGAAGACGACGTAGTGCAACGCCTCCAGCGGCGTGCGGCCCAGCTCGCTGGTGGCCAGCGGCTGGTGCAGCAGGCTAAAGTCGAAGAACTCCGGCCGGGCCGAGGTGCGCGCCGCCTGCGCGTGGGCGTGCGCGGTGGGCGGCGACAGGGCCGGCGGCAGCGGGACGCGCAGCCGGGCACAGCCCTCGCGGCCCTTCGGCGCCTCGCTCCACAGCGTGCTCTTGTGGTGCATCAGCACGTCGCCGACGCTCAGCCCGCCCAGCGCGTCGGGCAGCGGGTGGTCCAGCCAGCCGTCCACCGTGCCGCTGGGCAGCGGCGTGCCCTGCCACGTGATGTCCATATAGACCCACTGGCCCTCGTGCTCGGCCGACAGGTCGAAGCCGGCGACGCCGGTCAGCTCGTGAATCCGGCGGATCAGATGGTCGAACAGCACGACCAGGCTGAAGCTGTCGCAATGCACCCACTGCGGCAGGCCGGTCAGCGTCACGCCGTACCCCGCCTCCGCGCCCACCCGGTGGCGCACGAGGTTGCCGAGGTTGGCGGAGTGGATGTCGCTCATCGGCCAGGAGCCGGTCATCACGCTGCGGTAATCGTCCGTCACTTGCTCCAGCCGCTCGGACAGCGCGTTGCAGGTCTCCAGCATCGCCGATTCGAAGCTGCGGCGGGACTCCGCGTCCAGGTCCGGGGTGTCGGACAGCGTCTCCAGCGCCGCGCGCAGGTTGGCGATGGGGCCGCGGAAGCCCTCCGTCGCCTCGCGCAGCAGCTTGTCGCGCTGGCCCAGCGCCGCCAGCTCGCCGGTGGCGTCCTGCAGCGTGATGACGTAGCCGGTGATGGTGGGCGGCGCGTCCGGATCGGTGCCGTCCTGCAGGATGACGCTCATGCGCCCTTCCAGCAGGATGCGGCCGTCCACCGTGCCGCCGACGAACTGCGCCGTGGTGCCGTGCGCGTGCGTGCGGTGCCGCCCCTCGCGCACACGCAGGGTCAGGCGCTCCAGCGTGTGGTTGATCGGCTCGGCCAGCACGAAGTGCAGCAGCGAGCGGCCCAGGCCGAGGTCGCCGGTCAGGCGCAGCAGGTTCAGCGCCGTCTGGTTGTACAGCAGGATCTGGTGCTTCAGGTTGCAGACCAGCACGCCTTCGTGCAGGTCGCGCAGGATGGCGCCCAGGCGGCCCTTCTGCTCCTCCGCCTTGGCGGTCGATTCGGCCACCGCCCGGTCGATGTCGTGGCGCGCCGCCGCCAGCTTGTCGCCCAGCGTGTTGACGGCGCGCGCCAGGAGCGCCAGGTCGCCGTAGCGCTCCACCGGCACCCGCGCGGCGGCGGTGCCGTGGGCGATCATGCCGGCCTCGCGCGCCAGGGTATGGCCGGCGCGCAGCAGGTGGCGGTCGACCACCCACCACAGCCCGCCGACGGCGGCGGCGGAGGCGGCGGCCATCAGCACGGCGTAGGTGGTCAGCGGGTCGGGTGTGGCGTCGCGCAGCGCCCAGCCGGCGCCGGCGGACAGCGCCACGAGGCTGGCCCCGGCGGCCTTGAAGGCCAGGGGCACCAGCCGGCGCGTGGCGGGGACGGCGTGCGGGGCGGGGCCGGTGCCGGCGTCGGCGCCCGGCACGGTCACGGATGCGCCCCCAGGGTGTGGGACTGTGCTTGCTCCTGCGCCGGTTCGTGCGGGCCCAGGTACTTGCGCACCGTAGCGACGAGGTCGCGGGTGGAGAAGGGCTTGGTGATGTAGTCGGTGGCGCCCAGCGCCATGCCCTTCTGCCGCTCCACGTCGCGGCTCTTGGCCGTCAGCATGATGATCGGCAGGTCCTTGTGCGCCGGGTTGGCGCGCAGCGACTGGCACACGTCGAAGCCGTCGCGCTTGGGCATCATCGCGTCGAGCAGGATGAGGTCGGGTGCCGCGGCCTCGACCGCCTGCATCGCCTCCTCCCCGTTGCGGGCGACGCGCACGTCGTATCCGGCCTTCTGCAGCAGGACCTGCAGGGAAAGCACAATGCTCGGCTCGTCATCCGCGACCAGGATCGTCGGCTTCATGACGGCGCGTCCTCCGTTCGGTTGGCCGCTTTGGACCAATCTTGTTGTTTGTATAAAGCTATACCCTAGACGCCCCTATGGTAGCGGCATCGGCGACGCCAGATCAAGCCGAAGCCCTTTCCCGCAATGGGGAAAAGGGGGGTCGTCAGCGCGCGCTGACGACCATGGGCGTCAGGCCGAAGGCGGCCTTCAGTTCGCCCGCCACGCGGGCGGCGTCGTCCTTGGACTCATAGCCGCCGACGCGCACCACCTTCCATTGCGTCTGCGCGCCGTCCGTCCAATCCATGGTGTAGGCGCGGAAACCCCTGGCGTTCAGCTTGCCGCTCAACGCCTCGGCGTTCTCCGCCTTCTGGAAGGAGCCGAGCTGCACCGCATAGGCGCCGGACGGGGCGCCGGCCGGGCGCCGGGGGGCCGGGCGGGCGGCGGCCTCGGCCGGGGCGGGCCGTTCCTTGCGGGCATCCTTGCCGGCCGCCGTGGGCTTGGGCGACAGCATGGCCTGCAGCTCCGCCGTGTCCGGCTTGGCCGGCGCACCCTGCGGCGGCTCGGCGGGCGGCGGAGCGCTCTGGGAGGGCGTGGCCGCCACGGTCGCGGTCGGGACGGTCGCCGTCTGGGCCGGCGCGCTCGACACCGGGGTGCCGGTCGGCGGTGCGGCGGGCTTGGGCGCCTCGGCCACGGCGGGCGTCGCCTTGACCGCCGCCGGGGGAGCCGGCGGCGTGGCGGTGGCCGCCGGAGCAGCCGGTGCCGCCACGGGTGCCGGTTCCGGTGGCGAGACCGGCTTTGCTGTTTGCAGCGTCAGGCGCGGCGGTTCCGCCGGGGCGGAGACCGGCTCGGGCGCCGACTTTGCAGGGGCCGGGGCCGGCGGCATGGCGGCCGGGCCGGGGGTAGGGGCGCGGGCGATCAGCGGCTCCGGCGCGGCGCCGGCATTGGCGGCGGTGCCGGGCGCGCGCAGCACCAGCGGCGGCGGGGCCGCGGGCGAGGCGCCGCCCTGCGGCGGCATCACGGCGGGCGCCGGGCCGGGCGCCGGGGCGGCGATGGGCGCGGGCTTCACCGCCGCCGTCTCCACCTGCGCCTCGTTGTTGCGCTGGTCCAGGTAGACCACGCCGGCGCCGACGCCGGCGGCGGTCAGCAGGGCCGCGGCGATCTTGCCGAAGGGAATGCGGCGGCGCTCGACCTCTTCCTCCCCGCCGTCGTCCCCGCCATCGTCCTCGTCGTCGAGGTCGAGCGGTTCGTCGTCGGCACGCGCACGCGGATCGGCCCGCAGGTCGTCCTTCAGGTCGTCCCGCAGGTCTTCGTTCAGCGTGCGCAGAAGCCGCGCGATGTCGTCGTGGGTGTTCGACTCCGTCGCGTCGTCCGCCTTGGTGGTGGCGGCCTTCATCTCGTCCTTGAAGGTCACGATGGGGGGCGCCCCCGGAAAATGCAAAGCGGCGTCACCACCGGCGGGCGGCGACCATGTGGAGTCCTTCTACAATAATTCGCCGTTCCTTCAAACGGCGATGCGACATCATGCCGTGGAAAACGGCGGACCATTTTGAAACACCCCCATCGAATCCGCATCCGGTCCGCATCCGGCAAACCCGCATCGGGCCGGCGTCGGGCCGTCCGGGCCGGGTTTGAGCATTGGCTGATTTGAGCATTGGCTATTATGGTTAACTATGCGTTAATCATGATGATGCACTGTGCTCCCGACATATGTGCGAAGAGAGGTGCGGGAAAGGTTGGCGAACATGTCTCGGAACCGCGCCCGCCCCGACGTTTCGCATCCGCCGGCCGCACCGTCGGCAACGGTGCCCGGCGAACTGGTTCGGGAGGTCCCTTGCGGCTGACCAGGGAAGCGCGGGGCCGCATCGGCATGTTGGCCCTGGCCGTCGTCGTGCCACTGCTGGCGTTCGGCAGCGCGTCCGTCTACGTCATCGCGTCCCAGCACCGTCAGGCCATCGTGCGCACCGTCCAGCAGACCGCCGAAGCGGCCATGGCGTCGGTGGAGCGGGAACTGGCCGACCACGTGGGCGACGCCGAGGTTCTGGCGGCCCTGGCGGACACGGACCTGAACCGCGGCGGCCCGTTCGAGCGGCAGACCGAAAAGGTGATGCAGGTCCGCAGCGGCCGCTGGATGAACGTCGTCATCGCCACCCGCGAAGGCCAGATCTACAACCACCATTCCACGCGGTACGGGCTGCCCCTGCCGCCGGCCCGGTTCGCCGCGCTGGACGCCCAGGTGATGGAGAACGGGCGCACGCACGTATCGGGTGTCCGCCCCCGCAACGACCGCTACCCCGAGCCCTACCTCACCATCCGGGTGCCGATCCGGCCGGCCAGCGGGCCGGTCACCCACCTGCTGGTCGTGGTGGTGCGGGCTTGGCAGGTCTCGCTGGCCGCCCGGGCCGCGGCGCCGCCGGAAGGCTGGCGCGTCGGCATCACCGATCCCGACGGGATCATCGTCGGGCGCGCCACGGCCGCCGACCCCAACGACGCGCTGGTCGGCGTCCGCAGCGTCCTGCCGAACGACACCCCCGAAGGCGAGGTGGTGCCGATCGTGGCGCCGGACGGGCAGCAGCTGTACGCGGGCACCGCACGCTCGCGCCTGTACGCCGGCTGGGCGGCCAACGTGGGCCTGCCGATGGCCGCGCTGGACGGTCCGCTGGCGGCGACGCGCTACTCCGTCGCGGTGGGCGGGCTGGTGGCGGTCTCCCTCGCCATGGCGCTGGGCGTGATGCTGGTGCGGGCCTACGCGCGCGAGGCGACGACGGAGCGCCTGGAGGCGAGCCTGCGGGAAAAGGAAACCCTGCTGCGCGAGGTCTACCACCGCGTGAAGAACAACCTCCAGATCGTCGACAGCCTGGTGGGCTTCCAGGCGTCGCGCCTGGACGATCCGCAGGCCAGGGACGCCCTGGCCGACCTCCGCCGCCGCGTGCATACCCTGGGATTGGTCCACCAGCAGCTGATGCAGTCCAAGGACCTCGCCACCTTCGACGTCCGTCCCTTCCTGGACGAGCTGTGCGCCAACGTCGCGCTTTCGTCCGGCGCCGACGAGCGGGGGATCCGGGTCGCCGTCGAGGCCGAGCCGTTGCGGGCCAACCTGGACTTCGCCGTTCCGCTGGGGCTGCTGGTGACGGAACTGGTCACCAACGCCCTCAAGCACGGCTTTCCCGACGGGCACGCGGGCGCCGTGTCGGTTTCACTGCTCACGCGGCCCGCGGACACGGTGGTCCTGGCGGTCGCGGACGACGGTCATGCCGGAGGGGGCCATGCCGGAGGGGGCGATCCCCTCCAGGCGCCGGGCGGCGTCGGATCGCGGATCGCCAAGGCACTGGTTGCGCAATTGGATGGGAGTATGGACGTCGTGCAGGACAAAGGAACCAGGGTCACCGTCACCATGCCGCACCCGGAGGCCGCATGATGCCGGAACGGGAAGGCTGCGTCCTGGTCGTGGACGACGAAGCGCTCATCGCCCTGTCGCTGTCGGACATGCTGGAGGAGATGGGCCTGCCCGTCTGCGGCACGGCGGCCACCGCACGGCGGGCCATCGAGCTTGCCGACCTGCACAGGCCGGTCCTGATCCTGATGGACGTGCGGCTGAAGGGTACGGAGGACGGCGTCCACGCCGCGCTGGAGATCCACCGGCGCCACGGCACGCCCGTCATCTTCATCACCGGCTCGCGCGAGCAGGAGACCATCGACCGCATCCACCAGGACCATCCGGCGGGCCTGCTGATCAAGCCGATCCTGCCGAAGCATTTGAAGGCGGAGGTCGAACGGGTGCTGGGATGACGCCGCTTGCCGGCCGGGTTACGCGCCGGGCGGCTTCGGCGGCAGGTCGCGCGGGGGCTCGGCCGGGGTCTCCGCCGGGGTTTCGATGCGTGGGGCGGTGACCGGCTCCGTCTCCACCGGGTTGGGCTGGACGGGCGCCGTGTCGACGGCCGTGTCGACGACGGTGGCATGCGGCGCCGTGGCCGCCGCCGCCGACGGGGGAGGCGCCGTGGCCGCCGCCGGAGGCGGGGCGGGCTTGTCCGCCTCGTCGTCGCTGTCGTCCTTCAGGCCGGCCTTGAAATTCTTGATGCCCTTGGCGACGTCGCCCATCACCTGCGGCAGCTTGCCCGCGCCGAACAGGACCAGCACGATCAGAAGCACGACGATCCAGTGCCAGATGCTGAAGCTGCCCATGGCCTTCCTCCTGCCGTTCGCCCCCTGACGGGCTTACCCGCTTCCGCGCCGCAGGGCAAGCGCGCACCGCCGCGGCCGGCGTACCTCCACGGATGCGAGGTTGCAGCGGCCACGCCCACGCTCCCATAATGCGCGCCTTTCCGGAAGGCAGCCGTCGGCAGGGGCATGACCGTCGAACAGATCTTCGTGCTGGTGCTCCTCGCCGGCGTCTTCGTCGCCTTCGTGCGCGAATGGGTGCCGCCCGACCTGGTGGCGCTGTGCACCACGGCCGTGCTGCTGGGCACCGGCATCCTGACCACGAAGGAGACGCTGGAGGTCTTCTCCAACCCCGGCGTCATCACCGTGGGCGCCATGTTCGTGCTGTCGGCGGCGCTGGAGCGCACCGGCTGCATCGAGGCGGTCGGCGACGCCGCCACCCGCGTCATGGGGCGCACGCAGGCCACCGCGCTGTTCGGGCTGGTGGCGCTGGCCGCCTTCGTCTCGGCCTTCATCAACAACACGCCGGTGGTCGTCATCCTGACGCCGGTGGCGATCCGGCTGTGCCTGCACATCAAGGCGGCCCCGTCGAAGATGCTGATCCCGCTGTCCTACGCGGCGATCTTCGGCGGCACCTGCTCGCTGGTCGGTACCTCGACCAACCTGCTGGTCGACGGCGTGGCGCAGCGCCTGGGCCAGCCGGCCTTCGGCCTGTTCGAGATAGCGCCGCTGGGCATCTGCCTGACGCTGATCGGCATCGCCTACCTGATGATTGCGGCCGACCGGCTGCTGCCGGTGCGCGACACGGTGGCGACGCTGCTGGACGAATTGCCGCAGCGCAAGTTCCTGACCGAGATGGCGGTGCTGCCCGACAGCGACCTGATCGGCAAGACGCTGGAGGAGGCCAAGCTGGCCACCGCCGCCACCGGCGGCCGGGTGGTGGACGTGGTGCGCGGCGACGAGAGCCACCGCCGCACGCTGGACGCCATACGTTTGCAGGCCGGCGACCGGCTGGTGCTGAAGACGGCGGTCGAAGGCGTGATGGACCTGCGCGGGCGCAGCGGCATCGGCTTCGCCTCGGAAAGCGGGCTGCAGCCGGTGGCCAGCCGCAGCACCGTGCTGGTGGAGGGCATCGTCGGCCCGCGCTCCAGCTTCGTGGCGCACCGCCTGTCGGAATTCAACCTGCGCCGGCGCTATGGCGTCTACATCGTCGCCGTGCACCGCCACGGCGAGAACCTGCGCGGCAAGTTCGAGGACGTGCGGCTGGAGGTCGGCGACACCGTCCTGCTGGAAGGCCCGGCGGAGGGGGTGCGCCGGCTGGTGGCGTCCGGCGACCTGATGAACCTGACGCAGCCCGAACACAACCCCGTGCGCCGCGACAAGGCGTGGATCGCCGTGGCGGCGGTGCTGGCCGTGGTGCTGTTGTCGGCCGGCGACGTGCTGCCCATCGCCGGGCTGGCGCTGATCGCCGCGGTGGTCGTGGTGGTGGCCGGCTGCCTGCCGCACGCCGACCTCTACCGCTCCATCGACTGGCGCATCCTGTTCATGATCTTCGGCATGCTGCCGCTGGGCATGGCGCTGGAGAAGACCGGCGGGGTCGAGCTGCTGGCCGGCAGCCTGACCGGCATGGCCGGCTCGCTGGGGCCGCACGCCATCCTGGCGCTGGTCTACCTGCTGGCGCTGGTGCTGACGGAGATCGCGTCGAACAATGCGGTGGGCGTGCTGCTGACGCCCATCGCCATCGGCATCGCCCAACAGATCGGCGCCGACCCGCGGCCCTTCATCGTCGCGGTGATGTTCGCCGCCTCGTCGGGCTTCGCGACACCCATCGGCTACCAGACGCACCTCTTCGTCTACGGGGCCGGCGGGTACAAGTACATGGACTTCGTGCGCATCGGTTTGCCGCTCGACATCCTGTTCTGGGTCGCGGCGACGCTGCTGATTCCCGTATTCTGGCCCTTCTGACCAGGGTTTCTCGTCCGCACACGCGCATTGGGGGTAGGTTATGTTGCAGCGCAGTAATCTGCGTTGACCTTGCCGTTGCGCCTATGCCAGCTTCGCCGCCTCCACGGGAGGGTGGAACAACGCAGGCAGGAACATGGCCGCAAAGAATCAGAGTTTGAGCCGGCTGCACGCGCTGTGCTGCCATTGTGGGCAGCCGGTCGAGGCGGGGCAGGCGCGCTGGGCGGGCGATCCGCAGGACCGCCCTTGGCACTATGCCTGCGCCGAACAGGCGGACCTCGTCGTGCCGCACCGCACCTGGATGCTCCAGGCGCGGCGCGCGTCATGATGGGCGCGGTCAGCGCGCGGAGGCCTGTTCCTCGTCCGTCACCTGGTGGCGCAGGATCAGCGGGGTCTGCAGCGCGCTGAACAGCAGGGTCAGCGGCAGGATGCCGAACACCTTGAAGTTCACCCAGGCGTCCGTCGTCATCGTGCGCCACACCGCCTCGTTGAGTGCGGCCAGCAGCAGGAAGAACCACGCCCAGCGCAACGCCAACGTCCGCCAGCCCTCGTCGGTGAGGGCCAGCACGGTGCCCAACAGGTGCTTCATCACGTTGCGCCGCGCGAAGTGGGCGGCGAACAGGACGGTGGCGAACAGCAGGTTGACCAGCGTCGGCTTCAGCTTGATGAACAGGTCGTCGTTCAGCCACAGCGTGAGGCCGCCGAACAGCAGGACGAAGCCGGCACCGACCAGCGGCATCACCGGCAGCCGCCGTTCGAAATGCCAGGACACGCCCAGCGCGACCAGCGTCGCCACCATGAAGACGGCCGTGCCGGTCATGATGCCGGCCTGGGCGTTGGTGAAGAAGAAGGCGGCCAGCGGCCCGGCCTCGGTGAGCAAGCGCACGTACGGGTTCATACCCATCACATAGCCCGAAGCGGCGCCGGGTGAAAGGGGGGAGAGGGCCGGGATGTGATCCGGCTCACCCGAAAGAACCTCAGAACGAGCGCTGCAGACCCACCAGCAGGCGGAAATCGGCCGAATCCGGACCCAGCCCGAAACCGGCCCCGGCGGCCAGCGCGGTCTTGTCGTCGAAGGCGTGGCGCACGCCGGCCTCCAGGTAGGTCTCGCGCTTGCCCTTCTCGCGCGACTGCTCGTGCACCACGTTGAAGGCCACCGCGGTGGCGGCGGCGACCGGCAGGTTGATGCCGGCGGCGGCAGAGTAGCGGTTGGCGCGCTCGTCGGACTCCCGGTCGAAGAGGTGCAGCCACGCGATGTTGAGGTGCAGGCGCGGCGCGCCGGGGCCGGATCCCAGCGGCTGCGTGGCGCGCAACTCGATCTGCGCCTCCACCGCGTCGCTGCCCGAGCCGAAGGGGAAGGTCACGCCCGGCTCGATGGTGATGCCGGGGCGGGTGCCGGACAATTCCAGCACATTGTGCTCGACCGACAGGTTGAAGGCGCCGCGCCCGGTGCCGGAGGCGTTGCCGAAGGCATAGCGCGGCTCCAGCTTCACCGCCCAGCCGCGGGCGACGCCGATCTCCAACTCCGCGTCGGGGAGATAGCGGTTGCGCTCGTCCTGGCGCTCGTAGGCGAAGCGCAGCTTCACCGCGCGGCTGCCGGCCTCGATCGGCACGGCGTCGTCGAGGGTGATGGGCAGGCCGCGCGACAGCTTCATGTGGTCGTCGCCTTCGGCCCGCGCCGCACCGGCGGCCGTGGCCAGAAGCATCAGCGTCCCCAGGGCGGTCCCGTGCGTGCGCATCCGCGTCCTCCCGATCCGGCATCCGCCGCGATAACAGCGGAGGGGGCCGAGGGTCGCGTCACCAGATCGTATCGGCGCCGTAGGCCTGGAAGATGGTGTCCGCCGTAACGATCGGCATCGCCTCGATCCGGCCTTGCGCGATGATCATCCGGTCGAAGGGATCCTTGTGGAACTCCTCCATCCGTCCGGCGAGCAGTGCGTGCGACAGCCGGACGTCGAGCACGCCGATCCGGCTCCTTTCCAGGTAGTCCTCGAGCCGATCAACCAGCGATATCGCCTGAGGCAGCTTTCCGATCCGGACTTTCGTCGCGATCTCCCATGCGCTGGCCACGCTTGCCAGCACCTCGTTCCCGCCGGTCCCTATCGCGGCGCGGGCCGTGGCGGAGAGATGAGGGTCGTCGAGGAGCCACCAGAGCAGCGCACGGGTGTCGAGGAGGATCCTCATGACTCCCACGCTTTGAGTTCGTCCTCCGGCAGGGGATCGAAAAAGGCCTCGGTGAGCGCGAACTCGCCCTTGGCGATGCCCGGTGTGCGGTCGGCGATGGGCGTCGCAACGGGAACGAGGCGGGCGACCGGCTTGCCGTCATCGGCGATGGTGACTTCTTCGCCACGGCTCACCTGTTCGAGCAGGCGCGGCAGATGCTTCGCCACCTCGTCCATGCTGACCATCTTGCCCATTCGGTGCCTCCATGCTCCAGGACCGACGCTGATGGAGACGGCCGGCCGGGTCAACGGCCCTATTGGAATGGCCTTTATTGGAACGCCGCCTCGGCGAAGCTGCGCAGCTTGCGGGAATGCAGCGTGTCCATGCCGTGCTCGCGCAGCAGTTCCATGGCCAGCACGCCGATCTTCAGGTGCTGGTCCACCCGCTCGCGGTAGAACTGGTCGGCCATGCCCGGCAGCTTCAACTGGCCGTGCAGCGGCTTGTCCGACACGCACAGCAGCGTCCCGTACGGCACCCGGAAGCGGAAGCCGTTGGCGGCGATGGTGGCGCTTTCCATGTCCAGCGCGATGGCGCGGCTCTGGCTGAAGCGCATCAGCGGCTCGCGGTGGTCGCGCAGTTCCCAGTTGCGGTTGTCGATGGTCGCCACGGTGCCGGTGCGCATGACGCTCTTCAACGCATAGCCGTCCAGGCCGGTGATGCGGCTGACCGCCGTCTCCAGCGCGCGCTGCACCTCGGCCAGTGCTGGCACCGGCACCCAGGTCGGCAGGTCGGCGTCCAGCACGTGGTCGTCGCGCACATAGCCGTGGGCCAGCACGTAATCGCCCAGTCGCTGGGTGGAACGCAGGCCGGCGCAGTGGCCCAGCATGATCCAGGCGTGCGGGCGCAGCACGGCGATGTGGTCGGTGATCGTCTTGGCGTTCGACGGGCCGACGCCGATGTTGACCAGCGTGATGCCGTTCCCGTCCGGCCGGGTCAGGTGGTAGGCCGGCATCTGCGGCATGCGCAGGCGCCGGGCGATCGACACCTCCGCCGGGTCGGCGCCGGGTGTCAGGTTGCGGTTGGGCGTCACCACGTCCCACGGCTCGACGAAACGGTCGTACTGGCGGCGGTTGGCGGCCTCCCGCGGGTCGTCGGTGGGCTCCATCATGCGGTGGGCGAACTCGATGAACTCGTCCACATAGAACTGGTAGTTGGTGAACAGCACGA
>Ga0196976_1000484_pt1 | contig 24950 bp, 27 predicted proteins | sample S3v_513CmetaG_FD_148644 | JGI IMG/M metagenome (GOLD analysis project Ga0196976, IMG submission 148644) | Soil microbial communities from Anza Borrego desert, Southern California, United States - S3+v_5-13C | ecosystem: Environmental > Terrestrial > Soil > Desert | place: USA: California...
CGTAACAGCGCCGCTTGAAACCCACTTCTTGTAAGTCTCCCAAGTCTGAGGATTAGCCTCCCTGAGCTTCAGGATTTCCTTCGAGGTAAGATCGTTAGCGAACCTCTGGAACAGCAGACGCTGCGAGTAGTAAGGATCACTCTGAGCTTTCGTATCCTTCTCTTTGAGAAGCTCGAAGACTTTGTCGTTGTCCTTACCGAACACGTACTCAACTAATTGGACTCTCCCCTCAGGAGTGAGTTTGTTCATGTCAGCTAGTTGAGCTGACAACCACTCGGTAGCATCGTTGAAGGCAGCAGGGTTCTGAGTGTATTTAGCACTGTCTTCTGCAATCGCTTTGAACGACTTAGGATCATCAGGTCTAAACCCTGACAATTTCATCCGGGCAGAAAGTGAATGGGCAATAGCATCTCTTGCAATATCGTTGCCGTAAAGAGCTTCATTGAGTAGGTCACCCAACACTGCTTTTCCACCAGCCAACAACTGAATGTTCTCATCTTCCAAGAAATCAAGCTGACCGTCAATCTTGATCGCGTCTAGGACACGAGCATTATGGTAGACCGTTCCATGATCCTTGTTGGTGAACGAGTCTAGGTAGTAGGTCATGAACTTGTCAGCATCGTCCAGCAAAGCCTTCCTATCCTCAGGGGTCAAGTCCTTGTAAGCAGGGTCTTGAAGTTTAGCAGCAGCACGTGTCATGTACTCACGCTTAACCTCACGTGCGAAGGCCAATGCTTGCAGCTCTTCCTCCTTCGTAGCGATACCAAGCTCTTGTTTCTCTACAAGTGCTCTGTGTCTCTGAAGAGTATCAGCAGCGTCGAAACCAACGACAGCATCGTTAGGCCCCTGGATGAACAGAGAACGCATGTTGAACATCTCTTTAGTAGCGAGACGTCTGGCAGCAGTAGAGTCACGAACACCAAAGTCTCCTTGCAGAGAGATGTTCTCCTTTTCTACCTTGACCTTTAGTTGTTCAGATTTGAACTCGTTCACACGACGGAGCATTGTCCGATAGATACGTTCAGGGTCTTCCCCTGCTTCCAGCTTCTCACGATAGCCGGGGAACACCAGAGGCAGAATAGCACCGTCGTCACCGGTCTCCAGTCTGCTGATCTTCTTCTCGACAGTATCTTCACTGTCGTTCTTCAAGGCACTCTGTAGTGCAGCCTTCACCTGGTTAGCAGGAGTACCTCCCACCAAGCCACTGACGTACTGTTCCACATAGTCCTTGTGTCCAGGGTAACGGTTCTTGAGGCGACGAGTGATGGCGTCCATCTGAGCCCAGTAATAGACCTCAGACATTCTGCCATGTTGTCTCGCCTGCGTAAGCTGTTGAGTCTTCTCCAGCTCCTGACGCATCTCCGGGGGAGTGGTACGATCACCGATACCAAATTCCCTGTCGAGACCCTGAGTGAACTCATCTCTATTAAGTTCAACCTCAGTGCGAGCCTCGTCCTCAATGTTCTCTTTTATAAGACTGTCTGCTCCCTCGACAACAGCACCAAAGATGTCGCCGACGCCTTTGAGCATACCAGCAGCAAACTCAGTCGAACTCTTACCGTACCTTACAGGATCGGCCCCCCGAGAGGCCCCAGTAAAATCTGGGGCGTCTCTCTGAGGAAGATACGGATTAAACTGGTCAGTTCTATCTGCCATTGTTTCCTAGTTCCTTTTCGCGTTCTTCAATTCGTCTGATAACGCTTTTCATCTGATCCGGTGAAGCTCTCATCCATCTCTTCATGGTCTGCTCAAATCTGTCTCCATTATCCCTGACAGCGTCCTTAAAGATACGGACCCTCTGTTGAGGAGTGAAGTCACCTTTGTTCATCAGGATCGTAGCATTACGATGAAACTGAGCCGGACTATCAAGGTCGTCTTCGTATCCTCTCCACATGGATTGGATTTGCTGAATGGCGTCCTTGCGGTACTGCAACTGTCGTTTCTGACGGTTACGGTCCATAGTCTCTAGTCTATACATTTCTTCGAAAGATTGTGGCTGAACACCCATGACGGCATTCAGTCCAGCCTCTAGCTGAGAAACCTCACCGATCTCCTGACCTGTTTTCGTAAACCACTTACCCATTGCAATACCATCCCACAGCTTCCTACCTTGCTCCACCGCAGAGATGTTGCTGGCAGGACGAAGGAAGTCATTGGGGGTAAGGGTGTACCATTCGTCTTCGGTACCATTGAAGGCTGAAGCAAACCAGGCCCAGAAGGGATTGGTCAGAGCCCAGGTATCCTTAAGGATGGAACCAGAGACACCAAACACTAGGTCGGCAAACTCTGTGTCCCCTTCCCAAAGCTCACGTAGCCAGGGAAGACCATTAGGACCGTAACGCTCATTCCAGTTCATGTCGGTGCCGAGAGCCCATTCCATCATCATGGAAGGGAGGCCGTCAACGAGACCCTCAAACACAGTATCATCATATTCGATACCACGATTGATGAGTTCTCTTCGCAGGTCCTCACCGGGTTCCCACAGCCCACCAACCCACGCACCACCCGCTGCCGGGATACCGTACATAGTGGAGTAGGCTACAGAGACCTTGAGCTTCTCTGGCCAAGTAAGACGTTTACCCAACATCTGATCCATGAGACGTGCATGGTATCCAAAGAACTGTGTCGGAAGAGAAGCGAAGCCTCTCTGCCACGCAGCATTGGATGCACGAGACATGTTCATAGTCAGTAGGTCAGCCCTATTCAGGACTTCAGTCTTAGCAGCGTTGTCAAACCTCTTGCCGGGGTTAGCCTGCCTCCACCGGAGGTAAGCAGCATTCCAGGCGACGTTACGGACACCGCGTTCACCCATCTGAAAGAAGATGCGCCCCTTATCTAGGAACGTACCGAACTTCCCGTGGAAGACCTTAGGATCGAGGAGATCGTCCATATGTCCATGCTCCCCACCTACCACGTACATACCCGATTGGCGATAAGCATTGTAGGACTCGATAAACTCGTCCTCTTTCCATCCCATCTTGGAGGCGGTCTTAGCAGCAGCTTTGATACTCTTGTCGTCTGCCCCGTAACGAAGGTACGCAAACAAGGTGTTAGCAGCCATCGCTTTACCAGTGTTAACCGGTCCCTCAATGGCAGCTGTGTGTACCCAGGTTTGGGCCTGCAAGAACAGCTGGACAGGATTAAACAATCCCAACTTAACATCGAAGGCAAATTGGCGCATCCGATGAACAGGATCATTAGTACGACTCAGCAGTCTCGTATCCACAAGCTGAAAAGCTTTGGGGCCAAGATGCTTCATCACCTGGTCCGCTACTTTCTGTTTAAGCATGTCTACCGTTCTTTGGGTATCGTTCTTCATCCCGAAGAAACCGATAGCAGTACGCCTAAAGTTCTTCGCCGCAGCTAACGTAGTGCGATCAGCACCCTCTCTCCAATCCCCATTAAAGAGGGCAGAGACGGGGTCCCTACGCAGTTCGACCAGATCACCTTTAAGGTACTGTCCGAACTCCTCGACGAAACGAGCAGCAGTCTTAAGCTTCAGATCATCAAGGTGTCTGGAAGCTAGGAGACGGCCTGTGTTACGATGCAGCAAAGCAAGAGGGTCAATTGTTCTAGCAGGTTCCAACTTATAGATTGGAGCCTCAGGAGAACCCTCTGTGATAATTGTGTTGATTGAGCGATCTCTTTCACCAGCATACTCAAGGTTAACTCCCTTCTCTAAGTTGTAGGGACTATCCTTCGCTTTAATCATTTCTCTGTCCCGGTATTCCGGCAGATCAGAAAGCTTATATGCTCTATCCAGAGTAGCGTCAGTTGCAGACATCATCAGAGGGGTTCTTGGATTGAGAAGCCCATTGGGGTTCTTATCCGATCTCCACATCTGATTGAACCGGTCCCAGGCAAAAGGTGTCTGGGTCTCTACGTAGTTCTGTAGATTAGGGTCCTTGTCCAAGTACATCTGACGGGCCTTCTCGATACGAGGAAGCCAGAACTTTGCTTCGCCTTCCGTCTGGAAGTGAAGGACGTTCACGTCACCAGAGTACATGTACTTGTTGATGCCACCGACATTCATGTCCTCAATCTGAGCCTGACGGATATACCAACCAGGAGTGTACTCAACGTGGGAACCCATACGGTACGGGACCTGTTTGAACGACAGGGGCCGAGTCTCAACATCCTTGACGAACATAAACTGGATACGTCCCTGAGGAACATTCAGTAGTCCCTCGGATGTTTTGAAAGCATCCCAACCATTATTAGTCAGTTGAATAAGTTTGTAGCCTGCACGTTGAAGGTTCTTGAACCTCTGGCGCAGTTCACTACTTTTACCGTGGATGTTCTTACGGAACGTCTCTAGACTTCCAGTCTCACTATCCAGGATAGCCACACCAGCATCCCAATCTACATCATACGGAAGTTCATCAATAGTCTTACCCACAATAGGAGCAGTTTCAATTTGACGAACAATATTTCCCCGACGACTGACCTTGGGAACAGTGCCCCTAAATCTGATGATGTTCTCTTGAAGACCAAGTCTTACGCGATCTCTATAGATACCAAGGTTTCTGACCACATAGTCGAAATCATGGAGCTGACGGAAAGCAAAGTAAGCATCAGCTTCTTGCTCAGTGGCATTGACTCCAAAACGGGAATGCCAGTCAACCTCAAACTCAGCCAGGGTGCGGCTATTCCATCCTCTGAGGCCCTTATCGTCAACAAGGTCTTTCTGGTAATCGAGGAAGTTCTTGAGGTTCTCCCGGCTAGTCCTGCTAAGGTTCCCAATGTCCTTGGCGACACCCTTGACGGCTTCCAGCAGAGCTGAGCTACCGTAAGTAGCAACCTTCATATCCCTAGCGATATCCGCAGGGAGTAGATCATCAGCAGTACGGAACCATCCGAAGATCATGTTCCGAATGTTCACAGGAGTCTTATGATGCGTCTCGATAGTGAGAAGATCACGGACCTCGGTTGCAGTTTCGTCGATTGTTTTGACATGGCGGATTACATACCCGCCTGGAACTTCGACAATGGTGCTGTTCTTCAGTCGCAGCATGTTGTCAGCTATGTTCTTCGCCTGGTTTTTACTCTTGAAGGGAAGCGCATCGGCGTTCCCCAAGTCCAGAGCTATAGCATCCACACCACCTAACGTATCTGCATTATTGACTGGACGAACATCAATGATCCGGTCTGAAGCACTAGAATACTCCAACTCGAACTGACGCTTCGCCACATCCATAGCAGCTCTCATAGCCTCAGAGTCGGCCTCCAGGCGCTGAACCATCAGAGGGTCGGTAAGGGTACTCAGAAGAGTTTCCCTGCCCTCAGTGAGCTTCTGTGTCATCCTGGCGATACGTTCTGAGGTATAGGCATTGGTAGGTGCACCAGTGACACTCGCTGGATTAAGAAGAGCAGGAACTTCACCTGCCAACTCTACCATCGAATGAACCTGTCCAGTGACAGCAGCCTTACCAAAGACTTTCTCTAAAACAGCACTGTCAGCCACCTCTGCCAGTTTGCCCTGGGCGTGTTTGTACGCACCCTTGGGAACTTCCTTTGCAGCAGAAGTCCTAAGGATGTTTTCAGCGACGACCTTGGCGCTACTCTTGGCAGCGTTCTTGGCGACAGCAAGAGGGATAATCCCTCCACCGGGGACGGCAATAGACATGTCCAGAACACCGGTCAGATTGCCGAGGAACTGAGACGTACCACTGTACTCGATCATCTCAGACAGCCAAGCAAGAGCTTCAGTAGGATTTCTCCTGAACATTTCTCTTGCTGCGTTTGAGACTATCGGAGCAGCAGTGTTTAGATCAGTATTGTAGAACCAGTCGACCTGACCCTGCCTGTTATTCCCAGGAAGGAAGCCAGTCTCTTCTGGACCACCTGCATCTTCAATGGCACCCTTCTTCACAATCCACGAATAGAAAGGAAGGAAGCCCATTGCAGTGTAGGCAACACCAGCAGCTGTGCTGTACTGGTTGTACTCTGCCTCCAACTCCTCGTGGAGCTTACGGAGGTACTGCTGGTGGGCAGCAACGCCACCCACTTTCTCAGCAGCTTGAGGCTCCAAGGGGGCCTCGGATACAGCCCGTTGACCAAACCTCTGTTCGAAGATGGTGTCGGGATTAGCTCGTTTGATATCCTCACGGCTGAGGGTGTCAAGAAAGAGTGTGTCTTCAGCTGTAAGTGTTCCACCAGCACGGACGTTTAGAAACTGACTAATAAGCTGTTTGCGCTTAGTGCTCTCTTCCAGGTCCGCTTCAATGGTACGCTCGTTGCGTTCCCACTCTTCTTTACCAAGTTCGATGATCTGACGATAGTAGTCTTGACCCTTCGAAGCTTCACCCATAGCGAAGTCGTATCGTGTCGCCCGATCCTGCACTACTTCAGGAGCCAACTTAGGAAGGTTGGCGTCTTGGTAGAGAGAGATCGAGGGACCGATTTCAGAAGGTGTAGTCTGTGACGGATCGTCTAAAGAGATCATATTCCCAATCTTGCTCCTAGAGTAGTTCCCACAGCATCAATAGTCCCAGACTGTCCCATAAGGTTCATACCGAAACTCATCAACGCTCCACCCATAGCAGCTTGGCCAGAAGCCTCACTGGTAAGGCGGTTGTACTGAGTGGTGTAGTTAGTAGCCTGTTTATTGAACTTGAAGATTTGATCTCCAATCGCTAGGCTCTGTTGGATACCTTTGATATTACCCATACCTTCGGCGATCACCTGAGCCATACCACCCTGAGCACCGGAACTGTTTCCAGCACCCTGATTAGTAGCGTTAGACAAGGCCACAGAGCGCCCAACGATCATCTGTCGGACAGCCTGTCGGATTTGTCTCTGGCCCTCTAGGTGCATTTGGAGACGGCGCTGCTTCTCTGCTTTCACAGTAGCTTTCGACGCCAAGGCAGCGTAACGCTGTGCTTCCTCCGTGGTCTCCTCTGCTTCACTCATACCAAAGAGTCCTGCCACAGAGGCAGCCGCACCTAGTCCCATAGCAATAGCTTGTATCATGCGTTAGACTCCTTGGTTACCAGTTTCCCACTTAGACCATCCCAAGATGGTGAAGGGTTTACCGCTTTCAGAATAGTACTTCAATTGTAAAGCTCGTCCCTTTCCTCTGATCTTACGCCTAGTGCGTGACACATGCCACTGCCCAGGAGTATGATTAGCATTGTACACCTGTTGAGGCGTAGAGAACTTATTCGAAGTCATGTCAGATGCGAAGTCCCAGATACCTTGCAGGAAGCAACTCCCATCCTCCACAGCATCAAAGTATGTGGCGATGTAGTTACCCTGGAAGAACTTCAAGGCTTCTCCATGAACCTGGAACCCAGTAATGAAGTAGCTGTCGTAGTCTGACGCAGTATCTAGGTGGCTACCGAAGTCAGCGTAGTCTTCATCTCGTTCGTCAGCCCATGTCATGTCCTCTTCATCCAAGACCACAAGGAACTTGAACAAGGGAGCAATGGACTCGGTAGACGAACCGTAGATAATCACATCGTCTGATCCGTCGATAACGGTATCTGCTCCATCCATAATCGGGAGAACAGCAGTAGCCGAACCGAAGGACTGGACAACGCTGAGACCTTTGATCTGGACTTCTTCGTCGTCTAAATCCCAGGACCACGGGAACCATGCGCCTGTCTTGGTGTTCAAGATAAGGGCACGGTCGTAGATGTAGTTCTGAGTAGCATCAAGGGCTTCAGAAGAACGATAGAGCCACAACACCAAACCACGAGACCTGTTGTGCACACCCCTGGCGAACTTCTTGTTGTTCAGGGGGATGTCCATCAGGAACTCTTTGATCCCACTCTTCTGACCATTCTCCGAGACACGTGTGTCAGTGAGAGAGTTCACAGAGATCGAGCTGAGACGGCTTCGTGCAGAAGCACTGTTCATGTCTGCTCCGACAGTGATCGTCCAGATACCATCCTCATTCCACCACATAGGAATACCATCCACATCCACGAAGGATGTGTGAGTAAGGCAGGGGACTGAGGAGACTTTACGAACAACGTAGTCGTTAGCTGAGAAGCCAACACCACCAGAACCTTCAATACCCCAAACACCTTTCAGCGTAAAGATCAGGAGGACATTTTCTAATGCCCACAGCTTCACGACTGCTCCGGCCTCGGGAATTTTCAGAATACCTCCGTCACTGGGAAGAAGGTCGAAAAGCTCTTCTGAGGTTGGGTCATTTTGTTGGTAACACTTACCGTATTGATTGGGGTATTCTACGATCTGCGAAAAGAGAATTGCAGTCCGATATCCAGGGTGATTGACTCCTGCGTACCAGATACGACCTGCAAAAAAGGCACAAGTCGATACCCGGTTGACTCCCATATCCTGACCGTTGTTAGTAATACCTGCAATGCCCGAGGCTGTGATGCGATCCCAGTCATAGAAGTTCAGGATGTAGTGGCCACGAGGGGCCGGGGAGTTACCAAGTTGTTTCTTGTCAGCGACACTAACATCAAAGATTAAATCCTCAGTAGGATCAGACTGACCCTCAGGGTTCCTAAAGAGCCACCAAATATCAGCAGACGAAGGTAGGTCATCTCTTACGGTATCCCAGATAGTTAGAACATTCTCTACTTCGTGAGAGTCGCCGTCATCCCAAGTAGCATCCGAATACCAACCAGCATTATAGAGGTTATACTTATGGTCAGCATCCATCGACCCCTCAGTAGCAGTAGGTCGTTCGTCAACATCCAGACCATCATCGAGTCTCTCGAAATCCCTGATCTGAAGAGTGATATCAGTTGCAGTGAAGCTGTCTCCGCTGATACTGTATTCGACGTAGAAGGACTCCGTATACGGGTGCGTTACGAAGAGGATACCGTCACCATCAGCATACTGACACTCGTAAAGCCCAACGTCTGGTGCTCCGGCGGGGTCGTGCGCTGTAAGGTCGATGGTAGTAGCGTGGTGTTCGATACTTAGAGTATCAGGGGTGAGAACACGATAGAAGTGGAGTAGGCTACCAGCCTGCACTACAATGAATGTGACTGTAGGATCACCTGCGACGTTCTCCCAGATAAAGGTGGAGTAAGCCTGTTGATCTAAGTCAGCACTGACATCTACAGTATCGTGATTAGGTTCTAGGTCTATGCCAAGACGACGGGTGACTTTCCCAATTTCGTCGAAGACACAGTTAAACGTCTCGGTACAAGCATTCTCTGGAAAAGTTAGAGCAGTCGCTTGAGTAACGAGTCCATTTATGAAGTTGCTTTCAACGACAAATGCTTGTCCACGGGGCATTAACCTGTCCTATAAATCTTAACTTGAGTGTAAACCTCAGTACCAAAACCACCAGCAACACCGAAGCCGTCACTATTACCATTCTGACTTCGATGACGAATTTCGTAGGTAGTGGCCGCAGAGATTGTCACCACAGCCATACCGTGACTACGTGTCTGGTATTCAAAGCTGTGATCGTGACTATCCGGTGGAGCATTACCAGTGTTACCAGCAGAGTTCTCCGAAGTGCCGCGTTTAATATCAGCAGCAACACCAGAAGTCTGGCGAAGGATCGTCTGGTGTTCAGCCACACCGTACGCAGGTGCACTCCACTCAATGATAAACTTTTGGGTACCATTCGGAGTAATGGTGAACTGATTGGAGGCTAGGGTAATAGTATTGTGCTTGTCGTAGACCTCAGTATTCAAAGTACGAGTACGATCAGCACCAGAACTAAAACTTCCACCATTAGTACCCGAAGATTTCTGATCCTCCAAGATACCAATAAGCTCACAGGGGAGAGTCCAGTCGCCTGAACTCCCTCCATCAGCTACGTAGACGTGACCTTCCGTAGCCTCAGCCACACCCTTAGGTTCGTGGAGTGAAGCACCAGTTAGGTTACGATGTTCAACGTCTGCCATATATTAAGCTCCTTTTGAAGCGTTTTCGTATTTCTCAACTTCACGTTCAGCGAGCGTAGGAGTTGTAAAAGACTGCTCTGCAAGAACAGCAGGTGTTACACCTTTGAGTGTTCGAATATTCCAATGCCCATAGGGGTCATGACATTCGATCTTATACACATTCTTGCCATAAGTAAGGAACCGTAGACGGCCTTCTGCCGCTTTAGGGTTTTCAGTCTCTTCAACGGGGTCAATTTCCGGTCGCATTTTATCTCCCATAACGAGGCACTCGGAATACTTCTTTGTCTCTGTAAATCCGACGTGCGCGTTTCTGTAGTATGATTTTTTGGTTGCGGGTTTCAGAAGCTGCTTCCGCATTAGCAACCTGTTTCAATTCTGCGAAAGCACGAACCTTAGCTCGGTTCAAGAAGTAAGCAAACTGATTAGGATCAAGGACAGGCTCAAAGTTATCCGACATAATAAAGTCTGGATACATCTGACCATGACACAAGGTCTTCTCAGCTTGTAGCGTTGTATCTTCGTCATCGTCGTAGGCGTTGAACACCAGTTGACGATTGTTCAGTTGAACGAAATACTCAGGGAACCGGTCTGTACGAACAATCACCTGTAGCTCAGAGTCAGAATAATCTGAGGTAACAGTCATCCCAAGGACTTCTGTAGTCTCTTCGCGGAGACTGTAAGAACGCTGGAGGAACTCCTTCCAGTCAACTTGGTATACATCATGAAAGTCAGGGAAGCTGTCTCCAGTCTCCTTGCGATCATACTGCACCCATTCTAATTCAGTAACACGAGTAGGTAATGACATCACACAAGGAACTGCCGGATCGTTCGATGGATCGAGCTGAAATAATCCTGAGTGTACTGGAAGCTCTAGTTCCGTCGACAGATCGTAATAGACGCCTTTCAAGAGCATTGCGACTTGATTGGACTCTACGGTATCTGTTATCGAGTTAACCTCGTCAGAGTCCAACGAAGCCAAGAGCTGCTGGGTCATTTCAAGGAGAGTGTACCGCATTAGGTAATTGCTCCTCTAATGATCGCAAAGCGAATAACAAGTGCCTCGCCAAGGGCACCAGCAGTGTTGTTACGAACAGTAATCGTAGCAGAACCAGCAGCGCAAGCAGCGTTCAGAGTGTAAGCACCAAGCGTACCACCTGAAACATGGTTCAAGACCAAGAGATCAGTCGCACCAATAAAGATACTGTTAAGTGTGAAGCTGACAATACCACCAGCACCCAAGCTGGCGTTGTTCATGGTGATCTGACCAGAGAGTTTATCTAAAGTAACAGCAGTAGACTTCGAAGTCAGCTGAGTTACAGTACCACCGAGTGTAAATCCAGCAGCGTAACCAAACACATTACCGAAAAGGTTCGTACCACCAAGGAAGAGGTTTCCGACCGAAGCAGGATCACCAATCACAACCTGATTAGCAGCATTGACGTAGGCGATATCCAGGATGTTCGATACGTCAGCATTCAATCCTCTGACCTTACCAGAAGTACCATTCGGGAGCAAAACAGCTCCATTGGTGAACGTCTGACCGGTCAGGTCGAAACCAACACTCCAAGTAGCACTACCTTCAAAACCAAAGACAATAGTAGAGCCATCAGCTTTAGCTGGCATAGCGCCAAAGCAGTCGCTGATCTGGAACACAGTCTTAGGACCAACACCACCCGCGCTTGTAGCAGTGTACATCGCGTCGTAAGCAGTGGAAGCTTGAGTGGTATCAGTAACAGCACCGTGGTCTAGAGCGATGAAGCGGTGTTTCTGAGTGGGAGTGCTGTCGCCATTGGCTTCGCACACACCCCAGACACCACCCATCAATCCAGCGAAATCACCACTAGAACTGACAATACCTGCTACACCTTCCATCACGCCTTGGGTAAAGGCTGAAAGGTCTACACCCTGAGGGTGGATAATCCAGCCACGAAGAGCAGGACTTCCACCAGTCCAGGCTGTAGGAACATCAGCAAAAACACTAAGAAACTGTCCAGCAGTAATACCACCCTGTTGACCCGGTGTAGCGGCGATAACAGAATTGAAAGCGACAGTCGAGACGTCAGAAGGACCAGACTCGTTAGCCTCAGTAACCTGGAAATTACCATAGGTTCTGAAGGTAAGAGACCCGATTGTTACAGCAGTCTCGTCGTTATTATCTGTGAAATGGGGAAGAGTAAGTGCAATCGTAGCTTCAACATCGTCTGCGATATCACCGAGTCGAACTGGTTCTGTAGCAGACAACGGAGCAGGAAGATTGATAAGACGCTGGCTGTTCATATCTACGTCAGCAAGCATGTGGTTCGGGTCTGCACCATTACGGAAGACAGCCAAATCCAGCGCGTCACTCACTGCCTCAAAGTTATTATTGATGGTAGCGAGAAGCGCGATAAGGTTTGAACCTGCGAGAGGGGTATAGTTTAGTTTTGCCATTATGCTCCCTTGAGGAAAGGGGAGGAGCCCGAAGACTCCTCCGCTAGTTCATTACTCTACGCCGTCTTCGAGGTCAGCCTTTGCAGCTTTCTTAGCAGCCTTAGCAGCTGCCTTGGCCTCTTCGGCCTTCTTCTTGGAGTACCACTTGTACCCGAAGTAACCAGCAGCGCCGAGCACTGCCAACATAACCACAGTTTCCATTAAGGACTCCTTATTTCATCTCGATGATTTGAACTACTTCCTTAGGAAGTTCGAGGGTAGTAGACCTTTTAGTCCACCTCCCCCGAGCTATTCGGTTCCGACCGACACCAGTAACCTCGACATCGACGAAACCAAATTTCTGGAAGGCGGCCTGCGCCTGTGCATTAGATGCCATCTTAGTCAACCCCCGTAAGACCAGTTGGGCTTTGTACGTCCTCCCGCGTCTTAGGGTGTATTTCACGTCTTGTATTTAACCTCTTTGATACACTTTTCGTACAGGTTAGAGACACGAGTAATGGTCATATTCTTACGCTGTTCAGCAGTCGAGTACTTACGGAACAGGTCAAGTACCTGCGCCTTCGTCAACTCCTCAACAGGAATGTCTGTGTAACGCTTCGCCTCTGCCCGAATATCCGAAGGAAGCCAGGGGCAAGAGTTAGAAGCTTGGATTGCCTTAGCGGGTCCGCTTTTGGAAGTCACGCAACCGCTTAGCGTCGTCCCGATTAAGAATAACGGGATTAGGACGCTTAAGGTCTTCTTGCAGTAATTTCTCACGCTCAGCCTCCAGTTTGTCGAGAGCCAGATCGTCTTCGACCTTTTGCTCTTCGTATTGTTTCAGAAGATTGTCCCTCTTCTCGATAGCGATGTTCAGGTTCGCTGCGTAGTCTTTCCACTGGTTGAGAGCTTCCCGAGGGACATACTCCCATTTGTGCCAGAGGATGAAACCTCCCGCAACAACAGCAGCAGCTAGAGCTGCCATTAAGTAACGCCCAATCGTCGATCCGAAAATCCCTAATAGCCACGCCATTATCGACCTTTCCAAGCATTGTAGACGGCCCAACCGAAGCCACCCACCATTAGAAGAACTCCTACAACTAGGAGTATTCTGGACATAGTACCCAAGTCCACGAAGGTCATACCCATATCGTGGAGTTGCTGTTGGAACCCTGAAGCGTGTTCTCCTTGAGCCTGTTCACCGAACAAAGACACTGCACCACCAGCGGAAGCAGTCGTCGCACCCTGGAGAGTTCTATTGCTCCTTAGTTTACCAGGTACGCGATACCCCACAAGCTTGCTCTTAGGAGTAGAAGCGATAGAAACACTGTTAGACTGATTGCCTCCAATGTGGTAAATCCGTCCACCTTGTTCTCCTAGGTACAGACCCACATGGCCTTGCCATCCGGTCCCTCGTTTGAAAACGACTACATCGCCCCTCTTGGGCTTGGACGTAGGACTACCCCACTCCATATAGGAACGGGCTGCGAGGGACTTCGAATTAGAAAGACCAGCTTCCTTCAACCAAGACCCAACCGCAGCCGCGCACCAAGCAGTTTCATCAGATTTTACACCAGGAAAACCGGAATGCTTGAACATCTCCACAACACGGGGATTGGACTTACGTCCCTTGATCTCTTTGAGGCCAAGGTCTGAGAAGGCAATCTGTAAGTGCTTAGGGTCAGTCGGAAGAGCTTTCCTTACGATCATCCTTTTTCCTTTGCATGTGTTCGCCAATTTTCATGGCAGTCAGAATTATACCCATAACGAAACCGATGAAGGCCAGAATTTCGTTAGTTTGTGAAAGAGAGGGGGACCATACCGGTGTGGTAACCATCCCCCCCGCTAACATCCACTCGTAGTTGTCTCTTGAAAGAATTGAGTGGAACATCTGCATTACGAATGGACTGCGAACGTCGGAGCAGTAGCACCAACGACCTGACCATTGACAAACCAGTTCAGACCATCGCAAAATAGTTTGATCTCAGTGCCGCCCGCAGGAACGAGGACGTTCAGGCGAGAGTTGGTCGAACCGTTCGGATACACAACCACGGGATCAGCCGCAGCATCAGTGTCGATATGAACGAGGCCACCAAGATAGAAGTTGGTATTGGACATGGTTCTGATCGAAAACGTCTGAGCATCAGCAGCAACGCCACCATACATGAAGACGTACTCTAGGCCATTCTCAGGCGTAGGAAGATCAATAACGCAGTTAGCAGTCAGATTAGGAACGATATGGATACAACCAGAGTCGTTCCGTTTGCAGACGTAAGTCGTAGCATTCGGTACTTTGATCGGCTTCTTAATGGTGCCGCCCAGACGGACGAGCAACTTAAACCAATCAATAACATTTACGTTAGTAGCCATAGGATACCACCTTTCAATTGAGAATTGGAGGGGGACACCACCTTCCCCCTCCCATCCTTAGGCATTAGTTATTACGTAGCGACGTCCAGACCCTTCGGGGTATAGAAGATACGCACACGCACCTTACCAGCCGTGAAGGCAGTGGCAGAAGTACGGGACGCACTAATAAGACCCGGAACAGTCGTCTCAGTACCAACCAGAGCACCGCGACCTGCGATGCCGGTAGGAACAGTCGTGTCCTGCTGCAAGCGCGTACGCTCACCAGCAGCGCCCATCGCGGCAATCGGGAAGATCGTCAGGAAACCATCGGCATCAACCGGGGTAACCCGATCCATACCCATGAGACCCACGTCAATCGCCGTACCCGTCAGGGCCACAACGAGCGTCTCGACTTCCACATACGAAACGTAAGCGTTCGCAGGGAAGATCACAACGTCGTTCATGACAGTCTCAGTCTCAGTAAGCAGCGTGAGATCAATCACGAACTCAGCACAATGCAGACCATGCTCAGTGCCGCCATAAGCGCCAGCAGGCATAAGAGACTTACCCGCGTCCGTGCCGTACTTAATGTACAGCCCGTCATTATTCATCCAATCAGCAGGCATTGTTTATATCCTTTCTATTAGACGTACACTTGGTCAGTGTCGGTGACGACGCAGACAAGGTTCTCAGGGCGGAACAGCTTCATGCCGTAACGCATAGTCGTGACATACTCGTCACGCTGAAGGTCCTTGTTATACTCGCTATCGACCTTGGCCGGCTGACGGATAGCACCCACGAACGGGAGCACGTCAGGTGTAGCAGAGAAGAAGAGGTTGTTCACACCAGCCGCAGCGGTAACGCTGTCAATCGTCTCAGAGGCCGAGTTGACCTTGAGGTGATGCGACACGTACACGTCGAAGCCGAAGATGTTCCGGCTGAACTGCATGCCAGTCGCCCAACCCGAAGACACGATACCGTCCCACTTGGGGCTCGGAGCCGAGAAGTTCACCAGGTTGGTGATGTTGTTGAACTGAACCTCGACCGAAGGATCAACAATGGCGACCAGATTGGTAGCCGGGACGTTGGCCTTCTTGAGGGCGTACAGGGCCTTGGAGAAGTCCTCGATAGCAATCGTCTCGTTCGTGCCAGAACCGATGAAACGGTGCTTGGCGCTGTTGATCGTGTTGCTATTGCCGGACGTCTGCCCATTGGGACCGACCGCAAGAGCGTCGTTCTCAACGGCTTCCATGATCGCACGATGCTGCTTCGGAACGAAGCTCGACACCAGGCGAGACATGTAGAAGCTGTCCTGCTTCATTTTGTTGTAGATGTACGTAGCACTCGCCTTGTACTCCGTGATGGAGAAGGTAAAGTTACCGGTATCCATCGCAGTGTACTTGATCGCCTGGCCCTCAGCATAGTTATACGCCTCAGCCTGACCGATAGACGGGATATTCAGAGTATCGCCGTCACCAAAGTCAGTAATCCAGTCGATGTAACGAGTGGCAAACAAGTCATCCAGAAGAACCTCTTTGAGCTGCGCGCTCCAAAGGTTCGAACGAATGAGATGTTGGTTTGTGTCAGTTGAAAAACCAGCCATCAGTTACTCCTTTTTTATCCTTTAAGAAAATCGTCGCCGTACATTTCAGTCTTCTTCAAAATCTCGTTCTGGACTCTGGGAGACCAATAGGTGCGGGGATCAGACTTGCGAAGGCTTTCATAGTCCTTCAGGGTTCTGAACGAGCCAGTAGCCTTAGGAGCTTCCACAGTTGATGTGGGAGTCGGTACGTAAGTGTCTTTCTTCGCACCCTCCACTCCAACCATCTTAAAGAATGCTTTAGGATTGGTTGCAGCAAGGTTGTTCAGAAAGTCCGTACCTACCTCAAGCTCAGACGCTTTGGCAGCGAGAACCTTAGAGAAGTCAGAACCCCACTCCTTAGCCAGGGTGTTCTTCACCGTAGCGAGGTTAGTGGCGGCAGCCGTTTTCTTCTGTTCTTGTGTTAATGTCTCACGAATGAGACTCTGGATATCTTCTGGTTTAAGCTTGGTACCCTGATCCTCAGTGCTTGGTACCTTAGGTGCGGCACCTGCATCGGTCGAAGGCTTGGCGTTTTGTCTTTCCAAGAACTCTTCGAGAGTAATCCGTGTTTCCAAATCTTTCCGAAGTCGAGCCTGTTCCTCTTTGAGAGTTTCAATGAACTTATCAGCTTCGACCTTACCTCTTGCGAGATCGTCCACAGTCTGAAACTTCTTGCCCTCTCCAACGAGAGTTTCCAGGTAATTCACGTCCCCACTCGGGGTACCGGGGTCACCGGCAGTGTCGTCAAAAAGTCCGTCGGTCATTACGTTCCTTTTCGTGTAAAGTCTAACAGTGCAATGATGTTCATGAGAACTCGCCTCATACCATTCACGTCAGCTTGTTTATAAGCCCAGTTAGGAGAGTCATAAACGTCTGACTTAACTTCCGAACGATCAAGGGCTGTGAGTTTCTCTTCCAATATCTCCCGGAGTCGTCCAAGAGATATCGTGCTATTACGTAGCAACTTTTCAAAGTCTTCTTTGGCAGATTTATCTTTTAGATGTTTGGTCCACTCTACGGATAAATTACGATTTGCCATTATACTCCTTCAGGCGGAAGTCCCGGCTGCGTAGGCGCTCCTTGCGGTGGCCCTACACCCTCCATTGCTTCCATTGTATCAGCGTCATCAGGGAATAGACCCGATGGCGTCATTGTCTCCATAGCGATACGCTCCATATAGAGGTTCACCATTTGCTGACCTTCAGCCTCCTCAGCCAACCGGATATAGGGCTGGACCAGAGGACGATCACCGAAGTCAAGCAGATCACTTAACATTCTTGCTGTTTCGACAGAGCTGATGTGTTGGAGAACAGCAGGGTCTGCCTGAAGAACCGAGGTGTAAAGACCTTGCAGGTTCTGTAGTTGCGTAGCTTTCTCCGCAAAGTTACGTGCAGCGATTGGACGAATACGACCGTTACCCGTGATTTCTTGGACCGTAAGGCTCGTAAAGGTAGCCACGTCCAGCTCATCATCGAAGATACGAATTGTCGTCTGCGTCATATTCCGACGAGCCAATTCCAACATTGCGTTTAGAAGAGGCTCTAAAATGTCACGCTCGAACTGAGCGATCTTGTTCTGGAAGATACGTGCGGCAGCGTTCTCCAAGCGTTGCACTTCGTATGCCGTTTTCTCACCCGGTGTACGGAAACCCATCGCTTCCTTCGGGGAGCCTGCCATCTCTTCCATCTTCATTTCCAAGAGGACGATCTGGTTGTCAGCATTCAAAGCCTGCACGTCAGGCGACATGACTTCCACGTCACCATCATCACCAGTGTAAATACGTTCGAAGGGACCCCAATCGAAATCCTCGACATAACCCTTGACTTTTAGAGGGGGATATGCGATAAGATCGAAGACGTCTGCCTTCATATTCTCCAAGTGGTCGATACGATATTGCATACCAACCAGATTATCCAACGGACCCATCGCCCAGAGATTATCTTGACGGATACGCCACCCGGCGTGGTAGATTGGGGGCTTTCCAAAGAAGGACGGATGTGGTCTATCTGCTATAACTTTGTGACGGTCCGCAACGACGATCATACGGTTCCGCTTAAATTCGCCGGAGTGCTCGTCGTAGATGTCACCGTAAAAGGTCAAGAGTTCGCAATAACCGGACTGGAGGTAGTGTTTGAAGTTATCGAACCCACTGATCCGGTAGATTTCATCTTTAACTGCGACATTACCGGGAAAGTCAGAGACGTGGTGACGAACACGCGTTAGATACTCGTAGATAGCCGCAGCATCTTCCTTATCGTGTTGATCGCCTGAGAGACGCTCCATGATCTCCCGAACTTCTCCTATACTCACCAAGCTCCGAAAAATCTTGGGTGAGTCTTCAAAATGCGGAGAAGTCGGGTTCAGGACCATGTCCAAGGGGTTAAGTCTTTTGATGGCTGGACCAACATATCCAACCTTGACTTTACCCTCATTCGGTAGTTCCTGCGTCTCATCAACCCACTCGACCGTGGCAGTAGTGTTGCCCAGGTCGATGTAATCCAATACGAGCTTGCCGACCGTAGTATAGAACCTAGGACGATCAACGACCCAGGCCATGTAACTCTCGATAGCCTTGCGCTTCTCGGGGGACTCGTCAGCTTCGCTGAGGCCCTCCCAGACCATCCACTTCCTACGGGGGAAGAGAGAGGCCATGTAGTTAGCGTAAAGGTTATCCCTGATCTGGCAGAGCTTCGGGATAGTGGTCTTGTTCGACCACGGCAACTTCGAGTTGCTTGTTTTGGTTGTATCGGTTGCGAAGATGTACTTCATAATTTCCATCTTCTCAGTAACCCAATCCTGGCGTCGCATATCCCAGTCGATGTATCGCTCTGAGATTACACACCCCAATTGATCGGGTGTTATGAAGTCTTCAATCTGGAGTACATTACCGGTCATTATTTACCTTTAGCAGGAAAGAGTAGGTTTTCACCCGCAGCCACTGCACCCCTGATACGGTTGATCTCACTACGGAAGTAATTAGCCGTTGAGGAGCCCATATTGGTCGCCAGAGGGGCGGGGCCACTGGGGGCAGTACCTGGAGCAGCCGGATACGGTGTAGCCGCTGTACGGGCCGCTAGAGAGCCTACAGAGGGTGCGAAGGGATCAGCATTGAACTTAGCCATTAGCGTCCCCTCTTGCTTTTCTTGTGAGTGGAGGAACGACCCATGATTTCGTCAGTACGAGCTTCATAGGCTACAGTTCTTCGCTCAGCGGCAGCATAACCTGGAATGTTCTTCCCCGGAGGATTAATATCGTCCTCAGAGGCTACGTGAGGGTTCTTAGAAGTTTTCTTTCCAGAGTTTGATCGCTGCATTGAACCCACTGAAGGGGCATGATTGTCGGCATTGTAAGGCATTAGGATACCCCTCCAAATCTTGAATGAAAGTATTGCATGTAGTCCTTGTGACCGGTCTTAGAAATGTTACCCATACCAGCCGAAGGAGGTACACAGATTTCAACACATGAAGCCAAAGAGTCCTTTATATCATCATGAGGAGGCTTCGAGAGAACCAATTCCTCTTCCAATGTTTGACAGTTTCCGCCTTTATAATGCCACATCTGTCGATTGGAGTACCTTGGTTGTAGCGTGGCTTCCACTCGTTCTTCTTTTGAGCCTTCTGCTCTTGACGGGCGATATTCCTCCACAGCCAAAGCCAACCCATTCGGTCGAATGTAACTGTCCTTAAGGTCTTTGACGATAACCTCTTGGGCGATAGTTACCTCAGCCCTGATTTTCCGAAAGCCCCATTTCTTATGAAGACGCAAAATTCTAGCGAAGTAATCACTGATCTTGTTGGTACGGAAGCGGTCGATGTCCAGGACGAAATAGTTATGGTAAGCGTCGATGCCTACTACGACAATCGCAGTGTAATCAGCCGTCTGTTTCAAGCTAAATGCGAAGTCCACAGCGGCAAATACATTAAGTCGATTACCTTTGAAAAACCATTTCCCTTTATCACTGGTAAGATGTTCGGGCTCGTAGTATTGGAAATAGTCGGGAGCGATAGTAGCCGATGAAATATCGTTTGGATTATTATAATACTGTGCTCGAAACTGAGTACGATCCAGATACTGGGCTCTTTTTTGAGCTAAGATTTTCTGATCAAAACCGAACCATTGTCCATCTGACCTTTGTTGGCGGGGCCACAAGAACTGACCTGTTCCATCTCCTCGATCCTCAACCTGACGCTCGAAAATTTCATACAGAGGCTTGCTATCTATTAGATCGCCTTCATCCGAATAAATCTCATACACCATCTCCAAGAAGTCATTGTAAAGGTCCTTAGGATGATATCGAGTTCCGACAGCCCAGACTTGGGAGTCCGTACCTGCAATACTCGCCAGAAACGAGGCCTGTGTTTTTACACGTTGGCGTCCTTCTTCGGTATACGCATTCTCGCCAGTTACGACGTCATCCATGACCGCGATGTCGCAGTGGAGGCCGACAATATTGGTTGTGAGGCCAGCTGTGAACACTGTGGGATCACGTACGTTCTCGCGCTTCCGGTCGGGATGGTCCACGGAGATTTCTGACTCTGTCCACTTCTCCCGTTTGGTCTCTTCTTTGTTGACCATCTCGGGCCAATAGAAGCGGTAGATGTCCGAAGTAAGAATGTCTTTGATGAACTTCAGCTGTTTGGTAGCGAGGTTCTGTGTGCTGGAGATGTAGAGAACACGAATGTGTGGGCGTCTAGTGATCTCCCAGGCTACACGGTAAGCAACCAAAGCTGACTTCTGGTGGTCACGAGGAAGAAGAAGCAGCTGATGACTCAGTGCTTCCTCACTCCTCCACCACTTGATAACGTCTTTGTGAACCTGGCCAAGTACCCTACGGGGATGAACTAGGTTGATAAATGCTTCTAGATCACTTTCAGCTTGCAGTCGGATTAGGTCTTTCTTATCTGCCACGCCGTCTCCTGTAAATTACGATGTACTCGCCACCGTTCCCATCAGGAACTACGACGATCTCTACTTGAAAAGCATCATTTTGAAATGCGTTGGATTGAAACGCTCCAGCCATTAGACACCTATAACCGTCCAGTTAGTACCATTGTACCACGCTAAGACGGTGAACGCACCGCCGCCCGCAACCGTAGCTCCCCAAGTGTTTACAGTGCTGTCAGTGATGACGTACTGTTTACCCAGGACACCAGCAGGTAGGCTGGCAAAGGTAGAGCTTGGGATTTGAGCTGTCGCTCCGTTAGAAAACGTAAGAGCGGACGAAGAAAGACTGGCCCTAATTGAGCCGTCTACCAGCAGATTGATTAGGCTGTTGGCTGTCGCATTGTCTGGGTCAGCCGAGAGGTTGAGACTGTCAGAAGCCGAAGTGTGATTGATGACAGCCCTTGAAGCTGCCGTCCCCATTTCAACAAGTCCATTGTCTCCGAGATAAAGACTAGACCACCTAAGTTCTTGCCCCAATACGGCTGCGGTATTACCCAGAGCCATTGTGTTATTCGGTACTGGAAGAAAGCCTAGATTACCGGCTGCGCAGGTAAACAGATAAAGGATCGTTCCTGATGTTCCGGCACGCCACTGAGTCCAAGACATATCCAGACAGTTTTCACCACCACCAGTCAGGGTAGCGTAGTCTTCACTAACCTCAAACTGTATCCAGTCAGGAGCCGAGTAGTCCCCAGGGTTTCCCCATTGGAAAGCACTCCCGAAGAACAGAGTACGGTTGACGGTATTATCTGAACCCGCGAAAATAAACATGGGCGGGTCAGCTGGATTGTCTCGAAGCTGGACCATCGCCGCAGCGTTGATATCAGCAATACCACCTGTCGGACTGCCCATAATTAGGGCGGGTAATCCTGTTAGAACCGGGCCTGCCGCCACAGCAAGTTGTGTGAAATTAGCAGACTTTACGTCAACCAGATCGTTGTTGTTTAGATCAACGTCTCCGTCAATGACGTGGTCTTCGTTCCAGTTGGAAGGGCGAACAAGGCTTGTATCAGCATCATCTAGAACAGCCGATACGAACAGATGTTTGATGCCCATTAGATTTTAGCCCGGAGTGCCTCCAAGGCTTTCTCAGCGTCAAACTTACGCTTCTCCAGGACTTCAACTTCACCTGCGAGCTGAGCTTTGACCTCTTCGACTTTCTTCGTCAGTTCGGCCTTCAGGGCCTCGACTTCCTCGTGAGCAGCCTTCTTAGCCTCTTCAGCTTCCTTAGCTGTGCGGCCAAGCTGTCTGTCGAGATCAGCCCTGGCTTTAGCCTCTTCTTTTCTGACAGCCTCGACCTTAGCATCAAGCTCAGCTACTTCAGTCCTCATGGTATCACGAAGCAAAGTCGTACGCACCACATCCTCCTTAACAGCAGCCAACTCTTCAGTCGCTTTAGTAAGTTCAAGCTTGTAACCATCGAGGTGACCCAGAACCTTTTCCAGGTCCTTGAGGGAGTCACCAAGAGCGATCAAACCCGAGAACCGCTTCGCAATGAAGGAAAGGTCCTCTAGGGATTTAGTAACATCTTTGCGCTGCATTAGCGTGCTCCCTTAACGATGAGATAGAAATTCAGGTTACCACCGGTGCCACCCACAGCAGGGCGGATCATACGGGTGTATTCCAGGATTTGTTCCAGGAACGGAGGGGTCAAGTCTTCCAACGGAGTCCCCTGGGGATCAGCGAGTGCGAGGAAGTTAGTACCGTCGTTTGAACCTTCGATGCTAACAGTAGCAGTATCGACAGTACCTCCAACTTGGACACTGCGATCACCACCGCCAGCGCCCGGAACAGTAGAAACGTCGAAGGGCTGTCCAGTATCGCCAGTGGTCAAACCGAGCCACTCGACGACATAGACCAGCGGGTTCGCCGTCTTCCTAATCGTATAGTTTCTTACAGCCATCTAGTGTGTATCCTCCTCCTAGACTAAGGGTCAGTTCAGTTTTAGGCGTTCAAAGTCTTCTTTGATCCGTAGCTTCGCCTCGGCAGCTAGAATATCGTCTTGTTCCTTAGTATCTTTCTTGGGGCGGCCACGCTTAGATGTCGTGGTCCCCTCCTTCTCTTTCCATCCACCCTCCGTGAGCCACTTGTTTGCGGCGAAAGAAAGTTTATGATCGCTGTTGGCAGCTGTTTCGCGGATCGACCTTAGGGTCGCCGCCCGGATTTTAAGCTCTAGCTCCTTTCGCCACCGAGTGACGTAGGGCTGGAACCAGCTGCATTCACACAGCATCTGCCAATGCTCCCACCCGTCAAGGTAGGTGTTGGCGAACTCCCACTCTGTGAGGTCCTCCATTTCCATGTAGTGGCGGTACAACGAAGGAAAGTTGAGATGATCTTCATCCTTCAGGGTGTAGAGCACACTGGATTTTTCCGCGCCGGTGGTCTCATAGAACAGACCCTTGAGGAAACGGGAACCAATAGAGCTTTTGAACTTATTGTGGGTCAATTGTGTTAGAACTCCTTGTGTTCAATCCCTTGTGTTCTTGCAGAACTAACTCCCTAAGTAAAACACCTTAAGGGATATTCTAATAGTTTATACTAATAGTATACCACGTTTTTGACACAATGTCAACAAAAATCGTACAAGGAGTATCATTTTTCCAAATGTGCTGATTTTTTATGCGATATTGTCAAGGTGTAATTCTTGGGGGTTGACGCCCCCCCGGCCCCCCTCCCCCGGTGGCACCCCAGGGGGGTCCCTTGGTGTTCCAAAGCACTGTGTAGTGCAGAGCACTTTGTGATGCAAAGCACTTTGTAACGTAGTGGACTCTAGGGCGCAAACACCCGGAGTTCTGTAGTGACCACTAAAGAATTGATATAGTTGGCACAATTCTTGCTAGGCAAATACCATGCCAACAAATCTAATGGGGATACGATATACCGCCACAATTAGGCCACATTGATATGCATAATAGGGTGCAGACCCTGGCAGATCACCAGTTATCACGAACTGTAATAGTCTGTAACAATTCGTTACTTGTAAGCCCAAAGTGGTTGTGGTAGTCTTAATCATCGGGCAAGGCCATCGCGCCCCGCTCGATCCGGGCCACGGCGGGAACCGTGGTGGAACGTCCCTGCGCCGTGAGTAGCCAGGGCTTAGCATAGGGTGGAACTATGGCGAAAGTCATATTCCGTCCCCGCGTTAAGAGTGCGCCTAGCGACGTGCTATTGACCACGGTAGTGATCTTGCCAAACGGCAAGGCCAAGGCCATACGTCAAAAGCGTGTGCGGAAGGTGTTCAATGATCGCCCAATGGGCCTTGGCAGTGTCAAGGTATCAGGAGGCTATCGGCAGAACGCCTATGCGGGTCAGTTTACCTCGGTCCATCATAGATGGGTCGGAGTAGATAACTTTGGCTCGCTTCCGCGCCAGCATATCACGCCACCTAGGCCACGCCAGGATCAAGGCAAAGTCTACGGGACCAAATCCCTAGGCCGTGCACATTGTGACTGGGTTCGCGAGGGCGACGCACCGAAAGGCAAGTGAAATGTGGGAAGCAAGATCGTTTCCGACTTTGCGTGCCGCTAGATCATTCGCGAAAGAAGTTGATGGTGTCGTTCTATTCGACGCTATCCCAACTCTCTTTTGGGTAATCTTCTAGCTTAGGTAGACTGTGACTGCGAGAACACCGTTAGAGCCTTGCTCTTGCGGTGTTTCCGCTTGTCTAATTCCATCCTATCATAGCACCTATAATCCGTTATCTAGGACGGTAAAGGGCATATGCCGGAAGGGGTGCGCTGTTGCTATAGATCGTGGTTTTAGGTGGCCTTCGGGCAGACCCCACGCAATGCAACTGCGCTTCGGCCCCGAGTAGGCATAGGCTGATG
>Ga0196976_1000485_pt1 | contig 24922 bp, 18 predicted proteins | sample S3v_513CmetaG_FD_148644 | JGI IMG/M metagenome (GOLD analysis project Ga0196976, IMG submission 148644) | Soil microbial communities from Anza Borrego desert, Southern California, United States - S3+v_5-13C | ecosystem: Environmental > Terrestrial > Soil > Desert | place: USA: California...
CACTCGCCCACCGAGCACGGGATGAGCATCACATGTTTGGTATCGCCGTGCGAGAGGAACGCCGTTGAGAGAATGTCGCCTTGTGACGTTCGCGTCGGCAGCCCCGTAGACGGACCCATGCGCTGGATGTCCCAGATCACCGCCGGTATTTCAACGTAGTACCCGAGTCCCACAAATTCAGACATCAGCGAGATACCCGGTCCGGCGGTTGCCGTCATCGAACGGGCGCCAGACCATCCTGCGCCCATCACCATGCCGACCGCCGCGAGTTCGTCCTCCGCCTGCACGATAGCGAACGTCGCCTTTCCATCGGGACCGATGCGGTAGGCCTTCATGTAATCGATAAGCGTCTCGACCAGCGACGATGAGGGCGTGATCGGATACCACGTCACCACCGTCACTCCCGCAAACATCGACCCCAACGCCGCCGCCGAGTTGCCGTCGATGATGATCTTCCCGGTCGTCGCGTTCATCCGCTCTACTACGAACGGATCGCGTTTCGGCAGTGACGCTGCGGCATAGTCGTAGCCCGCCTTCGCTGCATTCCAGTTCAGGTCGGCCGCCTTCACCTTTTTCGCGAACTGCTTCCGCAACGCCTTCTCTACTTCGGCCATGTCGAGCGACAACAACTGCGCGACCACGCCGACGTAGATCATGTTCTTCACTAGCTTGCGCAGCTTGGCGTCAGGACACACGGTCGCCACAATCTTGTCGTACGGCACCGCGTAGAAGATCAGGTCGTCTCGAAGCTGCGCGAGATTCAACGGTTCGTCGTAGAGGACGACCGCGCCCGACGCCAGCGACTTCGTGTCCTCCTGTGCCGTCTCGGCATTCATCGCGATCAGGAAGTCAATTTCCTTCTTCCGGGCGATGTACCCGTCTTTCGAAGCGCGGATCGTGTACCACGTCGGAAGCCCCGCGATGTTCGACGGAAACAAGTTCTTGCCCGAGACAGGCACGCCCATTTGGAAGATCGTGCGCAGCAGTATTGTGTTCGCCGACTGTGAACCTGAACCGTTGACAGTCGCCACCTGGATGCTGAAATCGTTGACGACAGGCTCGCGCCCGAGCTGGCCCTGCGACCCCTCGTGCACCGCTACGTCAGTGGTAGCCATGGATATAAGCGTCCTTTTTCTGTGCAAAATGGCTTTGTTGCTATGGTTTACGAGTAGATGACTGCTCTGATTATACGCCAGCTAATCACAGGAGGGTGAGAGGAATGAACACTAGGCGAGTGACGTAGAGTTCACCATTTGCTCCGAGCGGATCTTCAAAAAGCCACCACGGGGGAAACCCGTGCTACTTTGTCTCACTCTTCCACAAGGGCCACAGCCCCACCAATCCCAGCACGGGGCCCGGTAGCAGTACCCACGCGACATCCAGTCCAGACTTGGCGAATAACGCGGTGGCCACTGCGATCGAGACGATCGTGATCGCAAATCCCGCCGAGTTCTGGATCGCCAGTGCGCCACCCACCAATTCCGGCGGACACGCTCGCGCCGACAACGCCGAAAACTGTGGCGAGTCGGCAACAACAGACAGCCCCCACACAAGAAACAGCGCCAGCAGTTCGACCGAGGAGAGCGAACGCCAACCCAAGGCAAATATCAAACAGCACAGCCCCGAGATCGCAAGCGCCGCTGCGGCCACCCGCGCACTACCCAACTTTTGGCTCAACAGTCCGCCGACTATGCACCCCAAAGCTCCGATCGCGATGATCGCAAAGGAAAGCCCAGAAACGTTTGCTTCACGATTCAGGTGCTGGAAGGCCCGGAGCACCAGGACGGGAACAAGCGTCCAGAACGTATACAGCTCCCACATGTGACCGAAGTAGCCAAACGCCGCCGCCCGGAACGCCTTCGACTCGAAAGCCACAAGCACACCTGCAACCCGCTTCTGACCGGTCGTCACTTTCAGGTGCGGGCCATCCCCCAGGCCTTGGATCAAGCCGGCAGCCAGTAAGGCCAGACCCGAAGAACTGAGGATTACGTGTTGCCAATTCCATTCCGCGCCGATGAGCCGCACACCATGCGGAAGTGCCGTGCCCAACGTCAGCATCCCCACCAGGTATGCCAGTGCTGAGCCGCTGCGTTCCGGAGCCCAGCTGATCACCAGTTTCATCCCGATCGGGTAGATTCCTGCAAGGCAGACCCCCACCACGAATCTGATGATTGCACCGCTGGCGACACCGTGCGAGAACCACGCGAAGCACGCGTTGAACAATGCACCCAGCACGGCGCAAGTGACGAAAATCCTGCTGGCCGGGAAACGATCAGCCAATCCGCTGAGGGAAAAGACTAGTGTTCCAAGAATGAAACCAAGCTGGACTGCACTGGTGAGAATGCCGATGTCCGCAACACTTGCTCCCCACGCGCGCCTCAGATCGTCTGCCGCGGAGTTCGCGCTGAACCACAATGACGTGCCAAACAACTGGGCAATGGCAATCGTCGCAACTGGCCTGGTTCTCAGAAGGGGCACTTACGACGACTCTAGGCAGGAATGTTTGTCAGAGGCCACCGTGCCGGGATAGTAGCACATGGCCTGCCGATTCAAAGCCCCGCTCCATCCCTCCTCCGTCGAATGTAGCTGTCAAGTCCGCCATTTCTCCAGAAAGCGGTCCATGTTCTTGACTTCAGGACAGATGTGACATCGCTGCTCTTGAGTCCGCTGGCGAACCCAAGCTGCTATTCTGGAAGTACAGGCATAAAAGGCCGCCCTCTGGGGCGGCCCTCGTTCTGTACAAATGCGAGTGTAAGCTGTTTGCGATGAATACTTTAGGACCTAAGTCCACTATTTTCAAAGACTCAGCGATCAACTACCTCCAAAGTCTTGAAAACACAGAACTAATGACTCGGGGGCTAGGTCTCCCTGAAGAACTGCGCCATTTTCCGGAACTTTTGGTACCGCTGCCGCAACATTTCATCGACTCCGAGGGCCTTCAACTGCGCCAGTTGCTTCCGCAACTCGGTGCCCACGAACTCCGCCGCCGCGTCGTGGTCGTTATGGGCGCCGCCTGATGGTTCCGGGATGATCCGGTCGATGATGCCCATCTCGTCCATGTCTTTCGCCGTAATGCGCATCGCCGCCGCAGCGATGTCGCGCTTCATGGCGTCCCGCCACATGATGGACGCGCAGCCCTCGGGCGAGATGACCGAATAGATAGCGTTCTCCATCATGAGCACGCGGTCGCCGATGGCAATTGCCAAGGCGCCACCCGAGCCGCCTTCGCCGGTGATGGTCACGATGATCGGTACCTTGAAACGCGCCATTTCGCGCAGGTTATGCGCGATGGCTTCCGCCTGCCCGCGCTCCTCTGCCCCGAGTCCGGGGTACGCGCCCGGTGTATCGACGAACGTGAAGATTGGCCGACCGAACTTCTCGGCTATGCGCATCGCTCGCAATGCCTTCCGGTAGCCCTCGGGACTTGGCATGCCGAAATTGCGATAGACCTTTTGCTTGGTGTCGCGGCCCTTTTGCGTCCCAATCACGAGCACTTCCTCATTGTCCAGGCGCGCCATGCCGCAGATGATGGCCGGATCGTCAGCGAATCCACGGTCACCGTGGATCTCGCTCCAGTCTGTGAAGATGCGCTCCGTGAAGTCAAGCGTGTAGGGCCGCTGAGGATGGCGGGCCAGCTCAACCTTCTGCCACGGGCCGAGGGAAGCCGTGACCTGCTTCCGAAGGTTTGAAACCCGGTCGTGAAGTTCTTGCAACTGCCGATGAGCCTCTGCGTTGCCGCCCGCAGCGGCCTCGAGATGCTCGATCTGCTTTTCTATCTTTTCGAGTTCTTGCTGTGCCTTTGAAGCAGATTCCATATGAGAACGATTCGTTTCCGCGGACGCTTGGAAGTGCGACTCGACCGCTGATACCCAGTATTCCAGCGCCGGCGTGATGCCGAGCTGGCGCCAGGACGGCGCTGTAAAAGCAGCAGTTGAATCACCGGCGACTTGGCGGGAGGTGGCCATTAAGAATCAGTCGATCACCTTCACCGCGCCGCGTCCGCATAGCTCTTCAACACGCGAGATGAATGCACGGTCCGGCAACACATTATAGCCTTCAGCTTCCATCACGACTACGAAGTCTCGAGGACGCTCCAAATCAAACAAGACCTTCGCTTCGCCCTTGCATTCGGCGAAGATCGCATGCAACTGGTCGACCATGGCTTCCGTAGCCGTCTCCAGCGGGATCTTGATCCGTAACGATCTCGGCAGCTTGACCTTCGCCTCATCGAGCGTCCGAATGTCGTTGATAGCGATTCGCGGGTTCGCGCCCTCTTCCACCCGTACACCGCACCGCACCAGCACAGGAACCTCGAGCTTCACCTTGTCTCCGAGGCGCTTGTACGCCTCCGGAAACACGTTCATCTCCACAGTGCCGTTCATGTCCTCCAGCATGCCAGAGACGTAGAGATCGCCCTTCTTCGACTTCCGTACCTGCACGTTCGCCAGCACGCCGGCTGCGGAAATCTCCTCGCCCTTCGCCGTCGATGTCGTCATCTCGAGGATCTCAACCGTGGATTTCGCTCCGAGGTCCGCGATTTTGTCGCGATACTTCTCCAGCGGATGCCCCGTTATGAAAAATCCAAGGATTTCCTTCTCCGCCTGCAATCGCGTGTGCTCGTCCCAATCGGGAACGCTCGGCAGGCTCGCTTCCTGCGACGGCGTCGTATCTTCGAATACGCCGAAAAGCCCGTGCTGGCCTGACTCGGCATCCCGCTGCTGCTTTTGCGCAAGTTCAATAGCTTTGTCGAGAACAGCCATCAGCTGCGCACGTCGTCCAAGCGGATCCATCGCACCGGCTTTGATCAGTGACTCAAGCACCCGCTTGTTCATCACCCGCAGATCAACTATCTCGCAGAACTGGAAAATCGAGTCGAACTTCCCAACCTGCTTGCGCGCATCCACGATCGAAACGATGGCGTTATGGCCGACGTTCTTCACCGCGGCAAGTCCGAAGCGAATCGCGTCGCCATGCGGCGTAAAGTTCGAGTCCGAGATGTTGATGTCCGGCGGTTCGACCTGAATGTTCATGTCGCGGCATTCGTTGATGTACTTGACGACATCGTCCGTATTACCGGTGACCGACGTCAGCAAAGCCGCCATGAACTCGACCGGATAGTGTGTCTTGAGGTAAGCCGTGTGATACGCCAGTAGGGCGTATGCCGCCGAATGTGACTTGTTGAAGCCGTATCCGGCGAACTGCTCCATGAGATCGAAGATCTTCTCGGCTTCTCTCGGCGGGTAGTGCCGCTCAATGGCGCCGTCCATGAAGCGCTTCCGCTGCTTCGCCATCTCGGCGGGATCTTTCTTGCCCATTGCGCGACGGAGCAGATCGGCTTCACCCAGCGAGTAGCCGGCGAGTTTGTTCGCGATCTGCATGACCTGTTCCTGATAGACAATGACGCCTCGCGTCTCCTTCAGGATGGTTTCAAGGTCGGGCAGCAGGTAATCGACTTTGCGGCGCCCGTGCTTGCGCTCGATAAAGTCGTCAATCATTCCGCCCTGGATCGGCCCGGGACGATAAAGCGCGTTCAATGCCGTCAGGTCTTCAACCGTCGTCGGGCGATAACGTCGCAGTACGTCGCGCATTCCGCCCGATTCAAACTGGAACACTCCTGAAGTCTGTCCGGTATGGAAGACCTTCTCATACGTCAGCGCGTCGTCCGTTGGAAGTGTCTGCAGATCGATATCTACGCCCTTGGTCTGCTTGATGAGCTTCAGCGCGTCATCGACGATCGTCAGTGTCGTGAGCCCGAGGAAGTCCATCTTGAGCAGGCCCATTTTCTCGACGGCCTTCATGTCGTAGGCCGTGACGATTTCGTCGTTCTTCGTCTTGTGCAGTGGGACGAGGTTGGTCAACGGCTCGGGCGAGATGACGACACCCGCGGCATGAACGCCGGCATTGCGCACCATGCCTTCAAGCTTCTTCGCGGTGTCGATCAGGGTCTTAATCTGCGGATCGGACTTGTATGCCTGATCAAGTTGCGGCGATTCCACGAATGCCTTGTCGATGGTCATGCCCGGAGTCGCCGGAACCATCTTGGCAACACGATCCACTTCCGCGTACGGCATGTCAAGCACGCGGCCCACGTCTTTGATTGCGGCCTTAGCGGCCATGGTGCCAAACGTGATGATCTGTGCAACCTGCTCGCGTCCGTACTTCTCGGTTACGTATTGAATGACTTCGCCGCGACGGTTCATGCAAAAGTCAACATCGATGTCAGGCATGGACACGCGTTCAGGATTGAGGAAGCGCTCGAACAGCAGCTCGTTCTGGAGCGGATCGACATCCGTGATGCCCATCGCATATCCGACTAGCGACCCCGCCGCCGATCCGCGGCCGGGGCCCACAGGAATTCCATGCTCCTTTGCATAGCGGATGAAATCCCAGACGATAAGGAAGTAGCCCGGAAATTTCATCTGCTTGATGATCCCAATTTCGCGGTTGAGCCGCTCCTCATATTCCGCGATCGACTTTCGCAGTCTGCCCTGCCTCTGCAACTCAAGTAGCAGGTTCAGGCGCTTCTTGAATCCATCGCGGCACACGTACTCGAAGTAACTGTCGATCGTCTCGCCGGGAGGAACGTCGAACTTCGGGAACGGGTTCTTCACCTTTTCGAGTTTCAGGCTGCAGCGCTCCGCGATTGCCATCGTCCGCGTGACAACCTCTTCTGCGCCGTTGAAGACCTTCAGCATCTCCTCGTAGCTCTTCACGAAAAACTGGTTGGTCGCGAACTTCATGCGGTTCTCTTCTGCGACCGACTTGCCAGTCTGAATGCAGAGCATCACGTCCTGCGCATGCGCGTCGTCTTCGCAGAGGTAGTGGCTGTCGTTGGTTGCCACCATAGGGATTCCGAGTTCCTTCTCGAGCCGGAACAGGTCCTTGTGGATGCGCTTCTCTTCGGCCAACCCCTGGTCCTGAATCTCCAGAAAAAAGTTCCCTTTGCCGAAGATTTCACTGAATGTTGCCGCCGCGTTCCGCGCAGCTTCGTATTTTCCTTCCGTGAGTCGCTCGGCGACTTCGCCCTTCAAACACGCCGAGAGCCCAATCAGACCCTTGCTATGCTCGGCCAGGAAGCGCTTGCTCACGCGGGGCTTGTAGTAGAAACCGTGCAGCGAAGCCTCGGAACAGATCTTTGCGAGGTTCCGGTAGCCTTCTTCGTTCTCGGCGAGCACCAATAGATGGTTGTAGGAGTCGCCCTCAGGGGCGGCGCGGTGGTCTTCCTTCTTGCAAATGTACAGCTCGCACCCGAGTATCGGCTTTATCCCGGCTTCTTTCGCTGCATTGAAGAAATGAACTGCCCCAAAAATGTTGCCATGATCCGTCATCGCGACGGCGGGCATGCCAAGGGCCTTGGCGCGCTTGCAGAGCTCAGTGACATCGCAAGCGCCGTCCAGCATGGAGTAGTCGGAATGTAAGTGCAGATGGACGAATTGTGACATTGAGAGTCCCGAACGGTGCTTGAGGTGAGCCATCCGCACTGTTCCGGGCGGCTCTGCCGAAAGCTCTATTGTACTGGCTTGTGCTCCGGCTTTTAGCGGCAAATCGGCTGCGTTTTCGCCTAAATGCCTGATTATCAGGGCGAATTCTGTGGATTACTCGGCGCGCTTCGCTTCGCGGAGGAAGGCGTGTGCGGTGGCACGCAGATTGCCTTTCTTGTCCACGAAGCCAACCGCGCCATTCTTGGCGTCAGAACCAGACCAGATGATCGGGCGCACTCCGTTTTCCCGTAAAACGCGAATCTTCTCGCCGGTCTCGAATGGGCGTTCAGAGCGCTGCCCGATGGTATCCGTCATGAGGGGGCGCTTCGTCAACTCTCGCAAGATGTCGATCAGCTTTTGCACTGCGTCAGGTTGTGATTCGAACCAGTGGAAATTGAAATACGTAGCTCCAGCGGACTCACTTTCCGCTATCAAGGCGCGGGCGCGATCGACGATTGCTCGATTCTTCCCGATGTACTTGGCCGCCGCGTCCACGATTGCATCGAGTTCGGTGGTGCCTGTCCCGAGATGCTTTCCGAAGACGTTGATTGAATCTCGCCCACTAGCTCTGGTGGCTTCAATTGAATTCGCAAACTTTGCGGCGTCAATGTGGTCGGATTTCCAACGCTGATCTGTTGCGAGTGCCGCAACAGTTGCCGAACTGAACCCGCCAGCAGCACACTCTGTCTTGGCCACCTGCGCAACCCTGCACGCGACCCTGAGTTCGTTTGCGTATTCCTCGGGTGTTCCGGAGAATGACTCCCGCTGGTTCTCCGGCTCGGACTCCACGATCAGCAAATCGGGCTTGTATCGGCCAATGATTTCGCGCAGCGTCTGCTCGAACGCAGCCGCGTCCCTGACGGGTGTGCTGGGGATTCCGGACGAGCGCGAGTTGCGAATGACCAGGGCAAGTTTCAGCCCTGCCGCTCTGGCCAGCTCGCAATCAGCACAGGTGGCTGAGGGTTCTCCGAGAAGCAATGGTGCTGGGCGGTACCAGGCAGCACCAAGCTCCTTAGCCACTTCAACCCGCTTCTGCGGGGACTCAGGAGAGCTTCCGAATGTGACTCCAAGGTCAGGTGCCTGCGCATACCCGACAGCAGCCAGCATCGTCAACAGCAGGAGCGTCAGAGATAACGTTCGCAGCTTCATGCCGCGATTATCCGCCGTTACTTCCCGAAGCAGCAACTTACAAAGAGAAAGCGGCTGACGCAGCGCCAGCCGCTAATTCATAACGTTCGGTTATCGCTTCCTGACAACTTTCTTAGCGGGCTTTGCGACTTTCTTGGCCGGTGCTTTCTTCGCGGCCGTCTTTGCCAGAACCTTCTTAACGGGCTTGGTAGATTGTTTTACTGAGACGGCAGCCTTCTTGGCTGGAGCTTTCGCCGCGGATTTTACTCCGGCAGCCTGCTTCACGGGCGTTTGCCCTTTGTCGATGGCCTTTTTCACCGGCTCAAGCTTCTCCGGATGCGTGCCCTTCTTCGGAGCCACCCCTCCAACTGCCGTAACCTGAGCCGCAGGAGTGGCCGGAGCCATAACTTCCGACTTAGGCTTCCGTCCGCGCTTGCCTGGCGTAGCAGTCGCGGGCGCATGCGCTCCTGGGGGCTGCGCACCAGCGGCTGCCGCGGCCGCCTTCGCACCTCGCCCGCGCCTTGCTGGCGGTGCCGGAGGAGGCGGCGGTGGTGGTGGCTCATACGGCTTAAGGAACTTGACAATCTCGGTGTGCGAACGCAGCTTGCCATCCAGCAGAAGCATGAAAGCCTCCTGCGCGATCTTCGGATACTCAGGCAATTGCGGCGTAATGCGCATCTCGGCCATCTCTGGAAATGGCAGCTTCTCTTTGAGTTGCCGCCATTTTCCAAGAAAATTCTTGATCTTTTGCTCAACTGTCTGGTTCCGCGTTGTGACCTCAAGGAACAGCAATTGCTCGGGCTTTGCGCTCTCCATCACCTGCCAGGCGCGCGACGGAGTTGCCGATTCCTTGCCGGTAAGTTTCTTTACAAGTTCCCTGGTGTCGTCCTCGACATGCTTCCACGCGCTCACAAAGTCGCGACGTGGAATGAGGCGCTGAATCTCCGCTATGTCCTTATCTCCGAGTCGTTCGGTCAGAAAATGCATTACGGCCGGCGCGGGATCAACCGAGTAGCCAAAATCCAGCATCTGCTGTCGAGTCTTCATGAGCTGGTTCAGCTTGGCCTTATCCACCTTTGCCGTCGTCCAGTGCGGGTTCAGCACTTTCAGCCAGCCTTCTTTTTCGAGGGCGGCCATGATGTGCAGCGGATCGTCTTCATGGGCCAGCTGCTCGATCTCGTATCCGATCGCGGGCTTGCCGATGTACTCGATGTAGCCGTTCTCTTTTGCCGATTCGTAACGGGCCTGTGTGCGCTCTTCGAGTTGCCAGTGAAACCTGGACACGAAGCGTGTCGCCCTGATCAGGCGAGAGGGCTCCTCGAGAAAGGCATAGTTGTGGAGGATACGGATCACCTTGGCTTCCGTGTCGGCCACCCCATTGAAGGGATCGAGGAGGAGGCCACGAGAACCAGGGTTCAGCGACAACGCCATTGCGTTTACCGTGAAGTCACGCCGCCGCAGGTCCTCGTTGATGGTCGCGGGTGTAACCTCGGGTGGCTTCCCGGGCTTGTCGTAGCGCTCTGCCCGGGTCATGCTGATTTCCGCTCGCACATTACCAGCCAGCAGGACGTAGAGGACCTTCAGATCCGCATCTTCGCCTTGGACGACGATTCCGGCTCGTTCCAGTTCCTTCTGAAGCTTGTGAGGGTTGCCTTGTACGGCAAAGTCCAAGTCCCTGATAGGAAAGCCGCTGATGATATCCCGGATAGCGCCGCCCGTCAGATAGACGTTCATGTTCTGGGCGCGAGCTATATCTTGCACCAGGAGCACCCCCCGCATTTGGTCCGGGGTGAGCCTGGATTCCATTGTGTATATGTAATCGGCCACTCTTTGCTGTGTCCTTGAGCGTAAGCTTCTGAAAGAATTCAGCTTACCGTTGAAGGTGAACCGAAGCCAGTTACTAGATAGCTAACAAGACATGCGCAATCAATAAGCACTAAGTACAGTGCAATCGGTTACAAACGCCTGATAGTAAACCCTCTTGCGTGCAAAGTGAAGTGGCTTCTTTGAATCTCGCTTCCAACTTGGGTTCCAAGCTTGAAAACTCGCGTCCATAGGGGCTCTTCCCTTCGTTGGGCGTTAACGGTTCGGCTACATTGGTGGCCGAGTACTCCGCTATTCGCACGAAAGGTGCGAGAATTGATGTGCGCCAACTGGTGCCGGAATGCCATGTCCTCCACGCACAAGAAAGTGGTCGTCAGGAAGATAGACCGCGATACGGTCAACGGCTTCGTCGCGTCCAGCAACTTCATCTGTGATGGCAAGCTGGAAATCCTGAACACCGCCGGAAACGTGGTCGCGATCGAATTGCGCGACGTCAAAGGACTTTACTTTGTGCGTGAATTCGGCGACTCGGAGTCATTGACGCGAAAGACATTTACGACGCGCCCCCGGACCGAGGGGCTGTGGGTACGTCTTCGTTTCCGAGATGGCGAGATTCTCGAAGGCCTGATGCCCAACGACCTTACCCAGATCAGCCCCGAAGGGTACCTGGTCACCCCGCCCGATACGCGTGCAAACACTCAACGCATCTTCGTCCCGCGCACTGCCCTGTCGGAACTAACAGTGCTCGCCGTTATCGGTGCCCAGGGACGCAAGCGGAAGCAACCCGAAGACATACGCCAGGTGCCGATGTTCACTGAAGGCTAAAGCGCCAGAGTGCTCTCGGAGGCCGTGCCATATGCCACAGCGCCGTGTAGTATTTCTGCGTGAAACTCTCAGACATTGCGAAAGCGATTGGCGTTACAGCCGAGAACGCAGCCGAGGACATCGACATCACTGGCGTCGCTGGGATTGAGGAAGCTGGCCCGTCCCAGTTAACCTTCATCGCGAACCCGAAGTACGCCGCTCAGGCCCGGACGACCCGTGCCGCCGCCATCATCGTGGATGACAAGTTCCCGGCGGACGGGCATGCTTTGCTGCGCAGCAAGAACCCCTATCTGTCGTTTGCCCATGCGCTTGAACTCTTCTACAAGGTGCCGAAGTATGCACCAGGCATCCACCCCACGGCGGTCGTGGATCCATCCGCCCGGATCGGCGCAAATGCTCATCTGGGGCCCTACGTCATCGTCGACGCAGACGTTGTAATCGGCGACGATGCTGTGCTGCTCGGCCAAGTGGTCATCTACCGGGGCGCTCGCATTGGCAATAAGTTCTTTGCCCATGCGCAATCGGTCGTGCGCGAGTTCTGCCATGTGGGGAACAACGTCATTCTTCAGAACGGCGTTGTAATCGGCGCGGATGGTTTTGGGTTCGCGCGTGACGCCGGTGGTTGGCACAAAATTGTACAGTCCGGCATCACGGTGATTGAGGATGACGTAGAAGTGCAGGCAAACGCCTGCATCGATCGCGCGAGCATCGGCGAAACACGTGTCCATCGCGGCACGAAGGTCGATAACTTGGTCCAGGTGGGGCACGGGTCCGTAGTCGGCGAGAACACAATGCTGTGCGCGCAGGTGGGACTGGCGGGTTCGACGGAGGTCGGCAAGAACGTGATCCTGGCGGGGCAGGTAGGCGTCGCCGGACACTGCACTATTGGCGACAATGCAATCGCCACTGCACAAAGCGGCATCCCAAACGATGTGCCGCCCAATTGCATGGTGAGCGGCTATCCGGCCATCGAAAACCGGCATTGGCTGCGCGCAGTAGCCGTTTTCAATAAATTACCGGAGCTTGCGAAAGCTGTCCGCAGGGCCACTCGCAAAGACGAAGAGTAACGATGGACGAAAAGGTCGTTGAATTCGGCAAAGCGCGACATACACACGCACCCCGTGCCATCCGCGTTCTCCTGCTTGACGACCGGCATGACAATCTGTTGGTGCGCTCGACGATTCTGCGCCAGAAGGGCTATGACGTCGTGACCTCGATGTCAATCGAGGAAGCGCAGTCCAAGATCAACGACATCGATATCGCTGTGCTCGACTATCACTTGGGCGCCGGGAAATTCGGCACTGCTGTAGCTGACACTCTGCGCAAGACGCGCCCGCAGGTGCCGATCATCATATTGTCAGCGACTCTCGAGCGTAAGTTCGGGGGAATTGCCGACATGCATCTGCTAAAGGGCTACAGCTCAGTGGATGATCTCGTGGCAGCGCTTCAGTCCTTTGAAGCGAAACGCCGCGGCAAACCCGTGGTGGTGGATGCGCGTGATTTCTTCTATTCGCGCATCAGCATGGCAATGGGCGACGACATCGTCCTCGAGATCCTCGACCGCGAAGGCACCTGGCAATACGTTAACGACTACTTTGCGGCATTGAATCAGAAGAAACACGCGTGGTTCGTAGGCAAGAACATCTTTGCGGAATTCCCTGAGCTTGGCGACGAATGGCGGGAGATCGTTCGTACGGTCGCGGACACGCGCGAGACTTACATCGACCGCCGCAGTTTTCGCGGACTTCCTCACCTACCGAACCAGTCGCGCCACTGGAACTGGAATGTGCTCGTCTTCCCTATCAAACTGCACGATGGCCGCGACGGCGTTGTCTTAAGTGCACGCTTGATTGAGAAGAAGTAAGATATTGCGCGTGAAACGGTTCCCGCTTCCTTTGCTAGTTCTGACCGCTCTCCTGCTCGCGACATCGGCGCTTGAGGGATGCCGCACATTCACCTCGAATCCGGGCACGATGCTCACCATCGCCAATCATGCCGCCACAACAATCAAGAGTGTAGAAGTGAACTATCCCGGCGGAGTAGTTGGCGTGCCGGAGATCGCGGCCGGGCAATCGTTCAGAAAATGGGTACCGACGCGCGGATGCAACTTGCGGGTGAGATTCCTGGACGCTTCAAACAAAGAACAGCCACTGAAGGAAGTCGACCTTGGCAAAACATGCCCGGCTGCAGTAACGATCGACGTGGCAGCAGATTATTCAATCACCGCCCGGTCCACGCAGTAGCGGTCCGATACTTTTCGGGGAGACCGCTCTCGATCTGCCGTCGTACGGCTTCCGTCAATTCCTCACGATTACCAAACTGCTTTGGATCGATCGGCGCATGCACAATAAGTGTCGCCGTTCCTGGATGGATGGCAAACTTACCCTTCGGCCAGATCTCGTATGCACCCACAATCGTGAGTGGGACGACAGGAATGCCGGCCTCCAAGGCCATATGGAATGGTCCCTTCTTGAATGGCAGCAGACGGCCGTTGCGCGTGCGAGTTCCTTCCGGATAGACGAGCATACTGGACCCGGAGCGAAGCACCTCGACCGCTCGTTTTACGCTCTCGATGGCTGCGTCACGGTTCCTGCGGTCCACAGGGACGATCTGGCCTATGCGCAGCGCCATTCCGAGTACAGGGATGCTGAACAGTTCCTTCTTCGCCAGGATCGACATTCTGCGGCGAAGCAGCGGCACGATCACCGGCGGGTCGATATTCGAAACGTGGTTCGACATGAAAATGTAGGGCTGCTTCGGATCCAGTCGCTCCAGTCCGACCACGCGCGTGCGTACACCCGACAACCAGACGCCCGCGCGAGCGCCCCACATCCCGAGTTGCCAGATTAAGTCAATCTTGCCCGAGATGAATGTCCATGGGAACGCAATCAGGGCCGCCACAGGCACGTATATGGACCAGAAGATGACAGCGACCAGCGCCCGGATCAACGCCGGCTCCCTGGCAATTCGCTCTCCAGCCGCAACCAAGCGGCTCGGTGCGCGCGCTGCTCATCGGTCACATTGTCCAACTCAACGAACTGAACGCGCTGCGTCGTTCGAGTCCCAAGTTTCACATTGACCTCGCGTTCCTTACCTCGAGACCTAAGCTTAAGGCGGACGACCTCGCCAGGCTTTTTCGAGCTGATTCTACGGATCAGCTCCGAATTTGCAGCGGTACCATCGATGGCCATGATCAAGTCGCCCGTAGTTATCCCGGCGCTCTGGGCGTCACTTCCCGCTTCGACAGAAACAACCAGTGGCGATCCGCCGAGGTTCCGATTTGCCGTAAAACCAAGCGAAGCCTCCGTAATCGTGCGCGATACTGGACGCAGTCCAACAAAAGCGAAGAAGTTCTCGTAGGGAATTTCGGTGGTACCTGAGACATAGTGCTCGAAGAAATCGTCCAGGCTCTCGTCAACGAGCGCCTCGGCAGCGAGTTGCACGCCGTCCGAATCCTGGAAGAACATTCCGTTCTTCGCGTCCTGGTTCATTGCCTGGAACAGATCACGAAGCGTTTTCGTTCCGGCTGTGAGGGCTCGCATGTGCAGGTCGAGCAGTTCCCCGACGATCTGTCCCTTGTTGTAGTAATTGATGCTGCGCTCAGGCTGACGATAGTAGGCGTACTTGTCAAACCACGTATCGAGGCTCGACTCTTCGAGCGACTGCGCCAATCTTCCCGGCCGCGAATGCAACTGCTCTATCTCCCTCGCGAGTCGATCCAGAAGTTCCTTCTCCCCTATAAGCCCTGCCCGATACAACATGTGCTCCGAGACGGTGCTGGTCACTCCCTCGCTGAACCACAGGGCCCGCGTGTAGTTCTCTTTAGTGTAGTCAATTGGCTGGAGCGACTGCGGACGAATCCGCTTCACATTCCACAGGTGGAAGAACTCGTGCGCGGTAACGCTTGCGAGTGAACTTGGATTTTCCCGCACGCGTTGTGTTGTCGCATCAATCGCAGTTGAATACGCGTGCTCCATTCCTCCACCGGCCTGCGTTCGTCGAAAATGGTAGATGAACGTGTACTCGTCGAACGGCCTATCGGCCATCCAGTCCACAGTTGTCGCGACCACCTTGCGCAACATTGCTGTGATTGCCTGGATATCGTAATCCGCGGCATCTGCGTGCACTACGACGCGGTACTTGCCGCCAGATTCCTCGAACTGCACTTCCTCGAACGTACCAATCTCGACCGGTGAGTCCACTAGCCGGTCGTAGTTTTCAGCGCGTGCCACAAGGGTGTTGCTGCCCTTGAACAAGCCGCCGTCACGCAGCTTCCAGCCGGAGGGCAAATCGGAAAGCTCGACCGTGAAGACGCCGTTTTTCCCGTCCGTCGGATACATCAGGACTTGTGCCCAGTTGAAGAAGGCATGCTCGTTGTCGAGGTGCGCGTTATATGGCCCAGGCTCGTTGGCGTAGATTTCATATTCCAGCAGCGAGCACCCGGGGGCCGGCTCGACCCGCCAAGTCGTCTTATCAATTTTCTGGACGTCGAGTTTGCCTTCACTACCCTGCGCCGACACTCTCCGTATGTATTGTGCGAAGTCCCTAACCTGGTAAAGCGAGTTCCAGACCGGCATCTGGAACTCGCGACCCTTCTCTCCCCGGAATGCGATCTGGACGTTGACGATATGCTGTGCATGGTCGCGCAGCGATACACGATAGGCGGTAGCGCCCTCAGCATGGCATACGACTGCTTTCGGCGACGCAGCAGGCGCGCTCTGTGCTCCTGACACGGCGGGGACCGAGAGGATGAGTAGAAGAGGGAAAAAACTGTGCTGCAAACGGTTTGTCACGCGGCTCGGACCTCGTTCAGGATTTCAAGCGCGCCGGAAGCTTCTCGTAAATGCCCCCAAATCCGCCGTTTGAAAGAATCGCAACGACGTCGCCGGACTTCAGCTCGGGTGCGATCGCCGTCACGATTTCATCAGCGGTCGCAAGTTGCCGAGCAGGTTTTCCGTCCCGCGCGAGTGCGTCTATCACCGAGCCGACGTCGAGTCGCTCGGCTTCCGGAATCGCCTCGGACTTGAATATGCTTGCGACTACGACCTGGTCGGCTATAGAGAGGCTCCGTACGAGATCGTGCTCAAAGACATTTCGCCGGAGCGTGTTGCTGCGCGGTTCCAGGATGGCCCAAAGTCGCCGGCCGTTGTAACGCACCCGAAGCGCGCGCAGAGTTTCAGAGATGGCGGTCGGGTGATGCGCGAAGTCGTCGATGATCGTAACGCCATTCACCTCGGCCTTCACCTCAAGGCGCCGCTTCACGCTCTTGAATCCTTCCAGCGCACGCGCGATGGTTCTCGGTTCAACTCCGTAATGGGAAGCCAGCGCGGCCGCGGCCGTAGCATTCAGCACGTTGTACTCGCCCGCTAGCCCGAACGCAAAGTGCGCCCACGGCTTGCTGTCGCGCAGCACGGCCCAAGTCGTCCGCTCAGACTCAAAGTTCATGTCCGCGATTCGCCAATGCGAACGGTACTCGAATCCATAGCGTTCAACTTTGCAGAAAGCATTGCGAACGCAGTCACTGACGTTCCCACTAGCATCCCAGGCGATGAGTTTTCCGCGCCGTGGGATAAGGTTCACGAGCCGCCTGAACGCGGTCTTCACTTCGTCCAGGTTCTTATAGATGTCGGCGTGATCGAATTCCACAGATGTCAGGATTGCCGCATCCGGGAAGTAGTGCAGGAACTTCGGACCCTTGTCGAAGAAGGCGGTGTCGTACTCGTCGCCTTCGATAATGAATTCCCTGCCGCCGGTCACGGCGAAGCTGCTGCCGAAGTTCTCCGCAATGCCACCGATCAGGAAGTTCGGCTTTCGTTCGGCGACGTGAAATATCCACGCGAGCATTGACGTCGTGGTGGTCTTGCCGTGGGTGCCAGCAACCACGAGCGTTTCACGGTCCTGCATAAACTCCTCATCCAGCAGTGCCGCCATGGACGTGAAGGGAATACCCTGATCGAGCACATACTCCAGCTCGGGGTTCCCTCGCGAAATCGCATTGCCGACGACGACAAGATCTGGCCGCGGCTCCAGATTTTTCTCTGCGAATGGCTGCGCGACTCGGATTCCCAGCGAGACAAGGAAGTCCGACATCGGGGGATACGCAGCAGCATCTGAGCCAGTTACCTGAATGCCACGAGTCTTGAGCATCCCCGCGAGCGATGCCATTGCTGTTCCACAGATGCCAATGAGGTGAATATGTCTGGCTTTCATGTACGAGCCGAATGGACTCCTGAACTATTTCCACTGGGTACTGTTGCCGCTTGAACCTCGAACATCACTTCGCGTTCGCCGACCACCAGGCGTGCTCCGACGCCGAACGGCAATACGCAATTCGACGAGCTAACGTGACCGCTGCGGAACCCAAACGCGACCGGCACACCGAGGTCCTCCACGATAGGGCCGACGACATCCTGTAGCGAATAGTCCTGCCGCCCAGGCTGTGCGCATTCGAGCATCTCTCCGAAGAGGATGCCCCGCACCCCCTCCAGCTTACCCGCGAGTTTCAACTGCATCAGCATGCGGTCAATCTGGTAAGGTTTCGCCCCGGTGTCCTCGATGAACAGCAGCTTCCGTTCTGTGTGTGCCTCATATGGCGTTCCGAGTGACGCTACCAGCATCGACAAACAGCCACCGTAAAGGATCCCCGCGCCGCTGCCGGCAACCAGCGCATGCAGTCCGCTCTGAGCCGACGAACGCACAGCGAAGCCTTCGCCGCCCATGATCGCCCGCCACGCGGCGAGTTCTACGCCCTCCTCGTGTGCCCAATCCTTCGCAACCATCGGCCCGTGGAACGTGACAAGTCCGTGGTCCGTGAAGTACGTCAGCAGAGACGTAACATCGCTGTAGCCGACAAAGATTTTCGGGTGCCGCAATACAGAATCTAGGCGAAGCTTCGGAAGCAGATAGTTGCAGCCATAACCCCCGCGGGCGCAGATGATTGCCTTCACCTCGGGATTGGCGAACATCTCTTGCAATTCCGACACACGCCGATCAGCCGCTCCGGCGAAATAAAGCTCACTATCGAAAATGGAAGGGCTGAACGATACCTTGTATCCCAGTGAGCGCAGTGCGCTACAACCCGCTTCAAGGTCTTGGGGGTTGAAGCTGCTTGCAGGGGCGATCACGCCGATGGTGTCCCCCGGCGCAAGTGCGGGCGGACGAACCGCAAAGTCAGCTGGGTTGGTGACAGAGACCATCGTCTGCATCTTATACGAAGAACTCGCCTCGGCAGATTAACCGCGCGGGACCGTACAGCACCACCGACTGCTCCCACTGGATGGTCTGCACGCCGCCAGGCGCATGCACCTGCACGGGAGATTGCGCGCGCCCAGTCGCGATCGACGCAACCGCAGCAGCTGACGTTCCCGTGCCAGAGGATTGTGTTTCGCCAACTCCCCGCTCGAAGATACGTATCTCGATCTCGTGCTTGTCACGCACTCGCACCAACTCCACGTTCGTTCCTTGTGGAAATTCGTCGTGGACTGCCACTTCCAATGCGTACGCCTGCCAGCCTGGCTCGAAGTCGTTGACGAAAATGACAAAGTGCGGATTGCCCATCGACACTGTCACGCCGCGTACGTCGTTCTCGTTCAGGTGCAGTACGCGCTCTTCACCAACGTGCGGCATGCCCATATCAGTTTTAAAGTCGAAAATCGGGCCCTCGCGTCGGGTAAGATCACAGGTCTTGATTCCAGCGTCTGTGGCGACCGTAATCGTCTGTCGGCCAGTCTGCGAAACGAGATACGCGGCGACGCAGCGCGTTCCGTTGCCAGAGATCTCGGCGTCACTGCCATCGGCATTCACAAGGCGCGCACGGATGTCCGCGCCCTCAGCCCGCGAGATCCACTCGACACCATCGGCGCCCACGCCGTTGTTACGGTCGCAGATCGCGCGCGCGAATGTCGCAATGTCGTCCGGTGCGTACTGCGCGTCGATGACAAGAAAGTCATTGCCGCATGCAGTTGCCTTCACGAAAGGTACGTTCTTCTTCACTCCGGCCCCTCACTCAAGGTCGTTACAGGTCAGGCACTCAAAGTGCCTCACGGGAGCAGCGTTACGCAGCCGCCCCATCAGTCTGGTGTGGTCCGTGCGGAGAGCGTCCACCCGAAAGATCATGCGAAACCCGCCGTTGAACGGTGACAATTGAATCTCCTGCATGACGCGGCGCTCTTCATCAAGGATCTGATTCACTGCCGAGACCATCTCATCCGCACGTTCGCCTCGTATCTCGTAAGTCATACCGATCGGCTTGAGATTGAGCTGAGTCTCAAGGAAGCCCAGGAAATGCAGCGCGACCAGCAGCAGCAGCGTTGCAAACAGCGCCGGTAGCATCAACCCGCCTCCGGCTGCCATACCGATTGAGGCGACCACAAAGATGGTCGCAGCAGTAGTCAATCCGCTCACTCCGCCCTTGGAGTGGAGGATCGAACCGGCTCCAATGAAGCCTATTCCGGGGATGATCTGTGCTGCGATCCGCGTGTTGTCTCCGCCGAAGTCTCCCGCAAGCCGTTCCGAAAGGATCGTAAACATGGCCGAGCCGAAGCAAATGAACATATTCGTCCGAAGTCCGGCGGCTTTGCGCTTTGATTCGCGTTCAAGCCCGATGATTCCACCGAGCATTGCCGCAACTAGCAGGCGCAGGAGCGTCTGGGAGACGAACACAGCCATATCCGGGCGATTCCGCGGATCTATGAAGTCGAGCAACTCCTTCATCTAAGTCCTCGCATCTGCGATCATCACACTGGATTTTGCTGGATTCTAACACCTTGAGCTATGCGCATTTCGTGGCCAATGTGTACTTCGGGAGAACTGAGCGTCTCTTGCGTTCCAGGCTTCGGTAGATTGTCACCCGCGGCTTATCAAGGGAGTCAAACTGTACGATGGGCTCAAGCCCTACCGGGTACTCATGGACCGCCTTCGACACCGGATCGCCTTCGACTGCAACCACGTAGTCGGCGTGCATGGCCGGCATAGCCAGCGCGAAGTACCAATCGGGATTCACACCTTCCCAGATGACGCGCCGCAGAGGAATGCCCTCGCGTTGAAGCGCCCCGACATAGTTGCTGGTGTACATCAGCAGCGTCGAATCGGGGGGCAGCTTCCGGAGTTCCTGACCCAGGCGCGTCTCAAGTGCCACCCGGGTCACGGAATTCACGCGCGCTTCACGAAGGCAAATTGGCGTGGCACGCGCCACGGCAAGATAGCTGCCTCCCACTATTACGACGGCGGTGACCACCACTGTTCGCTGGATCAGCACGCGATGGAATGGCGAATGCAGATAGCCGATCAGAAGTCCGATGAAGACGCTGAATGCAGGCAGGAGTTCCAAACCGTAGCGCACGTTGTAGTACGAGAATGGCCACCAAAGCGGCAGAAATATGGGCACACTGCCGTAAGCGACCGAATACGCGTAAAAAGGCAGCACAAACCACAGCAGCAAAAGGATGGCGTCTCGCCTCCAGTGCAGTAGGGCGATTACCGTTCCGCCCAGCAGCAACCCCAGCATCCATGGCTCCCAGGCCCCCCATGTGACGTTGAGTTTCGCAGCTTTTAAAAAATAGATCGCCGCGACCTTCATGCTGCCGCTACCCGGATGTGCAGGCTGTCCAGGCGGAGTGGATAGCTCGGCGATTGCTTTCGCGGAGTATGGCCCGTTCGCGAAATCGAGAGGATTGCCGGTGTTCGAATAGTTCTGCGCAAGCCACAGCGTAGGTACAAGCGCGCACAGCAGGTAGAAGTCCGCTGCGGAACGAAACAAACTGCGACGATTTCCGCGCTCCCGCTGCTTCCATCTCTGTAACAGGACGCCGAACACCGTGACACCGGAGATCCCCGCCAGTACCCACCCGTCATATCTCGTGAGTATCGAGGCCGCGAGGACCATCCCGAGGCGCTCAAGAGCGGCGTGGGGCTCCAGCCGTTGCAGGCCAGCTCCGCCCGCGTCTACACCTGCCCTCATGGCAGTGACAAAGTCATCGAGATAGACCACCGTCCAGATGACGGTCGCGAGGAAGATGCTCTCTGTCATCCCCGTGGATTGCATGTACAGCAGATTGGGATTCAGCGCGTAGACTGCAGTTCCCGAGCCAGCCGCCACCAGAGAGGCGCGCCGTTTCAGCAAGCGAAATATCCCGGCCACCCCGAATACGTAAGCGATCATGGCGGGGATTGCGCCACCGACCCCCGTGCGCCACATCCAATCATTCACAACAAACGGGATGGTGACCACATGCGGAAGCGGCAGCCACACGCTACCCAGTTGCTGAAGCCCCGGCGTCTGGCCGTCGAACACCCGCCGCGCGATGTTGACGTGTGCAACCGCATCGCCATAGAGCAGCACTTCGCCACGACTGTAGAACCATAGGAATGCCGCCAAAGAAACAAGGGTGGCGGCAATCGCCACCACCCTCGCTTCTTTCGCGAAACTATTGGTGACTATGCGCTTCATGCCTCAGTGGATGTGGGTGAGGCTGCGGAACAGGTCGAAGCGGCAGTCAATTTCTTCTCGAGTGAGCGACTGCAGCCGCTCCGGCCCGAAGCGCTCTACCGCGAACGATCCCATGACGCCCCCGTAGAACATCGCTCGCTTTAGCACCAGCGGAGTGAGTTCAGGTTTGGATGCGATGTAGCCCATGAATCCGCCGGCGAAGCAGTCCCCTGCGCCCGTCGGATCATGAACCTCATCGATTGGAAGTGCCGGAGCCCGGAACGGATGCTGCGCTTCAAGCCCGAACGCACCTCTACAGAAGAAGATCGTCGCCCCATACTCCCCGTGCTTTACCACGACGGCTTTCGGACCCATCTCCAGCACCTTGCGCGCGGCGCGCGGCAGACTTTGGTCGCCGGCCAGCATCTTCGCCTCGCCGTCGTTAATGAGCAGAACATCGACTCGCTTCAGCGTCTCTGCAAGTTCATCACGCTTGATGTTGATCCACAGATTCATCGTGTCGCCGCCGACTAGCTTCACGCGGGGCATCTTGTCTCGAACCTGGGTCTGCAATCCCGGCTGGATGTTTGCGAGGAACAGATAATCCGTGTCGGCATATTCCTGAGGAATCTGCGGATTGAAGTTCTCGAACACATTGAGGTCCGTGAACTTCGTCTTGGCCTCGTTGAGGTTGTCGCCGTACTCACCGCCCCAATGAAAGGTCAGCCCCTTCGCGCGCTCGAGGCCACGCGTATCCACGCCACGGGAAGTCAATACCCGCTCGTGCTCGGCGGTGAAATCCTCTCCCACCACGGCTACGACTCGGACGTCAGTGAAAAAGCTGGCGGAGAGTGAGAAGTACGTTGCCGACCCGCCGATGATCTTCTCCCGCACACCATACGGCGTTTTCAGTGTGTCAAATGCAACCGAACCGACGACAAGTATCGACATGGGCTATGCACCCACTTTCTGATCGAAGTACTTGCCTATGATCAAGTCCAGTTTGGCGCGGGTTTGTAGCGGAACCGCATCCTTATGCGTGATGATCGCGGTCGCCAGCGCAGATCCGCACTTGCAGGCGCGCTCCTTCGGCATCGCCGAAACCGCCTCGCGCACCACTTGAGCGGCGTTCTCAGCGTTCTTAATCAGCACAGCAACGATCTGATCGACCGTCACCGAGTCGTGGTCCGGATGCCAACAGTCGTAGTCGGTCACCATGGCGACAGTCGCGTAGCAAATTTCCGCTTCGCGGGCGAGCTTTGCCTCCTGCAGGTTCGTCATACCGATGACGTCCATGCCCCAGGTTCGGTACAGATTGCTTTCTGCTTTCGTCGAGAACTGCGGGCCTTCCATGCAGAGGTATGTGCCGCCCAGCTTCGATACGACTCCGGCTTTCTGCGAAGCTGCGTGTGCGACTTTCGCCACATCCATGCACACCGGATGGTCGAAGGCGATATGCGCCACGATGCCATCTCCGAAGAAACTCGATATGCGCTGCTTAGTCCTGTCGAAGAACTGGTCAGGGATCACGAACTGCAGCGGTTTATGCTCTTCCTTCAGTGATCCTACGGCCGAGATGGAGAGTATCCGGCTGACTCCGAGCTGCTTCATGCCATAGATGTTGGCGCGAAAATTGAGCTCCGTCGGGGAAATGCGATGCCCGCGCCCATGTCGCGCGAGGAATGCGACACCGCGGCCTTCCAAGGTGCCTACCACGAAGTTGTCGGATGGTTTACCGAACGGCGTGTCGAGCGAGACCTCACGAACATCGGTGAGGCCGTTCATCTGATAAAGACCGCTGCCTCCAATTATGCCAATCTCTGCTTCTGCCAAAAGCGTCTCCTGAACGAATGCGTATGAGAGGTGAACGCGCGATTATACAGGAGCGCAGCAGCTCTACTTGTTCCCTGCCTTGATGACCGCTTGCTCTATCTTGTCGCTAATGTCGCGCTCGAAGCCCTCTATGGCGATGACCAACTCGCCTTTAACGCTGAGCCGCACCGAGCCCTCTTCCGTCGTCCACTCGCCTCGGCTCTCGCCGAACTCCTTCACGGCCGAAGCCTTCGCGTAACGTTTCGGAATGGCTTTCGTATACGCACTGGCGAACTGTGAGGCCTGTGTCTCCGACGCCCAGCGCGTCACGAAGATCATGGAGACCGGTCCGTCCATCGCGCCGCGCTTCCGCCCTGTCCAGTAGTAGCCTCCACGCCACCCGGGAGCGACGTTAAGCTGCCGCCCCTCCCCGGCCCATTCCTCGATCATCACTCCGATATCGAACTGCCCGATGCCGCCGAAGTCATACCGCTCGTAACCCTTGCCCACCAGCTTGTCTGCTTCAATAAGAGGCATTGCCGGGAGCCTTTCTCCCGCAACGTACGTTTCCGGCATCATGATCTGCCGCGAATTCTTTGGCGGATTTCGCATCGTGCCCGCAAATGCGGCATCTCTCCCGCGCTTGACCAGCACTCCACGGACAAAGTCCATCCCGTGCTGATAAGGGAAGATGATGGCCTGTCTCATGAATAACGGAGCCTGGTCATAGATGGGCGAGCCGCCTCCTGTGACCATGCCCGCCTTCATCGCCTCGACGATCTGCGGTGAATCGAGCACGCTACCACCCAGAGGGGCCAGCGAGTAGTTGAGCAGCGTGATCATGGCCTGGCCTTCGATCACCGCCTGCTTTGCCGAAGCCTCTTCGTCATGCGCAATGATTTCGGCGTCCGTCTTCGGCTTTCCACTTCCTTCGGCCCACTTCAGGATATCGAAGTTCTGGTCCTGCAAGGCATGTGTAAGCTCGTGCGCGAGCACCGCCTTTTGCGACTCGGGATCGACCCAATCCAAAAGGTAGAGCTTCTTTGTCTTTGAGTCGTAGAACCCGGCCACCTGCTCCTTGAGCAGCGCCAGCAAGTAGGGCCGCAGTTCGAAGTCTCGCGGCAGCAACCCGAACTTCTTCAACGACACCGCGGCGCGTTCCAGTCGCTGCGTGTCCTCATCTTCGGCCATCTTCTGCGTGACATAACGCACCACCTCATCCCGGCTGGCGAGTTCGCATGTGACCTTGTGCTTGATCGGAAGGCCCGTGTCCTTGCTGACGAATTGCAGTATCTCGTCTGCCGACTTGAACAGTTCAGCCGCTTGCTTCGGAGTGAGCTTCTGCTGGGGTAGCGGCTGGACCTTGAACTCTGAGGGTGGCTTCGCCTGCTGCTGTTGGGGCTCCGCCGTGGTCTGCGCGGCGGAT
>Ga0196976_1000486_pt1 | contig 24907 bp, 23 predicted proteins | sample S3v_513CmetaG_FD_148644 | JGI IMG/M metagenome (GOLD analysis project Ga0196976, IMG submission 148644) | Soil microbial communities from Anza Borrego desert, Southern California, United States - S3+v_5-13C | ecosystem: Environmental > Terrestrial > Soil > Desert | place: USA: California...
CCGGAAGTCCCCAGCCCAGCGCTGAAAAACAGCGATTGGCGCGGCAGAACCAGATTCGCATTCGCGACGTGGCGCAGGGACCGGAGGGGTTCGTCTAACTTCTCTACCAGCAACGGCAGTGGAGAGGACCGGATCGTGCGGATACGACCGAAATAGAAGAAGCTCAAAGCAGAACGACGGTGATGCCTCGATTCTCGCGACCGAGGTCCCGGTCCAGTTTCAACTCCGGATAGAGCTTCATCATCATCCAGGTTGTCTCGTCGGAGATGCGGAAGCACTCGCCCTGGACGAAGTCGCGTATCTCGCCGCGCTTCCTGGCGTGTTCGAGCGAGACGCGAACGGCGCCCCGGAGTTTGCCGCCAACACCGGATGAGCCGTAGCCGTGGATCAACTTCAGCAGCGGCACGCGTGCGCGTTTCGCGTTCGCCATTTCGAGCGCGAGGCGGCGCCGCATCTCGTCCACGGTTGGACGGTTCGCTTCAAGGTTTATGACCTGCATGGATTGCGGCATGGTGCAGGAATCAATATCGCACCGGCAAAATGTGACCGTAAAAGAAAACGGCACGGATGAACCGTGCCGTTCCACGTGCTTCACCAACTCTACTGCGCGGGCTTTGGAATGAACGCGTCTTTGAAATGTCCGAGGATGCGGTGATACAGGTGCGTGCGCGCGTGGAACCCCGAAATCCCGTGCGTCTTGCGGGGGTAGAGCAGGAAGTCGTACTGCTTGCCGGAGTTGATGAGCGCCTCCACCAACTGGATGCTGTTTTGCATGTGGACATTGTCGTCACTGGTGCCGTGAACCAGCAGCAACTTGCCACTGAGGTTCTTCGCGGCGTCGGCGATGTTGGCGGCCTTGTAGCCTTGCTCGTTCAACTTAGGCAGTGACATGTAACGCTCGGTGTAAATGGAGTCGTAGTTGCGCCAGTCACTGACGGGTGCGACGGAGACGCCGGCCTTGAACATGTCCGAGTGAGTCATGGCATAGGCCGTCATGCTGCCGCCGTAGCTCCATCCCCACCATCCCAGGCGGGTGCGATCGATCTGCGGGTACTTCTCCAGTGCCTGATTAAGCGCTGTAAGCTGGTCCTTCAGTTCAATCTCGTAGAGTTTCTTGTACACCACCGTCGCGAACTGCCGGCCGCGATTACCCATGCCGCGATTGTCGACCTTCAGCACAGCAATTCCGTGCTGCGCCAGCAACTGATCGAAGGCGGAGATTACGCCGTAGGCGTTGCGCACACTCATCGCATGCGGACCGCCATAGGGGTTCATGATGAGCGGGACCTTGCCATTTATGACGGCGGGGCCGTCTTTCGGAAGCAGGATGACACCGTGCAGTACGGTGCCGTCCTCGGCCTTGAAGTCCACGAATTCCGGCGTCAGTAGCTTGTACTGGTCCATGCCGGTCGCGGCCCACACGTCACTGCAGGTCGCGCCGGTTTTGCAAATGGCCATCTTCGGCATCGTGCCGATAGAGGAATAGCTATCGACGAAGTACTGCGAGTTTTCAGCCATCTCGGCGCGGTGGCTGCCCGGAGTCTGCGTGAGTTGCGCCAGCCCGGTGCCATCGAGCTTCACTGAGTAGAGGTGCGTCTCGCGGTCGTCATCCTTGTTAGCGGTGAAGAAGACGGTGCCCGCTGCTTCGTCGAGACCCTCGAAGCCCAACACGTCCCAGTTCCCTTTTGTGACCTGGGTGACCAGCGTGGCATCCGACCCGAGCGGGGCCGCTTTGTCAAAGCTGTACAGGTACAGGTGGGTGTGACCGTCGCGCCAGCTTGGCCACAGGAATCGGTCGCCAGACTTCAAGAAGGTGACACCTTCCTCGGCCAGCTCTATGAAGGCCTCGTCCGACTCGCTCAGCACCATCCGGCTCTTGCCGGTGGCGACGTCGATGAGGTAGAGGTCCTGTTTGTTCTGGAGGCGGTTGAGCACCATCGCCCACGCAATACCTGGCCGCACCCAACCGAAGCGCGGCACATAAATGTCAGTCTCGTTCGTCAGGCTGAGCCACTTCACGCGCCCGCTCAGGTCGAGCACTCCGAGGCGCACGGTCGGATTCGGATCCCCGGCCTTCGGGTACTTCATCATGTCGGCGGTGGGATGTGTGGGTATCCAATCCACGATCGGATAGGTCGGTACCCCGGTCTCGTTCATTTGCAGGAAGAGGATTTGGCTGCTATCGGGCGACCAGAAGTAGTTGCTGCGGACGTCCAACTCCTCGGAGTACACCCAATCGACTTCGCCGTTAAGGATGTTCTCGTCCGTGTCCCTGGTCAGTTGCCTCTCGGCGGCACCGGTGGTTGGCTTGATAAAGAGGTTGTGCTTGCGGACGAACGACACATGCGAGCCGTCGGGCGAGAACTTGGGATCGCCGCTGGGTTCGCCGGAGTTCGTCAATTGAACCGCCTTGCCGTTTTCCAAGCTGTAGAGCCAAAGGTGGCCCATGGTATCGAACAGCAGACCCTTCGAATCGGGAGTCCAGTGGTAGGCCGCCACACCGAAGCGGGCACGATTGTCGGCCTTGCGGTCGTCGCCATTCTGCTGGGTCGGAGGGCGCATCGCAGCCAGCTCGTCGGACGCGACAAGCACTGCACTCTTTCCTGTCGCCGGATCGATGTAGTAGAGCGACATCCTTTCGCCGGCCGCGCCCCGCTGCACGTAAGCGACCTTCGTTCCATCGGGACTCCACTTGAGTTCCTGGGGCCCTGTCGTCATCAGTCCGCCGGGCGCGGACATGGCCTCAATCGTCAACTGCTTCCTGGTGGGCGGCTGCGCTGTCTGTGATTGTTGTGCAAACGAGGAAAGGACGGGTAGACACACCGCGAGAACTACGGTCAGGTACCGTTTCACGGGCTGCTCCTGGAGGAAAGTGCGGTACGGGAAGTTATACAAACAAAAAAGGTATATCTCGCAGACGAAACAAAAGCAACGTTTGTACCGGACCCGGGTTAACAGAAGTGCGCACTTCGTGGGCGTATTCGCCGAGCGGAGGAAGGGACATGAAACTGGCAAAAGGATTGCTTGCGTTAGCGGTACTTGCGGCGTTGTCGCTGCCCATGGCGGCACAGAACGGCGGATGGCATATACCGGACAGGGACAACAGAGACAACAGGGACAACGGAACCTGGCGTGATGATCGCGACGACGATCGATGGCACCGCGACCGCGACCATGACCGCGATCACGATGGTGACTGGCGTCGGGACCGCGACAGAGACCGGGGCTGGGGTGGATGGAATCGCGACGGCTGGAACCGAGGCAGGTACAGCGAGATGGCCTTTCGGAACGGCTATTATGCCGGATTGCACGACGGCCAGCGCGACCGCGAGCGGAACAAGAAGTTCAAGTATGGCAAGGCATACAAACGCGGGAACAGCGGGTATCGTTCCGAATTCGGTGATAAGAACCGCTACCGTTACGAGTTCCAGCGCGGCTACGCGGATGGCTACCGCCGCGGCTACTCCCACTGGAATGCGAGGAACGGCGGGGGCGGATGGCACATCCCGGGACGCTAGGCGAGTGTCGAGCAAAGCGACCGCCCCAAGGGCGGTCGTTTTTTGTTTGCGTGCAATTCAGGTAATTGTCAGCTGTATAGCATCCAGATCCGGAGCATTTCGTAGAGGGCAATGAAGATGCCGATCCAGAAATAGAGGCTACGGCCAGTCTCGGTGGTGAGTGCTGCCGGAAGTGGGACTCCGCGCTGACGCGCCATGACGACCAAGAGGCGATCCTGCTCGATAATCCAATCCGCGACTGGACGATGGAAGAACGCGATCATCAATCCAAGCGCCAGTTTCGCGACTTCGATGAGCATAGCTCCATGCTAGTGGGCAGGTCGGGCACTCTCAATCCGGTAAAAGCATTAGCTCGCCTCAGCCACACCTACCCGCGAAACAGTACGTCCGAGGTGCATCTTTCCGAGGCGGGATGCCCGGTGCACGCCGGTTCAGCATGTTAGAATTTTCCACAGCACCTCGTCTGCGACTACGCTAAAGCGAGAGAATCGATTTCCATGAATCCTGATTTAGAAAAGCTTATCGACCTGCAAAAGGTCGATGTCGAAATTGCTCGCCTCAACGCTGAAGTCGCTGCGCTCCCAAAGCGCATGCAGGCCATCGAAGCCGAACTCGCAGACGACAAGGCGCGGGTGGAGAAGGCGAAAGCCGCCATAAAAGCGAACGAGCAGGCCCGTCGCGGCTTGGAATCGGACATCCAGACGCAGCGGGACAAAGCTTCGAAGTATCGCGACCAATCGTCCTCGGTGAAGACGAACGAGCAGTACAAGGCCCTAATGCAGGAGATCCAGTTCGCTGAGACGCAGATACGGGGCTTCGAGGACAAAATCCTCGACAAGATGGAAGAAGTGGAGCACCTCCAGGCAGACCTCAAGAAGGCTGAAGCAGACCTGAAGGCGGAAACGGCTGAGATTGAGAAGGAAAAAGAGGAGGCTCGCGCAGTCACCGCAAGGGACGAGCAACAACTGGCTGAGCTGAACGCCCGCCGCAACGACTTGCGGTCGCATATTGGAGAGAGCAGCCTACGGCACTATGACCGTGTTTCCAAGACACGTGGCACCGGAATCGCGGAAGCCCGCGGCCAGCGCTGCATGGGCTGCCAGGTGATGCTGCGCCCGCAGGTCTACAACGACGTTCTCAGCGGTAACGGCGCGCAAGTCTGTGACTCATGCAACCGCCTGCTCTATTACGTTCCGGAGAATGAACAACCGGTTCAGGAGAAGTCGAAGACCGGCAGTCGCGCCGGCGGATCGGTGGAGCGTGCCTGGGTTTACCTCGAAGAACTTGGCGAAAACGGCGTGTTCGCGGCATTCGTAAATGCGAAGGGAAGTTCGAGCATGCGGACTTTCGACGCAGCCACCGGAAAGGCCCTTGGCGCTCCCGTTGTGCACAAAGGGCAGGCATACAAACAGGCTTTTTCTGAATACATCAGCAAGGGCCGGCATCTATGGCTAGATAATCAGCCGAACCTGGAGCATGACTGCAAGGAAGAGCTCCCCGCAGATATCCTGGACGAACTACAGAGACAGATTCCGGATCGCACCAGCAAGGCGTAGACACAGCAGTCCTGAGCCGGAGGGTCGTATGAAGCATCGCCGCACGGCGCTGATGTTCCTCTTGCTGGCGGTAGCCAGCTTCGCCACCTCCAGCCACGCTCAGGAAAACTATGTCGATTTCCGAGTCTATGTTGGGTACGGATCGCGAGTAGGCCCGGGTGATGCGCCTGGCCAGGCGGGTGTGACCTCGAAGGACCGCGGGGGTGCACCGGGTCAGCATTCCACCAATACGCTCACAAATCTGCAAGTCCGCGTTCAAGTGATCAACGACAACGGGAGCACGGTTGGTGAATCTTCACCCACCAACGAGGGATATGCTGTATTTCGCGTTGTCGGCAGCATCGTCATCGGGCAGAACAACCGGGTATTCCCGGCGTATCGCGTGCGCGTGTTCGGGCCTGAGATCGAGGAAGCATGGGCTGAAAACGTGCAGCCTGGACTAGCCGATCGCATCCTGAACATGACCGTCCAGCGCAAGGGTGAGAAGACTGAAATTGCAAAAAGTGGCACTGGGACGGTCTCCGCCTCCGGTCTTGCTGTTCCCTCCAAAGCGCAAAAGGAACTCGATAAGGGCAATGAGGCCCTCAGCGAGGAGAAGTTCGACAAAGCCAAAGAACACTTCGAGAAGGCGATTCAGATCTACCCGCAATTCGATCAGGCCTACAACAACCTCGGCGTGGTGCTGATGAAGACCGGCGACAAGGCCGGCGGCAAGCAGGCATTCGAGAAGGCTCTTGCTGCGAATGACAAGTCTGCAAGGGCATACGTGAACCTGGGCAAGATCGCAGTCCAGGAAGAACGTTATGACGAAGCGCTGAAGCTCTTCACGAGTTCGCTGACCATCGAACCCCTGAACTCAGAAGCATTCAACGGAATATGCCAGGCCGGGGTGATGGGGAAGAATTTCGAGCAGGTTGTCAGCGCTGCCAAGAAGCAACACGGCATGCCGCACGACAATATGCCGCTCTGCCACTTTGCCGCCGGATTCGCTTACCAAAACCTGAATAAGCCCGACGAAGCACTCGCCGAGTACAATCTCTACTTGAAAGAAGCTTCAATGGGCGATGCGCTCGTGGCGAAGGCTCGCGAAGCCATTGAAGAGATCAACAAGAGCGCAGAGCAACGCTGAGTCGGCGAAACTTCGATCTGAAGACCCCATCATGAATCCGCAAGTTAGAGTCAACGCGCGCGGTGCAGCGCGCCTGCGCAACGGGCACGTCTGGGTTTACAAATCTGACCTCAAGCCGGTCCGCGATGTTCCTCCGGGCGCGGTAGTCACCGTTGCCGACGAACGCGGCAAACCGCTCGGCACTGCGCTGTTCAGCAGCACATCGCAGATCGCAATCCGGCTCATTTCAACCGACGCCGTCAATACGGAGCAGTTCCCTGCTGTGGTGCGCGATCGAGTCCGCGCAGCCATCGAGTATCGCAGACGCGTGGTCGGCGAGAGCGAGGCGTATCGGGTCGTATTCAGCGAGGCCGATTTCCTCCCGGGACTGATTGTGGACCGCTACGGAGATATCGTCTCGGTCCAGGTGCTTACGCAGGCGATGGATGCGCCGCCAGTGCGCGAGGCTCTTGTGAGCACCATCGCAGAGGAGCTGCATCCCGTGTGCATCGTTGAACGAGTCGAAGCGCGAATACGCGAACTCGAGCAACTGCCGCCGCTTGAAGATCGCGTGTTGTACTGCCGTGACAAGCAGCCGAAGACGTCGACGGAGTTCAAGATGAACGGACTTCGGTTCCAGTTTGACGCGCTCGGGGGTCAGAAGACGGGAGCGTTCCTCGATCAGCGCGAGAACTATGCGGCGGCTGAGCGCTATGCGCGGGGGCGCGCGCTAGATGTATTCACCTACCAGGGAGGATTCGCGCTGCACCTGAATCGCGCGTGCGAGCAGGTGACTGCCGTTGATAGCTCGCGGGCGGCGTTAGAGGTGGCAGACCAGAATGCAACTCGAAACGGCGGACGCGAGATCGAGTTCGTCGAGGCGAACGCGTTCGAACTGCTGCGCGACTATTCGGATGCCGGGGAGAAGTACGACACGATCGTTCTCGATCCGCCGGCGTTCGCCAAGAGCAAGAGCGCACTTCCAACTGCGGTACGCGGCTACAAGGAGATCAATCTCCGCGCGTTGAAGATGCTGAAGCCCGGAGGTGTGCTCGTTACGTGCTCGTGCTCGTTCCACGTCGGCGAGACGGCGTTTGCCGAAATGCTTGCTGCGGCGGCAATCGATGCGAAGCGGCAGGTGCGGATACTCGAACGCCGCGTGCAGGCGCAGGACCACCCAGTGCTGCTTACCGTTCCCGAGACGCTCTACCTGAAGTGCATCATCGCTGAAGTGCAATAACGGCTGCTGAGCTGTCCGGCCTCAGCTTGCGCTCGCTGTTTGCGATGGCCGTGACGTCGTTTGCTAAGCTGCTTGCATGCGCAACTCTTCCCTGCTGCACGCCTTGCTGCTCGGCGCAATTCTCTCCTTCGCAATTCCCTGCTTTGCGCAGTCGAATGTCATCGCAATCCGTGCCGGCGCTGTGGTCGATCCGGACAGCGGCACGGCCGCGAAGAACCAGATGATCGTTGTGACAGATGGCAAGATCACTGCTATTGGCGACAGGGTCGCCGTGCCAAGCGAGGCTCAGCTCATCGACCTGTCACGGTACACGGTGCTGCCGGGGCTGATCGATGCGCACACACATCTTTGCGCGGCAGTGGATCCGAAGTGGGACCTTGGCGACTTCTGGATCATGGCCATGCAGCGGCGTGGCGGGTTCCGCGCAATCCTCGGAGCTGCGAACGCCCGCGCGATGCTCGAGGCGGGCTTTACTACCGTGCGCGACGTCGGTAATGCCGGCGACTACCTCGACACAGATCTGGAAAAAGCGATCCGGTTCGGCATCGTTCCTGGTCCTACGATCGTACCAGCGGGGCGGATCATCGCGCCCTTCGGAGGTCAGTTCTGGGACACGCCAGCAGATCGCAGGATGCTGGGTAATCCTGAGTATTATTTCGCCGACTCGCGCGACGAACTGCGCAAGGCGATTCGCGAGAACATCTACTTCGGTGCGAAGGTCATCAAGATCGTTGTGGATGGTCAGAAGTACATCTACTCGACAGACGACATTCGCTTCATTGTCGCGGAAGCCGCGGCGGCGGGCGTGAAAGTTGCCGCCCATGTCCAGAGCGAGCGCGGAGCGCGTAACGCGATCGAGGCCGGCGTTGCGTCGATCGAGCACGGTTGGGTGCTGAGCGACGCCGATCTGGCGCTGGCGAAAAAGAACAATGTCGTTCTCGTCTCAACCGACTTCACAGAACGTGTGCTGATGGGCGGCGGAAGGGATCAAGCCGCGGCGAGTCGTACCCACGCGCGGTATGTCGAACGGCTGAGGCGGGCGTACCAGGCGGGAGTGCCCATCGTCTTCGGGACCGATGTGATGGTGGACGTTAAGGGCGCCACGCGTGGGGAACTGGCGGCGGAGTACGTTGACAGCTTTGTCGAGGCAGGGGTTCCGGCCAATGCGGTTCTGAGGTCGATGACCTCGGACGCTGCCCGGCTGCTGGGGGTCGAGCGGGAACGCGGGACATTGAAGGTGGGTATGGCGGCCGATCTGGTGGCAGTCGAGGGCGATCCTCTGACGGACATCACGGTCGTGAAGCGAGTCAGATTCGTGATGAAGGAAGGGAAGATTGTTGTCGCGAAGTAGCCCCCGAGTGCTTAGGGGCAAATGCCTTAAGCAGTGTGTTTCTAAGTACTTGGCCAAGGTGGACGGACTCGTCTTCGGAGCAACGGGACGCAACTCGGGCCTGCCCAATTTTTTCGTTTTACCGGCTCCCGGGGCCCAGCTCGCGTCGCGGGCATTCTGTCAACGTTAGAAAACACAACGCTAAGGCGTACTCAGTCGGGGCCTTAGCTGGAAGCTAAAAATCTCCCTTGAGTACTTGACAATGATACGCTCACATTTTATGCTTCCTTCGTCATCAGTTGTGCATCAAACACGACTGTGAGGCCGACAAGGCCGAGAATTCAGACTTAGCAATTGGAGGATTACGACCATGACGTTCATGACTCGTTGGGAACCCTTCCGTGAGTTGGTTTCGATTCAGGACCGCATGAATAGGCTGTTGAATGACCAGTTCAGCACGATGGGATCGGAAGAGAGCCTGGCGGCGGGGTCGTTTGTGCCCCCGGTGGATGTCTATGAAGACGAGCAGAGCTTCCAGTTGAAGATGGAAGTGCCCGGGATCGAGGAGAAGGACATCGACATCCGCCTGGAGAACAACATTCTGAGCGTTCGCGGGGAGCGTAGGTTCGAGAAGGAAGAGAAGGAAGACAACTACCGCCGCATCGAGCGCCGTTATGGCACGTTCACCCGTTCGTTCACTCTGCCGAACACGGTAAATCCGGAAGACGTGAAGGCTGACTATGTGAACGGCGTTTTGAAGATTCGCCTGGCGAAGCGTGCTGAAGCGAAGCCGAAGCAGATCAAGGTGAATATCGGAACGGCCGATAGGACCCTTGAGAGCAAGAAGACTCAGGCGGCGTAAGAGCAAGATAGCTGGAAGGGCTCTACCGCATCGCATTGGGGAGGCGCGCCGAGAGAGGTGGCCTCCCCTGTTTGATTTCAGGGATAAGGGACACCGTTCGCCCCACGGGAGAAAAGGGCCTCGGATGTCCGTCCTCGCAGGATGACATCAACAAGAAGGATGATGAGGAGTTTGGTAGCGGAGTATTGATATGGCAATTCGATGGGACAAGTTGACGGTGAAGGCACAGGAGGCGGTGCAGCGCGCGAACGAGATCGCAGCCGAGCACGGCAACCCTGAGCTTATGCCCGTACACGTGCTGGTCGCGCTGGTTGAGGACCGTGAAGGTATCGTCGCGCCTTTGCTCGGGAAGATCGGCGTACAGCCAGGGGCGGTGCTGTCGGCGGCAATGAACGTAGTGCGCACTTTGCCGAAGCTGTCGGGCACGGCGGCGCAGCCGCACTTGTCCGACCAAGGCTCGCAGATGCTGGAGGGCGCTTTCAAAGAGGCGTCGAACTTCAAGGACGAGTATGTCTCGACCGAGCATCTGCTGTTGGCAATAACGCAGCTGAAGAAAGATCCCGCTCGCGACCTGATGATCGGCATGGGCGCGGATTACGAGACCGTCCTGAAAGCGCTGACGACCGTGCGTGGAAACCAGAAGGTTACGGACCCCAACCCGGAGGCGAAGTACCAGGCGCTGGAGCGCTACGCGAAGGACCTGACTGAACTGGCGCGGCGCGGAAAACTCGATCCGGTGATTGGACGCGATGACGAAGTGCGTCGTGTGGTGCAGGTGCTGTCACGCCGGACGAAGAACAACCCGGTGCTCATCGGCGAACCCGGTGTAGGTAAGACGGCGATCGTTGAAGGACTGGCGCAGCGCATCGTGGCGGGCGATGTGCCCGAACAGCTGAAGAACAAGCGCGTGGTCTCGCTGGACCTGGGAGCGATGCTCGCTGGAGCGAAGTATCGAGGCGAGTTCGAGGACCGGCTGAAAGCCGTGGTGAAGGACATCGAGGAGTCTGAAGGGAAGATCATTCTCTTCATCGACGAGCTACATACGCTGGTGGGAGCGGGAGCGGCCGAAGGCGCGATCGATGCGAGCAACATGCTGAAGCCGGCGCTGGCTCGCGGAGAACTGCGGGCCATCGGTGCGACTACGCTGAACGAATACCGCAAGCACATCGAAAAGGATGCCGCGCTCGAGCGGCGCTTCCAGATCGTCTTCGTGGGCGAGCCGAACGTTGAGGACACGATCGCGATCCTGCGCGGGCTGAAGGAGCGGTATGAGGTGCATCACGGCGTCCGCATCAAGGACTCGGCGATCGTAGCGGCGGCGACTTTGTCGCACCGCTACATCAGCGACCGATTCCTGCCGGACAAGGCCATTGACTTGATCGATGAAGCGGCGGCATCGCTGCGTATACAGATCGACTCCATGCCAACGGAGATCGACCAACTGGAGCGGCGCGCAACCCAGCTCGAGATCGAGCGCCAGGCGCTGAAGAGGGAAGAGGACTCGAACTCGAAGGAGCGCCTGGCGAACCTCGAGAAGGAACTGGCCGGGATCAAGGAACAGTCGAACGCGCTGAAGGCGCGATGGAAGCAGGAGAAGGACGCGATCAACCGCGTACGCGAGCTTAAAGAGCACATCGAGCAGTTGAAGCTCGAAGAGCAGAACGCGGCGAGAAAGGGCGACTTCACCCGGGCTTCGCAGATCCAGTACGGCGAACTGCCGAAGATGCAGGGTGAATTGGACCGGCTGAATGCGCAAATGGATGGAAGCGCACAGCAGTCCCGCATGCTCAAGGAAGAGGTTGATGAGGAAGATGTTGCTCGCATCGTGAGCAAGTGGACCGGCATCCCGGTGTCGAAGATGCTCGAGGGCGAAGTCAAGAAGCTGATCGAGATGGAGTCGCGGCTGCGGCAGCGTGTGATCGGCCAGGAAGCTGCGCTGGAGCGCGTTGCGAATGCCATCCGCCGGTCGCGCGCGGGTCTGAGCGATCCGCGACGGCCGATCGGGTCGTTCATCTTCCTGGGCCCGACCGGCGTTGGCAAGACCGAACTGGCGCGTGCGCTGGCGGAGTTCCTCTTCGATGATGAGCACGCCATGGTACGCATCGACATGTCGGAGTACATGGAGAAACATTCGGTGTCGCGTCTGATCGGCGCTCCCCCTGGGTACCTCGGCTACGACGAGGGCGGCCAGTTGACGGAGGCCGTGCGCCGTCGCCAGTACTCGGTGGTGCTGTTTGACGAGATCGAGAAGGCGCATCCGGATGTCTTCAACGTGTTCCTGCAAATCATGGAAGACGGCCGATTGACGGATGGCAAGGGCCGTTGCGTGGATTTTAAGAACACGGTGATCATCATGACCTCGAACATCGGTTCGGCGTACTTGCAGGCCGACGCACTGGCGACTCCGGAGGCGTTCGGCGAAGCGCAGAAACACGTGATGCAGGCGCTCCAACAGCACTTCAAGCCGGAGTTCCTGAACCGGGTGGACGATGTTGTGATCTTCAATCCACTTGGCAAGGAACAGCTGTCACAAATCGTCGAGCTGCGACTTGAGGACCTGCGGCGACTGCTTGCGGACCGCAAGATCAGCATCGAGCTGACGGATGCGGCGAAGCAGGCGCTGTTCACAGAGGGCTACGACGTGAACTACGGCGCACGTCCACTGAAGCGGGCAATCCAGCGGATGGTGCAGGATCCTTTGGCGCTGAAGATACTGGATGGCGCCGTGCTGCACGGCGACCACGTTGTTGTAGACGTGGAGCCGGGCACAGGGAAGATGAACTTCACAGTGGCACGGCGCGTGGGCGAGGCAGTGAAAGCGTAATCGCAACGCACTGGCGCGATCCAGCACGTACGAACATTTGAGCCGCGGGGCAGGGAAATGCTTCGCGGCTTTTCTCTTTGTGAGTCTGAATCTCGAAATGATGAGGGCGCGAGTGAGTGATGACGAGTGGTGGGCAAGAGGTCAAGCGCATGTGATGAGAAGGATGCTTGCACAACCCTAATGTTGCGCGCGTCGTCTGACTATCGAGGAGGCTAAACCACATGGCAGCTCGCAAGTCATCCGGAAGCACCAGCAGGAAAAGTTCAGGCACTCGTGGCGGATCGCGCACTGGCGGCGGTTCGCGGAGCACGGCACGCAAGTCGTCGGGAACGTCGCGTGGCACGGGCCGGAAGTCGGCCGCTTCTTCGTCGCGCAGCAGCGGACGTACCGGAGCATCCGGCTCCTCAAGGAGCAGCGGATCCACAGCTCGCAAGCGCAGCGGATCAACTTCGCGTAGTGGCTCGACGGCGCGTAAAAGCAGCGGTTCAACACGGCGGTCGGCCGGAGCTTCACGGGGCGGATCGCAGACATCGCGGAAGTCCTCGGGTTCGCGGTCGAAGAAGTCCAGCGGGCGACGATATGGACCAAAGGCGCAGGAGGAAGTAGCGACCGAGATGCGTCACCTCAAACAACGTAAGCATGGGACCAAGAACCAGAGGCAGGCGATTGCGATTGGGCTGTCGAAGGCGCGCCGCGAAGGCGCGAAGGTCCCGCCGAGAAGCAGGGCCGCGTAAAACGAATCACAGATTCTGCCCACCATGGTGCCGTGGCATGAGGTCGCGGTGGTGGTGGGTTTTGTATTTTTCGGAGTAGACGTGACATGGGGGAGCGCGAGATGGTTCGGGCAGTGATCTTCGACGTGGACGGGACGCTGATCGATAGCGTCGATCTGCACGCGCAGGCGTGGCAACAGGCGCTGGCGCATTTCGGGCATGAGGAGCCCTACGAGAAGGTGCGGCACCAGATAGGAAAAGGCGGCGATCAACTGATGCCGGTCTTCCTGAGCGAAGAGGAACTGAAGGAGTACGGGGAGGAACTCGAGAAATTCCGAGGGGAACTTTATCGCAACGAACTCATGAAGCGAGTGGCGCCGTTCCCGCGTGTGCGCGAGTTGTTCGAGCGGCTGCGAATTGACGGAAAGCAGATCGCGCTGGCTTCCTCGGCTCCCGAGCCGGAGTTGAAGTACTACAAGGAATTGCTGAACATCGATGACCTGATCGAGGCGAAGACTTCCGCGGATGACGCTGATCGCAGCAAGCCATTCCCGGACATCTTTGCCGCTGCGCTCGGCCAGCTTGACGGTGTGAGCGCAGAAGAGGCGGTGGTGATCGGCGACACGCCGTACGACGCGCTGGCGGCAGGAAAGATCAACATGGAGACTATCGGAGTGCTTTGCGGTGGATTTCCGGAACAGGAGCTGCTCGACGCTGGATGCGTCGCGATCTATACGTCACCGGCGGACTTGCTAGACCATTACGATGAGTCGGTCCTGGGGACGGCACGCGCAGCATGAATTCACGGCGCGAGGTCATCGTGCGAGCCGCGCGCGACGTAAGTTGGTAACAAGCCTTCAAGAAGAAGGGGACGCGAGATGCGTCCCCTTTTTGTTGCTTGCGGAGCTTAACGGGCGGTGAGCTCAGGTTTCTTGCGATCGGCGAGCTTCGCCACCTTGCGCAGGTCGTGCCCGGTGTAGATCTGGCGTGGACGCGAAATCTTCTGCTCGGAATCGGTGATCATCTCCTGCCACTGCGCGAGCCATCCGGCGACGCGCGCATTTGCGAAGAGCACGGTGAACATCTCCGGCTTGAAGCCCATGGCCTGGTAGATGATGCCCGAGTAGAAATCGACATTCGGGTACAGTTTGCGCTTCACGAAGTAGTCGTCTTCGAGGGCGATGCGTTCGAGCTCGAGTGCGATCTCCAGCTTGGGATTGCCGCCGGTGACTTCGAAGACCTGTCCGGCGACCTGCTTAATGATTCGGGCACGCGGATCGTAGTTCTTGTAAACGCGGTGGCCGAAGCCCATCAGCTTGCCTTTGCCGTCCTTCACCTGCTTCACGTAGTTAGGCACGTTGTTCACGTGGCCGATCTCGTCAAGCATGTGGAGCACTTCTTCGTTTGCTCCGCCGTGGAGCGGTCCGGCAAGCGCGCTGCAAGCGGCCGCGGTGCAGAGATACGGATCGGCATGTGCGCTGCCTACCGCACGCATGGTACTGGTGCTGGCGTTCTGCTCGTGGTCGGCGTGGAGGATGAAGAGGATGTCGAGCGCGCGTGCGAGCACGGGGTTCGCAACGTACTTCGGCTCCACCATCTTCCACATCATGTTCATGTAGTTTTCGGTGTAGGTAAGGTCGTTGTCGGGGTAGACGAACGGGAAGCCGAGGCTGTGGCGGTAGGAGGCCGCAGCAACGGTCGGCATCTTGGCGATGAGGCGGATGATCTGGTGCTGGCGGATCGCCGGATCGTGAACGTTCTTGGCCTCGGGATAGACAGTGCTGAGCGCGGCGACGGTGCTGGCGAGAATGCCCATCGGGTGCGCGTCATAGCGGAAGCGCGCGATGAATTCCTTGGTGCTCTCGTGCACCATAGTGTGGTGGGTGATGGTGTAAGTCCACTGCTTAAGTTGGTCTTCGTCAGGAAGTTCGCCGTGGAGCAGAAGGTATGCGACCTCAAGGAAGTTGCAATTCTCGGCGAGGTCCTCGATGTTGTAGCCGCGGTAGCGCAGGATGCCCTTGTCGCCGTCAATGTAAGTGATGCTGCTGCGGCAAGAGGCAGTATTCATGAATGCAGGATCGTAGGTCATGAGGCCGAAATCATCGGCGTCTGTTTTGATCTGCCGCAGATCGACCGCGCGAACGGTGCCGTCCTGGACCGGCACGTTGTACGTCTGCCCGGTGCGGTTATCTACGATAGTGAGAGTGTTCTCTTTCATCCCAAAATCTCCTCGAAATGACTAGGCCCAACCGGCACGCCTAGCACGGTGGTGTGCCTCGCTCGCGTATCGCCTTGCAGCGATTACTACAGGGAAAGGTCGGGCCCTTACGGATGAACCCTCCCCGGTACAAGTGCTGCGGCATCAGATGCCGCGTCCGGAAGGATGAGGAGAAAGGATGAAATCCGGCGCGACTGCAGATTCCCGCTGGCGGGCGATTCTGTTCTTATCGTAAACCATAATCTGTGAGGCGAATCACTGGCGGAGGTGATGTTTTTTTGCGGAGCGCGTAATCGGGGAAGTAGCTGTTGCACAAGAAGTAATTACGAATAATTTCCGGGGAGATGTACTTTTCGCCGTTAAGCTCTTGGGCAGCAGGTACAAGGGACAGTGTGACCGCGGGAAGGGCTCCGATGGCCTTTCGTAAGTTGCTGGTGTTGTGGGTGGGTCCTACGATTCGGTGAGAAGCAAGGGCGAGCACGGCCGCCGGAAGCCTCGCCGGGCGCGGAACTGAACGTGCAGCTTACATTTGTGGGTACCCCTGGAGGAAATGATCATGTTTAGAAAGTCGTACATAGTTGTCATTATGGCCTTGGCTGCGCTCATGGCGTCGCTGCTGGGTTGCAGCGGAAACGGCGGAAGCCCGGATCGCTTGATCGGTGGAAGCGGCACGGTGAACATCGGGATCAGCGATCCTCCGACGTGTGCGTCGCCGAACGGGAACTATGATGCAGTGTACGTGACCATTACGGATGTGAAGATCCACACCAGCTCGACGGCCGGAGCTAACGATGCAGGCTGGATCGACCTGACGCCGAACATGAGTCCGAAGCAGATCAACCTTTTTGGGCAAACAGACCAGCGCTGCCTGCTGGCGATGCTGGGGCAGGGCAAGCAGCTCGCGGCAGGAACGTATCAGCAGATTCGCGTGTACCTGGCTCCGGACAGCTCGGCGGGGCAGATCACGAATAACGCCTGCGGCAATGGCGTAGCGAACTGCGTAGTCGTGGGCGGAGTTGCGCGGCCGCTACTGCTCTCGAGCGAGACGCAGACAGGCATCAAGATTCCTGCGGGACAGCTTGCCGGTGGGCAGTTCAAGGTCGCCACGGGCGAGACAAAAGACCTGGTGATCGACTTCGACGCGTGCGCGTCGATTGTGGCACAAGGGAACCAGTTCCGGCTGAAGCCGGTGCTGCATGCGGGCGAGGTGCAGGTGGCGGCGAGCGTGGGCGGCCAACTGGTGGACAGCGTGACGAGCGCGGCGGTTATCGGAAAGTCTATCGTGACCTTGCAGCGCAAGGACTCCAACAACATCAACCGGGTAGTCATGCAGACCACGACGGACCTGGCCGGGAACTTCGTGTTGTGCCCGGTTCCAGCCGGAACGTATGACCTGGTTGCGACGGCGGTCAGCAACGGCAACGTGCAGTACGCGACCACGGTGATCACGGGCGTGACGCCAGGCGCGACGATTGCGCAGGTGCCTATGGTCGCGCAGACGGGTGCCAGCACGGCTCCGGCGTCAATCGCGGGGCAGGTGACCACATCGAAGACTCCGGCGGCGGCAACTCCGGCCGATATCATGGTCTCGGCGCTGCAGCAGATCACGGCTGGCGGCTCGACCTACAGCATCACGGTTCCGCTGGGGCAGCAGCAATCGGCCACGCTGAGCCTTGCGACAGGCACGACTGGCTGCCCGGCAAACACCAACTGCGTTTCTTACACAGCATCGGTCCCGGCCATGTGGCCAAACATAGCCGCATACTCTACGGGCACGATGACGTTCACACAGAGCACTGCGACGCCGGTGACGTATGCGATTGAGGGACAGGCATTCGTGCAGGGTTCGGCAGGAACGCAAGACTGCACGCCTCCGGTGGTGGCGGTGACGACGCTGACAGGCGGCGGGAACATCAACGTTACGCCGGGAGCGAACCTGACCGCGGCGACAATAGCTTTCACGGGATGCCAGTAGGTAGAACTTCAGCCTGCATCTGCCTGAACAAGGGTGTGGGCACACTCTGGTTCGTTCAAAACGGAAAGGGCCGAGCGATATGCTCGGCCCTGAACTTTTTGGGAGAGACTGCGCTAGTCCTTCTTCGACTCTGTCTTTGTCTCTGACCTGGTCTCCGACTTCGATTCGCCGCCCGCTTCCACTTTGCTACTGGAGCCGCTAGAGCCCTGGCTGGAAGTCTTCTTTGCGTAATCAGTCACGTACCACCCCGAGCCCTTGAACTGCACAGCCGGGGCGGAGAGCAGTTGTTCGACTTCGTCCTTGCCGCAACTAGGGCAGGTACGCACCAGCGGATCAGAAAACTTCTGGATGCGTTCGAAGACGTGTTGGCAAGCCTTGCACTGGTACTCGTAAAGCGGCACGGAGAACTCCCTTGGTGACCCTGAACAGCAATGCTGGTAAGCGGATACTCACCTTTGATTTTAGGGGGAGGGGAAGGATGCGTCAATTTGGGGTGTTTCATGCGAAGGACATGACCGGCATCCCCGGTTCAGGTTCATGAGCTATACTCCGCAGCCTGGCTATGAAAACTCTCTTCTGTGCAATTCTGTGCCTGATCGCAGCTTCAACCGTCCTCGCACAATCCGGCTCGACCTTCACCCAGGTCGAGGTGGATGCTGTCTATCCCGAGATGCACGCCCTCTACGTTGACCTCCACAAGACACCGGAGCTTTCGCAGCATGAAGCAAAGACCTCGACGAAGATGGCCGAGGGACTGCGCCGGGTCGGGTTCGAGGTGACAACCAACGTGGGCGGTTACGGCGTGGTCGGCGTGATGAAGAACGGGCCAGGGAAGACGGTGCTCATCCGTACGGACATGGATGCTTTGCCTATCGTGGAAGAGACCGGGCTTCCGTTCGCGAGCACGGTGCGCGCGAAGGACGACGCCGGAAACGAGGTGGGCGTGATGCACGCCTGCGGACATGACTTCCACATGGCCTCGTGGATGGGCACGGCGACGCTGCTGGCGAAGAACAAGTCGCGGTGGCGCGGCACGCTGATCATGATCGGGCAGCCGGACGAGGAGAAGATCAGCGGTGCGCGGGCGATGATCAAGGACGGCCTCCTGACGCGCTTCCCGCGCCCGGACTACGCGCTTGCACTGCACGACGACAGCGACGCTCCGTCGGGTACGGTGTCGGTGACATCCGGCTACCTGCTGGCGAGTTCGACCGCGGTTGACTTGACGATCTTCGGGCGCGGGGGCCACGGGGCGCATCCGCACACGACCATAGACCCGGTGGTAATAGCGGCGAAGACAGTGATGTCGCTGCAAACGATCGTCTCGCGCGAGATCGCACCGCAGGAGCCGGCGGTGGTGACCGTGGGCTCCATCCATGGCGGAACGAAACACAACATCATTCCCGATGAGGTCCGGTTGCAACTGACCGTGCGGGCTTACCCCGAGGCGGTTCGGCAACACATTCTCAAATCGATTGAGCGGATCGCGCGCGCCGAGGCGACCGCCGCAGGCGCGGAGCGCATGCCAGAGATGAAGGTGCCAGAGACGACGCTCGCGACCTACAACGATCCCAAGGTGAGCGCACGACTGGCGGAGACCTTCAGGCGCGTGCTGGGCGCGGAGCGCGTCGGCGAGAAGAAGCCGATCATGGGCGCCGAGGATTTCTCGGAGTTCGGCAATGCCGGCATTCCGTCGCTGATCTTCTTCGTAGGGGCGGTGGAGCCGAAGCGCTTCGCCGAAGCCAAGGCGAAAAACCTGCCGCTGCCGAGTCTGCATTCGTCGAAGTTCGCGCCGGATATTGAGCCGACGCTGAAGACGGGAATACTCGCCACTACGAACGCCGCTGTGGAGCTGATGAAGCCGTAGCATTCATCAGCAGTCAACATTCAGAAACTACATCGACTGCTGCTTGCGCTGGAGTTCTACAGAGCTTATGGATCGCCGGACGAACCGGAGCCGTTTGAGAGTTTGTAGCAGAGCTGTGGGTATTTGATGCGGCTGCGGTACTGACCTGCGAATCCGCCGAATTCACCTGCTATCCTCGATACTATTCCATTCGCAAAGGTCACGGTTTTGCCTCCGATCATTAATGCACAGGGCATCAGCAAGAGCTTCGGCGCGGTGCCGCTGTTTTCAGACATCTCGTTCACGGTCAATGAGGGCGGCCGCATAGGGCTGATCGGGCCCAACGGCTCGGGAAAATCCACGCTGCTGCGCATCCTTGCCGGCGAGATGGAACCTGACTCCGGCGAGGTGGCGCGGCGCAAGCGTATGCGGCTCGCGTATGTGGAGCAGCAGTCGGAGTTCACGGGCGACGCCACGGTACGTCAGGTGACTGCCGCGGCCCTGCGGCGCGCGCAGATTCCGGCCGATGAGCACGAGGGGCGACTGCGGGAGTGGCTGGGGCGCGCCGGGTTCGAGGACTTCGAAGCGGTTGCACGCTCGCTCTCGGGAGGATGGCGGAAGCGGCTGGCCATCGTCGAGGCGCTAGTGCAGGAGCCGCAAGTGCTGCTGCTCGATGAGCCCACGAATCATTTGGACCTCGAGGGAATCGAGTGGCTGGAGGAGTTGTTGCAGTCGGCGGCGTTCGCATGTGTCGTTGTGAGCCACGACCGCTACTTCCTGGAGAACGTTGCGACGGAGACCGTGGAACTGAACCGCGCATATCCGGACGGCGTTTTGCGGGTCGCAGGAAAGTACGACGAGTTCCTGGAGAAAAAGGCGGAGTTCATGGAGTCGCAGGCGCGCCGGCAGGATGCGCTGGAAAACCGCGTTCGGCAGGAGATCGCGTGGCTGCGACGCGGCGCGAAGGCGCGCACGCGCAAGTCGAAGGCGCGGATCGACAAGGCTTACGAGATGATCGGCGAACTCGGAGATCTGAGTTCGCGGATGAAGACGGCGACGGCGGACATCGACTTCTCGGCAACAGAACGCAAGACGAAGCGGCTGATGGAACTGAATGGCGTCGGGTACGAGATCGGCGGGCGCACGCTGTTCCGAGATTTGAATTTTCTGATCAGCGCAGGGAAGCGCGTGGGGTTGGTCGGTCCGAACGGCAGCGGGAAGACGACGCTGTTGAGGTTGTTGGTCGGGTCTGGAGTGCCCACATCTGCGAACGGCGCGCAGATGTGGGGCACCGAAGGGCGGATGTGGGGCACGATCAAGAAGGCGGAGTTCCTGCGCGTCGTGTACTTCGACCAGAACCGGCCACTCGATCCTAACGTCACCCTGCGGAGAGCGCTCTCGCCGGAGAGCGACAGCGTGGTGTACCAGGAGCGCGTGATCCACGTTGCGAGTTGGGCCTCGCGCTTTCTGTTCACTAGCGAGCAATTGAACCAACCGGTGGGGAGGCTTTCGGGAGGCGAGCGCGCTCGTGTGCTGATAGCGCAACTGATGCTGCAACCCGCCGACGTGCTGCTGCTGGACGAGCCGACGAACGATCTCGACATACCGACGCTCGAGTTGTTGGAAGAGAGCCTGCTGGAGTTTGCGGGCGCGCTGGTGCTGGTGACGCATGACCGCTACATGCTCGATCGCGTGTCGACGATCGTCCTGGGACTGGACGGCGAGGGCGGAGCGGGAGCGTTCGCGGATTACTCGCAGTGGGAGACGTGGATCGACGAGCGGCGCGAGCAACGCAGACCACAGGCGGAGAAGAAAAGCGCGGCAGCTTCCGAGAACGGAGCGTCGGGGCAGGCGAAGAAAAAACTGTCGTACCTTGAGGCCCGCGAGTACGCGACGCTGGAGCAGCGCATCATGGAGGCCGAAGACGTGCTGACGCAGAAGCGCGCTGCGGCGGAGAATCCGGCGATCGCGACCGATGCGGAGGCGTTGTTGCGAACGCACGCGGAATTAGAAGCGGCGCAGAAGACGGTGGATGAGCTGTATGCACGCTGGGCAGATTTGGAGAGCAAGCTGCAATAGCGTGCGAAATCCGTGTACTGTTTGCAGGCTTGGCTAATTTGCTCAGTGGGGCCAGCCGAAGACGGTGCGCGAGCCCCATAATGCCGCGAATCCCATGATGAGGATGAAGCTCAGGCCGATCATTCGGCCCGAGAGCGTGCTCTTGCTCCAGCCCTGGAGCACGGCCACTACTCAAATGAAGAAGAGGACGATTGCGAATACGCCGAGAACCTTCATCAACATGGCCCACCTCCGCACGTGAAGTTTGGCAATTCCGGGTTCGGCAAAACAGGAGATGCGTCACAAGCAAAGGTGCGCTGCGGCTGTGTTTAGCGGTGGTACACTTCGCGGCATGGCAGACAACGGCCCAATCCGCAACGCGCCGCAGCGACCGGCGCTGTTCCTGGTAGCTACCCCGATAGGCAATCTCGAGGACATAACGCTTCGCGCCATTCGCACGTTGAAAGAAGTGGACGTGATCGCGTGCGAGGACACGCGCCAGACGCAGAAGCTGCTGAACCACTACGGCATCGAGAAGCGCACCATCAGCTACCACGAGCACAACGAGATGACGCGCGCGGCCGAACTCATCATGCAGATGGAGCAGGGCGCATCGATCGCGCTGGTGACGGACGCGGGCATGCCAGGCATTTCGGACCCGGGCTTCCGGCTCATCTCGCTTGCGATAAGGCACCACATTCCGGTAGTGCCGATCCCGGGGCCGACTGCGTTTCTCGCCGCGCTGGTGGCCAGCGGCCTGCCGACGGATTCGTTCCGCTTCAGCGGATTCCTGCCGCCGAAGAGCGGTCAGCGGCGGAAGCTGCTGGAGAGCGTGAAGGATTCGCCGCGCACCCAGGTGTTCTACGAGGCGCCACACCGGTTGGTGGAGTCGCTTGAGGATGTAGTGGCAACGCTCGGGCCGCATCGGCACGTAGTGGTGGCGCGCGAGGTGACGAAGCTGCACGAGGAGTTCGTGCGCGGTCAGGCTGCCGAGGTGTTGGATAAGCTGAAAGAGCGCGACGAGATTCGCGGCGAGATCACGCTGCTGATCGGCAAGGGCGAAGACCACGGCGCGCCCATGGTCGAGCAGAAGACTGTTCGCCAGCGCATCCGCGAGCTGATGAAGGAAGAAGCGATTGAAGAGAAGGATGCCATGAAGCGCGTCGCGAAAGAGATGGGCGTGAGCAAGAGCGACGTGTACCGGGAGTTGCAGAGGAGCAAATGATTCGTAGCTCGATGGTCGCAGCGACCGGAGTTTTCCTCTTTCACTCGCCCGACGAGTGATCGTGTACGACGCGCCAGCCTTCCGGCAGCTTTTTTACCAGCAGCGTGAATAGGCCGTGTGGTTGCTTCCCGTCTTTCATCTTCAGATGGAATTGGCCGCGTACGAAGGCAGTGTCAGGGGTGAGCAACTGTATCTCGAGGTTGCGGAACTCGAGGTGGCCCATTTGTCGGCCGCCGGTCTGGTATCCGGCGATGTAACGGTCGAGAGTTTGTTGCCAGCCCCTGGTGACTTTCGCGCCAGCGAAGAACGTTAGTTCGGGCGAATTCCAATATCCCTGCATGTATGCGCGGAGATCGCCGCGGTTCCACGCTGCAACCTGGTCGTCAAGCACTTTGCGAACGGCGGCAATGTCGGAGGTTGAGTCCGCAGGAGAGTTCTGGGCAACTGCCACAACGACTGCACAGATCGACACGACGAGAAGCACGCCCACAGTACGCACGTTGAGTCCTCCTCCGATCCCGCTACAAGATACCGAACGATGGCCATTGCGAGTGTGACCATTGCGTCTTCTCTGGTACAGTACTCTGCTCGCTGTCATTCTTTAGCACGAGTCACGGAGCTATGGCAAAGACGATCCCAATCGGCGCTCACGGCACCTCGGAAGAGCGGGTCAAATTCGAGAACACGCTAACGGCACATCATCACGACCTGCCGCCTGTCTACTCCACTCCTGACATGATTCGCCTGATGGAGGTCGCGGGCTTCAACGCGCTCAAGACTTTCTGCGAGGATGGCGAGATCAGCGTGGGCACGACTATAAACGTCGAGCATCGCGCGCCGGTGGGCCTGAATTCCGTGGTGCGCGCAGAAGCCGTTGTGGAGAAGGTGGAAGGCCGCATCATAACGATGCGGGTCACGGCACATGAAGGTAAGACCGAGATCGGCCGCGGCACGATCGGCAGGGCCATCGTGAAGGTCGGCAATTTCCTGGAGAAGTACGGAATACCTAAGCCATAGCTGCGCCTCATCCCCAGGCACCGCCACACACCTTTTGCGGTTCCATGCATCTCATCCCCTGGGCCGCAGCCCATGGAGTGACGTATGAATGAACTGATCCAGAACATCGTCCAGCGCACCGGCATTCCGCAGGACAAGGCACAGACCGTTGTACAGATGGTGATCAGCCATCTGAAAGGCCGCATGCCCGCGCCCATCGCGAGCCAACTCGACAACTATATTGGCGGGCAGGAGGGCCAGGGGCAGCAGGGCGGCGGCATCTCCGGCGCGCTCGGCGGGATGATGGGCGGCAACAAGACCGACGCAGCCTGATTTCCTGCAACTCAAGCCGTCTGCTAGCATCTCTGGTTACGATGGCGCACCTTAAGCAAGCGGAAGGTTCCTCGCGCAGGCCCACGTCGGCATGGAGCGCTGGTCCTCCGCTGAGAATCATGGTGCGCCACACTTTTAGATCCGCAAGAGGCGTTGACTCATGCTCCAGATGTCACGCAAATGTGTACCGTACACGCCGATCACATGCGATCTTTCCGAACTGAACGTGGCGATCGTCTCCTCGACCGGCATCTATCTCGCCGATCAGCACCAGCCCTTCAATGACAACGGAGACGACACCTATCGCGTGCTGCCGGCGGAGTTTGACGCCTCGCAGATACGCTTCAAGCACGGTCACTACGACACATCTGAAGCGGAGAAGGACGTCAACGTCGTATTCCCCATCGACCGGCTGCGCGAGTTCGCGGCGAACGGCGTGATTCGCGGCCTGTCGAACAAGCACATCTCGTTCAAAGGTTTTTCGATGGACCTGAAGCGCCAGTACGAATTCCTTGCGCCGACCATCGCCGACGAATTGGAGCGCTCGCAGGCTGACGCCGTGGTGCTCACCGGCGGTTGACCGGTGTGCCATCGGGTAATCGTTGCGGTGCAACGAGAGATCGAAGCAAAGGGAATTCCGACGGTGCTCATCACCGTCGTGCCGAATGAATCAAAGGTGATGCGACCGCCGAGGGCGATCCATCCGCTCGGACATCAACTCGGGCGTGTGCTCGGCACAGCAGGCGATGTGGAGAAGCAGCAGGAAACGCTCTTCGCAGCGCTCCAGCAATTCAAAGAATTGCATACGCCGGGCTTGATCCAGGACGTGCAGATCTAAAAGCGGTTACCGGTGGCCGTTGCGGAAGATGAACTTCTCCGCCTCCTCGCGCGTTCCGTGGAAGAGCAGCGCATGGATGCCGACCTGGTGTGCGCCTTCGATATTCGGAACCTTGTCGTCGAGGAATGCCGTATTCGCCGGATGCACGCCGAGCAGTTCACAGCACTTCGAGTAAATCTCAGGCGCGGGTTTCACCATCCCGATCTCGCACGAGTAGATCTGCACGTCGAATTCGGCGAGCCACTGGAACTTGCTTCGCAGTGCGGC
>Ga0196976_1000487_pt1 | contig 24891 bp, 18 predicted proteins | sample S3v_513CmetaG_FD_148644 | JGI IMG/M metagenome (GOLD analysis project Ga0196976, IMG submission 148644) | Soil microbial communities from Anza Borrego desert, Southern California, United States - S3+v_5-13C | ecosystem: Environmental > Terrestrial > Soil > Desert | place: USA: California...
ACACGCCGGGCGGCTCTTCCGGCGGCTCGGGCGCGGCGGTCGCAGCGCGGATCGTGCCCGCCGCCCACGGCAACGACGGCGGCGGCTCGCTCCGGATCCCGGCCTCCTGCTGCGGGATCTTCGCCCTCAAGGCGAGCCGCGGACGCGTGAGCTGGGGGCCGCTCCAGGGCCCCGTGCTCTCGGGCCTCGCGATCCAGGGCGTCCTCACCCGCTCCGTCCGCGACTCGGCCGCGTTCCTCGACGTGCTCGCCGGCCCCTGCCCCGGCGATCCGTACGCCGCGCCGCCGCCGGCGCGGCCGTTCCTCGCGGAGATCGGCGTCCCGCCCGGCAGGCTGCGCGTGGCCGTCACGCGGCGGTCGCTGTTCGGCCGATTCACCGACCGCGCATGCCAGGAGGCGGTGGAGCGCGCCGCGCGCCTGCTCACGGACCTCGGCCACGACGTCGAGGAGGCGCACCCCGACATCGCCCGGGAGCCGCTCATCCGGGCGTACCTCACCGCGTCGGCGGCGCAGACCGCGGCGGACGTCGCCCACGCGACGGCGGCCGTGGGCCGCAGGCCGCGCCCGCTCGAGCTCGAGCCCGAGACCCGCCTCCTCGCCGCCGCGGGCCGCCACCTCTCCGCGTGCGCGCTCGTCGTCGCCGAGGCCGAGATGCACCGGGCGGCGCGCGCGATGGCGGCGTTCCACGCGGCGTACGACGTCCTCGTCACGCCGACGCTCGCCCAGCCCCCGCAGCGCATCGGCGGCCTCGACCTCACGCGCGGCCAGCGGGTCGGGACCCGCCTCGCCGCCGCCGTGCCGCTCCGGCGCGTGCTCGACTACATCTTCGACGAGCTGTCTCCCCGGTCGTTCGACGCGACCGGGAACACCATGCTCTTCAATCAGACGGGGCAGCCGGCGATGAGCGTCCCGCTCCACTTCTCCGCCGACGGCCTCCCCATCGGCGTACAGGTCGTGGGTCGCTTCGGAGAGGAGGCGACCCTCTTCCGCCTCGCGGCGCAGCTCGAGGAGGCACAGCCGTGGGCCGGGCGACTGCCGCCGATCGCCCAGGAACCGCCTCGGCTCCCGTGAACGAACCCGCGCCCGCGCCGTCCGCCCGCGGACCTCACACCTCGTACCGCCTCCCCTCCTCCAGGAGCTCGATCGCCCCGTCGTCCGCCCGGAAGCCGTCCGGGTAGTGGATGAGGCGCATCCGCGCGCGCACGGGCGCGGGCAGGGCCGCGAGCGCCGCGTACGGCGTGTGGACGCCGTGGCCGGTCTCGTGCAGGAACAGATCGGCGCGCGAGAGCCACTCGACGAGCCCGGGGTCGTGGGCGGTGTCCGAGGACAGGCCCAGCTCCCGCCCGCCGGCGCGGACGCGGAGCGCGGTGGTGAAGACGTGGTGGCGCGTCCGGCGGCAGGCGAGCTCGAACCCGGCGACGGTGGTCGGCCGGTCGGCGTCGAGCGGGGCGAGCTCGAAGTAGTCCTCGAGCCGCATCGGCCGCGGGCTCCAGTCGGCCGGATCGCTGAGCGAGTCCATGCCCGGCGCGAGCCGCTCCCAGAGGCGGGCGAGCACCTGCGGGTGCGCCGCGAGGACCGGCCGGCGCCGCAGGACGAAGTGCGCGTAGTACGCGAAGTCCTCGAGCCCGGAGCTGTGATCCGCGTGCAGGTGCGTGAGGACGACCGCGTCGAAGGTGGGGACGTCGAGCGCGACCCCGGCGCGCGCCGACGCGTCCCGGAGCACCTTCCGGATCGGGTGCGGGCAGTCCACGAGCAGCCAGCGCCCTCCCGCCTCGACCGCCACCGCGCTGGAGTAGTGCAGGGCGGAGAAGGCATCGCCGACGCCGATGGGCACGAAGGTCATCGCCATGGGCTCGTTTGTAACCCGCTTGGCGCGTCCGGGGTGCCGGACGTCACACGGTGACGCGTCCGCCCGGCCCAGCCGGGGAGTGTACGGCCCCACCGGACCCGCAGTACGACTCGCCGGTCCCCTGCCAAGGAGCATCGCCGTGATCGACCATCTCACGCTCAAGGTGAAGGACGCCCGGAGGGCGCGCGCGTTCTACGCCGCCGCCCTCGCCCCGCTCGGCTACGAGGTCCTCATGGAGTACGAGGGCGGTGTCGGGATGGGCGCCGACGAGAAGCCCGACCTCTGGATCGCGCAGGATCCCGAGAACACGCGGCCGGCGCACGTCGCGTTCACCGCGCCGAGCCGGAAGGCCGTGGATGCGTTCCACGCCGCGGCGCTCGCCGCGGGCGCGAAGGACAACGGCAAGCCGGGCGTCCGCGCGGAGTACCACCCGACGTACTACGCCGCGTTCGTGCTCGACGAGGACGGGCACAACATCGAGGCGGTGGTCCACCAGCCCGAGTGACCCGCCGGGCGCCTGCCCGGACGCCTTCGCGTGCCATCCCGCGCCGAGCTGCCCAGCTTGTGCCTGGCGAGGGAGGGCGCGATGGAAAGCAAGGCGAAGGCGTTCGGGCATCCGGTTCACCCGATGTTGATCGTGTTCCCGCTGGGGCTCCTGGCGACGTCGTTTTTCTTCGACCTCATCCGGGCGGCAGGCGCCGGCGAGAGCTTCTCGCGGGCCGCCTTCTACATGATCGCCGCCGGCATCATCGGCGGGCTGCTCGCGGCGGTGTTCGGGCTGGTCGACTGGCTCGCCATCCCCAAGGGCAGCCGGGCCAAGCGCGTCGGCGCGCTGCACGGGCTCGCCAACGTGGCGGTGGTGGGGCTCTTCATCTTCTCGTGGGGGATCCGGTACGGCGACCCGGACGCGCAGAGCGCGCCGGCGGTGATCCTCTCGGCGGTGGCGGTGCTCCTCGCGCTCGTCTCGGGGTGGCTCGGCGGCGAGCTCGTCGACCGGCTCGGCGTCGGCGTGGACGACGGCGCGCACGTGGACGCGCCGAGCGCGCTCTCGGGCAGGCCCGCGTCCGAGCGGCACGCCGAGGGGCGCCCGCTCGTCCCGCGACGCGTGACGTGATTCGACCGGGGCCCCACCCGGAACACTCACACGCTCCCACTCCCAGTCCTACCGAGGTTCTTGCCCCGGGAGCGGCAGCCTGGCATGACGTTCGCCATGCATCCGCTCCTCAGCCTCTCGGCCCTGCTCTCGCTCGCCCTCGGCTCCGCCTGCTACACGGTGGAGACCGAGGTCCGCGAGCTGCCGCCCCGCTCCGCGCAGGGCCCCGCGCCACGCCGTGCCCCGCCCCGGGCGCCGCCGCGCGCCCCTCCGCCGCCGCCCGAGCCGGCGGAGCCGCCCGAGGCGCCCCCGCCGCCCGGCGCCTGGTTCCACGTGCCGCCGGATCGGGTCCCGGCCTCCGGGCTGTGCCGCGTCTGGTACGACTCGCTGCCGCCGGACCGGCAGCCCCCGGCGATGACCTGCGCGCGCGCCCACCGGATCGCCCGCAACCACGGCGGCCGCGTGATCTGGGCGTCGGCCCGCTCGCGCCAGACCGGCGATGTCCTCTCGACGGACTACGGCCGCGTGGACCTCGACGGCATCCCGCCCGATCGGCTCCCGCCGCCCGGCTACTGCCGCGTCTGGCTCGACGGCATCCCTCCCGATCGCCAGCCGCCGCCCGCGCAGTGCCCGCAGGCCGAGCGCGACGCCGAGCGGCTGGGCGGGCGGCTCGTGTACATGCCGAGCTCGGACGTGCGCTGACGGGAGCTCGCCTCGCGACGGCGCGGGCACGCCGCGCGTGGGATACTCGCGCCGTGCAGCCCGCTCCGCCCTCCTCGCCGGAAGAGGCCCGCGCCCGCCTCTGGTCGCTCCTGGGGGAGCTGCCGCCCCGGGACCGCCCGGTCTCCGCGACCCAGCGCGCGGAGGAGGAGCGCGACGGCTACGTGCTCGAGACGTGGGAGCTCGAGCTCAACGGGCTCGAGCCCGTGCCGGCGTTCGCGGCGCGGCCCGCGGGCCCGCCGCGCCGCAGGCCCGCGATCCTCTTCTCGCACTCGCACGGGGGCGGCTACGACGTCGGGGCGCGCGAGCTCGTCGAGGGGCGGAGCTACCTCCAGCCGGAGCCGTACGCGCGGGCGCTGACGCGCGAGGGGTGGATCGTGCTCGCGATCGACCACTGGTGCTTCGGCGGACGCGCCCACGCCTCCGAGCTCGAGACGTTCAAGGCGATGCTCTGGGACGGCCGGGTGCTCTGGGGGATGATGGTGTACGACTCGGTCCGCGCCCTCGACTGGCTCGCGGCGCGTCGCGACGTCGACGCGGCGCGGCTCGGTGCGCTCGGCATGTCGATGGGCAGCACCATGTCGCAGTGGGTCGCCGCGCTCGACGCGCGGGTGAAGGCCACGGTGGACCTCTGCTGCCTCACGGAGTGGCACACGCTCCTGCGCGAGGGAGGGCTCGGCGGGCACGGCATCTACTACTACGTGCCCGCGCTGCTCCGGCACTTCACCACCGCGGGCCTCAACGCGCTCGTCGCACCGCGGGCGCACCTCGCGGTGGCCGGCCTCCACGATCCGCTCACCCCGCCGGCGGGGCTCGCGATCGTGGATCGCGAACTGCGCGCCGCGTACGCCGCGGCGGGCCACCCGGAGCGCTGGCGGCTCCTCACCCAGGACGTCGGGCACGAGGAGACCGCCGAGGCGCGCCAGGAGGCGCTCGCGTTCCTGCGGACGTGGCTGTGATGGCTGTGGCAGCTGTACCGCCCGTGCTTCGAGAATTGCTCGGGCTTCGCCCTCGCCCCTCGGCGGGCAGAGCCCGCCTCCTCCGCGGGCTCAGCACGAGCCGACAGGAGAGCGGCTCGCGCTGAGCGTGTCCAAGGGCCACCTACGCCCGCACGAGCTCCGCCTCGATCACCACGTCCACGTGCTCGCCGACGACGACGCCGCCGGTCTCGAGCGCGGCGTTCCAGGTGAGGCCGAAGGCGCGGCGGTCGAGGCGCGCCGTGGCGGTGACCCCGCGCTTCACGTTGCCCCACGGGTCGCGGACCTCGTCGGAGAGCTCGACCGCGAGGGTCACCGGCCGCGTCACGCCGCGGATCGTGAGCTGGCCGTCCACCTCGAGCGCGCCCCTGCCGGCGGCGCGCACGGCGGTCGAGCGGAACTCGATCGCGGGGTGGTTCGCGACGTCGAGGAAGTCGGCGCTCCGGAGGTGCGCGTCGCGGTCGGCGTTCCGGGTGTCGATGGCCGTGACGTCGATCCGGGCCGCCACGTGGGACCGCTCCGGGGCGGCGGCGTCGTAGCCGACCTCGCCGGTCACCTCGCCGAGCTCGCCGCGGACGTTCGAGACCATGAGGTGGCGGACCTTGAACTGTGCGCTCGCGTGCGCGGGATCGATCCGGTAGGTGGCGGCGGGGGTGGTGCGGGTCGCGACGGTGGCAGCGGCGGTGGCGGTCATGTCCGGCTCCTCTCGGCGGCGCGTCCGGGCGGGGGATCCGCCCCGGGCGCCGCTTCACGAGGACAGGGTTAGCCCGGCGCCGCCGTCCAGGCAGCCCGCGTTGCGGCACAACATCGTTTCCGATAGGAAACGGCTGCCATGCGCCTCCGCACCGAGGATCTCGCCGACATGGCCGCGTTCGCCGCGGTCGTACGCGCGGGCAGCTACACCGGCGCCGCCGCCGCCCTGGGCACGTCGAAGTCGGCGGCGAGCAAGGCGGTGGCGCGCCTCGAGCGGCGGCTCGGGACGCAGCTCCTGCACCGGACCACGCGCCGGGTGGCGCTCACGGAGGCGGGCCGCGCGCTCGAGGCCCGCGCGGCGCGCATGGTGGAGGAGGCGGGCGCCGGCGCCGCGGCCGTCGCCGCCCTCGCGGGCGCGCCCCTCGGCACGCTCCGGGTGAACGGCCCGATCACCTTCGGCGAGATGCACCTCGCCCCGGCGCTCCCGGAGCTGCTCGCGCGCCACCCGGGGCTGCGCGTCGAGCTCGAGCTCGAGGACCGGCTCGTGGACGCGGGCGCGGGCGGCTGGGACGTGGTGGTCCGGATCGCGCCGCTCGCCGACTCGGCGCTCGCGGTGCGGAAGCTCGCGGTGGACCGCCGGGTGGTGGCGGCCTCCCCCGCGTACCTCGAGCGCCACGGCCCCCCGCGCACGCCGGAGGATCTGCGCGGACACGACTGCCTGCACTACACGAACGTGACCCGCGCCGCGGAGTGGCGGTTCCGCGGCCCGCGCGGCGCCCTCGCGGTCCCGACCACCGGCGCCATCGAGTCCAACCACGGCCTGGTCCTGGTCGCGGCCGCGCGCGCCGGGGCAGGCGTCGGCGTGTTCCCCGAGTTCATGGTGGCCGACGATCTGCGGGCGGGGCGGCTCGTCGAGCTCCTCGCCGCCTACGCGCTGCCGCGGCGGACGGCGATCCACGCCCTCTTCGCCCGCGCGCGCCCCGTCCCGCCCAAGGTACGGGTCTTCGTCGATCACCTCGCCGCGAGGCTGCGCGCCGCCGGGCTCACCGGGGCCTGAAGCGCCGGCGCCGCGTCGGGCCGCGCGCCGCGGCGCGACCCGGCCCCCGCCGTCCCGGAGCCGAGCTGGAACGTCGCGACCATCGCCGCGAGCTCCTCGGCCTGGCCGGAGAGCTCGGACGCGGCGGAGGAGGACTCCTCGGCGCTGGCCGCGTTCTGCTGGGTGACCCGGTCCATCTCGAGGATGGCGCGGTTCACCTGCTCGATGCCGTTCGCCTGCTCGGCCTCGGCGGTGGCGATGGTGTCCACGACGCCGGTCACCTCGGAGACGCCCGCGACGATCTCGCGGAGCGCCCCCGAGACGCGCTCGGCGGCCGCCGCGCCCTCGGCGGCGTGGCGCACCGACTCGCCGATGAGCGCCTCGGTCTTCTGGGCCGCCTCCTTGGCGCGGAGCGCGAGCGACCGGACCTCCTCGGCCACCACGGCGAACCCGCGGCCGGCCTCGCCCGCGCGCGCCGCCTCGACCGCCGCGTTGAGCGCGAGCAGGTTGGTCTGGAACGCGATGTCCGAGACGTCGCGGATGATCGCGCCGGTCCCCTCGGCGGATCTGCGGATCGCGCCCATGCTGCCCTGGAGTCCGTCCACCGCCGCCGCGCCCTGGGTCGCGGCGCCGCGGGCGGAGACCACCAGCGCGCGGGCCTGGGCGGCGCTGCCCGCCGACTCGCGGGCGCGGCGGGCGACGTCCTCGACCGACGCCGTCGTCTCCTCGAGGGAGCTCGCCTGCTCCGACGCGCCGGAGGCGACCGCCTGGGCCGAGGAGGCGATCTGCGCCGCCGCCGACGAGACCTGCTCGACCGCCGCCGCCACCTGGCCGAGCGCGTCGTGCAGCGCCGCCGCGGTGCCGTTCACGGCCTCCTTCACGCGCGCGTGCTCCCCGCGGTAGTCGCCCGTCATCCGGGCCCGCAGGTCGCGCGCCGCGAGCCGGTCGAGCACCGCCGCGGCCTCGTCCACCGGCCGGACCACCTCGTCGAGCGTGGCGTTCAGCCCCTCGACCATCCGGGCCCAGTCGCCGCGGAACCGCTTCGCGTCGGCGCGCCGGTGGAGGTCGCCGGCGCGCGCCGCCTCGCCGAGGCCGTTCACGTCGGCGGAGACGTCGCGGAGGTTCGCGCGGAGCTCCTCGAGCGCGTGGTTGACCCGCGCCTGCTTGCCGGGGAGCTGCCGGAGCACCGGCTCGAAGTCGCCGCCCGCGTAGCGCTGCAGGATCGCGAGGAGCTCGCGGACGATGTGCACGTACGCCTGCACGCTGTCGCTCATCCCCGCGGCCAGGGTGCGGTAGGCGCCGGCGAACCGGGTGGCGTCCACCTCCGCCTCGGTGTCGCCCTCCGCGTGCTTCCGGGTGAGGCCCTCGAGCGCGGCGAGCAGCCCGCGGAAGGCGTCGAGCAGCGCGTTCAGGTTGTCCCGCACGGCCGCGAAGTCGCCCTTCCAGTCCTCCTCGATCCGCGCCGGCAGCTCGCCGCGCGCGAGCTGGTCGAGCGAGGCCGCCGCCGCCTGGAGCGGCCGGACGACGGCGTCGAGCGTGGCGTTCACGCCCTCGACCACCCGGCGGAAGTCGCCGCGGTGGCGCGCCGGGTCCGCCCGGACCGAGAGCCGCCCCTCGGCGCCGGCCATCGCCAGGGCCGAGGTGTCCTCGACCAGGGCGCCCACGCTCTCGATGCACCGGTTGAGCGCGTCGTTGATCCGCGCGAAGTCGCCCTCGGCCTCTTCCACGATCGGCGGCGGGATGTCGCCGTTGGAGATGCGGACGAGGCACTCCGAGGCGGTCTCGATGGGCCGCGCCACCGCCTCGACCACCGCGTTCATCCCGTCGAGCACCGGCCGGTACTCCGCCGCGACGGCCTCGGGCGCCGCGCGGTGCGAGAGCCGCCCCGCCGCGACCGCCCGCGTGAGCTCGAGCGCCTCCGTCGCGAGGCGCCGGACGGCGGCCGCGACGCTGCGCCCCACCATCGCGAGCTGCACCGCCGTCAGCACGAGCGCGAAGGCGCCGAGGAGCAGGACGCTCCACCGGGCCCACCGGGCCCGCCGCGCCGTCTCCGCGTCCCGGGCCGCGAGCCGCGCCTCCTCGACGTCCGTGAACTCCTTCACCGCCGCCCGGAGCGCCGCCATCGTCGCCACCCCGTCCTTCTCCCGGTCGAGCTTCAGGACGTCTTCCATCGTGGCGCGCCCCTGGACGACGTCCCGGCGCTTCGCGGTGAGCGCGCGGGCGTACTGCGTGTCCCAGGTGTCGGAGAGCTCGCTCACGCGGCTCAGCCGGTCCATCTGCTCCATCTCCTCCGAGACGATCTCCTCGGCGGCCGCGAGCGCCTCCCGGAACTCGGTCTTGCCGCGGGCGTAGTCGTCGAGCGCCGCCTCGTCGCCGGTGAGGAGGAAGCCGCGCAGCCCGCTCTCCTGGTCGATCATCGAGGAGACGATCCTCGACCCCGCGGCGACGGCGCGGTGCGTCCGCGAGACCCAGCCCGCGTGCTCCAGGAGCCGCGAGGTGTTGACGTGCGAGAGCGCGACCACGCCGGCGATCAGCGCGGCGGGAAGGGCGAAGCCGATGGTGATCTTGGTGCGGGCGGAGAGTTCGGCGCGCATGTCGGTGTGCGGGCCCCGCCGAGGAGGGACAGGGCCAGCCTTCCGAGAGATCGCACCCCCCGTGCCAGCGAGCGCTCGACGCATGCCCTCGTATTCCGGGGCCGCATGCGAGCGGTGGGGTCGCGCGCCCGGGTCTGCCGGACCCGGCTGAGTCGCAGGTCCGGGTCGCAGGGAAGCGCGCTCCCGAACGACGGCGGCCCCGACCCAGGAGCGCTGGGCCGAGGCCGCCGGAGGTTGCCGAGCTTCGTCGCTACGTCACCAGATGTAGATGCTGGCCCACGGGTAGCTGCCGGCGCTCACGGAGAAGTACGTGTAGCCGCCGGACTGCGCGAGCGGGAAGGGTCCCGCGCCGCAGCTGGCCGTCGCCGTCCCGCCGTTCACGCTCACCGTCCGGCCGGCGAAGTTGGAGCAGCCCCAGCCGTTCACGCGCTGGCTGGTCCGGTAGCAGACCGCGCCCGTCGTGTTGAAGTTGCCCGTGTTGCTCGTGAACGTGAGTGCGTTCGCGCACGGGGCCGTGCCGCCGCCCGAGGTGTCGAACGTGGCGGTGACGGTCCGGGCCGCGGTCATGGAGACCGTGCAGGTGGCGGCGGTGCCGGTGCAGGCGCCGCTCCAGCCGGCGAACGTGGAGCCCGTCGCCGGGGTCGCCGTGAGCGTCACCGACGTGCCGGACGCGAAGCTCGCCGTGCAAGCGGTGCCGCAGTTGATCGTGCCGCCCGCGACCGTGCCGCTGCCCGTTCCGGCCTTGTTCACCGTGAGGGCGTAGGTGGTGCCGCCGGCGGAGAGGTTGAACGTGGCGGTGACCGTGCGCGCCGCGGTCATCGCGACCGTGCAGGCGCCGGTGCCGGTGCAGGCGCCGCTCCAGCCCGCGAACAGCGAGCCCGTCGCCGGGGTCGCGGTCAGCGTCACCGTCGTGCCGGACGCGAAGCTCGCCGAGCACGCCGTGCCGCAGTTGATGGTGCCGCCCGCGACCGTGCCGCTGCCCGTGCCGGCCTTCGTCACGGAGAGCGTGTAGGTCGTGCCGCCGCCGGAGGTGCTGAACGTGGCGGTGACGGTCCGCGCCGCGGTCATCGAGACCGTGCAGGCGCCGGTGCCGGTGCACGCGCCGCTCCAGCCGTCGAACGTGGAGCCCGTCGCCGGGGTCGCCGTCAGCGTGACCGACGTGCCGGACGCGAGGCTCGCCGTACAGGTCGTGCCGCAGTTGATCGTGCCGCCCGCGACCGTGCCGCTGCCGGTGCCGGCCTTCGTCACGACGAGCGAGTAGTACGTCGGGCCCGGGCCGCCGCCGCCCTTGAGCGGCGTGAGGAACGGCTTGATGACGTCGTAGCGGACCGTGTCGATCGTGGTCCAGTCGTCGAGGAAGAGGCCCTTGGTGTCACCCGAGTTCGGGTTGAGGCACCAGTAGGTCCAGCTCATGCCGTTCCGGTTGGCGTAGTCGAGCAGCTTCGGCAGCCAGATCCGGTCCTTCGGATCCTGGAGCGTCGAGCCGAACTCGCCGATGAGGATGGGCGCGATGCCCTCCTTGGCGATGTAGCCCCACATGTTGTCCCAGTAGGGCTCGAGGGTCGCCGGGAACGCCGGATCGAGGAACCACGACTGCTGGCCGTAGACCGACATGCCGTAGTCGTGCGGCGAGTAGACGAGCTTCCGGGGGTTGCTGAGGCGGACCGGGTACTGCCGGGCGCGCGTGATGTTGCCGCCCCACCACCCGCACTGCTCGTCGGGGATGTTGTCCCAGACGTTCGCGTTGCCGCCGGACGGGCAGGAGACGCCCTCGACGAGGATCAGGAGGTCCGGGTTGGCCTGCAGGACCGCGTTGCCGCCGCGCTCCGCGGCGAGGCGCCAGTCACGGTTGACGTCGCCGCAGCCCCAGCACGCGCCCGTGGAGTTCGGCTCGGTGCCCTCGGCGTGCGGCTCGTTGTGGAGGTCGAAGCCGACGACGGTGTCGTTGCCCTTGTAGCGGGCCGCGAGGGCCTGCATGTTCGCGATCCACCGCGACTCGGGGACCGTGCCGATGTACCAGAGCGCCGACTGGCCGGCGCCGGTCGGGCGGTGGCGATCGAGGATGATGCGGATGCCGAGCTGCTTGCAGTAGGCGACGATCGCGTCCATGAGCTGGAGCGTCGTGACCCCCTTCAGCTCGGGGTTCACGTAGTCGTTGAGGCTCTGGACCGGCGCGTTCGACATGATGTCGTCGGAGTAGGGGAGCCGGATCACGGTGATCCCCATGCTCTTCACCTTGTCCAGGAACGACCGGTAGTTCACCGACCACAGGCCGTGCGGCATCATGTTGCTGGTCTCGAACCCGAACCAGTTCGCGCCGGTGATGTGGACGGTGTTCCCCTGGGCGTCGACGATCCGCGAGCCGGAGGTGGACCAGTAGTCGGGGGTCTGGGCCTGGGTCTGGACGGCGAGCAGGAGCCCGGCGGCCAGGAGCAGGCCTCTCGCTGCGTTGGTTGCGGTGCGCTTCATCTGGAGTCTCATGACCACTCCTCGTGGATGGAACATCCGCGATACACGGGACGGGTGGGAGAGAACGACAACGCCGCGAAGCAACGGCCACCAGCGTCGGGTCGCCCCGAGGGCGGCCGTTGCCCCGCGGCACACGGGATGCGCGACCGTGTGCCCGATTCCGGTCCGTTCTGCAATGCGTCCGTGCGAGTCGGTCACTGTGTCGTTGCAGCTGGCCTGGATCACGGCGATTTCCGGCCGAGATCCAGATGCGTCTCACCGCGCGCGAAGGGGCGCGAATTGCTCCGCGGCGGCGCGGAGATCCCCCCATCGCGGCACGTCGCGGACCAGGGAAACGTTTTCCGGCGCAAACGGTCCTCGCGCCTGCGGCCCAGCGGGAGGAATCGTTTTCCAATCGCCGGCGCGACGGCGCGCCGCGAACGTTTGCGCGCGGCCCGGGAGCGCAATCGCGCAAAACGTTTGCGGGTCCCGGGAGGGCGTGCGCGTTCTCGCGCCTTGACGCTGCGCACGGGTTCGCCGCGCCGCCGGCGCCGCTCCCTGCGCTGCGTTGCGCCTGAAACGGGAGAGCCCGGGCGCGCCGTCCGGCGCCGCCCGGGCTCGGGATGAGACGAACGCGGCGAGGGCGCGGAGTTAGACCGCGCAATCCACCTTCACGACCGCGCCGGGCTTGGCCCAGGGCACCACGTCGCCCTCGATCGCCTTCCCGTCCACCGTGAGCCGGGCCTTGCCGCCCTTGCCGGAGTTCTTCACGTGGATCTCGTACGTCGCGCCGCGGCACTTGCGGGTGATCGTGAACTCCGGGATCTCCGCCGGCAGGCAGGGCGCCACCTTGAGGCCGGCGTGCTCGGGCCGGACGCCGAGGAGGTACTGCGAGGCGGCCACGAACGTCCAGGCGGCCGTGCCCGTGAGGAAGGCGTTCTTCGCCTCGCCGTGCCGGACCGCGTCCTTGCCCGCCACCATCTGCGAGAAGACGTACGGCTCGGTCCTGTGGATCTCGGAGATGTCCTCGACGTACGCCGGCGCGATCTTCTTGTAGTACTCGAAGGCGCGCTCGGGCCGGCCGATCAGGGTCTCCGCGATCATGATCCACGGGTTGTTGTGGCAGAAGATGCCCGCGTTCTCCTTGTAGCCCGGCGGGTACGAGGAGATCTCGCCGAGCTCCACGTGGTACTCCTTGTACGCGGGCTGCTGGAGCACGATGCCGTACTTCGTGTCCAGGTGCTCCTTGACGGAGTCGAGCGCCTTCTTCGCCTGGCCGCTCTCGAGGCCGACCCCGCCCATCACGCACCAGCCCTGGCTCTCGATGAAGATCTTGCCGTCCTCGCACTCCTTCGAGCCGATCTTCTTGCCGAAGAAGTCGTAGGCGCGGAGGAACCAGTCGCCGTCCCAGCCGTGCTTCAGGATGGCCTCCTCCATCTTCTTCAGGGACGCGGCCGCCTCCTTCGCCTCGCCGGGCTGGCCCTCGTGCTCGAGCAGCGCGATCCACTCCGGGCCCATCGCCATGAACAGGCCGGCGATCATGAGCGACTCGGCGGTGCGGCCGGTCCGGTTGCCGGTGGTCTGGTACGACTCGTCCGGCGTCTCCGAGAAGCAGTTCAGGTTGAGGCAGTCGTTCCAGTCCGCGCGGCCGATGAGCGGCAGGCCGTGCGGCCCGAGGTTGTTCAGGACGTGGTGGAACGAGCGGCGCAGGTGCTCCATCAGCGTCGCCTTGTTCGACTCGTCGTTGTTGAACGGGACCATCTCCTTCAGGATCCCGTAGTCGCCCGTCTCCTTGATGTACGCGGCGACGCCGGCGATGAGCCAGAGCGGGTCGTCGTTGAAGCCCGAGCCGATGTCGTTGTTCCCGCGCTTCGTGAGCGGCTGGTACTGGTGGTACGCGCTGCCGTCGGGGAACTGGGTCGACGCGATGTCGATGATCCGCTCGCGGGCCCGCTCCGGGATCTGGTGGACGAAGCCGAGCAGGTCCTGGTTCGAGTCGCGGAACCCCATGCCGCGCCCGATGCCCGTCTCGAAGTACGAGGCGGACCGCGACATGTTGAAGGTGACCATGCACTGGTACGGGTTCCAGATGTTCACCATCCGGTCGAGCTTCTCGTCGTTGGACTTGACCGTGTAGGTGGACAGCAGCCCGTCCCAGTTGGCGCGGAGCTTCTGCATGGCGTCGGCGACCTGCGCCGGCGTGGAGAAGCGCTCGATGAGCGCGCGGGCCGGCGCCTTGTTGACGACGCCGGGCTTCTCCCACTTCCGATCCTTGGGGTTCTCGACGTACCCGAGCACGAAGACGAACGTCTTCTCCTCGCCGGGGGCGAGCTCGGCGTCCACGGCGTGCGAGGCGATGGGCTGCCAGCCGCTCGCCACCGAGTTCCGCGACTCGCCGGCGGCCACGACCTGCGGCTCGTGCATGCCGTTGTACAGGCCGAAGAACGTCTCGCGGTCGGTGTCGAAGCCGGCCAGCTTCGCGTTCACGTGGTAGAACGCGTAGTGATCCCGGCGCTCGCGGTACTCGGTCTTGTGGAAGATCGTGCTGCCCTCGACCTCCACCTCGCCCGTGGACCAGTTCCGCTGGAAGTTGGTCATGTCGTCCAGCGCGTTCCACAGGCAGAACTCGACGAACGAGAAGAGGCGCAGCTTCTTCTTCGCCGCCCCCTCGTTCTTGAGCGTGACCTGGTGGATCTCGGCGTTCACGCCGAGCGGGACGAAGTAGAGGAGGTCGGCCCGGACGCCGCCGCGCTTTCCGGTGATCTTCGTGTAGCCGAGGCCGTGGCGGCACTCGAACTGCTCGAGGTCCCGCTTCACGGGCGCCCAGGTCGGGGTCCAGTAGTCGTCGCCGTCCTTCACGTAGAAGTAGCGGCCGCCGGAGTCGGTCGGGACGTTGTTGTACCGGTACCGCAGCACGCGCCGGAGGCGCGCGTCGCGGTAGAAGCAGTACCCGCCCGCCATGTGGCTGATGATCCCGAAGAACTGCTCGGATCCGAGGTAGTTGATCCAGGGATACGGGGTCTTGGGGGTGGTGATGACGTACTCGCGGGAGGCGTCGTCGAAGTGGCCAAAGCGCATGGTTGCGAGCACTTACCCGGTTCCGCGGAGGTCACGCAACCCCCATCTCCAGGGCGCAAGGCGAAAGGGCACAAACAAAGTCGCGGAGGCCCACGGAACGCCGCGCAACGCGCTCAGCGGCGCCAGCGCGTCGCGCACCCCTTGATCGGTGGCCGAACAAAGATCGCGGGCCGCGACAAACGGCCCCGGCAGCGCTTGCGCGCGAGCAAGCGGGCGGCGGTGCCTGCGCTGCGCGCGATCGAACCGGAGCAGGAGGTGCGCCGCGGGACCGGATACGCTCGCGGCGACGGAGGTGAGGATGAACGTCCAGCGGCTCGAAGGATTCTACTGGGTGGCGCGCGCCGGCGGCTACGCGCGGGCCGCGCGCGCCTTCCCGTACCCGATCACCGCGCCCGGCGTGTTCCAGCAGGTGAAGAAGCTCGAGCAGGAGCTGGGCGTGCGCCTCTTCGAGCGGACCGGGCGCGAGCGGCTCGTGCGGACGCCGGCGGGGAACCAGCTCTACGAGTTCGTCGCGCCGTTCATGGAGCGGCTGCCGGCGGTCCTCGATCTCCTGTCGGGCAAGGGCCTCGGCGGCCGGATCCGCGTCCGCTCGGCCTCGCAGGTCCTGCGCACGCTCCTCCCGGCCTGGCTCGCGCGGCTGGAGCGCTCGAACCCGCGCATCCAGGTCGAGCTCGACGATCTCGGGGACAACGACGTCGGCATGCTCCAGCGCGGGGAGACCGACGTCTTCATCGACGCGCCCGAGTCGGTCCCGCCCGGCATCGAGGCGCTCCGGATCGGGACGCTCCACGCGTACCTCGTCCTCCCCGCCCGCCACCCGCTCGCGAAGGGCCGCGCGCCGAAGCTGAAGGAGCTCGCCGCCGAGCCGCTCGTCGCCTACTCCGGCCAGGGCCGCCACCGCGCGCTCCAGCTCCGCGCGCTGGAGCTCCAGGGCATCCACCCGACCCGCATCGTCGGCGCGGGCTCGGCCGACAGCATCCTCGCGCTGGTCGCGGCCGGGCTCGGGTACTCGCTCGTGCCCGCGTTCGGGAGCGGCCCCGGCCAGCCCGGCGTCGCCTCGTGGCGGTTCACCGAGCCGCGCACCGACTTCCCGGTGTTCGCGATGTGGCGCAAGACGTCCGCCGGTCATCCGCTCGTGGCGGCGTTCCTGGCGGAGGCGCCGCGGGAGAAGGCCGGACGGCGTGCGTGAATCAGAAGGCCCAGCCTGCCTGAACGTTCACCCACGGCTTCACCTGCCCGAACCGGAACCGGTCCTCGCACTCGCGGTCCTCCGGCAGCGGGCCGCCGCAGGCCGTGCCGCGCCCCGAGCGGAGGAGCGGCGTCGCCAGTCCGCCCCCGAGCACCAGGTCCACGCCGGTCGCGCGCCGCAGCTGCCACGCGACCTCCAGGTGGCCGAGGGCGACGGTCCGGTACGGGCGGAAGTGGCCGACCTGGACGCCGAGGGCGGCGGTCGCCGCGCTGCGGCTGGTGCCGAGGAGCCGGAGCCGTGAGGCCGCGCCCACGTTCGGGCCGACGTGCTGCGCTCCGGCGAGCCCGGCCGTGGCCTCGAGCGCGAGGCGATCGGTCAGCTGCCGAGCCACGGTGACGCCCAGCAGCCACTGGGTCGGGTTCACGGCCGAGGACGGTCCGCTGGAATGGCCGAGGTACACCTGCTGCGTGGCCCGGAGGGTGGTGTTCGGCGCGGGACCGGGGAGCTCATCCTCGGAGCGGGCGTCGGACCCGACGCACAGGAGGAGCAGGGCGAGGACGGGGCGGAGCGCGCGCATCAGAAGGCCTGCCCGAGCGCGACGCGCCCGAAGAGCCCGCGGTCGCCTGCCTTGAACTGCGTCCGGCAGGACGGGTCGGCGTCGGAGCCGCAGGGACCGGCGGTGCGCGAGTCGATGAAGCCGATGAGGAGCCCGCCGCCCGCGAGGATGTCGAAGCCGGTCTGCCCCCGGAAGTGCCAGGCCACCTCGACCCGACCGAGCCCGGCGGGTCCGAAGGTCCTCAGGAACGAGACCTGCGCCCCCAGCGCCGAGGTGAGCGCGCCCGTCTCCCGCCGGACGAGCGTGGCGCGGACGGCCGCGTCCAGCGAGACGCCCATGGGGTAATGATCGGACGCCGACACCGGGATGGTCTCGCCGCCCTTCATGATCTGGGTTCCCCCGACGCCTCCTTCGACGGCGAACCGCTCCGTGAGCTGTCGCCCCACGGTCACGCTCGGTGAGAACATCAGCTTGTCCGCCTCGGAGCCCACGTAGCTCAGGGCCGCGCCGAGCCGGACGACGGTCGGTCGGAGCGGGCGGAGCCGCGGCGGTCCGTCGGCGAGCGCAGCGGCGGCCGGGCCGAGCAGGACGAGCGCGCAGAGCGCGAGCCGGGCGCGGGGACCCGCGGGGTGGGGCGACGAGGCCAGGCGGGGTGGAATCAAGGGCGGCCTCCACGGGGAGCGAGGAAGACGCCGCCAGCTTGGCGCCCGGCGAGGGTTTCGTGCCAGGCAATCCGGATGCGGCGAACGTGAAGCACGAGTGAACGACGCGATCCGGCGCCGCCGCGGGCTACAGCACGCTCCGGATCGTCTCCCGCAGCGAGAACCGCGGAGTCCACCCCGCCTCGCGCGCGAACCGGGAGCCGTCCACGACGCACAGGTACTGGATGTGGTCGATCTCCTCCGGCGGGAAGCTCGTGATCCGCGCCTCGAACGCGCGGCGCAGGAGCGGCCGCACGAGGAAGTGCGGGGCGGCGATGGGCCGCCGCCCGAGCTCCTTGAGGACGGACGAGAGCGGCACCTCGCCGGGCCCGGTCACGTTGAAGACGCCGCGCAGGCCGGGGCGGAGCGCGAGCACGAGCGCGCGGCAGGCGTCCTCCTCGTGGATGAGCTGCAGCATGGGGTCGAACCCCATGAGCGTGATCGGGATCTCCAGGCGCAGGTAGTTGGAGGGCGCGTTGCGCACCGTGGGCCCGACGATGTTCACGTGCCGGAGGATGACCGTCTCGATCTCCGGGTGCTTCCACATGAACGACTGCGCGTACATGTCGAGCTCGATGAGATCCCGCAGATCGCTGTACCGGTCCGCCGCCATGAGCGGCGTCTCCTCCACGAGGAAGTTCGAGTTGTCGGGGCGCGGGCCGTAGACGTTGGCCGACGAGAGCACCACGACCTTCTTCACCCCGTGGCGCACGCAGAGGTCGAGGATCCGGTGGGTGCCGACCAGGTTGAAGCTGTGCGCCTCGCTGAAGGGCATCCGCGGGTCGTGCATGATCCCCATGTGGATCACGGCCTCGACGCGCCGCCGGCGGAACGCCTCCTCCACCCGCGCCTTGCGCAGGTCGACCTGGTGGTGGTCGATGTCCTTGGGCTTGCCGGCGAACGGCCGCCGGTCCACGCCCACCACGTGCGTCTCCGTGTGGAGCAGCTTCGCGAGGGCGCGGCCGAGGTTCCCCGAGATGCCGGTCACGAGCACGGTCCGCGGCATGCCCGGGAAGGTCGGGACGGCAGGGACGGGGACGATCATCAGAAGAAGACGCTCCTCCGCTCGGCGAGCCCGCGCGCCAGCAGGCCACGGACGGCGGCCTCGACCTCGGCCACCTTGGCCTCGATCTGCTCGTCGTCCTCGTCCGGCGCACCCTGGAACGTGAGCGGCTCGCCGAAGTGGAGGTGGTAGCGCGTCGGGAGCGGGAACGGGACCACGGTCGGGGTCACCGGCAGCGCCGGGAACGAGAGGAGCTTCGCGAGCGGCTTCAGATCGAAGAGCGCCGGCGCCTGCTCCTCGGCGCCGACCACGCCGATCGGGACCACCGGGGCGTTCATCTCGAGCGCGAGCCGCATGAACCCCGCCCCGAACCGCTGGAGGCGGTAGCGGTCCTTGAACAGCTTGTTCAGGCCGCGCGTACCCTCGGGGAAGACGAGGAGCGCCTCGTCGGCCGCGAGCAACCGGCGGCAGTTCTCGGGCGTGCCCACCACCTGCCCGCACCGGGACATGAAGGTGGAGACGTACGGCAACGTCGGGACCCAGGTGTCCATGAGCGCGCGCACCGCGCGCGGCGGGTCGCGGTCGAAGAGGAGCGCGATCTCGATCATCGCCCCATCGAACGGGAGCTGTCCGGAGTGGTTCGAGACGAGGAGGACGCGACCCTCGGAGGGCACGTTCGAGATGCCGTGCGTCTCGACGCGGAAGTACCGCTTGTAGAGCCAGAGCAGCGGCGCGACCGCGGCGATCGTGAACTCCACGTCGAAGCCGTACGGGTCGACGCCGTACTCGTTGCGCGGAGGGGTGAGCTTCTCGAGCCGCGAGCGGGTGCCGGGGCCGCCCAGCGCGTACGTCCAGTCCCGGAAGCGCTCCCGGATGGCGTCGGAGAATTCGGGCGGCATGGAGACGGTGTAGCACGCACCGGCGGCGGAGCGCGGGCCCAGCCGGGCAGGCGCGGGGCCGGCGCGCGCCCGGCCGGCCCGCGGCTTGTGAGGCCCTGAATCGGGGTGGTATCGTCCCTGAACACCTGCCGATTTTTCGGCGGGGCACCCCGCTCTTTCCCCCATGACCCTGGAGCCGTCGGCCGCGGACAAACACGGTCGGGTCTTCCCGGCAGGGGCGAACCTTCTCAAAGGGAACGCGCCATGAGGGTGGTCTGCCCCCAGTGCAACGCGGCGTATCAAATCGACGACGCGCGCATCCCGGACCGCGGCGCCAGCGTGAAGTGCTCGCGGTGCCAGAAGCACTTCCCGGTCCGGAAGCAGGGCGGCGAGGCAGGGGCCGTTCCGCTCCCGGGCGCGGCGGCCGCGCGGCCGCCGCCGGCGGGAGTGCCGTTGCCTTCCCCGGCCCACGGCGGCCCGCCTCCCGTGCCGGCCGCCGGCGTCCCGCTCCCGCCGCCGCTCGCGAGCCCCTTCGACGCGCCCGCGGCGGACCCTTCGCCCTTCGCCGCCGAGCCGTCCGGCTTCCCTGCGACGCCGTTCGGAGGCGCGTCCGATCCCTTCGGCCCCGCCGACGCGCCCTTCGCCGGCGGAAGCGACGGTCCGTTCGCGTCCGACCCGGGGCCGTTCGGCGCTGCGCCGAGCCCGTTCGGCGACGTCGCGCCCGGGCCCGGCGACGCAGGCTCACCGTTCGGAGACGTCCCGCAGGCAGCGGCCGCGCCGCCCGCCGCGGCGCCGCTCTCGTTCGGCGAGGTGGACCTCGGCGGCGACCTCCCCACGCCCGCCTCGATCGACCCGCCGCCCTTTCCGCCGCCCGCGGCGGCGCCGCCGCTTCCCGAGGACCCGTTCGATCTCACTCCGCGCGCTCCCGCGCCTGCCGCGTCGGGCCCGGCCTTCCCGCCGCCCCCCGTCGCTCCGGGCAGCGGGGCGGAGGAGCTCGAGAACCTGTTCGGCGAGCCGCGTCCCGCGCCGGCCGCCGCGCCCGCCGCCGCGCGGGGCGGGTACCAGGTGCGCCGCCGCTCCGGGAAGGTGTTCGGCCCGTTCTCCGAGGCGCAGATCGTCGAGATGCTCTCGAAGGGCGAGCTGCTCGGGAACGAGGACGTCTCGGTCGACGGCGCCACGTACACGCCCATCGGCGGGGTCCCCGCGTTCGGCGCGGCCCTGCGCAAGGCCGCGGCCGCGCCGGCGGCCCGGCCTTCCACGCCCGCGGTCTTCGGCGACCGGATGGCGGCGGCCAAGATCGTGGAGGGGTCCGACCGCCGCGCGCCCCCGCGGTGGTTGAAGCCCGTCCTCCTCGCCGTGCCGCTCGTCCTGCTCGTCGCCGTGGGCGTCGGCGCGGGCTTCACGCGCCACGGCTTCTTCTTCACCAAGGCGATCTTCCGGCGCGGCGACCCGGCGGCCCTCGCCAACCTCGCCGGGCAGGCGCGGACGGCGCTCGCCCGCGGCGACTTCGCCTCGCGGACCCTCGCCCTCGGGCACGCCGGGAAGGCGCTGGCCCTCGCGCCGGGCTCCCCCGAGGCGACCCTGCTGCACGCGGTGGCGGTGGCGAGCCTCGAGCTCGGTCACGGCGCGCCGCCGGCGGCCCTCCCGAAGGCGCGCGCCGCGGTCGACGCGCTCGCGCGCGAGGACGGCAAGGAGCCCGCCGCGCTCGCCGCGCGCCTCGCGATGGACCTCGTCGCCGACCCGATCGCCGCCACGGTCGCGCAGGAGAGCGCCGTCGAGGCGGCGTTCGCCAGGCGAAAGCCCGACCCCGAGATCGTGGCCCTGCTCGCGCAGTCGGCGCTCGCGCGCGGCGACGCCGCCCGGGCGGCGACGCACGCCAAGCGGCTCGGCGCGCTCGAGAAGGGGCCGCGCGGGCCGCTGCTGGAGGCGCAGGCGGCGGCCCTGGCCCGGAGGCCGGCGGACGCGCGGAGCGCGCTCGCGAAGGCGCTCGAGCGCGATCCGAGCCTGCCCGCCGCGCACCTCGAGCTCGCCGCGCTCGACGAGGGGGCGGGAGAGCTGGAGAAGGCGCGCGAGCGGCTCGAGCCGCTCGCGGCGAGCGCCGCCAAGGACCGGCTCGCGCCGGCCGAGCGCGCGCGGGCGCTGGCGATGCTCGGCTCGATCGTGGGCCGCGATCCGGCGCGGGCCGAGGAGGCCGACAAGCTCCTCGCCGAGGCGGTGTCGGTCGACCCGCGCGCGGTGGACCCGCGCATCCGGCTCGTCCTCCGGCGGATCCAGGCGGGCGACGGGCCGGGGGCGCTCGCGGCCTCGGAGGTCCCGGAGCAGACCATCGTCGCCGTGCCCGCGCTCGCGGCGGCCCGCGTCCGCGCCCTGGCGCTCTCGGGCAAGATGCTCGACGCCGCGCTGCTCGCGGACCGGGCCCTCGCCGCGAACCCGGGCAGGGTCGAGCTCATGGTGGCGAAGGCGGTCACCCTCGTGGCGGCGGGGAAGGCGGAGGAGGGGAAGCAGCTCTACGCGGACGCGCTCGCGCGCGATCCGGAGGCGGTGGAGCCGCGCGTCGCGCTCGCCCGCTTCGCGCTCGCGCAGCGGGACCTCGGCGCCGCGGAGACGCTCCTCGCCGCGGCCGTCGAGAAGGGCCCGCGCGACGCCTCGGCCCAGGCGGCCACCGGCGACCTCCTGCTCGCCAAGGGAGACCTCCCCGGCGCCGAGGCGGCGTACCGCAACGCGCTCGCGCTCGACCGCGCCCACGCGCCCGCGGAGGTGGGGCTCGCGCGGCTCGCGCAGGCGCGCGGCGACGTCGCCGCGGCGCGCGAGGCCCTCGGACGGGCCGTGAAGTACGATCCGCGCGACGCCGACGTCCGCGTCGAGCACGCCACCCTGCTCTGGAAGGCGGGCGAGCTCGCGCCCGCCCTGGAGGGCTTCGAGGCGGCGGTGGACGCCGCCCCGCGCCACCCGCTCGCCCTGACGCGGCTCGGGGCGGTGCTGCTGCAGAAGGGCGACGCCGAGGCGGCGGTGCGGCGGCTCACGGCCGCTTCGAACGAGGCGCCCACCCTGGTCGAGGCGCGCTACTGGCTCGGGCAGGCGCTCCTCGCCCGGTCCGAGACCCCGGCCGCGATCGTCCAGCTCCGCAAGGCGGCGGAGCTCGCGCGGACCGCCGAGAACCTCGTCGCGCTCGGCGGCGCGTACGAGAAGGGCGGCGCCCTCACCGAGGCGCTCGACGCCTACAAGGCGGCCGCCGCGGCCGCGCCGACCTCCGCCGAGCCGCAGGAGCGGATCGCGCAGCTGCTCGCGCAGAACGGCCGCTGTGATCAGGCGCTCCCCGCGTTCGAGAAGGCGCTCGCGCTCGCGCCCCGGGTCTCCCGGCTGCGCGTCGCGCAGGCCCAGTGCACCGCCGAGCGCGGGAAGCACGAGCAGGCGGCGCGGCTCCTGGAGGCGCTCCTCCGCGACGACCCGCGCGCGCCCGGGGCGCGGTATCTCTTCGCCCGCGCGCTCCACGAGGCGAAGGGCGCCGCCGCAGCGCTCCCCCACTACGAGCGGGCCGCGCAGGAGGAGCCCGAGAACGCGCTCACGCACTACTACCTCGGCTACCTCTACAAGCAGCGCAACCAGCGGGCCAAGGCCGTGGCGGCGTTCAAGCAGTTCCTGCAGCGCAAGCCGGACGCGCCCGAGCGCAAGGACATCGAGACGGAGATCGAGGAGCTCGGGGGGAAGTGACGCCGCCGCGCCCTCCGGGCGGAGCCCGCCGCTCCTCCCGCGGGGGGCCTGCGCCCCGGAGCGCGTTGACGTCGCGGACAATCCACTCTAGTGGATAGTCCGTGTCCCGGAGTAATCCTCGCGCCCGCGTCCGCCCCGCCCCCCTGGCGGCGCAGGCGCGCCGCCTGCACGGCCTGCTGGTGCGGCTCTCCCGGCTCCGCCCGATGCGCGATCCGATCGCGACGGCCGCCGCGGACCTCGACCTCACCCCGGCGCAGATCCACGTCGTGCTCTGGCTCGGCACCGACGGGCCGCTCACGATGGGCGATCTCGCGCGGCGCCTCGCCGTGACGGAGAAGACGATCACCGGCGTGATCGACCGCCTGGAGCGCGACGGCCTCGTGCAGCGCGCGCGGCACCCGGCGGACCGGCGCGTGATCCACGTGCGGCTCGCGCCGGGCGGGGCGCGGCTACACCGGCGCATCGACGAGGGGATCGCCTCGAAGCTGACGGGGTTTCTGGCCCTGCTCGAGGCCGGCGACCGGCAGCGGCTGGTCCGGATGGTGGAGAAGCTCACGGCGCGGCTCGCCGCGGAGGAAGCGACATGAACGTGACGACAGCGATGGCGGTGGCCCTGCTCCTGGGGCAGACGGGTGCGGACGGGGCCGCGCCCTCCGAGGCGCCGGCGGCCCAGCCCACCCTCCCGGCCGACGCGACCGGCCCGGTGATCACGCTCGACGAGGCGCTCCAGGTCGCGGGCGAGCGGAACCTCGAGCTCCAGGCGCTCGAGGCGCAGCTCGACCAGGCCCAGGAGATCACCTGGAAGGCGCTCTCGGCGTACTTCCCGCAGGTCTCGGTCGGGGCGAGCTACACGTTCCAGGAGGAGCTCCGGCAGAACGTCGTGTTCGGCGTGGGGCCCTCGACGCCCCTCGGCGGCGGCGTGCAGGCCTTCGACACGGTCGGTCAGACCTCGGTCGTGACGCAGAAGAACGGCCTCTTCGGCGCCCAGGTGAACGCCACCCAGACGCTCGTCTCGGCCCGCCTGTTCTTCGCCATCCGGGGCAACCGCGCGTCGCAGCGCGGCGTCGTCCTCGATCTGGAGAACGGGCGCCGGCAGGTGCTCTTCGGCGTCGCCCGGGCCTACTACGGCGTGGCCGCGCTCAAGGAGGGGATGGGCGTCTCGGAGCGGCTCCTCGAGATCGCGCGCCGCCAGGAGCGTGACGCCCAGGTCCGGTACAACGCGGGGGCGATCGCCAAGGTCGGCCTCATCCGCGCCCAGATCGACCGCGCCCGCGCCGAGGAGGACGTGCGGCGCGCCCGCGCCCAGTTCCTCTCCGCGAAGGTGGCGCTCGCGGGGCTCCTCGCCCGGGACACCGCGTTCGACGTGGAGGCGCCGCCCGAGCCGACGCTCCCCGCGACGGAGCTCGACCCGCTCGTCACGCAGGCCATCGAGAACCGCCCCGACGTGAAGGCCGCCCGCTTGCGCGTGCGCTCCGCGGAGGAGTTCCGCGCGTCCACGTGGAGCCGGTACCTCCCCGACGTGCAGGCGTTCGGGCGGTACGGATGGGCGAACATCGAGGGCCCGAACGGCGAGAACACGAGCTGGGCCGCCGGCCTCCAGGCCCAGTGGACGATCCTCGACGGCTTCGCGCGCGAGTCGGACATCCGCGAGGCGCGCGCACGCGTCGCCGAGGCGAAGGCCCGCGCCGAGGCCGCGGCGATCACGGTCCGGACGCAGGTGACCCAGGCGCTGCTGGAGCTCGAGTCGCTCCGGTCGAACGCCCAGAAGGCGAAGGAGCAGCGCGACCTCGCCGCCGAGAACCTCCGGCTCGTGGACGTGGCCTACCGCGCCGGCACCGCGACCGCGGTCGAGCAGGCCGACGCCGTCGCCCAGCTCCGGAACGCCGAGATCCTGCTCAACACCGAGCGGCTCAACGCGCAGCTCGCGGCGCTCAACGTGCTGAACGTGATCGGGTCGTTCAACCCGCGGACGCATTGATCCTACGGGGCGTGCCGGCCCCACTCCTGCTACGCTGGGCCCGGCCGCGCTGCGCCGCCGACATTGGACGGGCTGCGGAATGGCGGCTTGCGCGGCACCCACTCCCGTGTCCCGCTCACCCTGAGCCTGTCGAAGGGCGCCCCTCCCCCGCGCTGAGCGCGGGGCCCCCACCCCGGCGTGCGGCCCCGCCTCAGCGGCTGCGCCCCTCACAGCACCACGAGCCCCATCCTCGCCGCGCGCACGATCGCCTCGGCGCGGGACTCGACCCCGAGCTTCGCCAGGATGGCGTTGACGTGGAACTTGGCGGTGTGGTCGGAGATCCCGAGCCGCGCGGCGATGGCCTTGTTCGCGAGCCCCTCGGCGAGCAAGGCCAGGACCTCTCGTTCAC
>Ga0196976_1000488_pt1 | contig 24870 bp, 15 predicted proteins | sample S3v_513CmetaG_FD_148644 | JGI IMG/M metagenome (GOLD analysis project Ga0196976, IMG submission 148644) | Soil microbial communities from Anza Borrego desert, Southern California, United States - S3+v_5-13C | ecosystem: Environmental > Terrestrial > Soil > Desert | place: USA: California...
CGATCTGAGCTTCTCGGTGTCGGGTTCGGGCTTCGGTGATACCCTCACGGGCGGTTCCGGTGTGGATGTCATCGTCGGCAACGCCGGCGACGACACCATCTCCGGCGGCGCCGGTGCGGACAGCCTCGTCGGCAGTGCGGGCAACGACTCGCTGCTCGGCGGCGAAGGTGCCGACACCCTCGTCGGCGGTGACGGCAACGACTACATCTTCCTGGCGGAAACCACCTCGGCGGCTGACGTCGTTCAGCTCAACGGTTCGGCGAACCTCACCGCGGCGGCGCTGGTGTCGACGGGGGCCGGCGGTTACTACAACTCGGCTCTCGGCGGCTACGACACCGTTTCCAGCTTCAACTCCGCCAGCGACAAGCTGCAGTTCGGCTCTACCTGGCTGGGCGGCGGTGCGTTCGGTTCGGGCAGCTATGCCGGCATCGCCTCCGGTGCCTACAGCGGCGCGGGCTCGGATCTCAACGGCAAGATCGTCTACGCCTCCGCGACCCAGGCCAACGTCAGCGGCTCGGGTGCGATCAAGACGATCGTCGACGGTTCCGGCGACGGCTTCTCGGTCGCCGGCAGCCAGAAGGCGGTGGTGATCGCCGGTGACGGCTCCAACACCTACGTCTGGTACGTCAACGACAGCCTCGACGGCACGGCGACCGACCTGTCGTCGACCGACATCGTGCTGATCGGCAAGCTGGAAGGCTTCGGCGGTACCGGCCTGACCGCGGCGACCAACTTCCTGGCCGCCGTCTGATAAGAGCTTGCGGGGCGCCGGTCCACACGGCGCCTCGACCGCTCACCTGTTTTCACCCCTCCGGCTTCGGCCGGAGGGTTTTTTTTGGTCCGGGGCCGACGCCTGTTCCAGCCGTCGGCGGCCATCGGCTATGATCCCGGTCCCACCGGATTACCCCGTATCGCCATGACGTTTTCCGCTCATCCCGCCGTGTCGGCCGCCGTTCAGGCGGCGGCCCTGTCCGCCACCGACCAGGGCCGTCTTGTTGCCGCTCTGAGCGATCCCGCCGCCGTGGTGCCGGCGTCCCTCGCCCTGGCCGACCGTCTGACGGCGCTCGGGCGCGGCTCGGCCATCGCCCCGCTGCTCGCCGCTCTTCTTCAGGCCCGGATGTCCACCGGCGAGCCGGGCTTCGTCCGCCTGGGCGAAGCTCTGCTCGACCATTCCTTGTGGGGAGAGGCGGAACGGCTGGCCGGCGGACTGGCGGCCAGCATGCCGGTGGCCGCCGGCTGGCTGTCGGGGCGGCTGGCTTTGGAACGCGGCCAACCCGATGCCGCCGGAAAGGCTTTCGCGCCCGTGATGGCTGCCGAAGGCTGGGACGAAAAGCGCCGGGAGGCGCACCTGCGTCTGGCCATCGCCCATCTTCAGGGGAGGGCCAAGCAGGGAGAGATCATCGGCGCCTCGCCCGTAGCGGAAACGGCCACTCCCGACATCGACGCCCTGGCCGCCGACGGGCGGTTGCCGCTGGCACCGCGCGCCCGCTGGTGGCTGGCGCGCGGTGCCCTCGATACCGCCGCTTCCTTGCTGGCCGGCGTTCCGGCCGCGCCGGACGCCGATCCGGAAGCCGTGTGGCTGGCCGCCACCGTCGCCGCCCAGGGCGGGCGGCGCGAGGAGGCCCTGGCCGGGTGGGCGCGCAGCCTGTCGGCCCGGCCGCGCCACGCGGCGGCGTTGTTCGACCGAGGCCGCTTCCGGCTGGCTTGGGGCGACGACGGCGGCATCGCCGATCTGGAGGCGGCGCTGACGCTGAAGCCGTGGGCCGGCACCGTCGCCCTGATGCTGGCGCAACGGCGGGTGGCGCGTGAGGAATACGACATCGCCCTGAAAGTGCTGGATTTCACCCTGGCCGCCAGCGACGACCAGCCCGAGGTCGTTGCCGCCACCCTGGACGTACTGCGCGCCAAAAGCGACCGTCCCCTGGCGCTGAGCGTCGGCGCGCGGGCGGTCGAGCGCTACCCCGACAACGGTGGTGTCTGGCTGTCCTGGGGCGCCTGCCTGCACCACTTTTTCGGCCGGCGCGACGCCGCCATCGTCGCTTACCGCACCGCCCAGGCCGCCCCGGCCCACACCGCCGCCGCCCGCAGCAACCTCGCCAAGCTGTTGTTCGACGAGGGCGATTTCGATACCGCCATCGCCCTGTGGGAAGAGGCGCGCGTCGCCGAGGGCGCCAGCGCCGCCATTTTCGTCAATCTCGGGCAGGCTTATCTGGCGCGCGGCGATCTGGAGGAGGCCCGCGCCGTCTTCACCGCCGCGCGGGAAAGGGAGCCGGACAACGGTGCCGCCCTGCGCGGACTGGCAGAATGTGCCCTGGCCGAGGGCGACCTGGATGCCGCCCAGGAACTGGCCTCGCGGACGTTGGATGCCGCCCCCGACGACGCCCGGACCTATCTGGTGGTCGCGGCGGCGCACCGCGCCTTGGGGCGCGACGGCGAGGCGCTCAAGGCGCTGGAGGCCGGCTTGCGCCGGGCGGCGCAATCGTTGCCCCTGCACCAGGCGCTCTGGCGGCACCTGATGGCGCGGCGCGACTACGAAGGCGCTCTCCGCCGGGCGGCCCAGGCGGCCCAGGACAAGCCCCAGGAGATCGAATACCGCCTGATGGTGGCCGATACCCTGCATGCCCAGAACCGCTTCGACGTGTGCCGCACGGTGCTGGAGGAGGCGCGGGCGGTCGACCGGGAGCGGGGCGGCATGGCGCTGATCCGCTTCCTGGAGGGACGCGACGAGTGGGAAGCGGCCCTGGCCGAGGCGCGGGCGCTGCTGGAGGCCGATCCCGACGCGGTGCGCCACTACGGCCTGGTGGCTGAAGCGCTCTACCGCATGGAGCGGTACGACGAGGCGGAGGCGGTGCTGCGCCAGGGGGTGGCGTGCGATCCGCACCGCCTGTCGATCAATCGCCAGTTGGTGGGCCAGCTTCTGGCGCAAGAGCGGTACGACGCGGCGGTGGCGGTGGCGCGCGACTTCCTCGCCCGGCAAAAGCAGGCGCCGCGCTATGCCCTGTGCCTGGAGGCGCTGGAGCGGGCCAACCGCCGCGACGAGGCGCTGGTCCTGGCCGAGGAATTCCTGGCCGCTGAACCCGACAGCCTGATCGCCCGACAGGCGGTCGCCCGCATCGCCGAACAGGAGCGGCAGCCCGAGCGGGCGCTGGAGGTGCTGCGTCAGGGGGGCGCCCTCCTGCCCGGCAATCTGCGCCTCAATGTCACGCTGATCGCTCTTCTGGTGCGGCAGGAGCGGTACGACGAGGCGCAAGGACTCGCCCAGCGACTGCTCGACCGCTTCGGCCAGGTGCCCGAGGCGGTGCTGGTGGCCGTCACCGTGCTGGTGGAGGCCGGGCGGGAGGATGAGGCCGAGGCCGCCCTGAAACAGGCCGTGGCCGAACATCCCCGCCATCGCGGTTTGTGGGGCGTGTGGTACGAGCTTCTTCGTCGCCGCCATCGTGACGCTGAAGCCAACGCCCTGCTTGAGGAAAGCCTGACGCGCTTCCCGGACGCCAACGAGAATTTCGTGTGGGTGGTGCGCGAGAAGATGCGCCATAGCGATCTCGACGGCGCCGAAAAGGTGGTGGGCCGTTGGGAACGGCGCAAGCCCGAGGATTGGGGGCCGCAGTTCGCCCACTTGCTGATCGCGGAAAAACGCCGCGACTTCAAACGTCTCGGTCAGATCGCCCATCGCTTGGGAAAGCGCTGGCCCAACGAACCGGCGATCCTCGCCCGTCTCAGCCAGGCCGCCAGCGAATGCAACCAGTTGAAGCGCGCCGTCGAACTGGCGCGTGCCGCCCTGGCCCTACGCCCGAACAGTCTGGAATACCTGGATGCCCTGGCGGCCGTTCACGCCAAGGCCGGTAATTTCGATGATTATTCGGAGATTATCGCCAAGCTGTTGAAGCTTCAGGGCGATCATTGCTATCACCAGTATCCGTCGCTTTTCTTCAATATCAATTGTCACCCCGATCTGTCGGCCGAAGAGATCTGGAGCTATTACCGCGACTGGGCCGACAAGGCGGTCAGCCGTCACCTGCCGCCGGTTCGCCCCCACCCCAACAGCCGCGATCCCGAACGGCGGCTGCGGATCGGCTATGTCTCGCCCGATTTCCGCCAGCACGCGGTGGCGCTGTTCTCCGAACCGCTGTTGATGCGCCATGACCGGGAACAGTTCGAACTGTTCGCCTTCGCCCACCTGGAACCCGGGGCCGCCGACCACTTCACCGACCGGTTCAAGAGCTATGTCGATCACTGGATCGACGTGACCGCCATGTCCCGCGACGAGATGGTTCGGCGCATCCGCGATCTCAGGATCGATATCCTGATCGATCTGGCCGGTCACACCTCGAACAACCGGCTGAATGTTCTGGCTCAGCGCCCGGCGCCCTTGCAGGGAACCTGGGTTTTCGGCGCCGGCCAGACCACGGGCTTGCCGCAAATCGATTTCCTGTTCACCGACGAGCTGAGCGTACCACCGGACTTCGAGCCCTATTGCGCCGAGCGTGTCGCGCGGCTGCCATGGCACGGGCTGTCCTATCGCCCGCCCGCCGTTACGCCCGAGGTCAGCCCGGCGCCCTTCCTCAAGAACGGCTTCATCACCTTCGGCAGCCTCGCCCGGCCCGTCCGGCTCAACCGCCGCGTCTTCAGCGTGTGGGCGCGGATTCTCAACGCCATGCCCACCGCGCGCCTGCGGCTGGAGCACGGCGCCTTCGACGAGCCGGAAACCCGGGCCGTGCTGAGCGAGCGCTTCGCCGCCTGCGGCGGCGATCCCGAGCGGATCGTGTTCGCCAACACCCGGCCGTACTGGAGCATCTTCGCCGAGGTGGACATTCACCTCGACAGCTTCCCCACCAACTCCGGCACCACCGTGACCGAAGGTTTGTGGATGGGGGTGCCGGCCATCGCCCTGGACAGCCGCCCGATCATGGGCCGCATCGGCGGGGCTCAGCTCACGGCCGTCGGGCTGCGGGAAACCTGCCTCGCCGCCGACGAGGACGAGTACGTGGCAAAGGCCCTGCGGCTGGCTGGCGATCCGGCGCGGCTGGTCGAAATCCGCGACACCCTCAGAACCACCTTCCAGACGTCATCCCTGATGGATTATGACGGGTATGGCCGGGCGGCGGCTCTGACGTATCGCAAGCTCTGGCGGGAATGGTGCGCCCGGACCCAGGATGAGGCACCCTGAGAGGGAAGGTGATTTGAGATGAAGGCCGTCATTCTCGCCGGCGGGCTGGGAACCCGGATCTCGGAGGAGTCGCATCTGCGGCCCAAGCCGATGATCGAGATCGGCGGGCGCCCCATCTTGTGGCACATCATGAAGATTTACGCCGCGCACGGCGTGCGCGAGTTCGTCGTGTGCCTGGGCTACAAGGGCTATGTCATCAAGGAGTATTTCGCCAACTACTTCCTGCACATGTCGGACGTGACCTTCGACATGGAGACCAACGCCATGGAAGTCCACCGCAAGACGGCCGAACCCTGGCGGGTGACGCTGGTGGACACCGGCGACGACTCCATGACCGGCGGCCGTCTGCGGCGGGTGCGGGATTACCTGGCACCGGGCGAACCCTTCTGCTTCACCTACGGCGACGGGGTGGCGGATGTCGACATCGGCGCCGAGATCGCCTTCCATCAAGACCACGGCCGGCAGGCCACCGTGGCGGCGGTGCAGCCGCCGGGGCGGTACGGGGCGCTGCTCCGGGACGGCAACCAAGTGCTGGGTTTTCGCGAGAAGCCGCCCGGCGACGGCGCCTGGATCAACGGCGGCTTCTTCGTGCTGCAACCCGAGGTCATCGACCTCATCGACGGTGACGGCAGCTCTTGGGAGGGGGCGCCCTTGGAGCGCCTCGCCGCCGCCGGCGAACTCATGTCCTTCGAGCACCGGGGGTTCTGGCAGCCCATGGACACCTTGCGGGACAAGAACCTGCTGGAGGAACTGTGGCAGACCGGCAAGGCGCCGTGGAAGGTATGGGGATGACGCGGGTGTGGCGCGACCGATCGGTCTTTCTCACCGGCCATACCGGTTTCAAGGGGGCGTGGCTGGCGCTGTGGCTGGCCGGTCTGGGCGCCCGCGTCTCCGGCTACGCCCTGCCGCCCGCCACCACGCCCAGCCTGTTCGCGCTGGCCGGCGTCCGCGACGCCCTGTCCGGTCATCACCTCGCCGATGTCCGCGACGCGGCGGCCCTGGCGCGGGCCGTGCGCGAGGCCGAACCCGAGGTCGTCTTCCATCTGGCAGCCCAGCCCCTGGTGCGTCTCAGCTACCGCGAGCCGGTTGAGACCTGGGGCACCAACGTCATGGGGACGGTCAACCTGCTGGAGGCGGTGCGCCATTGCCCCTCGGTCAAGGCGGTGGTCGTGGTCACCACCGACAAGTGCTACGAGAACCGCGAGTGGCTGTGGGGGTATCGGGAAACCGACGGCCTGGGCGGGCATGACCCCTATTCAGCGTCGAAGGCGGCGGCGGAACTGGTGGCGGACAGCTTCCGCAAGGCGTTCTTCTCCGCCGGCGTCCACGGGGGCGGGCCGTTGCTCGCCACCGCCCGCGCCGGCAACGTCATCGGTGGCGGCGACTGGTCGCAGGACCGCCTGATTCCCGACGCCGCCCGCGCCGTGGCGGAGGGGCGGTCGCTGCGTGTCCGCAACCCGCGGGCCACCCGGCCGTGGCAGCATGTCCTGGAATCGCTGCGCGGCTATCTGCTGTTGGCCGAACGGCTGCTGGCCGGCGACGCGGGTTGCGCCGATGCCTTCAATTTCGGCCCCGATCCCACCGGCAACGTCGCGGTGGCCGAGGTCCTGTCCCGCCTCGCCGCCCAGTGGCAAGGGCTGTCCTGGGAGGTCGCCGCCGCGACCGACGCCCCGCACGAGGCCGGCTACCTGTATCTGGACTCCGCCAAGGCCCGACGGATGCTGAACTGGGAACCGGTGTGGTCGCTGGACGAGGCTCTGGCGCGCACGGCATCCTGGTATGCCGCCGTGGCGGCCGATCCGACAGTCGCCCGCCGGGTGACCGAAGAACAACTGGAATGCTTCCGCTCATGACGACCGCCGCCGTTCCCGCCTGCCGCGCCTGCGGTGCCGCCCTGCGCGACACCTTCGTCGATCTGGGCCTGTCGCCGGTGTCCAACGCCTTCATCCCCGCCGACCGGGCGCGGACCGGCGAGATGTTCTATCCCCTGCACGCCCAGGTCTGCCGCGCGTGCTGGCTGGTCCAGTTGGAGGACGTCGAGCGGGCGGAAAACCTGTTCCCCGACGACTACGTCTATTTCTCCTCCTACTCCACCTCGTGGCTGGAGCACGCGCGGCGCTATGTGACGGCGGTTTCGGCCCGGTTCGGGCTCGGCCCTCATTCCCAGGTGGTGGAGGTCGCCAGCAACGACGGCTATCTGCTCCAGTACTTCGTCCAGGCCGGGGTGCCCTGCCTGGGGGTGGAACCCACGGCGAACACGGCGCGGGCGGCGCGGGAAAAAGGAGTGCCGACGCGCGAAGCGTTCTTCGGCGTCGCCACGGCCCGGCAACTGCTCGCGGAGGGCTGCCAGGCCGATCTTCTGCTGGGCAACAACGTCCTGGCCCATGTGCCGGACATCAACGATTTCGTCGGCGGCATGGCCGTGCTGCTGAAGCCCGAGGGCGTCATCACCCTGGAGTTCCCCCATCTGTTGCGCCTGATGGAGGGAAACCAGTTCGACACCATCTATCACGAGCATTTCTCCTACCTTTCCCTGATCGCCCTCCTGCCGGTGTTCGACCGCGCCGGCCTGCGGGTCTTCGACGTCGAAACCTTGCCCACCCACGGCGGCAGCCTGCGGCTCTACGCCTGCCACCGGCCGGCGTCCCACGCCGACACCGGCGCGGCCGGCGCGCTGGTCGCGCGGGAAGAGGCGGCGGGGTTGCGGCGGGTGGAAACCTATGCCGCCTTCGACGCGAAGGTGCGGGAAACCAAGCGGGCGCTGGTGGAGTTCCTGATTACCCAGACGCGGGCGGGACGCCGCATCGCCGCCTATGGGGCCGCCGCCAAGGGCAATACCCTCTTGAACTATTGCGGCATCCGCGCCGATTTCATCGACTACGTGGTGGACCGCAACCCGGTCAAGCAGGGCATGCTGTTGCCCGGAACCCGGATTCCCGTGCTGGCGCCGGAAAGGATCGCCGAAACCCGGCCCGACTATCTCCTCATCCTGCCCTGGAACATCAAGGATGAGATCATCGGGCAGATGGCCTTCATCCGCGAGTGGGGCGGCAAGTTCGTGGTTCCCATTCCCCGGCCCGAGGTCATCGCGTGAAGTTCCTGGAAACCGCCCTGCCCGGTGTTCTGATCGTCGAGCCCGAGCCCATCGAGGACGAACGGGGGTTCTTCGCCCGCACCTGGTGCCGGCGGGAACTGGCCGACCACGGGCTCTGCCCGGACCTGGAGCAGTGCAGCATCTCCTTCAACCGGCAGCGGGGCACCTTGCGCGGGCTGCATTATCAGGCCGCGCCGCACGGCGAGTCCAAACTGGTGCGGGTCACGCGCGGCGCCGTGTACGACGTGGCGCTCGACCTGCGGCCGGGCTCGCCCTCCCACCTCCAATGGTGTGCCGTCACGTTGACGGCGGAGAACCGCCGCGCCTTGTACATTCCCGAAGGCGTGGCCCACGGCTTCCTGACGTTGTGCGACGAGGCCGAGGTGTTCTACCAGATTTCCCGCACCCACGCGCCGGAGGCGGCTCGCGGTGTCCGTTGGAACGATCCGGCCTTCGCCATCGCGTGGCCGGAGCCGGTGACGGTGATCTCGGCCCGCGATCGTGATTATCCGGATTTCCAGCGATGAGGACCGTTCTCGTCACCGGCGCCGGCGGTTTCATCGGCCGCCATGTTCTGCCGCGTCTGGCGGGCGGCGGCTGGCGGGTGCATGCCGTGGGGCGCCGCCCGCCCACGCCGGAAGACGGCGTGATCTGGCATGCGGCCGATCTTCTGGCGGCGGGGAGCGCCGCCGCCGTGCTGGAGCGGGTGCGTCCCTCCCATCTGCTGCATCTGGCCTGGTACGCCGAACCCGGCAAGTACTGGCGCTCGCCGGAAAACCATCGGTGGGTCCATGCCTCCCTCGAACTGGCGGAAGCCTTCCGCGCGGCCGGCGGGCGCCGGCTGGTCACCGCCGGCACCTGCGCCGAGTACGACTGGCGGTACGGCGTTTGCCGTGAGGACCTGACGCCGCTGGCGCCGTCCACGCCCTACGGCGTCTGCAAGAACGCCCTGCGCCAGGTGCTGGAGTCCTGGGGCGAGGTCCATGGCGTGGCGGTGGCGTGGGGCCGGGTGTTCCACCTCTACGGCCCGCACGAGCCTCCCGGCCGGCTGGTGCCGGCGGTCATCACCGCCCTGTTGCGGGGCGAGGAGGCGCGCTGTTCCCACGGCGGACAGGTCCGCGACTTCCTCCATGTCGACGATGTGGCGGCGGCGTTCGCGCGGCTGCTCGACGGCGATGGGACGGGAGCGTTCAACATCGGCTCCGCCGAGCCGGTCCGCTTGCGCGAGGTGATCGACGCCGTGGCCGACCAACTCGCCGCCCGCGACCGCGTTCGGCTGGGTGCCCTGGCGGCGCCCGCGGATGATCCCCCCGTTCTGGTGGCGGACAACCGGCGGCTTCGGGCTTTGGGCTGGCGGCCGGAAATCGAGCTGTCGCGAGGGATCGCCGACGCCATCGACTGGTGGCGGCGGGAGGTGCCGGAGCTGTCGGAACGGGAGAGCGTATGATGACCCATTGTCCGGTTTGCCGGTCCCCCCGTTCCGTCGCGTTCCTTCATCGCGAACAGGTGCCGGTCCATCAGAATCTGGTGGTTGCCACGCCGGAGCAGGCGCGCCGGCTGACCCGTGGCGCGCTCGACATGGTGGCGTGCGAGGATTGCGGCTTCGTCTTCAACCGGGCTTTCGATTCCGGGCGTCTGGCCTACGGCGAGGATTACGACAACACTCAAAGCTGCTCGCCCTATTTCGATGCCTATCTGGACGATCTGGCCCGCCATCTGGTGGAGGCCAAGGGCGTGCGCCACGCCCATGTCGTCGAGGTGGGCTGCGGCAAGGGGCATTTCCTGCGCAAGCTGGTCAGCTATCCCGGGGCGGAAAACCGGGGCACCGGCTTCGATCCCAGCTATGTCGGGCCTGATCGTGACGGCGAGGGCAAGCTGGTTTTCGAGCGCCGTTTCTACGGAGCCGACTGCGCCGACGTTCCGGCCGACGTGGTGGTGTGCCGCCACGTCATCGAGCACGTGCCGGAACCGCTTTCCCTGCTCCAGGCGGTGCGGGCGGCCTTGATCGGGTCGCCGCGGGCGCGGGTGTTCTTCGAAACACCTTGTGTCGAGTGGATATTAAAAAATCGCATCCTGTGGGATTTCTTCTACGAGCATTGCTCGCTGTTCACCGCCGCCTCGCTGTCGCTGGCCTTCGCGCGCGCCGGCTTTCATGTCGAGGGGGTGCGCCACATCTTCGGCGGCCAGTACCTCTGGCTGGAAGCGACGCCGGCGGAGGGCGCGCCCGCCGCCGATCCCGTCGATGCCGGTCGCGTGGCGGCTCTGGCGCGGGCCTACGGGTGTTCGGAAGGGGTGCGCCGGGAGGAATGGGCGCTGCGCCTGCGTGACCTGCGCCGGCAAGGAGCGGTGGCGCTGTGGGGGGCGGGCGCCAAGGGCGCGACGCTGGCCAATCTGGTGGACCCGGACGGCGAACTCATCGACTGCATCGTCGATGTCAACCCGAACAAGCAAGGACGCCACCTGCCGGGAACCGGACATCCCATCGTCTCTCCCGCCGCCCTGGCGGTCCGGGGGGTTCGCAACGCCGTCCTGATGAATCCCAATTACCGCGACGAAAACCTGCGGCTGCTGTCCGAGGTGGGCATTGCCTGCAACCTGATCGACTGGACCTGAACCATGAAATTGACCATCGACACCGACACGGGAAAGCTTCTTCTGGCGGAGGAGGGCATCGAACGCGAGATGCCCCTTTATTCCAAAGAGGCGTTCGAGGCCATTTCCCGTCAGTGGGTACGGGTCGGCTGGAGTCAGAAATATCAGTACACGTTCAGTTGGCTGGGGCGTCCCATCATTCAACTGCCCGAGGATATGATCCGCATGCAGGAGGTGATCCATCATCTGCGTCCGGACGTCATCGTCGAAACCGGCGTCGCCCACGGCGGCTCGCTCATCTATTACGCCGGCTTGTGCAAGATTCTGGAGAAGGGGCGGGTGATCGGCGTGGACATCGAGATCCGGCCGCACAACCGAACCGCCATCGAGGCCCATCCGCTGGCTCCCTTCATCACCTTGATCGAGGGAAGTTCGACCGCCCCGGAGATCGTCCGGCAGGTTCACGACCTGATCCGGCCCGGGGAGACGGTGCTGGTGATCCTCGATTCCAACCACACCTACCAGCATGTGCTGGATGAGCTGAACGCCTATGCCGATCTGGTGACGCCCGGCTCCTATATCGTCGCCACCGACGGCATCATGCTCGATCTGCATGACGTGCCGCGCGGCAAGGCGGAGTGGAGCGACGACAATCCGGCGGCGGCGGCGCGGGACTTCGCGGCCGGTCGGCCCGATTTCGCCATCGAGCAGCCGGCCTGGCCGTTCTGCGAGGCGGAGCTGACGCAAAACATCACCCATTGGCCCGGAGCCTGGTTGCGGCGCTCGGCGTAAGGGAAGGAGCGGGGAGGATGACGCAAGCGACGGACGCCAAGCGGGAAATCCTGCGATCGCTGGCACGGATCGTGGTCACCGTGGCGGACGCGCCGCGCCGCGTCGATGGTTGGTCGGAACTGACGCCAGCCCTTCTGGCGGTGGGGCAGACCGCCGCCGCCGCCGTGGCCTTCTCGATCGCCCGCCGGATCGATGCGGCCTTGCCGGTGCCGGCGGCCCTGGCGGACCAGCCGCTGCTGCCGATACGGACACCGGCCGACCAGGCGGTGATGGCGGCGATGGGCGCCCTCGGTCCCACGCCGACGGCCGAAGCCATCCGGCGGGGCTGGCAGGCTTGCCTTCTGGCCGGCTGGTGGGAGGAGGGCTGGGACCTGCTGAACCAGATGGGGCAGCGGTTTCCCGACGACCCGGAGGTGCTGTCGGCTTTCTGCCTGCTGTCCGCGTTGCTGGGGCGGCCCGAGGCGGTTCGCACCGCCCTGGTCAGGCTGGAAAAGAAGCTGAAGTCCACCTTGTGGCCGGATGCGCTGGCACGCGCCGTGCTGGAGCGGGAACTGGACTGCCAAGAGACGTTCGACTTCTGGATGGAGCGGGCGCGGACGCTGGGCGCCCCGGCATGGCTGGCCGACTGGCTGGCTTTGGGGGGGCGCGAGTCCACAGGGGCGGCCGAGATCGCGACCTACCGCGAGGCCCATCCCGACAGCGCGCTGGCCTGGCACCATAGCGCGCTCGCCGCCAAGGCGGCGGGAGACCCCGCCGCCGCCGAGGCGGCTTGCCATCAGGCGCTCGGGCGGGCGCCGACCCTGGCGCCGGCCTGGCTGCTGCTCGCCGATCTCAAGTGGAAGGGCGCGCCCTTCGTGGCGTTGACCGCCTGTCTGGCCGCCGTGGCGGCGTGGCCGCGAACGCCGCGGCCGGTGGCCAAGCTGGCCGAATGCCTGCTGGACCTGGACGCTGAAACCGGTCTGGCCTTTTGCGAGCAGGTGCTGCAACGGTTCCCGACCGAGGTCGCCGCCCATGAGCTCATCGGCCAGGCTTTGCGCTTGCGTTACCCGGAACGCGCGGCGGCGATGCTCGCGGCGGCGGTGAGCCGCTTTCCCCACGAACCCGGGGTGCATCTGGAACTGGCGCACGCGCTGAGCGCCAGCGGTCGTTGGGATGACGCCCTGGTACCCGCCCAGCGGGCGGCGCTGTTGGCGCCCGGCAGGACGCCGGTATGGACCTGCCTCAGCCTCGTGGCGTGGAAGGCCGGCGACTGGAAGCTGGCGCATCTGGCCGCCCGACAGGGGTTGGAAACGGCGACCGGCTCCCAGGCCCACCTCCGTCCGGGGTGCTGGGCGAAGCTGGCCAACGTGGTTTTTTACGAGTGCCGCTACGGCGAGGCGGAAGCCTTGGTCAGGCGGGCGCTCGCGGAAGACACCGATACCCTCGGTCACGAGGCGGGAAAGCTTTTGCTGAATATCCTGCTGGAACAGGCGCGGCTGGCGGAGGCTCGCGCGCTGGCGGCGGATTTGCGTTCACGCCACCCCCGTGATCCGCAACTGGCCGGGCAATTCGCCATCATCAGCTCGCGGCTGGGCGAGTGGGATGAGGTGGAAGCCGCCCTCGCTTGCGCGCTGACGGAAAGCGCCTCCCTGCCTTTGCAGCGCGAGGAGCTTTGGGAACTCGTCCTGTATCTCTCCAGCTATCATCCCGAACTGCCGGCGGCGGACATCGCCGGTCGCTTCCTCGCCTGGGGTCGGGAAAAGGAGGCGCCGTGGCCGCAGCCTGCCGTTCTTCCACAGGGCGCGCAAGCGCCGGCCGCGGCGCGCGGCGCGCAAGGGCGTATCCGGGTTGGCGTGCTGTCGCCGGATTTCCGCCAGCACACCTCGCATTTCTATTTCGAACCCCTGTTTCGGGAACTGGACAGGGACCGCTTCGAACTGGTGGCGGTCTCCAACGTGGCGCAGCCGGACAACATGACGGCGGCGATGCGCCGTCATTTCGCCCACTGGCTGGACATCCAGCCGTTAAGCGACGACCGGGCCGCCGCGGCCATCGGCCATGCCGGCATCGACGTGCTGATCGACGCCTGCAACCACATGCGCGACACCCGCACCAATCTGCTGGTGCGGCGGCTCGCTCCGGTCCAGATGACGTGGCTGGGATCGGCGTGGACCTCCGGCCTGTCGCGGATGGACTACGTGGTGATGGACCGCCATCTCGTTCCCGAGGGCGCCGACGCCCTGTTTTCGGAAAAGGTGATCCGGCTTCCCAACTCCATCTTCTGTTACCAGCAGGGCGACGCCGCTACCGAAACCGGCCCGGTGGAACGGCGGAAGGATGAGGTGGTCTTCGGTTACTACGGGCGAACCGAAAGGCTTAACCGCCGGGTTTTCGCGGCCTGGGCGAAGATACTGAACGCCTTGCCCGGCGCGTCGATGGTGTTCGATTACCACTGCTTCGCCGATCCGGTCACCCGCGACGACATGCGCGCGCGGCTGGCGCGTCATGGTTTTCCCATGGACCGGGTCCGGTTGCAGTTTTCCCGGCCGGTGCTGCCGGCTTTCAGTCAGATGGATATCCAACTCGACCCGTTTCCCCACAGCGGCGGAACGGTGCTGTTCGACAGCCTCTGGATGGGGGTGCCGTTCGTGTCCCTGGCCTCCCGGCCGCCGGTGGGGCGTTTTGGCGCCTCCATGCTCGCCAACCTGGGGCTTTCGGATTGGATCGCCCAGACGGAGGAGGAGTATGTTCGTCTCGCCGTAGCCAAGGCGGGTGACCGCGCCGCTCTGGCCTCTCTGCGCCAGGGCTTGCGGCAACGCCTGCTGGACTCGCCGGTGTGCGACGCCGGCTCGTTCGCCCGCGGCTTCGGCGCGGCCATGGAGGCGGTCTTCCGGCGGGCAATGGCGGGCCTGCCGCCCGCTCCCATCGATATCGGGCCGGACGGCGCGGTAACGTGGCGGGAATGACGGCGGCGGACCTCTTGGCGGCCGTGCGGCATCACCAGGAGGGCCGTCTCGACCCGGCGGAGTCCTTGTACCGCGCGCTGCTCGCCCGCGATCCCGCCAACAGTGACGCCTTGCACCTGCTGGGCGTCATCGCCTATCAGCGCAAGGAGTATTCCACGGCCATCGGCCTGATCCGGCGGGCACTCGACTTGCGAAACGTCGCCGATTACCACTCCAACCTGGCCAGCGCCTTGAGAGAGATGGGTTCGCGCGATGAAGCGGTGGCGCACTGTCTTACCGCCATCGCCCTCAAGCCCGCCTACCCGCAAGCTCATTACAACCTGGGCAATGCCCTTCACGATATGGATCGGCTTGACGAGGCGGTCGTTGCCTTTCGTGCCGCCATCGCGTTCAATCCCGCCTACCCGCAGGCTTTCGGCAACCTCGGTTTCGTGCTGAAGAAGCTGGAGCGGTCGGACGAGGCGGTTGCCGCTTTCCGCGCCGCTCTCGCCCTCAAGCCTGATTATCCGAAGGTGCGCTTCAACCACGCCATGACCTTGCTGTTGCGAGGCGATTTCGAGGCGGGATGGCCGGAATACGAATGGCGCTGGCGGGATGAGAGCTTCCCGTCGTTGCGGCGGGACTTCCCGCAACCCCGGTGGTCGGGGGATTTCCTGGAAGGCAAAACCATCCTGCTGCACGGCGAACAGGGGTTCGGTGACATCCTCCAGTTCGTCCGTTACGTGCCCTTGGTGGCCCAACGTGGCGGGACGGTCCTGCTGGAGGTGCCCCCGGCGCTTCGACGCCTGCTGGGTGCCCTGCCGGGGGCTTCCCAGGTGCTCGCCCTGGGCGAGCCTCTGCCGTCTTTCGACGTCCATTGTCCCCTGCTGAGCCTGCCGCGCGCCTTCAAAACGACCCTGGACACCATTCCGGCCGGCATGTCCTCCTTTACGGCCGAGCGCGAAACCTCGGCGCGTTGGGCCGAACGATTCGCGGGTGTCTCCGCCCTCAAGGTCGGACTGGTGTGGGCCGGGAGCCGGCATCATCAGAACGATCGCAGCCGCTCCTTGCCGTTCTCCAGCCTGGCGCCGCTGTGGCGAATTCCCGGAGTGCGGTGGTTCAGTTTGCAGGTGGGGGAACGGGCCGCCGACCTTAAGGAGGCTCCACCGGGGCAGATCGAGGACTTGGCGCCGGCTCTCTCGGAATTCGCCGAGACGGCGGAGGCGGTGCGTCATCTGGATTTGGTGGTGACCGTCGACACCGCAGTCGCCCATCTGGCCGGAGGGCTGGGCGTGCCGACCTGGATAATGCTGCCCTTCGCGCCGGATTGGCGCTGGCTTGAGAACCGTGAGGACAGCCCCTGGTATCCGACGGTGCGCCTGTTCCGCCAGCCCGCGCGCGGTGACTGGGAGAGCGTGATGGCGCGCGTCGCCGACGCTTTGGCCGGGTCCGTTTCCAGAGGTGAAGAAGAGCCGCCCTGCGGCGCGGGCATGGACGGCGCGGCCTTGTCGGCCAAGGGGCTCGCCGCCCGCGCCGCCGGCCATCTCGACGAGGCTCTCCAGTGGCAATCGTGGGCGCTCCGGGCGGCTCCGGGAAACTGGGCGGTGCGCCTGAACACGGCGGTGGCGTTGCAGGATGCCGGCCTTCTGACGGAAGCCATCGCGCATTTTGAAGCCGTAGCGCGAACGACCGGCGCCCCGGTCGCGCGGGTCAACCTCGCCATGGCCCGGCTCAGGGCCGGAGATCTGGCCCAAGGATTTTCCGAGTTCCTGGCCCGCTGGACGGTCGAGGCATGGCCGCAGAAGCCATACACCATGCCGATTCCCCACCGGCTGGATCGGAGCGCCGCCTTGCAGCCTTTGGTGGTTTTGCCGGATCAGGGGTACGGCGATACCCTGATGGCCTTGCCATTTATCCGATGGTTGCTGCGGCGCAATCCCCACATGTCGGTCGTGGTGCGACCGCCGCTTCTTGCGCTGGCCAGAGTGGCGCTGGGCGACTTGACCGAGCGTGTGGCGGACACGGTGAGCGGTGGTTTTGCGGGGTGGCTGACAGGTTTCGATGTGCCCGGCGTTTTCCCGGAATGTCTATCAGACTACGAAACCGAACGACGGGAGATTGGGCGGCGGCTCAGGGCGCATCACGAGGGACCTGAGAACCCGTTTCATGGCGATGGTCGGCGCGTCGCCGTCGTGTGGCGGGGCAACCCCGCGCACATCCTGGATCGTTGGCGCAGCCTGCCCGCGACTACGATGGGCAGAATGCTGTCCGATCTTGAGACCGGAACGGAAATTGTGTCCCTGCAACCGGACGCCACCGAAGCGGAGCTTGACGGACTCGCCGGCATGTCGGGAAAGCAGCACTCCGTCAGGGCGTTCCGATCGGACGATTTTCTGTCATCCGCTTGTCTCTTGAGAACCTGTGACACGATGCTGGGCGTCGATACCGCCGCCGTCCATCTCGCCGGTCTCATGGGGGTGAGGACGGCGGTGTTGGTGAACGCTTTCGGTGACTGGCGCTGGGGGGATCGCCGGGATCGATGTTTTTGGTACCCGCAAGCACGTGTTCTGCGGCAGGAGCGGCTCAGTTCCTGGGATTCCGTTCTTGGACTGGCGCAGGCTTGGCTATCGTTGCCAATAGGCGAGGCCGGTGAAAAAATACAGAAGTGCTGATGGCCACCACCCGACATGGCCCACGCAAAACGGTTTCGGGCCGGGGCCGACTGTTCCGTCGTCTCGAATCGACGGGCAAAGGCTTTTGCGCTAAAGTGGTATCCGGTCGCACGGTCCTGGTCGCGACCGATCGTCCCCGGAGGATGCCTTGGCTGCTTACAACAACACGATTCTTGGGAATGACGGGGACGACGTCCTCGTCGGCAGCAACGGCAACGATCGGATCAGCGGCGGTGCCGGCAATGATCTGATCTGGGGCAACCGTGGCCACGACATCCTGTGGGGTGGCGGCGGCGATGATTATCTGTATGGCGATCTGGGCAACGACACCCTGATCGGCGGAACCGGCTGGGACGTGCTGGTCGGCAATGCCGGCGGCGACCTGTTCGTCTTCGCCAGCGCCCAGGATTCCCTGGTGGAGGATGCCGGCTGGGATCGGGTGATGGATTTCGATCCGGCTCAAGGCGACCGGATCGACCTGTCGGCGGTCGACGCCAACGTCCGCCAGGACGGTGATCAGGATTTCAGCTTCATCGGCTTTTCGGAGTTCACCGGCCGCGCCGGCCAACTGCGGCTGATCGAGGCCGACGGCAGCCTGTTCCTGGAGGCCGACGTGAGCGGCAACCGCCGCGCCAACATCCGCATCGAACTGGCGGACCTCAGCGCGGCCGATTTCCTCCAGGCCGGAGCGGTGCTCCTTTAACCGCCGGCCGGCGGCCGCAGCCGCACCACGTCCATCTTGGCCATCCACACCAGGCCGCGCATGACGGCGGCGCGGCGCGGCGCCGGGATGAGCGCCAGAAGCTCGGACACCGGCGTCGGCCCCGAACGGCCGAGATGCGCCAGAACCGCTTCGCATTCCGCCTCGCTGGGGAAGACGTAGGCCGCGTACTTCACGATGCCCAGGGCGCGCCGTTCGGCCAGGACGGCGGCATCGGCGCCCGCCACCGGCTCGACCACATGGTCAAGGCCCAGGCGCGCGGTGGGATAGCCGGCAAAGGCGGCGAACGGGTCGGGGCGCACCGGGTTGCGGCGCACCGGCGCCGGGCCGCTCAGATCGGGATCGGCGCGGCGGCGCTCGGCCAGATCGTCCCACAGCTCGCGGTAACGGCCCAGGATGTGGCGCCAGTCGTACACCAAGCGTGCCCGCTCGCGCCCGGCCTCGCCCAGGCGGCGGCGCAAGTCGGCGTCGGCGAACAGACGGTCGAAGGCCGCCTCGGTCGCCGTCGTGTCCACGGACACCAGTTGGCTGGTGAAGCCGCAGTACATGTCGTAGGTGTCGAGGCCGAGGTCGTGGCGGTCGGCCAGATCGCCGCCCAGCGGGGCGGCCGGCATGACCGTCGGCACGCGGAAGCCGTCGATGCCGTCGCGCACCGTGTCCTTGTAGCCGTCCCAGTCGGTCACTACCACCGGCAGCCCCGCCGCCATCGCCTCGATCGGCGTCAGGCCGAAGGTTTCCTGGATGTTGTCGGACAGCGAGGTGAAGACGTCGGCCGCCGCCCAGGCGTGCGCCCGCGTCCCGGCGTCGCGGCCGTCGAGCGCGGTCATCGTCACCGACGGGCACAGGGCGCGGGCGCCCTCGACGAAGGCGTCCTCGATGAACTGGTTGGCGAACCAGCCGGCCTGGATCAGCCGCACCTTGCGCCCCGCCGGCAGCTTGGCCGCGGCGCGCTCCAGCGCCAGATACATGGGCAGCGGGTGGGCCTTGGCGTGGAAGCTCAAGCGGCCGATGAACAGCACCACCAGTTCATCGTCGGCGATGCCCAGCGCCCGGCGGGCGGCCTCGCGCGCGCCCGGCTCGGCGGTATAGGCGTAGGCGTCGCAGTCCACCCCCAGGGGGATCAGCGGCAACTGCGGCAGCTCGAAGCGGTCGGCGCCCAGCCGCCAGCGCAGGTAGGCGGCCTGTTCCTCCAGAATGTGGCGCGCGGTGTCGCGCACGGCGCGCGAGGTGCAGATCACCGCGTCCCAGGCGCGCACCGGCGCGGTCAGCAGGCCGCCGAGCGCCTCCATCGCCCCGTGCGAGGCGGTGGTGTGGGTGATGCCGCACAGGCTGTAGCCCCGATCCCCCGAAGACGACAGGCGGCGCCACGCGAAATCGCCGATGTTGGGGCCGGGGGTGAACAGGCAGCCGGCTTCCGCCAGCCGGGCATGCTGGTCGAACGGCACCCAGCCGATGGCGGCCTCGCTGCCGGTCTGGCGGACCATCCGGGCGAACGCCTGGGCCTCCTTCTCGTCCGGGGCGTGGCAGACCAGCCGGTCCTGCGCGCCGGCGTCGCGCGCCAGGGCCTGGAGGAAGCCGGCCCCCGCCGCGTGCCGGCCCATCAGCTTGGTCTGGTCGAGGGAGTAGCCTTCGGCGCGGAAAAGCAGCGCTATGTCCATCGGGGATCGCTCCGGCGCAAGGGTCAGTGGAACAGCCGGAAGACCGGCGGCAGGTCGGCCAGACGGGGCAGCGCGCGGTCCTTGTCCGACAGCGCCGCGCGCTCCGCCGTCACCGGCCAGTCGATACCAAGGTCGGGGTCGTTCCAGGCGATGCCGCCGTCGCATTCCGGCGCGTAGACGTCGGTGACCTTGTAGGACACCACCGTGTTGGGTTCCAGTGTGCAGAAGCCGTGGGCGAAGCCCGCCGGCACGTACATCTGGTTGCCCTCCGCCGCCGACAGGCGGGCCGCCACATGCCGGCCGAAGTTCGGCGAGCCCTCGCGGATGTCCACCGCCACGTCGAGCACGGCGCCGGCGACCACCCCCACCAGCTTGCCCTGGGCGTGCGGCGGCGCCTGGAAATGCAGGCCCCGGATGGTGCCGACGGCGGCCGACAGCGACATGTTGTCCTGGACGAAATCCTCGGTGATGCCGGCCAGCTCGGCCAGCCGTCGGCGGTTGTAGGTTTCGACGAACCACCCGCGGTCGTCATCGAAGCGCCGGGGAACGAGGAGCTTGACCTCGGGGATGGCGGTTGGGATGACCTGCATGGCCGACCTTTGCTCCTGGGGGGTGCCGAAGACAAATCCTTATAGTCGGCCCGCCGCCACCAACCCAAGCCCGAAAGGACCTTGCATCATGCGCCTCCTCAGCCTGCCGATCATCCTGTGGCTCCTGGCCGGCGGGGCGGCGATGGCGCAGCAGCCGGCGCCGTCCTCGATGGAGGCCTTGCGCGGACTCCTGTTCCTCGGCCCCCGCGATAGCCAGGGGTGGGAGGGAAAGGGCGAGGGCGACGCCTACCTGCTCTCCAACACCGACCGCGGCGGGTTGATCCGCTATGTCTACACTTTAGGCAAGAGCAGCGAGGCGGCCGAGGCGCAGGTGACGGTGAGCGTCGACGGCAAGGCGCCGGGAGCGGCCGGGCTGCTCTACGGCTTCGATCCGCAGCGCCGGACCTACTGCGCCTTGATGCTGAACGCCGACGGCACGCTGGGCCTTTACCAGCGTGGCTCCGACAGCTTCCAGCGGCTGGTGTCCGCGCAAGGGGCGGCCTTGCGCCCCGGGGCCAACATTCTGCGCATCCGTGTCGAGCGCAACCGGCTCGACGCCTTCGTCAACGGCCAGGGCGTGGCGACGCTGGCCAGCACCACCGTCTGCGCCGGCAAGGGCGATACCGGGATCGGCATCATCGCCGTGTCGCCGGGACGCTTCCGCTTTTCCGACTTTCAGCGGCGCTGAAGCGCCGCCAGTTCGGCGCCGACGCGCGCCAGGACATTGGCCAGCCCCTCGCCCGGCCGGGGCTGGAACAGGCGTTGCGCCGGAAACCACGGGCGCGCGGCGGTGCCCAAGGCCGACCAGTCGCCGCCCGGGGCCAGCCGCCACGTCGGCACTCCGACCGCCGCCGCCAGTTCGCCCACCGCCGTCGGCGCGGCCACCACCAGATCCAGCGCCGCCATCAAGGCCGCCACCTCTTCCAGGTCGTCCTTGAGGTCGAGGTCGGGCCAGCGGGGCAGGCGGATGCCGAAGCGCCGCTCGGCCGCCGCGCACGCCGCCGCGCAGCGGTCGTATTGCAGGGGAACGAAGGTGAGGCCCGGCACCGTCAGCATCGGCGCCCACAGGTCCAGCGGGGCATAGGCCGCTGCCCGGCTGCGGGTGGCAAGCCCGCTGCGCCACGCCAGCCCGACCTTGGGGGCGGCGCCCAGCGCCGCCAGCTCCCGCCGCCAACGGCCGACGCGGGACGCATCGGGGACGAGGAAACCGGGAGAGGCCGGAAAGGCGGCGAGCCCGGGACGCAGCCAGCGCGGCAGCGAGCCCGCCGGAATGTGGCAATCGACCGGCGGCAGGGGACCACCGGCCGCCACGACGGCGGCCCCGGGGAACGAACGGGTGAACAACGGGACAAGGCGCCGGTCGCACTCGATCACCACCTGCCCGGCGTGGCGGATGAGATCGGGATAGAGGCTGGCGAACATCAGCTCGTCGCCCAGGCCCTGTTCGCGCCATACCAGAACGCGCCGGCCCGATACGTCCTCGCCCCGCCATTCGGGCTCGGCGAAGGGGCGGGGGCGGTGCAGGGCCGGAGTGGAAAAGCGCCAGCCGTAACCGGCCCAGCCCTCGGCCAGATCACCGCCTCCCAAGCGCAGCAGGCCCCGGTTCCAGTGGGCCAGGGCGTGGCCCGGGTCCGACGCCAGGGCGCGGGCGAAGGCGGTATCGGCCTCGGGGCGGCAGCCTTCGGCCTCCAGCAGCAGGCCCAGGGTGACTGCCGCCTCGGCGAACCCGGGCCTTGCCGCCAGCGCCCGCGTCAGACAGGCCAGCGCCGCGTCGGGGCGGCCCAGACGGCGCAGGGCGTCGCCCATCCCGGCCAGCGCCTCGGCGTCGTCGGGGGCGAGGGCGAGGGCGTGGGCCAGCGCCTCCTCGGCCCCGTCGGCATTGTCGGCCTCCAGCAACGCCGCGCCCAGGTTGGCCCAGGCGCGGACCTGGGCGGGGTCGAGGCGGACGGCCGTCCGGTAGGCGGTGATCCGCTCGTCCAGCCGGCCCGCCGCCTTCAGCGCCACGCCGAGATGGCTGTGCACCACGGCGTCGTCGGGGTGGCGCCCGGCGGCGCGGCGCAGCAGGTCCGCCGCCTCGGCGCCACGCCCCTGGTGCAGCACGGCCAGGCCCAGCAGGTGCAGCACGTCGCCGTCGCGCGGCCGTTGGCTCGCCAGACGGCGCAGCAGCGCCTCGGCTTCGGCCGGGCGGCCTTCCTGGAGGTGGCGGGCGGCGTCCCGCGCGGCGTTGGACATCAGGGCAGCGCCGCCGCCGCCCGCGCGATCACGTCGTCGAGCGTGTCGCCGTCGGACGCCAGGAAGGTCCGCATCGCGGGAAACCACGGCCGCCCTTGAGTTCCGAGCGCGGTCCAGTCGCCCCGCCACGACAGCCGCCATGTCGGCACGCCCAGGGCGCCGGCCAGCTCGCCGACGGCGGTCGGCGCGGTGATCACGAGGTCGAGCGCCGACACCAGGGCGGCCACCCCCTCGAAGTCGTCCTTGAGGTCGAGGTCGGGCCAGCGGTGCAGGGTGATGCCGAACCGGCGCTCGATGTCGGCGATTTCGGCCCCGGTGTCGCCGTACTGGAGGGTGACGAAGGTGGCGCCGGGCCGCGACAGGATCGGCCGCCACTGGCGCAGGCCGGTGTAGGAGACGGTGCGGTCGCCGCTCAGAAGGCCGCTGCGCCAGCTGATGCCGACCCTCGGCCCCGGGGGCAGGGCCGCCAGCCGCTCGCGCCACGCCGCCACCCGGCGCGGGTCCGCCGTCAGCCGGCCGGCGGGGACGGCGAAGGATTCGAGGTCGGGCCGCAGCCAGCGGGCCAGGGTGCCGGCGGGAACCTGGACATCGACCGCCGCCGCCTCGGTGGTGCCCGCCGGCCGCACCTCGGCCGCGGGGAACGAGCGGGCGAACAAGGATATCAGGCGGGGATCGCACTCGATCACCACGGCGCCGGCCCGCCGGATCAGGTCGGGGTAGCCGGTGGCGAACAGGATTTCGTCGCCCACCCCCTGCTCGCGCCATACCAGGATGCGCTTGCCCGCGATGTCCTCGCCCCGCCACTCCGGCCGGTCGAGGGTGCGCACGGCGGCGCGGCGGTCGGCGGCGAAGCGCCAGCCGTACTCGGCCCACCCCTCCTCCAGCCGGCCGTGGGCCAGGCTCAGCAGACCCAGGTGCAGATGCGCGGTGGCGAGATCGGGGTCCAGCGTCAGGGCGTGGCGGTAGCAGGCCTCGGCGGCTGAGGCGTCGCCCTGGCGCTGGCGCACGAAGCCCAGGTCGCCGTAGGCGCGGGCGTCGTCGGGGCGCTGGGCCAGCACCGCCATGAGGCAGGCGGCGGCCTCCTTCAGCCGGCCCAGCCGACGCAGCACCGGCGCCAGATTGCCCAGCGCGCCGACGTCGCCCGGGCGCAGGGACAAGGCGCGGCGCAACGCCGTTTCGGCCTCGGCAAGGCGGTCCTGGCCGGTTTGCGCCAGCCCCAGGTTGGCCCAGGCATCGGCGAAATCGGGCTGAAACGCCAGCGCCCGTTCGTGCGAGGCGGCCGCTGCGTCGAAGCGGCCCAGGCGTTCCAGGGCGTTGCCCCGGTTGGTCCAGGCGTCGGCGGCCTGGGCATTCAGCGCCAGCGCCCGGTCGTAGGCGGCCAGGGCGTCACCCCACCGCCCGAGGTCCTGGAGGGCGTTGCCCAGGTTGACGTGGGCGGCGCCATAATCCGGCTTCACCGCCACCGCCCGGCCGATGAGGGTCACCGCCTCGTCCGCCGCTCCGGATTGCTGGCAGGCCAGCCCCAACAGGTGCAGGGCCGTGGGGTGGTCGGGTTCGTCGGCCAGCACGCGGCGGTAGAGCGCCATCGCCGGTTCCAGGCGGCCGGCTTGATGGTGGGCGGTCGCCGCCCCGATCCGGTCCGGTATCGCGCGACCGCCGAGGCGCAACCCCTCCAGGGTCCGGGCGGCGTCGGCGATCCGGTCGTCCAGGCTGTCGTCGGCGCGGCCGAGGAACAGGCGCTGGCTGGGAAACCACGGGCGGGCCGTCGCCCCGAGCGCCGACCAGTCGCCGGTCCAGCCCACTCGCCATGTTGCGACGCCCAGAGCGGCGGCCAGCTCGCCGACGGCGGTCGGGCCGGTGATGACGAGGTCGAGCGCCGACACCAGGGCGGCCACCTCCTCGAAGTCGTCCTTGAGGTCGAGGTCGGGCCATTGCTGGATGGTCACGCCGAAGCGGCGCTCGGCGTCGCGGATTTCGGCATCGCACTCGTCGTACTGGAGGCGGACGAAGGTGATGCCGGGCTGGGTCAGCAGCGGCCCCCAGCGCTTGAGCGCGGTGTAGGCGGCGGCGCGTGGCCCGCTCAGGTCGCGGCTGCGCCAGGCGATACCGACCTTGAGCGTATCCCCAAAAGCGGCCAGCCGCCCGCGCCAGCGCTCCAGCCGCGCCGGATCGGCGGCAAGCCAGGACGGGCGTGCGGGAAAGCGGTCGAGGCCGGGGCGGAACAGGGCGGGCAGGGTGCCGGCCGCGACGTGGTAATCCACGTCGGGCGGGTCGATGCTCTCGTGGCTGCGGCTCCCGGTTTCGGCGCGCACCTCGGCCGCGGGGAACGAGCGGGCGAACAGCGGCACCAGACGCCGGTCGCACTCGATCACCGTCCGGCCGCCCTCGGTTTCGGCGTGGCGGATCAGGTCGGGATAGCACGAGGCGA
>Ga0196976_1000489_pt1 | contig 24850 bp, 23 predicted proteins | sample S3v_513CmetaG_FD_148644 | JGI IMG/M metagenome (GOLD analysis project Ga0196976, IMG submission 148644) | Soil microbial communities from Anza Borrego desert, Southern California, United States - S3+v_5-13C | ecosystem: Environmental > Terrestrial > Soil > Desert | place: USA: California...
GGAGGGCGTCCGGTTCCTCGACGACGTGCTCGACGTGAACGCCTGGCCGCTCCCGCAGATCGCCGCGATCTCGGGCCGGAACCGCAAGATCGGCCTGGGCGTCATGGGCTGGGCCGATCTGCTCGTGCGGCTCGGCGTGCCGTACGACTCCCCCCAGGCGCTCGCGCTCGCGGGCGAGGTGATGTCCCACGTGCAGCGGGTCGCGCACGGGGCGAGCGAGGCCCTGGCCGCAGAGCGCGGCGCGTTCCCCGGGTTCACGACCAGCGCGCTCGCCCGCGCGGGCCTCCCCCCGCGGCGCAACGCGACCGTCACCACGATCGCGCCCACGGGGACGCTGGCGCTCATCGCCGGGTGCTCCTCCGGGATCGAGCCGCTCTTCGCGCTGTCGTACGTGCGGCGCGCGCTGGGCGACACGGAGCTCCGCGACGAGCACCCGCTCGTCCGCGAGGCGCTCCGCGCCGCCGGGGCCGAGGCGGCGCTGCCGGCGGTGCGCGCCAGCGGGCGCGCGCGCGGCGTGCCCGGCGTCCCCGAGGCCGTGGCCCGCCTCTTCGCGACCGCGTTCGACGTCTCGCCCGCCGACCACGTCCGGATGCAGGCGGCCTTCCAGCGCCACGTGGACAACGGGGTGTCGAAGACGATCAACCTCCCGCGCACCGCCACCGTCGAGGACGTCGCCGGCGCGTACCAGCTCGCGTTCGAGCTCGGGTGCAAGGGGATCACCGTCTACCGCGACGGCTCGCGCGAGGGGCAGGTGCTCGTGAGCGGCGGAGGGTCCGCCCCCGATCGCGAGCGGTGCCCGCAGTGCGAGACCGTGCTCTCGGTCTCGGGCGGCTGCCGGACCTGCACGCACTGCGGGTGGGCGAGCTGCGAGACGACGGAGTAGCGGCGCCGTCGGGCAGGCCTCGCGCGCGAGGCGGGGGAGAGCCGCCAGGACGTCGGGCGCGCCCGCGCGCCGTCAGCCCTTCTTCGCCTTGCAGTCGCTGCGCGCGTCGACCCGGACGGCCTGCGGTCCGACCGCGCCGCCGAGCCGCTCGGCCACGCGGCGCTGCACCTCGCACGCGGCGTCCGATCGCCGGAGCCGGACGCCCTGCTCCACGCGCACGGAGTAGCCCGACCCGGCGCGCTCCAGCTGGACCACCACGGCGCGGCCCTGGTTCCCGACCGTCGCGGGGGCGCAGCGCAGGACCAGCGTCCCCGCGCCCGGCTGGCACGCGAGCCCTTCCGAGGCGGCGGCGTCGCGGACCGCCTCGGCGAGCGCGCGCTCCTGCGGCGAGCCGGGCCCGGCGTCCGCCCCGGTGAGGTCCACGCGCAGCCGCCCCTTGGGCGCGTTCGAGGCGCAGGCGAGGAGCGCGGCGAGGGCGGCGGCGAGCGCCGGTAGGGCGGGGCGGCGGCGGTTCACGGCTTCGCCGCCTTCTCGCCCAGCTCGCGCGCGCGGCGGGCGGCGGCGTCCACGGCCTCCATGAGCGCGGCGCGGAAGCCGCGCGCCTCGAGCGCCTGCACGCCGGCGATGGTGGTCCCGCCAGGGCTCGTCACCTGGTCCTTGAGCTCGGCGGGATGCCGGCCGCTCTCGAGCACGAGGCGGGCCGCGCCGAGCACCGTCTGGGCCGCGAGCGAGAGCGCCGCGGCGCGCGGCAAACCCGCCTTCACGCCGCCGTCGGCGAGCGCCTCGATGGCGATGAAGACGAACGCCGGCCCCGAGCCGGACAGCCCGGTGGCCGCGTCGAGCAGCGGCTCGTCCACGACGGCGACGGTGCCGACGGCCTCGAACAGCGCCCGCGCGACCGTCATGTCCTCGTCGGTGGCGTTCGGCCCGCGCGCGAGCGCGGTCGCCCCCGCGCCGACGAGCGCCGGCGTGTTGGGCATGGTCCGGACGATCCGGGCCGCGGGCAGCCGGCGCGCGATGGCCGCGGCCGGCACGCCGGCGGCGATCGACACCACGAGCTTCCGGGCGTCCACCACCGGCGCGATCTCCGCGAGGACCGCGTCCATGACCTGCGGCTTCACGGAGAGGAGGAGCAGGTCGGCGAGGGCGGCGGCCGCGCGGTTGTCGGCCGTGACCTCCACGCCGTACCGATCGGCGATCTCCTCGCGCCGCTCCGGGCGAGGCTCGGCGCAGACGAGCTCGTCGGGGTCGGCCGTGCCTTCGCGCAGGAGCCCCTTGAGGAGCGCCTCGGCCATGTTTCCCGTGCCGAGGAAGACCAGCTTCTTTCCGAGTGGCATGGCCCGGAGACTACCACGGTACATTCTCCCGAGCCCGAGCCCGAGCCCGAGCCCGAGCCCGAGCCCGGCACGTCGCGTCGCGCTAAGCTCCTCCGCGTGGCCGCGATCTTCGTCTTCGTGGACGGCGTCGGGATCGGCGCCCCCGATCCAGAGGTGAATCCCCTCGCGCGGGGGGAGTACCTCCTCTCGCGGTTCACCGGCGGCGGCGGCGCGGCGCTGCCGCGCGGCGGGCGGGCCGGCGCCGCGGACGCGACGCTCGGGGTGCCCGGCCGGCCGCAGTCGGCCACCGGGCAGGCCACGATCCTCACCGGCAGGAACGCGCCCGCGGCGCTCGGGCGCCACCTCCTCGGGTTCCCGAACGCCGCGCTCCGTGCGCTCCTCGCGGCGGACTCGCTGTTCCGGGCCGCCGCCGCGGCGGGGCGGACGGCGACGTTCGCCAACGCGTACCCTGCGGCCTACCTGCGCGCGCTCGGGCTCGGCGGCGGGGACGAGCCCGGGCCCGAGCTCCCGGCCCGCCGCCGCGCGCGGCCTGCGGCGACGACGGTCGCGTTCTCCGTCGCGGGTCGCCCGTTCCACACGTGGGGGGACGCCCGCCGCGGCGTCGCGCTCACGCACGACCTCACCGGCGTGCGGGCGAACCGCTGGGGCGCGGACCTGCCGCCGCGGACGCCGGAGGAGGCCGCGGACATCCTGCTCGCGCTCGCCGCGCGCCACGATCTCACCGTGTTCGAGTTCTTCGAGACCGACGAGGCCGGCCACGCGCGCTCGATGCAGCAGGCGATCGAGGCCCTCGGCAGGCTCGATCGGTTCCTCCGGGCCGTCGTCGGCGGGCTCGGCGCGTCCGATTCACTCCTCGTCACGAGCGATCACGGGAACGTCGAGGACCTCTCGACGCGGAACCACACGCTCGCCCCGGTGCCCGTGCTCGGGTTCGGGCCGGCGGCGGCGCACGTCGAGGGCGTGCGCGATCTCACCGGGATCGCGCCGCTGCTGCTGGGGTTGAGCGGGGCGGGCGCGGGCGCGGGCGCGGGCGCGGGATGACTACGGGGTAAGCAGGAGAAACCCGGTGGCGAGCTCGACGGGGCAGATCACGCGGCCGGCGAGCTCGACGGCCACGCCGTCGACGAGCTCGGCGTAGCCGGGCGAGCGCGGCGCCTCGACGAGCTCGGGGCAGAGCTCGCCGGCGAAGGCCAGGAGGAGCCGCGCGCCGCCCTCGACCGGGAGCTCCGCGGCCCGGTCCAGCCGGAAGCGCCCCACGGCGCGCCCGGCGGCGAGCCGCTCCAGCCGCGCGCGCTCGGCGCGGGTGACCGGCCGGAGCTGCGGCCGGGCGGCGAGCGGCCAGCGCAGCGCGATCCGGTGGAGGCCCGCCCCGGAGAGCCGGTCCACGGCGAGGACGCCGTCGTCCGCGAGCCAGAGGTCGCGGCGGTGCACGACGCCGGCCCGCGCGACGTAGCCGAGGTGCTCGCCCGCGAGGTGATCCGCCGGTCCACCGGTGCGCAGGTGGAGGAGCCGCGCCGCGGCGCGATCGGGCAGGGCGAACGGCCGCCCGGCGGGGATCGGCGACTGCTCGAGCCCGTCCACCGTCACGGTGGCGTGGACCGCGGTCGAGCGGAAGCGATCGCGCAGCGCCGGGTCGCGGCCGTACACGGGCATGCCCGGATCGCAGATCGCGCGCGCGCCGTCCACGAACAGCTCGAACGACAGCTTGTCGTTGTGGCTGTGGCCGCCGACGCCGCGCTGCCCGCTCGGACCGCACGAGACGATCGCCTCGAACGGGCCGCGGCGGACGGCGTGAAACCCGCCGTCCGGGAACGTCGCGCTCCGCGGCGCCGGGCCGGGCCGCGCCCGGGCGAGGAACGCGAGCGCCGAGGGGCCGAGGAGCCAGGCGACCTCGGCCGCGTCGCCGGCGCCGGGGTTCACGAGGAGCGAAGCGTCGCGGAGGAGCGCCGCCCCGAGCGGCAGGAGGTAGCCCCCCTCCGTCGGCCCGCGGGGGCGGAGCGCGAGCACGTGGCCCGAGTCGTTGTCGCCGAGCTGCGCGAGCGCGCCCGAGCGCGCGAGGAGCGCGCGGGTGGCGCGGAACATCGCGCGCAGGCGCGCCGCGAACGCCCGCCCCAGCCCGCCGCGGCCGGCGTGGACGAGCAGCGCCGCGGCGGTGAAGAGCTCGAGGGAGAAGCGGTGGTACGCGAGCGATCCCTCGAAGCTCAGGCCGTCGGGGAGGATCTGCTCCTCGGCGGCGCGCCGCAGGCCGGCCACGGCGAGCGCGCGCCAGCGAGCCGCCTCGGGCCACTCCGGGAGCGCCTCGGCGCAGGCGAGCAGGCCGAGCCAGTCGCACACGAGGTGGTTGTTGGGGACGGCGGTGTCGTCCTCGAGGTGGGCGAGGATGAAGCGGCCGCTCCCGACGAAGAGGCGCGCCGCCGCGAGCGCCAGGTCCGGCGCGGGCGGCCCGCGCATCGCGTGCACCCAGAGGGCGACGAGGAGATTCCACGCGCGGATCCCCGCCTCCATGGCGCTCACCCAGTGGACGCCCCGGCCGACCGGGTTCTGCTCCACGAAGTCGCGCACGGAGGCGGCGAGCGCGGCGGAGAGGGCACCCCCGTCCGGCGCGAGGACGGCGCCACAGGCGAGCGCGACCCAGGCGTCGCCGCGCGCGAGCGCCCAGGCCATCTTCGGGTCGAGCCCCGGCGCCGGGGGCAGGCGCGCCGAGGGTGCCGCGCCTGCGAAGAGGCCGCCGTGCACGAAGTCGCGCTGCCAGTCCACGCGCCCGCCCCGGCCCGCCTGCACCTGGCGTCCGTAGACGTCGAACCACCCGTCGGCCGCGCGCCGGGCGCGGGAGATGGCGCGATCGGCCTCGCCGGGGAGGTGGCGATCGAGCGCCTCGCGGAGCGTCTGCGGCGTCCAGGGTGGAGGGGTGGGCCGGGCGCGCGCGAAGAGCGCGGCGACGTCGGAGGCGTCCCCGCAGGAGAGCGCCGCGAGGAGCCGATCCTCATCGGGCTCGAGCGCGGGGAGGAGGCGGTTGCGCGCGCTGCGCATCGCGCGGAGCGCCGCGACCGCGGCGAGCCGCGGCGGGGCCACGCGGCGCGCGAGGAACTGCAGGTAGTCGATCGACCCGGATGGCATGGAGGAGAGGTTCGGGTGAGCCCGTAGCAAGGAGGTGGCCAGGTGTGCGCGCGCCTCCAAGCTCCACCAGGGAGGACAATCCAAGTTGGACCCGGGAGGCGCCGTGGAGCGGGTGAGGAGCGCGAGGCGCGGGGTGGGAAGAGAAGTTCCGCGCCGTCCGGGGCAGGGTCCCGTCCCGAGCCTGCCCGGCGACGAGGAGCGGCCCTGAACCCCGAGGCCCGAGGCCCGAGGCCTCGCTCGGCGCCGTCGCGGGCAGCGCTCTTGCATTGGCCGCGCTCCGGGGGCGTGGCCGTTGCGGCCGGCCCGGGAGGAGAACGTGGGCGGCGCGGTCGCGGTGGGGCTCCTGATCGAGGAGCACCGGGTGGAGATCCAGGAGACGTGGGCGGAGGCGGTGAAGAGCAGCAAGCTCGGCGGCGATCCCGCGCTCGAGTTCGCGGTGGGCCCGCTCCTGCGCGAGCTGTCCCTGGCGATGCGCGGTGACGAGCACCGCGTCGGCGGGCCGCGTCCGGACGCGCACGCCCGGTGCGCGGTGCTCGTCCGCTCGGCCGCCAGCCCGGCGCGGTGCGCGCGGGAGTTCAAGCTCCTGCACCGGGCGGTCTGGGACACGCTGCGCGGGGCCGGCCGGATCGTGGCGGCGGACGAGCGCCGCGCGGCCGACGAGTGGCTCGACGACGCGCTGACGGCGGCGCTCGAGCGGCTCGAGCGGATCCACACGCGGATCGAGCTCCTGGAGAAGGGGCCGGAGGTCGTGCGCCCCGCGGCGGCGCCGTGGCCGGCGCGGCCGACGGTCGCCGCGCCTGCGCCGACGGCCGTGCCCAGGCCCCCGTCGCAGCGGCCCCCGCCGCTGCCGTGGATGCGGAACGCGTCGGCGTCGCACACCGGCCTCGAGTAGCAGCAGCCCCGGTCCGACGGTCCAGCGGGCGGCGGGCGCCGCACGTCCGGCGCCGACGCTCGCGGCGAACGCCCCATCTTGTCCACATGCGTGCCGGCGCCCCTCGTGCGCCCGGTGCACCGGGCGCATGCCCGTCCGCCCGTGGAGCGTGCTGAACTGCACGTGAAGCGCGCGCGGGCGCGCGATCTCGCAGACGGGCGGGCGTCGTGTGCGCCCCCGTCGGGGAACAGGCCGCGCGCGGGACGCGGGTGCTCCATCCGCCGACAGGCGCGCTCTCCACGGCACCCCTCCACACCAGGGGACGAGAAATTCGGTCGGTAGGCCCTCCGGTTCCGGTGGCGCAACCCCACCCGGAAGGAGCCGACCCGATGTTCGACAAGCGAATCGCCGCGCTGACCGCCGCGCTGGCCCTGTCGCTCGCCCCCGCCGCCGCCGACGCCGCCCAGGTCTGGGTCGCGGGCTCGACCGAGAAGATCCGCCCCGACGCCGCGCCGCGCACGGACGGTGAAGCGAAGATCGCCGCCGCGCGCAACGAGTTCGAGGCGTTCCAGGTCGTCGTGACCGGTGCGGCCTCGCGCGTGTCCGCCCACGCCACCGCGCTCACCGGCCCCGGCACGCTCCTCGACGTGAAGCTCTACCGCGAGGACCTCCTCGACCTCCGCAACGCCTCCGCCGTGGACGGCGGCACGGGCCGCTGGCCCGACGCGCTCGTGCCCGACGTGGACGACGTCGTCGGCGAGCAGCGGAACGCGTTCCCGTTCGACGTGAACGGCGGCGAGAGCCGCGGGATCTGGATCGAGGTCCGCGTCCCCGCGGACGCGAAGCCCGGCACCTACCGCGGGGAGGTCGTCGTCACCGCCGCGGAGGGCGAGTGGAAGGTCCCGGTCACCCTCGAGGTCTGGGACTTCCAGCTCCCCTCGACGAGCTCCCTGCGGACCAGCTTCGGGATCTCGTACGGCGGCACCATCGGGGGCCACGGCGTCTCCGGCGACGCGAACTCGGAGCTCCGCGCGCGCTACGCCCAGCTCGGCCTCGACCACCGCATCTCGCTGACCGGCGTGAGCGACGACGGCACCGACGGCCTCGTGAACTTCGAGAAGTGGTACGGGCCGCTCATGAACGGCACGGCGCCGACGCGCCTCGCGGGCGCGAAGCTCACCGCCGCGAAGTACGTCGGCGACGAGCGCAGCGTCGAGAAGAAGAAGCGCTGGGCGGAGTACTTCCGCGCGCGCGGCTGGATGGACCGGCTCTTCGACTACGTCTGCGACGAGCCGCCCCTCACCTGCGCGTGGAGCGACATCGAGCCGCGGACCCGGTCCGCCCACGACGCCGATCCGGAGCTCCAGACGCTCGTCACGACGCAGCTCTGGGACGCGCAGGAGCACGGCGTCGACGGCGGGATCGACATCCTCGTGCCGGTGATCAACTGGAACGACGACAAGCCCGGCAGCCCGGTCGCCGGCGACCAGACCGCCCGCTACGACGACTTCCGCTCCGGCCCGCGCAAGGAGGTCTGGCTGTACCAGAGCTGCATGAGCCACGGCTGCGGCGGGACGGTGAACATCGGCAGCCCCTCCGAGTCCGATCGCTACTTCACCGGCTGGCCGAGCTACATGGTGGACGCCTCCGCCGTCCGGAACCGCGCCATGGAGTGGCTGAGCTTCCTGATGCGGGCGGACGGCGAGCTCTACTGGGAGACGACCATGGCGTACTCGCACGACGCGTGGTCGAACCAGTGGGACTTCAGCGGCAACGGCGACGGCACGCTCTTCTACCCCGGCACGCCGAGCCGCATCGGGGGCCAGACGCACATCCCGGTCGCCTCGATCCGCCTCAAGATGATCCGCGAGGGCATGGAGGACTACGAGTACCTGAAGCTCCTCGCCGACGCCGGCGATCGGGAGGGCGCGGCCCAGATCGCCCGCGACCTCTTCCCGAACGCGTACTCCACCGACGTGGACCCGGCGCGGCTCATGGAGGCGCGCGCGGAGCTGGCGAAGCGCATCCTGGCGCGGAAGTAGGCGAGCCCGGGAGCCCCGCGCTCCGGAGCACCGAGCCCGGGTCCGAGATCCCCTCGGGCTCGGGCTCGGGCTCGTTCACGGGCTCGGGACCGTGCGGATCCGGTACAATCGCGTCCGCCGTGCGAACCTTCGGAAAGTTTCGCCTCGTCGAGCCGCTCGCCTCCGGCGGCATGGCCGACGTCTGGCGCGCCGAGGCGACGCTGGCGCAGGGCGTCGTGAAGGAGGTCGCCCTGAAGCTCGTCCGCGGCGAGCACCGGCACCAGGACGAGTTCGTCCGGATGTTCGTCGAGGAGGCCCGGCTCGCGTGCCGCCTCTCCCACGCCAACGTGGTCCAGGTGTTCGAGTTCGACCAGGTCGACGGACAGTACTACCTCGCGATGGAGCTCGTGCGCGGCCGGCACCTGGGCCAGGTGGTGGAGCGGGCGCGCGCGGAGGGCGTCCGGTTCGGCCTCCCGCGCGCGGTGCACGTCGCCTCCGAGGCCGCCAAGGCCCTCGCCTACGTGCACCGACAGTCCGAGGCGGGGCGGCCGCTGGGCCTCGTGCACCGCGACGTCTCCCCGCACAACCTCCTCGTCTCGTTCGAGGGCGAGGTGAAGCTCGCCGACTTCGGCATCGCGCGGGCGATGAGCCTCGCGGGCGGGACCGAGCCGGGCACGCTCAAGGGCAAGCTCGCGTACATGGCCCCGGAGCAGGCCGGGGGAGGGCCGGTGGACGCCCGCGCGGATCTCTTCTCGCTCGGGGTGGTGCTCTGGGAGCTGTGCGCCGGGCGGCGCCTCTTCGCGCGCGAGTCGGAGGCGGCCACGCTGGCGGCGGTGCTGCACGGCCCGCCGCCCTCGGCGCCGTCCGCCTGGAACGAGGCGGTCCCGCCGGAGCTGGACGCCCTCGTGCTCGCCGCGCTCGAGCGCGATCCGGCGCGGCGGATCGCGTCGGCGGAGGAGCTCGGCGCGAGGCTCTCGGCGCTGCTCCTCCAGGTCGCCCAGGCGCCCCAGGACTGGGACCTGCGCGTGCTCATGCACCGGCTCTGGCCCGAGGGCGACCGGCCTGCCGCGCCCGCGCTCGCCGAGGCCACCCAGGTCCAGCCCACGCCCGCCGCGGCCGGCCCCGCCGCGCCCCCGCAGCCGGCGCTCGCCGCCGGGGAGGAGACCGCGGCCACGCGGACGCTGGCGCAGCCGGTTCCGCGTCGCCGCGGCCGCGGGTCGAGGATCGCGGCGGCGGTGGCGGCGGCGGTCCTGCTCGCGGGCGGTGGAGCGCTGTGGCTCCGCGGCGCCGCCCGCGATCCCGCCGGCGAGCCCGCGCCCGCCGCGGGGTCGCCGCGCGACGCCGGCGCCGGCGCAGAGACCGCGCCCGTGCCCGGCGCCGCGGCCGAGCCCGCACCCGAAACCGGTCCCCAGGACGAAGGCGTCTCGGAGATCGCGGCCGCGGAGTCCGCCGAGGCGACGCAGCCCACGGAGGAGGCGTCCGGGCCGCCTGGCGTGCTGTACGTGAACGCGATCCCCTGGGCTCGCGTCACCGTCGACGGCCGCGCCGCCGGCGAGACGCCGATCACGCTGACGTTGCCCTCGGGCCGGCACCGCGTTCGGGTCGCGCACCCGAGCTTCGGCGCGCGCGAGGCGATCGTCGAGGTCCTGCCCGGCCGCCGCGCGAGCTGGACCCCCAGGCTGAAGCACTGAACACCGCCGCGCCCCGCTGACGCGCTGCCCCGCTGACCGCGGGAGCGGCGGCGCCGGGGCTTCGCCGACCCGCCGACGTGGCGGGGTGGGGGACCCGCGCGGCAGCGCGGGGGAGGGGCAGCGCCCCTCCTCGCTGGGTGCCGCGCAAGCCGCCTACCTCTGTCCATCCATTCGCGGCGGCGCAGCGCGGCGGGACCCAGCGCAGCAGGGGTGGGGCCCCGCAGGCTTCGCCGGCGGGGCGGGGGCGCAGCCCCCGTAAGATCCACGCGTTGACGTGCCCCACTGAATAGATTACTCTCGAAATCAAGTTTTCTGTGGCTTCTTTTGAAAGGCTTCGTCTCAATGGATCTACTCCTCCCCCTCGACGAGATCGCCCGGCTGGAGCGGCAGTACGCCGCGGGCATCACGAGCGGTGAGGTGGTCCGGCTCTTCGAGGCGCGCGGCGCGAAGCTCTCGGCCGCGACCTTCCGGAAGTACGTGCAGCTCGGGCTGTTGCCCCGCAGCCGGCGCGTGGGCCGGAAGGGCAAGCACACCGGCTCGACGGGGCTCTACCCTGCGTCGGTGGTGCGCCGGATCGCGGTCATCAAGCGGATGATGGCGGAGGGCTACACGGTCGAGGACATCCGCGGGAGCTTCCTCACCCTGCGGAACCGGCTGGAGGACGTGGAGAAGGGCCTCGGCGAGCTGGTCGCGGAGCTGACCCGGAAGGCGCGGGTCCACCCCCGGCGGCGGCACTTCGAGGTGGAGCTCGTTCGGGCCGAGCGCGAGGCGCGCGCGGCGTTGCGGCGGATCGAGAGGGTGGGTGGCGCGGTGGCGACGGTGGCGGCGGAGATCGCCGGCACGGCGTAGCCCAGCGGGGCGCCGGCCCGGCGCCCTGGGATGGCGGCGGCGAGCAGCGCCCGGGCGGCGCTGCGTGGGAAGGGTGGAGGGCTGGGATGAACGAGTTCAACGAGGCGGCGGATCCTGCGCGCGAAGAGGCGGACCACGACGAGCACGGCGCGCCGGACGCGCAGGGCATCGAGGGCGCGGAGCCGGGGCTGGAGACGGACCCGGACGGCAAGCGCGGGCGGCGGCGCTCGCGGACCATGTCGCGCAAGGAGATCGCGCGGGAGCTCCGGAGGCAGCGCGCCTTCGGCGTGATCGACCGCGAGCTCGAGGAGGTCATCCGGGAGATCGAGGCCCGCCGGCCGCGCTCGCGCGCCGACTGCGCCAGCGGCCCGCGGCCGTGCATGTTCATCTCCTGCAAGCACCACCTCTACCTGGACGTGAACCCGGCGACGGGGTCGATCAAGCTGAACTTCCCGGACAAGGAGGTCTGGGAGCTCGCCGAGACCTGCGCGCTGGACGTCGCCGACCGCGGCGGCATCACGCTCGAGGAGGTGGGCTCGATCATGAACCTCACCCGCGAGCGCATCCGCCAGGTCGAGACCCGCGGGCTCCTGAAGCTGCGGGCCATGACCGAGGACGAGCCGCGGGCGGTGCCGGCGGGCGACGACGAGTGAGCGCCAGGTGCGGGCCCGGAGAGCGGGTCCGGACCCGGTGACGGGGAGCTCCGGCACGGCGGACTGGCCGTTGCAACGCCCGGTTCGCTCCGGTACAAGGCGGCCTCTCCCGGGAGGTCCCATGATCCGCCGCGCCCTCGTCTCCGTGTCCGACAAGACGGGCCTCGTCCCGTTCGCCCGCCGGCTCGCCGCCCGGGGCGTCGAGCTCCTCTCGACGGGCGGCACCCAGCGCACCCTCGCCGAGGCGGGCGTCCCGGTGACCGGCGTCGGCGACTACACCGCCGCGCCGGAGATCCTGGGCGGCCGCGTCAAGACGCTCCACCCGCGCGTGCACGGCGGCATCCTCTACCGCCGAGGCCTCGCGAGCGACGAGGCGGACGTGAAGGCCCGGGACATCCCGCCCATCGACCTCGTGGTCGTGAACCTCTACCCGTTCCGGCAGGCCGTGGCGGCGGGGAAGAGCTTCGAGGAGTGCGTCGAGGAGATCGACATCGGCGGCCCGACCATGGTCCGCAGCGCCGCCAAGAACTCCGCGCACGTCGGCATCGTCGTGGATCCGGCGGACTACGAGCGGGTCGCCTCGGAGCTCGAGCTCTCCGGCGCGCTCTCGGCGGCCACGCGGTTCCACCTCATGAAGAAGGCGTTCGCGCACACCGCCGCGTACGACGCCGCCATCTCCGAGTACCTCACCGCGCGGGAGGCGCCCGACGCGGCGCCCGCGCACTTCCCCGGCACGCTCGCCGCCGTCTACGAGAAGGTCCAGGACCTCCGCTACGGCGAGAACCCGCACCAGGCCGGCGCGTTCTACCGGGCCGGGCGCGAGCCCGAGGAGCCGACCGTCGCCTGGGCCCGGGTCCTCCAGGGCAAGGAGCTCTCGTACAACAACCTGCTCGACCTCGAGTCGGCGCTCGCGGCGGTGAAGGAGTACGAGGGGTCCGCGTGCGTGGTGGTGAAGCACAACACGCCCTGCGGCGTCGCGCTCGCGCCGACGCCCGCCGAGGCGTTCGCGCGCGCGCGGGCCTGCGATCCCGTCTCCGCCTTCGGCGGCATCGTCGCGCTCAACCGGCCGGTGGACGCCGCGGCGGCGAAGGAGCTCACCGACCTGTTCCTCGAGTGCGTCATCGCGCCGGGCTACGACGACGCCGCGCGCGCGACGCTCGCGGCCAAGAAGGGGCTGCGCGTGCTCGAGGCGCCGCGGCTCGCGGGGCCGCGGTCGAGCTGGGCGCGCCGGCCGGAGGAGGGGCGCGAGCTGCGCTCGATCCCCGGCGGCCTCCTCGTGATGGACCGCGACCTCGGCGCCGTCCGCCGCGAGGACTGCAAGGTCATGACGAAGCGCGCGCCGACCGAGCAGGAGTGGAAGGACCTCCTGTTCGCCTGGAAGGTCGTGAAGCACGTGAAGTCGAACGCCGTCGTCTTCGCGAAGGGCGATCAGACCGTCGCGATCGGCGGCGGCCAGACGAGCCGCGTCGAGGCGGTCCGGATCGCGGTCCTCAAGGCGCAGCTCCCCGTGAAGGGCTCCGCGGTCGGGTCGGACGCGTTCTTCCCGTTCCGCGACGGCGTGGACGCGATCATCGCCGCGGGCGCGACGGCCATCATCCAGCCCGGCGGCTCGGTCCGGGACGCCGAGTCCGTGGCCGCCGCGGACGCCGCGGGGATCGCGATGGTGGCCACGGGGATGCGGCACTTCCGGCACTGACCATGCCCGCCGCCGCCTGCGTCCGCTGCTTCGCGGTGTTCCACACCGACGATGCCCGCCCGGGCGCTGCGCCCCTTTGCCCGGCCTGCGCCGCCGCGCACGCCGTCTCGTCCCCGGCGATCCCGGCGCCCGCGATCTCGCCTGCCCCTGCGCCCGCGAGGCGGCGGCTGCTCCTCCGGCTGGGGGTCGCCGCGGCCGTCCTCGCCGCCATGGCCGCGCTCGCCGGCGTCGCGGTCGCGGCCGGCTGGTTCGTGCTATAGGACCTGCCCTGAGCGTAGCGGCCGCGCGCGGCCGCGAAGTCGAAGGGGCCTCACCTCGCATGAGAGTGCTCGTCGTAGGGAGCGGTGGCCGTGAGCACGCCCTGGTCTGGAAGATCGCCCAGAGCCCGCTCGTCCGCGCCGTCTTCGCAGCGCCCGGGAACCCCGGGATGGCCGCGCTCGCCACGCCCGTCGCGCTCCGCGCCGACGACGTCGCGGGCGTGACGCGCTGGGCGGAGGAGAACGGCATCGACCTCGTCGTGGTCGGCCCCGAGGCGCCGCTCTGTCTGGGGCTCGCCGACCGGCTCGCCGAGGCCGGCGTGCTGGCCTTCGGGCCGGTCGCCGCCGCGGCGCGCATCGAGGGATCAAAAGCGTTCGCGAAGGAGGTCATGGCCGCGGCCCGGGTCCCGACCGCCGACCACGCCGTCTTCGCCGAGGTCGCGCCCGCGCTCGAGTGGGCGCGCCGGTGGGAGGGCCGGGTGGTCGTCAAGGCCGACGGCCTCGCCGCCGGCAAGGGCGTGACGGTCTGCGGGGAGCTCGCCGAGGCGGAGCGGGCCCTCCGGGCGGCGCTGGTCGAGCGCGTGCACGGCGAGGCCGGCGCCCGCGTGGTGCTCGAGGAGCGGATGGAGGGGCCGGAGGCGAGCTGCATCTGCCTCGTGGACGGCGAGCGGGTCCGGATGCTCGCCGCCGCCCAGGACCACAAGCGGATCTTCGACGGCGACCGCGGCCCCAACACGGGCGGCATGGGCGCCTTCTCGCCGACGCCCCACGTCACGCCCGCGGTCGAGGCGCAGGTGGAGCGCGAGGTGGTCCTGCCGGTCCTGCGCGAGCTGGCGCGGCGCGGGCATCCGTTCCGCGGCGCGCTGTACGCCGGGCTCATGCTCACCCGGACCGGCCCGCGCGTCGTGGAGTTCAACGCCCGCTTCGGCGATCCCGAGACGCAGCCCACGCTCCTGCGCCTCCAGAGCGACCTCGTCCCCGCGCTGGTCGCGGCCGCGAAGGGCGACCTCTCGGGCGTCACGCTCTCGTTCGACCGGCGCGCCGCCGTCGGCGTCGTGCTCGCCGCCGAGGGGTATCCCGCCGAGCCCGCGAAGGGCGACGCCATCTCCGGCCTCGACGGCCCGTTCGACGAGGGCGTGCAGGTGTTCCACGCCGGGACGGCCCGCGCGCCCGACGGCCGGATCGTCACCGCCGGCGGGCGCGTGCTCGCCGTGTGCGCGCTCGGCGACGGCCTGGACGACGCCGCCCGGCGCGCGTACGCCGCCGCGAAGAAGATCACGTTCCGCGGGATGCAGCTCCGCACCGACATCGGGAGGAAGTCATGACCACGCCGCTCGTCCTCATCCTCATGGGCTCGGACTCGGACTGGGAGGTCATGTCCGAGGCGAGGAAGGCGCTCGACGACATGGGCATCCCCAGCGAGGTCCACGTCTCGTCCGCGCACCGCACGCCGGCCCGCACGGGCGCGCTCGCCCGCGACGCCGCCGGACGCGGCGTCCAGGTGATCATCGCCGGCGCCGGCGCCGCCGCCCACCTCGCCGGCGTCTGCGCTGCCGAGACCGAGCTGCCGGTCCTCGGCGTGCCGCTCGCGGGGAGCGACCTCAAGGGGCTCGACGCGCTCCTCTCGACCGCCCAGATGCCCGCCGGCGTCCCCGTGGGCACGCTCGCCATCGGCAAGGCGGGCGCCCGGAACGCCGGGCTCCTGGCAGCGCGGATCATCGCGCGCTCCCGCCCCGAGATCGCGGACAAGGTGCGGGCCCAGCGCGAGAAGATGCGGGCCGAGGTCGAGGCGAAGGACGCCGCGCTCCAGGAGAAGCTCGCGCGGGGCTAATGCGTCTGCTCGACCGCTACCTGGCGCGCGAGATCCTGCTCCCGCTGGCGGCGGGGCTCCTCTTCCTCACCCAGCTCCTGCTGGCGACGCAGCTCCTCGGCCAGGCGCGCATCCTCTTCGGCGCGGGCGTGAGCCCGGCCGACGTGGGGCAGGTGATCCTCTACCTGCTCCCGTACTTCATCGGGTTCGTGCTGCCGGTCGCCTTCCTCCTCGGCGTCGTGCTCGGGGTGGCGCGGCTCGCGGCGGACCGCGAGGTCGTGGCGATGGGGGCCGCCGGCCTCTCGCCGCTCCGCCTCCTGCGCGTGCCGTTCGCGCTCTCGCTCGTCACCGCCGCCATCGGCCTCTGGCTCGCCCTCGTCCTCGAGCCGGCCGGGATGCGCGCGGTCCGCGCGCTGATGAACGACATCGTGAAGCGGAACGTCACGAGCGAGGTCCGGCCCGGCACCTTCTACGACAAGATCCCCGGCTACACGCTCTACGCCGAGCGCGTCGAGGAGGACGGCTGGGCGCACGTCCTCATCCACGACCGCTCGAACCCCGACGCGCCCGTGCTGGCGCTCGCCGGGCGCGGGCGGCTCGAGCCGGTGGGCCCGGCCCAGGACATGCGGCTCGTCCTCACCGAGGGTGAGCTGCACCGCGAGGCCGTGTCCTCGGACGACTACGCCGTCGCGTCGTTCGATCGCGGCGCGCTCCTCGTCGGCCTCGGCGGCGGGGCGGCGGAGGGGGCGCGCGGCCTCGGGCGGAACGCGCGCGAGGTGACGCTGGCCGAGACGCGCGCGATGGTGGCCGCGGCGTACGCCGCGGGCAAGCCGGAGCAGGCCTGGCGCATCGAGGGCAACCTGCACCGGAAGATCGCGTCCGCCCTCGTCGTGATCGCCTTCGGGCTGCTCGGCGTCCCGCTGGGCGCCTCGCCGCGGGCCGGCAAGGCCTTCGGCGCCGGCGCGACGCTCCTCGTGATGGTGGCCCACTACCTGTTGCTCCGGACCGGGCAGCAGCTCGCGCAGCAGGGCGTCGTGCCGGCGTGGCTCGGGCTCCAGCTCGGGAACGCCGTGGTGGGCGGCGTGGGGCTCCTGCTCCTGTGGCGCCTCTCGCGCCGGGGCACCGGGGCGGTGCGGTGATCCTGCGCCGCCACATCGCCGCCCGGGCGGCCTGGTCGATCCTCGCCGCGCTCCTCGGCGTCGTCACCATCTACCTGGCGATCGACTACGTCGACAACTCGCACTCGTACACGGGCGAGGGCGCGCTCGCGGCGGTGCTCGAGCTCTACGCCAACATGGCGGTGGTGGTGATCCGCCAGGTCGCCCCCGCGGCGATGCTGCTCGGCGCGGGCGTCGCCGTCTCGGGGCTGCGGCAGACGCGCGAGTACACGGCGCTGCGCGCCGCGGGGCTCGGGCCGTGGTTCGTCACCGGGCCCGTCGTGGCGGTGGTGCTCCTGTTCGGCGCCGGGCTCGTGGCGCTGCACGAGGCGTGGGGCGTGCAGGCGGTCGAGCGGGTGGAGGAGATCCGCGCCTTCAAGTTCAAGAAGGGCGGCGACCGGCGGCGGTACGAGGAGGCGCGGGCGCCGAAGCGCTGGTTCCGGGGCCGCGACGGCCGCCACGTCTACCACCTGCGGGGCTCGCGGGAGGCGCCGGACGGCGGCTTCGAGGGCGTCACCGTGCTCGAGCTCTCGCCCGGGTTCCGCCTCGTGCGCCGCATCGACGCGCGCGCGATGCGGCCCGTCGGCCCCGGGGAGTGGCGCCTCGAGGAGGTCGTCGAGCGCGTCTTCGAGGACGACGGGAGCCTCCGGGTGATCGAGGCCGCGGCGCGGGTCTACCGCTTCGACGAGTCGCCCGACGCGTTCGCGGTGGTGCCCGGGAACCCGGCGCAGATGGGGTGGCGCACGCTCGTGGGGCAGATCGCGGTCCGGGAGCGGAGCGGGCTCTCGGTGACCGAGTTCGCGCTCGAGCGCGACAACCGCCTCGCGTATCCCCTCGCCGGCGTGCCCGGCGCGCTCCTCGCGATCGCGCTCGCGCTCCGCACCGGCCGGAAAGGGCACGTCGCGACCGCGCTCGTCGAGTCGGTCGGCGTCTCGCTCCTCTTCTGGTCGGTGCAGGGCGTGAGCTGGGCGCTCGGGCTCTCGGGGCGCGTCGATCCGTCGGTCGCCGCGTGGGCGCCCGACCTCGCGTTCCTCGTGCTCGGGACCGCCGCGGTCTGGCGGGCGCGGTAGGCCGGGCTTGGCGCCGAGGGTGCGGCGCCGAGGGGGGCCGCGCGGGCGCGGGCTCGGGTTCGGGCGCGTTCACGGGAGGGGCTGGGAACGCGGAGGCGACCTTTCGCGGGGGGCGGGACTGCGCTAGAACCAGCGCATGCCCTTCCCGGAGGAGCGGCCTCGGCGGTTGCGGCGGACGGAGGCGCTCCGCGCCCTGGTGCGGGAGACGACGCTCGCCCCCGACGACCTCATCTGGCCGCTCTTCGTCGTGCCCGGGCAGCGGGTGCGCACCCCGGTGCGGAGCATGCCGGGCGTGTTCCAGCTCTCCGTCGACGAGCTCGTCGCCGAGGCGCAGGCGGGCTGGGCGGCGGGCGTCCGGTCGGTCATCCTCTTCGGGATCCCGGAGCGGAAGGACGCCGAGGGCTCCGGCGCCTGGGCCGAGGACGGCGTCGTCCCGCGGGCGGTGCGGGCGCTCAAGGCGCAGGTGCCCGGCCTCGTGGTGATGACGGACGTCTGCCTCTGCGAGTACACCGATCACGGCCACTGCGGCGTGCTCCGCCCGCCCGCGGCCGGCGGCCCGGGGCAGGGGCTCACGGTCGACAACGACCTCACCCTGCCGCTCCTCGCGCGCGAGGCGGTCGCGCACGCGAAGGCCGGCGCGGACGTGGTCGCGCCCTCGGACATGATGGACGGCCGCGTGGGCGCCATCCGCGCCGCGCTCGACGGCGCCGGGTTCGCCGACCTCCCGATCCTCTCGTACGCCGCCAAGTTCGCCGGCGCCTTCTACGGCCCGTTCCGCGACGCCGCGGAGAGCGCGCCGCGCGAGGGCCCCGGGATCCCGAAGGACCGCAAGGCGTACCAGATGGATCCGGCCAACGTGCGCGAGGCGCTCCGCGAGGTGGAGCTCGACGTGGCCGAGGGCGCGGATCTCCTCATGGTGAAGCCGGCCGTGCCGTACCTCGACGTCGTGCGCCTGGTCCGCGACCGGTTCCTGCTCCCGACGGCCGCGTACCACGTGTCGGGCGAGTACGCGATGATCAAGGCCGCCGCGGAGCGCGGGTGGATCGACGAGGACCGGGTGGTGCTCGAGACGCTCACGTGCTGCCGCCGCGCCGGCGCGGACCTCGTCCTCACCTACTACGCCCGCCACGCCGCCCAGCTCCTCACGGGGAGCCGCGGATGAGCGCGCGCGCCGCCGGGGCCGCCGCGCCCGCGACCTACAAGGTCGTCGAGGTCTCGCCCGTCTCGGAGGAGACGCTCGAGGACGCCCTCAACGAGTGGACCGCGGAGGGGTTCTCCTTCGAGTCGCTCCACTTCGTGGCGCGCGAGGGATCGCACCGGCCGGCGCTGGCGTACCTCTTCTTCGTGCAGGGGAAGCCCAGGGCCGGGAAGGGCAGGGCGGGCGCGCCGTGAGGAGCCTGCTCCGCGACGTCCGGCCGGAGGGGAGCCCGTACCCGAAGGCCGACCTCACGCTCCGCGCCCTGGCGCGCCTCGTGGACTTCGGCCTCGCGCTGCTCCTCGCCTTCTCCGCGCCGCCGGTCGGGCCGCTCGCGGCCGCGCTCTACCTGCTCGCCGCCGACAGCCTCTTTCACGGCCAGTCTGCGGGGAAGCGGCTCTTCGGCATCCGGGTGATGGTGGTGCCGCGGCGGGCCCCCGCGGGCGTCCACGAGTCGCTCCTGCGCAACGCGCCCTTCGCGCTCGTGGCCGTGTTCGCGACCTTCCCGCCGCTCTGGCTCGTGCTCTTCGTCGCCGGCGTGCCGATCGTCGCGTTCGAGGCCTACATGATCTTCACGGACCGTCTCGGCATCCGGGTCGGCGACGTCTTCGCCGACACGCAGGTCGTGGACGCGAAGGAGCTCGCCCGGACGGAGGCGCCGAGCCCGCTCGCGACGCCCGCCCCGGTGCGGCCCGGCTCGTCCGCGAGCGCCTAGCCCATGCGCATCGCCCTCACGCACAACCTCCGGCTCTCCGACGCCGAGGACGAGGCGGAGTTCGACACGCGCGAGACGGTGGACGCGCTCGCCGGCGCGATCGAGCGGCTCGGCCACCGCGTCGAGCGGATCGAGGTCTCCGGCCCCGCGTCGCGCACGGTCGCGCGGCTCGAGGCGTTCGGCCCGGACCTCGTGTTCAACACCGCCGAGGGCCGGCGCGGCCGGTTCCGCGAGGCGTTCTTCCCGGCGCTCTTCGACGAGCTGGGGATGCCCTACACCGGGTCGGACGCGTACGTCCTCGCGCTCACCCTCGACAAGCAGCTCACGAAGCTCGTCCTCGGCCAGCACGGGATCCCGACCCCGCGGTGGCAGTACGTGCTCGACGCGGCGCGCCTTCAGGTCAACGCCCTGCGGTTCCCGGTGATCGTGAAGCCCAACTTCGAGGGGAGCTCGAAGGGCATCACCCAGGACTCGGTGGTCGAGGATCCCGTCCGGCTCCACGAGATCGTGCGCGAGACGCTCGCGCGCTACCCGGCCGGCCTCCTCGTCGAGGAGTACGTGGTCGGCCGCGACGTGACCGTGCCCTTCCTCGAGGCGGCGGCGCCGGAGCGCGGCGGCGTGCTCCAGGCCGTGGAGTACGTCATCGACGAGGCCGCGAGCGCCGGACGGAAGTACCCGATCTACGACTACGAGCTCAAGACGAAGCTCGATCGCCACGTCTCGGTGCGCGCCCCCGCGAAGCTGAAGCGCTCGCAGGCGGAGCGGATCCTGGAGCTGTGCGGCCGCGTCTACCGCGAGCTCGGCATCCGCGACCTCGGCCGCGTCGACCTCCGGCTCGGCGACGACGGCGCGATCCACTTCCTCGAGGTGAACGCGCTCCCCTCGCTCGAGCCCGGCGCCGGGATCTACGCCGCCGCCGCGCTCGAGGGGCTCCACGAGGACGGCGTGCTCGCGGCGGTGATCCAGAGCGCCGTCGCGCGCCACGGGATCGTGGACCGGGCGAGCCGGCGCGGGCGCCCGCGACGGACCGCGTCGCTCCGCGTGGGGTTCACCTTCAACGTGAAGCGCGTCACCCCCGACCCGTCGGGCGAGCAGGACGACGAAGCGGAGTACGACTCGCCCAAGACGCTGCAGGCCATCCGCGAGGCGATCGCGAGCTACGGGCACGAGGTGGTCGATCTCGAGGCGACGCAGGATCTCCCGCTCGTCCTCGCCTCGTCCCCGGTGGACGTCGTGTTCAACATCGCCGAGGGGTTCCGGGGCCGGAGCCGCGAGTCGCACGTCCCCGCGCTCCTCGAGCTGCTCGAGATCCCGTACACCGGGTCGGATCCGGCCGCCCTCTCGGTGTCGCTCGACAAGGCGCTCGCGAAGCGCATGGTCCGGACGCACGGGATCCTCACCCCCGACTACGTCGTCCTGCAGACCGGCCGCGAGCGGCTGCCGCGCGAGCTCGACGTTCCGCTCATCGTGAAGCCGGTCGCGGAGGGTACGTCGAAGGGCGTCACGGGCAAGTCGGTGGTCCGCGACGAGGGGGAGCTGCGCGAGGTCGCCCGGGAGCTCATCGCCAAGTACCGCCAGCCCGCGCTGGTGGAGCAGTACGTCGCCGGCCGCGAGTTCACCGTCGGGCTCCTCGGCGAGCGGCGCCCGCGGGTCCTGCCGCCGATGGAGATCGTGTTCCTCGACGCGAGCGATCCGACGCCGGTCTACTCGTTCGACATGAAGCAGGAGTGGAGCAAGCAGCTCCGCTACGAGGTCCCGGCGCGCCTCGCGGAGCGCGAGCTCGACCGGCTGGAGAAGGCCGCGCGGGAGACGTTCTTCGCCCTGGGCTGCCGCGACGTCGCCCGCCTCGACTTCCGCATGGACGCCGACGGGCGGCTCTTCTTCATCGAGTGCAACCCGCTGCCCGGGCTCACGCCCGGCTGGTCCGACCTCGTGCTCATCGCGCAGGCCGCCGGCATCGACCACCGGAGCCTCATCGGCGAGATCCTCTCCTTCGCGATCCGCCGCTACGAGGAGCGCGAGCGCGCGCGCGAGCGGGCCCGCCGGGCGCAGGCGGCGGCGGGGCGCGAGCCGGCGCCGGGGCGCGGGGAGGGCGGGAACGGCAACGGGCAGGCGCGGAGCGACGAGGCCGAGGGCTGACGTGCTTGCCTTTCGGGGCGCGCCGGGTACGCTCGGCTCCAGCCGAGCAAGGGGAGGGCACGCACATGGCAGCTCGTCTCATGGTGATCTCGATCGCGGCCGCAGGCTGGCTCGCAGGCTGCGCGCACGCGGCGAAGCCCTCGGCGGACGCGAAGGGCGCCGCGCCGGCGCAGCCCGCGCCGCTCGGATCGATCGACAAGGACGCGATCCGCGCCGTCATCCAGGAGCACGCGCCGGAGATGCGGAGCTGCTGGGAGAAGCGGCTCGCGGCGGACCCGCGCCTCCACGGCAAGGTCGCGATCAGGTGGGTCATCGAGCCGGACGGCTCGACGAGCCACGCGATGCCGGCGCCCGAGGCCACCACCCTGCACGACGCCGAGCTCCACGCATGCATGACGGCGCGGATCGCGACCTGGCGGTTCCCGCGACCGAAGGGAGGCGGCGTCGCCGTCATCACGTACCCCTGGATCTTCCGCACGCACGATGGGGCCGCGGCCGTGCAGGAGCCGCCCGCACCCTCCGCGCCGGCCGGCGAGCGCCGCGCCGAGATCGCGCCCGACCCGTAGGCGCGCGGACCCCCGCGCGGGACGGGAGCGCCGCCGGGTTTTCGCGCCGGACATGGCTCCGGGCTATTGCTCTTCCATGCCCGACACGCCCCGCTGCCGCGCCCGCGACCTCGGTATCTCGCTCGGACGGTTCAAGCCGGGGCGGTGGAACGCGATCACCGACGTGGCCGGGGTCCGGGTGGGCCACTCCACGCTGATCCGGGGCTCGGGGGCCCTGAAGCCCGGGAAGGGCCCCGTCCGCACCGGCGTGACGGCCATCCTCCCCAACACCACCAACGTCTTCGAGGACCGGGTCGTCGGCGGCGGGTTCGTGCTCAACGGCGCGGGCGAGGTCTCGGGGATGACGCAGCTCCTCGAGTGGGGGCTCGTCGAGACGCCCATCTTCCTCACCAACACGCTCTCGGTCGGCGCGGTCTCGGACGCCGCGGTGAAGTGGATGGTGGAGCGGTACCCCGGCATCGGCGACGAGCACGACGTCATCATCCCGCTCGTCGGCGAGTGCGACGACTCGTGGCTCAACGACATCGCCGGCCGCCACGTGCGCGAGGAGCACGTCGCGGAGGCGCTCCAGACCGCGAGCGACGGGCCGGTGGCCGAGGGGAACGTGGGCGGCGGGACGGGGATGATCACCTGCGACTTCAAGGCGGGGATCGGCACCTCGAGCCGCAAGCTGCCGGAGGCGATGGGCGGGTACACCGTCGGTGTGCTGGTGATGTCCAACTTCGGCGTCATGCACCAGCTCCGCGTGGGGGGGCTCCCCGTGGGCGAGGTGCTCGACGCGCGGTACCGGAAGAAGCTGCCGCGCCGGCACAAGGACTACGGGTCGATCATCGCGGTGATCGCCACCGACGCGCCGCTCATCACGCACCAGCTCAACCGCGTCGCGAAGCGGGCCGCGCTCGGGATCGGCCGGGTGGGCTCCTCCGCGATGCACGGCTCTGGTGAGATCATCCTCGCGTTCTCCACCGCCAACCAGGTGCCCCGCGAGACCAACAAGATGGTCTACCGGATGAAGATCCTCCTCGACCAGCGGCTCGACCCGCTCTACGAGGCGGTGATCGAGGCGACCGAGGAGGCGATCCTGAACGCGCTCTGCATGGCGCGGGACATGGACGGGGTGAACGGGAACGTCTGCCGCGCGCTGCCGCTGGCCGACGTGAAGGAGCTCGTGGCGGCGTGGCAGGAGGTGAGCGCCCGGCAGGCCGCCACGCCCAGGCCCGCCGGCGAGCGCCCGCCGCCGCCGGACGTCCCGGGCCGGCTCCGCGCGGCGGTCCCGCCGGTGCGGCCCAGCGCCACCCGCGGCGCGGAGGGGATGCCCCGGCCGGTCCGGCCGGCGACGCCGCCGCCGGCGATGCCCGAGCGCGAGGGCCGCGGCGGGGGCACGCCGGGCGACGGGACGACGCAGGGGTGACGCGCGCCGGCTCGGCCGTGTTATACAGGCGCCCCGCGCGTTTCCGCCCGCGCCGCGACGTCGTCGAGCCCGGGCGGCTCCATGTTGCCGGGAGCGTTTCCTGGAGGACGAATGGCCAACTCGAAGAGCAAGCACATCCGCGTGAAGTCGCGCCGCCGCCAGCAGTGGAAGGCGCGCAAGAAGCGTCAGAAGGCGGCCGCCAAGGCGAAGAAGTAGACGGGCGACGCCCCCGCCCCGAGGTGAAGCCCGCTGGGGCGGGGACGCAGTCCCCGTTCGATCAAAACGCCAGGACCAGGCCCACCTGCGGGCCGCGGAACATCAGCTCCGGCGCGTCCACGCCGTCGCCGGCGACGTCGACCCACCGCCAGCCCGCGCTCACGCCGACCGGTCCGCCGTGGACCGCGAGGCCGAGGAACGTGTCCGCGATCCGCTCCGGGAACGGCGTGATCCGCGCGTGCCCCTCGATGCCGATTGGACCGACCATCCCGAGCTGACCGGAGATGCCGAGGTTCGGGCCGAGGATCGTCTTGCCGCGCCAGGGCTGGTCCACGACGACCGCCGAGTCGGGCAGGTCCAGCATCGAAACGCCGGTCTCGAGCCGCAGCCGGAACGACCGGTCCGACAGGACCGTCCAGGTCAGGTGCGCGTTGGCCAGCGTGGCCGGGTCGCTCTCGTCGTCCCGGAGCTGGCCGGTCACGTGCTCCCGCGCGAGCGCGCTGACGTCGAGGTTGAAGCCGACGGCGCGCGTGTCGAGGCCGAACGTGAGGCCGGCCATGTACCCGTCCTCACGCCCCGCGCCGTAGAGCGAGAAGCGCGTGTAGATCCGGTCCTGCTCGCGCCGCTCGGCGACGGGAGCGGCCTGGCCCGGCGCGTCCTGCGGCGGCGCCGAGGGGGGCGGGGGCGCGGGCGGCACCGGATAGACGGGGTACAGCGGGTACCAGCCCCAGCCCCAGCCCCAGTACCGGCGGTGGTGGTGGTACGGCCGTCCGTGCCGCGGGACGGGCGCGCGCGGGTAGGGGCTGCGGTACTCGCGCGGCGGCGGCGGAGGAGTCGGAGGAGCCGGGGCGACGACGCGCGGTGGAGGTGGGGCGTCGTGCGCGAGGGTGCCCTGTGGAAGCGCAGCGGCGAGCGAGGCCACGGCGAAGAGACAGGTGGTGAGCCGCATGGGATCGTCCTCCACCCGACCGAGATAGCAACGGCGGTGCCACCCGGGGACACCCCGGGATCGAACGCTCCGGCAGCGGTTCCGTGCGGGAGCGCGTGGCCGGCGGCCCGCCCTGGTGATGCCGCCCGAGGACAGGGGCGTGAATCCCGGAGCTCGCCGGCTCGCTGCGAGCCGCTCCGGGAGAACGGCCTTGACGTGTCGGGCGCCGCCGGGTTACTCACTGCCTCCCGCGGCGCCCTCCGGGGAA
>Ga0196976_1000490_pt1 | contig 24838 bp, 20 predicted proteins | sample S3v_513CmetaG_FD_148644 | JGI IMG/M metagenome (GOLD analysis project Ga0196976, IMG submission 148644) | Soil microbial communities from Anza Borrego desert, Southern California, United States - S3+v_5-13C | ecosystem: Environmental > Terrestrial > Soil > Desert | place: USA: California...
AAAGGGCGTCGTTCCGGCGCCCTCGCAACTGCAAGAAAACACGCGGGGAGAAATCCCCGCGTGAGGTAGTGCCCAAAACACTGGGTTGAGAAACCGGCGGCGTGGTAGTCACGACCTAGGTAATCGGAGATTTGAGCTCATCGGAGGAGCGGTTCATTCCCCTTCACGAGTCCGGCGGAGCTCCCAAAGTTGCCAGTATCCAGCTCGGGTACAGAACTCTTGGTCGAGCAATAGGTGCTCCTTAACGTCGAACACTCTGGTCGTGCGGGCGTAGTCGTATTCAAGACCCCAAAGTCGAAGGTAATCCTCGTCGGTTCTGTCTTCGATCGTCTCGTCGACTTCGAGGAGCTCGCGGAACCGGGAAAGTCGATCCACGGCGGGATCTTCGAATATGGGGACGCGAATGCAGAAGGGTTTTTCCCCAGTGCGGAGTGCCATATCAGAGTAGTTCTTGGCGAGCGTGTGGATAACCTTTCCGATATTCTTTGTCAGGAGTTCGTTGCCGATTTCATGAATGAGAACTATCGAATCTTCGAACATCAGAGTGATTTGTTCGATGTGTACTCCGAGGTGCTTGTCGTCGTTTCTCTTTCGCAGTGCTTCGTACGCTTTCAGAAACGGTCGGAGTACGAGAGCATGACTGCCGGATTTAATTAGGTCGTAGGCGATGCCGTCTAAAACCAACGCCAAGAAATGTTGGAGCGACAACGTCGTAAGGAACTCAACTGCTAAGCCGTAGTTACCGCCCAAATCTCCTGGTCTCGCATGTATGTGGCAGATGTAGTTAGTTTCCAGCGCGTTTTTGAATTCATCGATGCCGTCCAACTCGAGAAGCGCGGTGTCGCCTTCTTGGATCGCCCAGTACTGAACTTTGATAACTCCGCCAAAACTCACTTATGCCTCCACAACGTTCATCGAGGGGGAAATCAGCCGCAGTGGCACATGGCGCGTGCTAAGTTGCTTGAAAGTGACAATGTATCGCAAAGGTGCGATTTGTAAGCAAGTGTTTCCCAATGCTTCCCCAAGATATGGTGTTTGTACGGAAGTGGTGCAGTGGGCGAGGGGGCGATCAGCGCAAACAAGTATCTTCTCATTACGTGAGGTGCTTAGGAACCGATACCCGCCAGCGCCGATCAAACTCCATGTCCTTAAACCCGTGCCCCAAGTAAAAGTCCCACCTGATTCCGATGCTCTCTACCAGTTTCTGTTCCTCTGCAGTGTATGACGCCCGGCTCAAGTACCATCCCAATGCTTGATGATAGGGGTAGGTATATTTCAACTCGCGTAGGAGTTTCAGCAGCAGTTCAACGGAGACTCTCGTGCGTGCAACGCGAAACGCTTCGAGTACTCCCGCAACCCCGTTCAGAACGTAGCTGGGACGAACCACTGCGTCTATTAGTGAACGCTCTAAAGACGTCACTGATATTTGCTCTTGATTGGGCCCACTCAGAAGTTGCACACCAAGGCGTCCCGTGTGCTTGCCACTGAGTACCGTTAGATATTGTTGTTGCCATTTGTATACCAGCTTCGACTCACGTTGGTTGTTGCGAAATGCTCGATGGATCGCTTCTTGGCTGAGTTCGCCCCCGCTAGGCTTCGGTGATTGTTCTTGGTTGACGTAAATCGTTTCTGCTTTGGGCGCAAGTCCATGTATCCAGAGAGCAGTGCCGTGAGATAGGAAGGCGTTCGGTTTGAGTGATAGTGCCAACGCAATAGCTGTGGGTTCTCCGCGCCAGGCATACCTCACAATCTGTCCATAGGGGGACTCCAGAGTTAAAGGCCTCATCTCGGTTCTTCGAACGAGATAGTCCAGAAACTTGGGTGGCGTCATTGATTTGGGAACTGTCCAAGTCTCACGATTTTGAAGCAAGATGCTTTGTAGGTCTGTCGTCCGATAGGCGTGTCCCGAAGCAGCTTCAAAGAAAACATCTATCTTCAGTTTCGAGATCCGACGGCGAGAGGTCATTTTGGTAATCCCGCACAGGTATATATACCTGTGCGGCTTTCTTAGCTTAAAACGTTGCCACGCCGAGACTTAACGACTTCCAGAGTTGCAGGACTACTCAGGTATATATACCTTAGTAGTCCTCGGATGCAATGACTTATAACCTTCATTCGCACTGGAGAAGGTATATATACCTTCTCCAGTGCGTTTTGATGTTACCTCTGGACATGCCATTTTGTTCACAAAAGAGGACAAATAAGTCTTGTTACTAGAACATCAAACATCTATATTCTTTAAACAGGACAAAAAAGGGCCTTTTACGGAATGAACATAGCCGCACAAATCGTCGAATTTGAGAAGAGAGGATTTTCAAGGGAGCAATCGGAGACGATTCTTTTGCTGAGTGAAACTGCAAAGACTTTGTTTGCAGACTTTCCCGATCACTTTTTGATGTTCGGAGGAGCAACACTGGTCTTCTTCCATCAGAGCGTGCGACATTCGGCTGATTTGGATTTGCTCTCTACCACTGAAGAGCTTCCTCGGTTCGAGGAAATTGCCGCGAGCCTCAAGGCGGGACTACAACCAGTGGCTGAGGCCTTGAGGATATCTCCCTTGGATGTGACGCTTGTTAGCGGAACCGGGCCAGACATGAAGTTGATGATCTATAGCAACGACCGTCGACCACTGTATACGGTTGATCTGACAAGGATGGGGAACGTAATTGCGAGCGAGATTGTTACGCACACCCTTGATGGATCCGTTCCGGTCATCAAATCAGCTTCACGAGACTTTTTGCTCCTCCAAAAGGCAGAGGCTTTCATGTTCAGGAGACATGTCAAAGCGAGAGATGCTTACGACATTCTGACTTTGCAAAGAGCTGGAGCTAGTCTTAGTGACAACCTAAAAGCACATCTGTCAGACCGTCTCATGTCTGACGAAGTCGGCGCTGAGCGAATTTCGGGGCGGATAGAGAAGTTAAACGAGAAGCTTTACAAATCAGAGTTGGAGAACAGGCTTCCCTCGGAGGTTTATGCTGCGCTGCAGAGCAGCGGTTTTGCTGAACTAAAGAATGCAGTGACAACGTTATTTGCAGATTGGCTTTGAGGAGAAAGAAATGGACTGGGTAAGAATATTAAAAGAGGAAGGAACAGCGAGTCCGCTGCTTGTCGCAGATGAGATTGCAAAGAAATACGACATTTCTCTTCCTTCAATCAGGAAGGCGTTGGGTAGACAAGAAAAGCGCGGTCTTGTTGAGCGTATAACTCACAAGCTATACCTGAATAATCTGGCGCGCGACGTTTCTCCTTACGACCTAGTAAACGTCCTCAGGCCCTGTGCTTATGTATCTCTCGATTCGGCTCTTCGCTTTTGGGGAATTAGCACGCAAACAACATCTGCGATTACGTGTGTCAGCCTTGGAAAGCCTCGCGAATATCGCACTAAGTCTATTCGCATCGTTTATAGGACTATTGCCGAGAAGCTCCTCTGGGGATTTGTGGAGAAGCAAACCTTCTATGGCAAGTATCGATTGGCTGAACCGGAGAAAGCTATTCTGGATTGGATATATCTCTCGTTGCAAGAAGGTGTTGAGCCCGCGGTTGACGAGTTAGATCTACGGTCCATTGATAAGCAGAAATTGGTTCGATATGCCAGCAAGTATCCGGCAAGTGTCTTGGCGTTTCTCGTTCGAACCATCCTTCTCGAAAGCTTTGCTGCTTAGCGCCGCCGGTTTCTCAACCCAGTGTTTTGGGCACTACCTCACGCGGGGATTTCTCCCCGCGTGTTTTCTTGCAGTTGCGAGGGCGCCGGAACGACGCCTTTTGGCACTAGGCCAGCGGGGCGGTCCTCGCGGAGGATTCGGCAGACGCTAGTGCGGGAGATGCGGTAGGCCTTCGCGAGTTCGGTGAGGCTCATGCCGCGGGCTCGGTCGCGGAGTATGGCTGTGCGATCGACATCCAGGGGAGCGCGCCCGATCTGACGTCCTTCAAGCCGAGCGCGGCGCATGCCGGCCCGGACTCGTTCGATGATCAGGTTCCGTTCAAGTTCGGCGATCGCCCCGATGATCACGACCATCGCTCTTCCGAGCGGTCCGCCGGTATCGACGTTCTCGCGGAAGCTGACGAACTCGATGTTCAGATGGTTGAGTTCGTCGAGCACCTCGAGGAAGTGGCGGACCGAGCGGGCGATGCGATCGAAGGCCCAGACCATGACGACGTCGAACTTGCGACGACGAGCATAGCCAGGAGATGATCGAGGCCGGGCCGTTTTGCCTTCGCGCCGCTGATCTTGTCGGTGTACTCGCTGACGATCTCGAAGCCACGCTGCGCGGCTAGGCCGCGCAGGTCGTAGAGCTGGGTTTCGAGATGTTGGTCGATGGTGGAGACGCGGAGATACAGGGCCGCTCGCTTCATTACCGCCTGCCCTTCTTCACTGCCGCGGGCAGGCCTTTCGGGTAGTGCTTCTCAACGTACTGCTGCACGAGTTCGATCAGGACGGTGGTCATGTCCTTGCCCTGAGCAACGGCCGCAACCTTGAAGGCTGCGTGGAGGTTTGCATCCATATTCACGTTCATGCGTTTCAGCACAGGCTCCTTTGCCATGGTTAACCTCCTTTCGTTGGGGATCGAAGGACGAGTGGAACAGAACGCGCTTGCCGGCCTGGGCGGGGCCGGCGGCGCAACGAACTACTGAACAGCTTCTTCCTGGGCACACCGCGACAGCACCGAAGCGAACGCCAGTTCACTGGTGCGGACCTGCAACGTCTCCGATATCGTGCGGATCTGTTGATGGTCGGCGGGCACCCAGCCGGCCTCGATGGAGATCCACTGCGAAACGGTCAGGCCGGTCAGTTCGGCGGCGCGGGCCACAGTGAGAGATAGTTCGCGGCGGCGGTCACGGACGATCCGGGCGAACAGGTGGGTGTAGTGGACGCGGTCGGGGGCTGAAGGATTGATGAGTACCATACTCATAAGGTTGATTCTACTCCGTTCGTCAGCTCCGTCAAGAGCCGAGTGATTGACTGCGATTTCCACTATGCATGCGTGGTCGGACGATACCAAAGACGACGCATGACGCAGATCGTCCAGGAAGGCATCGAGCCCCTCCTGATCGGCGAGAAGCTCCTTTCCAAGATCCAGTACAAGCCTGGCATGACCACGGTGTTCCCGGCCATCGAGCCGCTCCGCGCCGACATGGCTGGCGACGGCATGGATCTGCCGCAGTACAACATCAACATCGGCGGCGCCCAGAGCTTCGGCGTGCAGGTCCAGCGGCACGGTCTTCGCCTGAAGATCCCTAATCCGATTCGTGGACCAGTCGGGTAGCAGTGGATCAGGAGCCGGCTGCGGCGGGCCGGCAACGGGCTCGCCGCAGCACAAAGAGGAGGCTCCTGTTCGGCTCCATCACCAGGTGTCGTCATATGGTGCCCGATTTTGGCACCTTCAGAATCCGCTCCCGCCGATTCCGCTATTCGCGTTGTAAGTACCTGCTCTACAGTGTGTTACATGGATAGCTGGTTGGCGATGTAAGTGACACGCTCCGGCACCGGCGGATCGGCCCTCACCGTTTGCTAAAACTGCGTCACCTGAGCCGGTGCTGGTATAAAAGTGCGTCACCTCGGTCCCGCTGACCATAAAAGTGCGTCACCTGACAGGGGAGGATGGTGCTCATCCTTGTTGTTCTGGGTGGGATTGGTACTCAGTGTCTTCTTGTATATCGGGGGACAGGGGTCACTATATGGATTGTCCGGCCACAGGAGGATAAGAGGAGAACAAGTGAGTTCGTTGACGCGCGGGCGCCCTAGTCGCTGGCTCCATGTTGGCGCGTCTGGGAATAGGCCTGTCTCTCAAAGGCAAGAACGTGTGGTGAAGAATCCGAGCTCACGTAATGAAATGCATTGCCATCGGTCCAAGCTATTATGTTCGATGTATTCCCTTTGCGATGCTTCAATACAACCACAATCCGATCGCTTCTTCTGTCTGATGGATCAATAGGGCCACGTCCCACAACTGCGGACGCTCGCTCCGTTAGGCGCTTTAAACGCGTTCGCGCCTTAGCTCTGGAACTGTATGCTTCAACGAATCGCTCCACGAGAACACCGTCCTGCGACTTGAAGCGGCTAAATGACACGTAAAGGGCGCCCGCTCTTCCTGTCCTACCGCTGCCCTCTAAGCGGAACGCATATTGAAGCGCTGATCCTTGCTCGCCTGCGACGCAAATTCCGAGCGAAAAGATGTAATGCCACAGGATGAGCGCTATAACGGTCCACCTCAAGCACAATCTTGAGTTAATCATGGTTTTGTTCTCGCGATTCCGTGATTACCTCTGACGCAATTTTCGAGTTCGAAGCCCTGTTCAGCGGGCTCTTGGACTAGTGCTGATCCCGTTGTGATCGTGAAAAGAGAGTGCGCCAATTCATGGAGTTGGGTTATCAGCGTTCCGAACGCATTGTTGTTGTTGTTCGTGAAGTTGTTGTATGGTGTACGTGGATCAGTGAAGCCATAAGCCCAAGACCTACCGCCCATTGGCCCTATCTGTGCCGCATTGTAAGTGGAAGCATCATTAGTTACAACGATGGGCACAGTGCTTCCTCCCCTAGAGAAGAAATCCCGTCCAATACCAATAACGTAACCATTAGCGCCAGGCGTAGAGGGTTTCATCGCGACAATCTTCACTGGGATATTCATCTGCTGCAAACAATCGTTGATCACATCTAAGTCGACACCGTAGGTAGGTGTGCCGACGGAGCCACCGAGTCGCGCCCCGTTGCTTTGGCAACCTAACTGTATTCGTCCCAGTACAACTCGTAGTCCGCCGCCGGCGCCGTCATAGTCAGTTTCCCATCCCCACTCCAAATACCAACACCCCATGCCGGAGGGATCAACTAAATTGATCGGATCATTGCGAACGTAGCTATAGCGGTTCCAACTTTGGGGGTTCTCAGCGTTGCCGTGCAGAACATCCGGGGAGGAGTACCTTCCCAGCCAATTGCAATGGTATCTCGCCATTGCGTAATCACTCGGCAGCAATGAAGCCGAATCGCGCTCATAGGTTGTAAACCTCCACTTAGTGGCGTCGCCGTACCACCTTTCGCCGAATGGCTTGTGCCCCTGCTCCTGAAGTTCTCCTGTGTTGTCGTCAACGACACCCCGGACAGAGAGGTGGTCGTGCAAATAGAACTTCCGATTGTCCGTCGTTTGTTTAGAGGCAACAAGCCGGTCCGCTAAATAGACGTATTCCACTGACGGAGTAAATGCTTCGGCACCGTAAACATATTCCGCGATTACTTTGGTTCCCGAGAACACGTACACACGTTCCGTATCATCGGTGCCGAGCTTCCGTCGAACGCGCAAGCCATTGCCGTCATATTTGTATGAGACGTCTTGACCATATTGGACAAGGCGACTCTCTGCATCCCACGTAAGCAGGTACGGAACATCGCTCAAAATGTTGCCGCCCCCATCATAATCGTAGCCACTCAATCGGTTAGTCAGGGGCGCAGGCGACAAGTCCTGTGGCTCTCCATTTGTGGTCTGCCTCGTGCGATTTCCGTATCTATCGTAAGTCCACGACATTGAAAGAGCAGGGAACGTTTCTGATCCGGTTGTTGAAAAGCCCTGAAGGCGGTACAAGGCGTCATAGCTGTACGTTGCATTACGGACTGCCGGCAGCGCATCAACTATGGATTTCGTCTCTATCGATGTAATCTGCCCATTATTCCCATCGTTCTGCGTGTAACCATATAGAAATTCCAATATCGCACTGTTGTTTCTCGAGTAGGTTAGCGAATTCAACTGCAGCATGTCTGGAGAGTAGACGAAATTTGTCGAGATAACTCCTGCTGCGATCCCAAGGCTGTAGGATTGCACTCTTCCTGCTGGGTTATATGACATGTTCGAAATGTAAGTCTTTGTAGTTGCATCCGAAGGGCCCTCACTCAATGAATTTAGACGACCGACCGCATCGTAGATGTGGTTGAGGACTAACCCAGATGGATACGTGAGTCTTTTCAGATCGCCACTCAGGTTGTATTCATATTTGGTGGTGTAGATCCGATTGGGAGTTCCATTGATGGTTTTCGTGAGTTCCCTAATCCGTCCACCAATGTCGTACAAGTAAGCTTCGCTGCCGGTGCCGTCTGACATCCCGATCACTCGCCCTTTGTTATTAGCGGCTGGATCAGTGCCATAGGTATAGTTCACTGCCGCGGTAGCCGGGACCGTCGTTCCGCTCACGTCATACCAAATCTGAGAAAGGCGCCCGAGATCATACACGTAATTGGTTGTGACGCCACGAGCATCAGTGCGCCGCGTTACCTGATCAAAATTGTTATATTCGTACGCTACGGTGCCCGCCTCCGGAGTCATCGAGGTCATGAGCCGTCCTAGCCGGTCATACACGAACGTGCGCGTCTGGGCGCCTTGAATAACGGTGAGTAACTTATTAAGAGGCGAATAAGTGTAAACTGTCTCGATCGTTAGTGAGTTGCTGCCGTTGACGTCCGGCTCATACACAGTTTTCAAACGCCCTGCAGCATCAAATAGACGTTTTTGTTGTTTATTGGTGGGGTCCGTAACAGTAACCGTATTTGCGACGTATTCATACGTTGTCGCGTTCAATCCATCTGGGGCGGTAACCCGAGTAAGACGGTTCAGCGGGTCGTAATTGACCTCCGTCCAGTACTCTGGTGATTCTCCTTCATAAGGGTTGCTGACCTTCTTTTCGCGGCCTAGAGAATCGAATTGCACATCGATTCTTGATACGACCGATCCTGCGCAGCTCGTAGTCAATTGTCTCAGGGCGCGACCAAAACCGTCGGGGTAGGTTCGCTTTTTAACGCAATCCGTGCCCTCAATCGGGAAGGACGTTGTAACCGATAGGTCAGATTCGCGTGTGATGGTCAGCCATGATCCATCTGGTCTCAAGATGCTCGTGGGGCGCCACTGCGCATCATAGCTATACGTCGTGGTTTTACCGTTCTCATCAATGGTGCTTGTAGGCACGCCTCCTACACAGCTCCAGGCCGTGGAACGAGAAAGGTCGTGGGGCATTGCTAAGTTTGTCTGAAGAGAGTTAGGGCAGCCGCTCGAGTTATACGTGTATTGCTGGTCCGGGTTTGTCGCTGTTCTCACGAGTCCAGTATCGAAGTAAGTGAAACTGCGATTTGTGCTCGCACCTTCGGAGATCGAGTATGTGATCGTTGTCGCATTGCCCCGTGGTCCTGACGGTGTGGCCAGCTGTGGAGTACCAGTTGTCTGCGTAACATTTCCTTGGTCATAGGTGTACGTAGTTTGAGCCTTAACTGCCAGTGCCCCATCCCTAATTGTTACGGTCGCCGGCCGATTGCTCACGTAACCGCCGAGTGTGGCATAGACGATTTCCGTTTTGCGTAGAAGCGTACCGGGGTTGCCATCCCCGTAGTCGAATTCGCTCAGTTCAGTGATGACTCCGTCCGGGCGATAAACCGAAACGGTTTGTGACACCTTGCCACTCTCGTTTGGAATTTTGGTAGTGAGTGTGCGCCGAGTTACGGGGAGAGTTACTACTGTGGAAGTGCACGGAATCGTCGCGGCGTTGTAACAGGTCTCAACTGTTTCTAAGAGAGTTGTGGCATCTCCAGTGACCTGCTTCACCAAGCGCTGAGTTTCATACATGTTCCCAATTGTGGCGACGTATTGAAAGCTGTACTCGGTCTCGTTTCCCTCCGGATCAGTGACGCTTGTGATCCACTGAGTGGTAGCAGGATTCGATCGCTCATAGCTCCAGGTGCCCCCAGGACTAGTGACTCTCGTCAATCCTGTCGGCGTGCCACTGTCACAGAATATGCCACGTGAGAGTCCGTCGCTTCCGGTGTATGTGTATGTCACGCTGCCGCCTGTCGGCAAGGTGATTTTTGACACTCTGCCAGTTACCGGAGTTGGGACACCCGCAGTCGTCTGCTCGTATTCTATTCTGTAAGTGCCAACTCCTGGGATGATGATGCTGTCGACCAGCGAAACATTTGTGGGACCATACTCCTGAACTTGCTTGCTTCCTGTACAGTTGAACGCAGTTCTGACAGAGCGAGTGCTGTAGAGCACTTGGATCGATTGCGCACCAGTCGGGCCGGTGTATTTGTAATTGACCGGACTCGGGGGGACACCGGAGACTGTCAACGCAGTAGTTCCGAGTGTATCAACGAAAGTAGCAGCTCCATTAGATTGGATGGTCTTGCTGATCTTATTTCCGTTACTGTCGATAGCAGTCGTAATGCCCGTAGGAGTACTGCCGACACGGCCGACAGGTGGCGTAAGGGAGGTACCGTCTGGCGTGTTTATGTAGGCATGAATTGGTCCAGCCATTCCCGCGCCTGCTTGTATTGTTAATCCTGATCCATCTTTCGCGGTTGCTGTTCCCCACCCAATGCTGTAGGGCGGCCGGACGCGACAAGAGTTGGCTTGAGTAGAGGCGAGACTTAAATCAAACGAATGAGACCCACCTGAAGCATCTGTGTAGAAGAATGTGTACAGGTTGTAATAGATCAGTCTACCATAATAGTCATTACACTCATTCAGCACCTCCGTGTAACTCACGTATCCAGTGATCGCCTCATTGATGCCCGTCCAGCCCCATCCCACTCGTGGCTGCCATCTCTTAGTCGCACCAACTTGAACTGGCGTCCAAACCAGACTGTCATATACCAAGCTGTATTCGAATGGAATCCCGCGGCCAGCCTTTGAGAGGATCGGGATTGCAAAATGAACGTTTAGGTTACCGATGTTTACGGCATCAAACGGGCCCCCACCAAAGCTTCCAAACGCATATACGCCCACTCCCGAGTTCGATTGGGCCGCTGTGGTGAGCACGCAAGCTAGAAGAAAACATATTAGTAGCAGGGCAACAATAAGGGGCTTACGGGCGTTCATCATGTTTTCTTCTCCTCGCCTACTCCAAATTGAACTCAGTTTCCAATATCCCGAAGTTTGTAGTCACAGCATGGACAGATATCTCGAGCTGTAGACTGCCATTGATCGTCTGCTCGATCCTCGCGGGAAAACGAAATGTTTGAAACGCTCGGTATTCCGAGAAGCGAACCTCAACCGGAATCTCCGCGTTAGCGTCTCCATCAGGATGAGTGAAGTAAGCAATTGCTACAGGTAGTGAAGATTCTGCTCCGACATAGATGTCGATCTTGCTCAGTGGTGCGAGCTGAGGGGTAAGCGGGATAGCTGGATTCGATAGTGAGCGTGTGACTCGCAGGTGCTCAACTGCAAGACCAAATTTTTGCTCCGGTCCCATATAAGCGAGAACTAATCCTGTACCATGAATCGCATCACTGAGAATGAGCGAAGGGCAGAACCATGGACCGACGAGCAGTCTGTTGTGAATGGGGACATCGTGGATGCTCCCGTCTTCTGAGACCCAATTTGCTGCAGGACGCCCGTCACGGAATCCAAAGATCTCCGTCAAAACCCCTGTAGGACGACTGATAGCAATCCGATACATGTCGCCAGCCGATGCCTTCAGTACGATTCGGCTCTCCCCGCGATCGAGCGAGGATACTTCGGTCGCGTTTCCAGCAATAAGGACTTCTTTGATGGGTTGTCCAGGATTTGTGGCAGCTAACACACGCGCAGCAACGAGCACAGCTCTAGGATCGCTTTCAGGTTGTGCCACGACACTTTGTGCAGCACATGTAATCGTCCACAACATGGCCATTGTGGTGCCTACGAGTAAGATAAGTCCGCGCATGCGTAGCTCCTTCGATGGAGCCCCTGACTTACAAAGTGCGTGTGGGGCATAGCAGCTATTTGCACCAGATCTTTGACCGCGAGGTCATACCATCGCAGTGATAGTTACGGGTTTTTCTTTTCACAAAACCAAAAGGGGAAATTTCGTGAGCGTGCGCGCACGGCAATTCACGCGAATGCTTCTGCAGCACGGGAACTTGGGTGTATTGTTGAAGTTCTTATTGCAAGGTTGTGGGTATTCTTGCTAATGTGAGCTGTTCTACGCGCCAAGTTGCGCGCCGGGACTCAAGCAGTTCGGCGAGTCCACATCCTGCCGGGATCAGAAGTCGGCGATCCCAATCCTGCCGGGCTTATGTTGGCGGCCCAGGGGGCTCGGCGGCCCCCATTCCCACACAAATTCTTTGCAGGAGGACTGCGCTCAAGTGAGCGCGGCAGGGCCATGGGCCAACATACGTCCGAGTTTCATCAGGAGCAGTTAGGCGTCGTAAACGAGCGTGTGCTCGAGAACCTCTCCGCATCAACTGCAAGCATTGTAGTTCCACCCGCCGCTGAGTTTGGCGGCCACGAGCCATTCGTCGACGAAGACGTCATCGCTCGATTTCTCCAAGTCGAGCCTCGCGAAGTGCTGGAGATGGCCCGTGCTGGCGAAATTCCAGCTCACCCTCTGCGCCGCGGCAAGCGCCACCGCTGGCGTTTCCGCATAAGCGAGGTCGCGGACGCTATGTCACGACGAGTGGCGCCTTCAGGTGCTACGCTGAGGATGGCAGTTCCCGGAGCCACACGGAGGAAACAGTAAGTGGCGAAGGGGACAGTATCCACGAAGCAGCGCGCTAACGGACTGACCTGGATATACCGCTACCAGACCACGCGCCCGTCTGACGGCAGGCAGGTAGAGCACACCAAGCCCATTGGCTTAGTGAAGGACATCGGCAAGTCGGAAGCGGATGCGTGGCGAGAAGTCGGCAGACTGGGTCTTGACATTAACGCTAAGCAGGGCTCAGAAGGTGACATCACATTCCGGGTCGCTGCGGAGCATTTCAGAAAGTCAGAACTGAAGAAGAAGTCAGGAATTGGCGTGCGCGCAGGTGAGACGATCACCACCAACGAACTCATTCTCGACAACTGGATTCTTCCGCGCTGGGGCGACATGCTCTGCTCGGAGATCCGGTCCTTAATGATTGAGGCGTGGTTCGAGGTAATCGCGAAGCCGAAGGGAACACTGGAGTGGACTTCCATCGTGAAGATCCGTTCTGTCATGTCGCAGGTATTCAAGCACGCACAACGGCACGAGCTTCTTCCGGTCGCCATCGGCAAGGACGGGCGGCCGACGAATCCCGTGTTGTTGGCACGCTGCGAATCGGGTTCGAGCTATGAGGCAATCGTAGTGACGCCAGAACAGATGATCGTCATCTTGAACGAACTCGACTCGCCGGGCACAAGGATTGAGTGGACTTTGGCTCTGCTGCACGCAGCGACCGCACTGCGTCCGGAAGAGTCCTTCGGTTTGAAGTGGGAGGACCTCGACTGGGAGCGGAATCTGATCCACATCCGACGCGGTTGGTCGAAGGGCAAGGAAACGGCTGGCAAGAACGACATCAGCATGGCTGACGTTGCGATGCATCCGGCTCTTGCTGAAGCGTTGCAGGCTTGGCGGCGTGAAACGCGATACGCGAACGACTCGGACTGGGTGTTTGCGTCCGACCGCGCAAAGGGTAGGAAGCCTCGCTCAGCATGCAGCGCCAGCAAGGACTATCTCCGTCCCGCAGCCGTGAAGGCTGGCGTGATTGCGAAGGACTATAGTGGCCGCTTCGGATGGCATAACTTACGCCATTCGCTTGCGTCGTTCTTCGCGAATAACGAAGTCAATCTGCCGGTGATTCAGGCTGCCTTGCGGCATGCAAAGCCTACAACTACGGCGAAGTACATTCACCGTAGCAATGCGGTTCAAATCAAGGCGCAGTCGAAGTTCCTTGAGGCGATCAAGGTGACAAAATCGGCCTCAGCGGGCTGATCTTGGGTTGAAACTTGGGTTGGAGGTCGAAGTGGTGAAGCTCGGAAGGTCTGCTAAGTCTATGAAAAGATTTGGTGGACCTGGTCGGGATCGAACCGACGACCTCTTCCATGCCATGGAAGCGCGCTCCCAGCTGCGCCACAGGCCCACTCTCGACTACTTCATTTTCGCCTACGCGACAGGATTAGTCAAACCGTGTGGCTGCTGATACCAATGCCTCATTCCGCCGCGTGTGCCTTTGTGCGCTGAAACTCTGTACCGAGTGTCAGATCGGCGGAACGCCGTTCGGAGAATGCTTTGCCGACGTTCCAACGTAGATTGCTCCCACAATCGACTGCCCGAGATGGCTCTTCGCCATGTGCTCAGCCGAGTGGCGCGCCACCACGTGTCCTGCCTCGTGGCCCAGCACGCCCGCGAGTTAGTTGGGCCGTCCAGAGCACCGGGAATGTAAGAAAGCACCAACGATCTCGCACATTCAGCAGAAGTGTACCTGATCAGTCCCCTGCGATCTGTCGCATGGGCATTGTCAAAGTACGTTCCTCTTGTGAGTGATAAGGAATGCCGTCCCGGAACGTTACAGACTTCCCGGAGATCGCCGCCACGCGCTCGCCTGGAACGATGATTCCGACCAGGTTCAGGGGATCTGCAGCGGAAATCGTAATCGCCTCGCCGCTTGGCTCTACGCGCTTTATCTCGCGGAGGAACTCGACGGCAACTGGCAACGCGAACTGTTCGCCGATAAAGCCGCTGACGAAACGACCGCCTCGGATTTCACCGCGGTCCTCCAGCCTGCGAAACGCGACCTGAAGTTCGCGCCATTTCGGTAAATTCGACTCGCGTGCCAGCACCTCGCGGAACACCACGCCATAGCGCTTCAGCAACATCCAGCAGGTGGATTCGACCTGCCGGTTGCGCTCGGTCTCCTCGCCAATGTAGAGCAGCGACCAACGGCCAGCGGCATGTCGCGGGCGCGCCCCCTTACCGTATCCCTGTCCCGCACGGCGCTTCGGATCGATCAGCGATCGCAGGTTATCGAAACCGTCTGCCGTTACGTACCCCGCAGCCACCAGTTCCCATAAACCAGTCTCAATTTCCGACTTGAGCTTTCCGCTCCCGCGCACGATATCAGCGAAGAACGACGCCCCACGCTTGCGCAGGAATTCAAGCACCGCGCGCCCTGTATCACTCAACCCGCGCTCTTCGACTTCACCATGCTTCCGCGGAACCATCCAGTCGGATTCTTCACGCACGAAAAAAGTGATTGGTGCAACGCTCGTTGGCACCACGCGACGCGTCTTCCCATCCGATTCGTCGATGGTTGCTGGATGCGGCGACAGCCTTCCCCATCCCACAGCGCCAGTCAGGCACAGCTGATCTAGCTCCGCACCTTCGTACTCGCTGATGCGCCGTGCCAGGACCTGCCGCTCCCACGCATTCGCCGGGATCTCAAATCCCTGCAACTGGCGCAAGGCTTCCAGCAGGCCGCGTTCGCCGCTGAGTTGCGTGCCCGGTGCGACGTGCTGCCAACGCAGCAGCCATCGCATGAATTGCGCGCGCGTTACCGGCTCGATCTGCTTCCGCAGTGTCGCGACCGTCAATCGATGAATTCGCGCCAGCAGGCGCCGGTCGCACCACTCAAGTACTTCGGCCTGTGTCGTAGCAGCCAGTGGCTCGGGAACCAGTGCTGCATGTTCGAACGCCGCTTCTGTGAACTTGCCTCTGAGCACAGCGCCAGTCGCTTCCAAGCGCACCATCGTGCGATCCACATCCGAGTCGCTTACACCGAGTACTTCCGCAAGTGCACGCGAAGTGACCGGGCCCGCGTGCATCATCCAACCGGAGACCATCTGCACGACGGCCTCATCGCGGCTCATTTCGGCCACGCTCAGCTCCGGAGGTTGTTGCTCAAATTGCGCATCGGAGAAGACCGTTCTGAAAGCCTGGGTGCGCTCCGACGCTACCCAGTACCGCTGATCACCAGCCACGGCGATCGCCGCCCGGCGATGTTGTAGCAGGGGAGCGAAGTAGCCTTCCCACTGCTCCGACGACAACTCCCATCCACCCAACATGGTGGGCACCGGAAGCGCGACCAGCGTCTGCAGGACGTCGTGGAGTTCATCCGCGTCGCGAACGTCGGGCTTAGACTCGTCTCTCACCTGCGCAACCGCCGCGGGGTCGAGCTTCCCGACCTCCTCCAGCACGCTCTGCGGCAGCGTCCGGCGCATCTGCACAGCGCGTGCTCGCCTTTCTTCCAGCGGCGCATCGTCCAGGTACGCGTACGGATTCGCATTCAGTATTTCGTGCGAGAACTGGGATGGCACAGGCGTGTCCACGGCGAGGGTCTTGATCACACCTGAGCGGATGCCCTCTAGCACCTGCCGAAGCCCATCGATGTCCATCGCTTCATGCAGCACGTCTTTCATCACTTCATCGACGAGCGGGTGATCCGGCAACTGTATGTCACCCTCGATATTCTCAAAGCACGCCGTGACCTGCGGGAACACCGACGCCAACAGGTCGTCGCTGCGCATGCGCTGGATTTGCGGCGGTACTTTCTTTCCTCCCTGGTAGCGCAACAGAGCCAGTGAGCGGTTCGCATCCCACCGCCACCGGGTTGCAAAGATCGGCGAACCGGTCAGCACGGCTTGCTCCAGAACCTGCTGGACTGTCTCTGGTTGCAGGAAGTTGAACACATCAGCCAACGGGAACGAATGCTGCTCGGCGAGCGCGATATTCAAGCCATCATCGGTCGCGGAAGCCTGAAGCTCAAAGTTGAACGCTCGGCAGAAGCGCTTCCGTAGCGCCAATCCCCACGCCTTATTGACGCGCCCGCCGAATGGCGCATGGATAATGAGTTGCATGCCGCCGGCTTCATCGAAGAATCGCTCAGCGATGATCGTGTTCTGTGTCGCTACTGCTCCAAGCACCGCGCGTCCCTCGACCACGTACTGAATCAACTGCTCCGCGCCGCTCTGGTCGAGTCCGCATTGTCCGCTCAGCCACGCGATCGCGTCCTGCACCTCGGGACTAGTGACAATCCCGCGCACAGGCGCCGGTTTCTCATTCTCGGCGGCTGCTGGTTTTTCGTACGAGACGGGTGCCGCCCTCGGGAGCATCTCGCTCACGATCTGCCGGATCTGGCCGACCTCAAGACTCAACTCGGCGGTTCGCGCCGGAGCTTCGCCGCGCCAGAACGGCACACTCGGAGGCGCCCCGTGCGCATCTTCCACCAGCACCTTACCGCTGGATCCCTCCACGCGGATGATGCGCCACGACGTATTCCCCAGCAGGATGATGTCCCCCGCGTTACTCTCTACGGCGAAGTCCTCGTCGAGCGTGCCAACCATCGTGCCTTCCGGCTGGAGGACCATCGTGAACAATGCCGTTTCCGGAATCGCGCCCCCACTCGTGATCGCCGCCAGGCGTGCACCCTTCCGCGCGCGCAAACGATGGTTCACCTGGTCACGATGCAGGTACGCGCCATACCGCCCTCTCCGGGCCGCAATGCCTTCTGACAGCATGGCTATCACGCGCTCATAGTCTTTGCGCGATAGATGGCGATACGAGTACGCCCGCGTGACCAGTTCGTACAGCTTCGTCTCGTCCCACTCCTCGGCCGCACACGCCGCAACGATCTGCTGCGCAAGAATATCCAGCGGGCATTCGGGAATGATGAGCCTATCGAGTTCCTCAAGACGAATTGCTCTCACCAGCGCCGCACACTCCACCAGTTCGTCCCGTGTAGTTGCGAAGATACGTCCCTTCGGGATCGCTCCGCGCCAGTGGCCAGCCCGTCCGATGCGCTGCAACGCCACTGCTATCGCCCTCGGAGACCCGACTTGAATGACGAGGTCTACGAATCCCACATCGATGCCCAGTTCGAGCGACGCCGTTGCGACCAGCACGCGCACTTCGCCCGCCTTTAGCTTGCGTTCCGCTTCAAGACGCAATTTGCGTGAAAGGCTGCCGTGGTGCGCCGCTACCTGGTCTTCTCCCATGCGCTCGGCAAGATGGTGAGCCATGCGCTCGGCGAGCCGTCTCGTATTCACGAACACCAGCGTGCTGCGATGCTCCTCCCCAAGTGCGACGATCCGGTCGTAGATCTCGTCCCACATCTCGTTCGTCGCTACCGGTCCAAGTTCAGTCGCCGGCACTTCGACGGCCAGGTCCAGTTTGCGCGCGTGGCCCACGTCAACAATCTTCGGATCGGCGCGATGCGAGCCCGTCAGGAAATGCGCAACCTGTTCGATGGGCTTCTGCGTCGCAGATAAGCCAATTCGAACTGGCCGCCGATGTCGCTTCTCAAACACTAGGTGGTCGAGGCGCTCCAAAGAGAGCATCAGGTGCGCGCCGCGCTTGTCGTCCGCAACCGCGTGGATCTCATCAACAATGACGGTGTCAATATCCCGCAGAATCTGTCGGCTCTTCTCAGCGGTCAGCAGGATGTAGAGCGACTCCGGCGTCGTCACCAGGATGTGCGGCGGCGTCCTCAGCATCTTCTGCCGCTCGTGCATCAACGTATCGCCGGTGCGCACTGCGGTCCGGATGGTCGGCATCAGCATGCCTCGCTGTCCGGCCATTGCCTGAATCTCACCCAGCGGAACTTCCAAGTTCTTCTGAATATCGTTTCCGAGAGCTTTGAGCGGCGATACGTACAGCACCTCGGTGCGGTTTTCGATTTCGCCCGCGAGCGCCTTCCGAACAAGCCGATCGATGCACGCCAGAAAAGCCGCCAGCGTTTTGCCGGAACCAGTTGGTGCCGAGATCAGAGTAGGTCGATGCGCCAGGATGTGCGGCCAGCCTTCTATCTGCGGCTCCGTCGGCGTCACGAACTTCCGCACGAACCATTCGCGGACAAGCGGGTGCGCCCACCCCAGGTCAGACAGACCCTCGTCAGCCCACATTTGGAGCATTTCCGCGCTCAACCCGCGCTCCTGGGTACGAACGGAGTTCTTCCCCGGAAAAGGCAGTTTTTCTCTCTGAAATCCCCACAGACCAATTCTACGCCGAAGATTAATCTTCGCCAATCCTTCGCCTGCCTCGCCCGGCTCCAGCGAAGTTTGGCGCTTCTATCGACAATCTATAGGTCGCGTGCTAACTTCCGTTCCTACAGAACGTCTATACGAGCGAACTCAATGGCCGATAATCAGACCAACTTACTTCAAGGCACGCTGGATCTACTCATCCTCCGAACCCTGGCCCTCGGCCAACTACATGGCCTTGCCATCTCAAAGCGAATCGAGCAGATCACGAACAGCACTTTCTTGGTGAAACCCGGTTCTCTCTTCCCTGCGCTGCACCGTATGGAAGAAGCAGGATGGCTTACCTCTTCATGGGGTGAGTCCGAGAACAACCGCCGTGCAAAGTACTACTGGTTGACCGCCGCTGGAAAGCGCCAGCTCAAGCACGAAACCGAGCAGTGGGAGCGCGTCGCTATGGCGATCACGCGTGCACTGCAAGCCACATAACGGGGAGTAAAAGATGTCGTTTCAATCACGCCTCACATTTCTCTGGCGAAACCTCTTTCGTAAAGAGCAGCGCGACCGCGATCTCAGTGCCGAACTGCGCACTTATATCGACCTGCTCGCCGAAGAGAAATGCAGCCGTGGGATGAGCCCCGAGGTTGCTCGACGTGAGGCCATGCTGGAGGCGGGTGGCATTGAACCGCTCGCGGAAGCAGTACGCGATGTCCGCACCGGAGCATGGTCGGGAAGCGTGCTGCAGGACGTTCGCTATGGAATGCGCAGCCTCGGCCGCAACCCCGGTTTCACCATCGCCGCCGTGCTGGCGCTTGCGCTGGGAATAGGCGCCAATGCCGCGATTTTCAGTGTAGTTAATGCCGTGCTGTTGCGCCCACTCCCCTACGACGATCCCGAAAAGCTGGTCGTGTTCTGCGCCAAAGCTCCGGCCCTGTCGCACCCGCCAACTACCTTGACTGGAAGTCGCAGAGCCAGTCGTTCGCCGGCATGGCGGCCGCGGAGATGTGGTCGCCGAATCTCGCCGGCGGTGGGCAGCCCGAAAAACTGTCGGCTCTGCGGGTCACGCCTAACATGTTTCCCCTCCTCGGAGTGGAGCCCCTGCTCGGACGCGTCGTTTCACAGAGCTCCCCCGAACCCGCCGAACTCGTCCTCAGCCACGCACTTTGGAAGCGCCGCTTCGGCGGCGACCCTGGCGTTCTTGGGCAAAGCATCCGGCTGAATGGCGAACCGTTCACCATCGTCGGCGTCATGCCTCCCGAGTTCAAGTTCGCTCCTTTCTGGGCGACCAGGACCGAAGCCTGGGCAGGGCTCGATTTGCGACCCCGTGCCGCCAACCGCAAGGGTTCGAGCCTCCGCGTATTCGCCCGTCTGCGACCGGATGTGTCTTTGCAACAGGCCCAGGCTGAGATCGCGACCGTCACTTCGCGTCTGGAGCAGCAGTTCCCCGGTACCAATCGCGGGATCACGGTCACACCGCTGAACGAGAAGGTTGTCGGTGACACTCGGCCGGCATTGCTCGTTCTGTTCGGTGCGGTCGGCTTCGTGTTACTCATTGCATGCGCCAACGTCGCGCACATGCTGCTTGCGCGCGCGGCGGCGCGCCGTAAAGAAATCGCGATCCGAACTGCGCTTGGCGCACGTCGCACGCGACTCGTCCGCCAGTTCCTGACCGAGAGTGCCATTCTCTCGCTGCTCGGCGGCGGCTTAGGCCTGGTGCTCGCGATTTGGGGGATTCGCGCCCTTCCCGCACTCAGCCCAGGAAACATCCCTCGCATTGAAACGATCGCACTCGACTCGAACGTTCTGCTCTTCGTCGTCTCGGTTTCCCTGCTTACTGGCTTGCTGTTCGGGATTGTTCCCGCGCTCCAATCCTCCCCCGCGAGTCCGGGCGAGTCACTGAAAGAGGGTGGCCGCAGCGGAGGCGGTGCCGCTTCGCAGGGCAGGCTACGCACTCTGATGGTTGGATCGGAATTCGCCATGGCCCTGGTGCTTCTCGTGGGGGCTGGACTGATGATCCGCAGCCTCGTCGCGCTCTATGCCGTTGATCCTGGTTTCAATCCCCGGAACGTCATCAGCATGACCGTATCCGTGGCGGGGACGCAGGAATCTGCGCCTGAGCGACGCGCCGCCTTCTATCGGCAGGTGATTGAGAACGTGCGAACGGTATCGGGCGTGCAGTCGGTGAGCGCGATCAATCACCTTCCGCTCGCCGGAGACAACTGGGGCTTACCGTTCCTCGTCGAGGGTCGACCCGTGCCGCCTCCGGCGGAGATGCCCGGCGCAACCTACCGTGTCGTCCTGCCCGGCTACTTCTCGACGGTTCAACTACCGCTGCTGCGCGGGCGCGACATCAGCGCCACGGACGACCTTAGTGCAACTCCCGTGGTCATCATCAACGAGGAGTTTGCGAATCGGTTCTGGCCCTCGGGCGATCCCATCGGAAAAAGAATCACGTTTGATGAACTGAATAGCGAGACGAAATGGTGGACGGTCATCGGCGTCGTGCGAAACGCCAAGACCGCCGAGTGGACCGCGCCGCCAGAGCCGGAGGTCTACGTCCCGCTGCTTCAGGCTGCCAGTTACCTTGAAAATCCTTCGCCTGCCTTCGCCTACATCACGTTGGTAGCGCGAACCAGCGGTAATCCCGCTAACCTCACGGGCACCATCAAGGGGCGCATATGGTCGCTCGAGCCGGCAGTCCCCGTCTCAGAAGTCACGACGATGGAGCAGGTCGTAGGTGTCGCGACTGCGCAGCCGCGGTTTTATATGGTGCTGATGTCCGTGTTCGCAGCGGTTGCACTCGCGCTGGCCGCCATCGGGATTTACGGCGTGATGACCTATGCCGTTTCATTGCGCACTCAGGAACTCGGGGTTCGCATTGCTCTGGGAGCGTCACGTGGCGATATTCTGCGATTGATCATCGTTCAAGGGATGAGGACGGCGCTCGTCGGAGGTGCAGTCGGCTTGATCGCCGCTATCCTTCTTACCCGCGCTATGACCTCGATTCTTTACGGCGTCCGCCCGACCGACGTTCTGACCTTTGCCCTGGTTCCTCTTGGACTCGGTGCGGTTGCGCTCCTTGCCTGCTACATACCTGCGGCACGAGCGGCGGCCATTGACCCCATGACGGCTTTGCGCTCCGAATAGCGCCGGTCGAGTCGCAAATAGCAGAAGTGCGCCTGCTACAATCGTGACGATTTTCAGGTCACGATCAATGTCCAAAGCACGCGCAAAAAAAATTAAGCTCATTGTCTTCGACGTCGATGGAGTCATGACCGACGGCACCATCTTCCTTTTCCCCGCTCCCGCGGGTTCGCAACAAGCAACTCGCGCCGCGAGCGAGAACAAGGCCGACGCTGGCGGCTACGCCATCTCCTCAGACTCGATGGTGGAGGCGAAAGGATTCAACGCGCACGACGGTACAGGAATCTCCCTCGCGCGTCTGGGCGGCCTGAGGATGGCGGTCATCACCAAGCGAATTTCGGAGACCGTTCGCCTGCGCTGCCGCGATCTGCGTATCGAACACGTCTACCAGGGTGTCGCCAATAAGTTAGGCGCCATGCGCGAGATCCTTGAAAAGGAGAATCTCACCCCCGATCAGGCTGCATTCGTCGGCGACGATCTGGTGGATCTCCCCGCAATGCGCGCTTGTGGCCTCGCCATCGCCGTTGCGAATGCTCGTGAGGACATTAAAGATGAGGCCCACGTCATCACCGATCATAGGGGTGGAGACGGCGCTGTGCGGGATGCGATCGAGTACATTTTGAAAGCGCAGGGGAAGTACGATGAGGCCGTCCGAGGCTACTTGGAAGAGAGAACGCCCGACAAGAAGGTGCCGGAAACCGCCAGAAAGAAATAGGACCGTATATGCAAAAAAAGACCCACCGCTGTGCGGGCGGTGGGTTCACCGTTTCCCCTGAACACGAGTCCGTTTTCAGGAGGCTTGACTTATATAGACTCCGAAAACCAGAAGAAGTTGTTTCTGTGATCAGGATTTTTTTGAGCTTTTGGCGCCCAGAAGCCTCTAGCCAGCACTTTACTGCGTGATGCCGGGCACCTCGGCATGAATCAGTTCCACAAACTTTGGGTCTTGACGTACGGTAGCGAACACATCGTCTTTCTGGACGGCATCCTTCAGATTCGGATACCCGTTCTCCATTGCCCTCCGGAGTTGCCCAAGACAGTGTTCGGTATCGCCAGCTGTTGCGTAGAGCTTCGCCAGCATAAATGCATATCTCGCGCGGTCCTCGGGTTTGCTGACGTGCGCCGAGATACCGGTCGCTGACGTCCTCTCCAGCACCTCCGGATCGATGGCCAGCGCCCGCAGGTACTCCGCCATCGCTAACTCGTACTTCTTCTGGTCGAAATACACTGTCCCGAGATTGCTGTGGAATGACGCGGCGTCGCGTAGCGCGATCGCCTTCCTGTACTGCGAAATTGCGCGGCGGTAACTCCCGCGCTTGTAGTGGACAACCCCGAGATTGTTGACCGCCTCCGCGTAGTCCTTTTTCAGTTTCACCGCACGGTCAAACCGGCGCTTCGCCTGATCGAATCGGCCCAGTTGCAGTTCTGCCATGCCGGCCTTGTTCCACACTACGGCATTTTTTGGTGTTTTCTTCAGTGCGAGGTCGTAGTGCTGGAGTGCGCCAACAAAGTCCTTCTGCGAACGAAACGCATCGCCCCTCTGTTCCAGTTCCTGCGCAGTCAGCTTTTCGGGCGTAACCTGAGACTCGCCTGAAGCGGGCAGACTCTGGCCGTGCAGGATTGCGGGCGCAAGGCACACAGCTAGTATGAAGACCGAAATGCGGTAAAACATTGCACCTCCGTTGCAGATCCGCCTGGAATGAAACAACAGCGGATCACACACGTCGGCCTTCATGCTCGTGGCCGACGTGCTACTCGGTTCATTGCGGGATAGCTGGCGGCTTCGCGGACATCAGTTCCGCGAAGCGCTCATCAGTTCGCAGCGTCGCAAACTCCGAGTCTGAATAGACTTTATCGATCTCAGGATAGCCGTCTTCCATCGCTTTCCGTAGGTAGTAGAGCGACTTATCGGCATCGCCGTTGCTCGCGTACAGCTTGGCAAGCATGTACGAGAACCGCGCACGGTCCTCCGGCGATTGCATCCGCGCCGAGATGCCGGTCCGCGACGAGCGCTCGAACACATTCGGATCCAGTTCGTACGCCCGCCGATACTCCGGCATTGCTTCGTCGTACTTCTTCTGTTCCACCAGCGAGGTTGCCAGATTGCTGTGGAACGAAGCCGACTGCTCACGGAGCGCGATGGCCTTGCGGTAGTACTTAATCGCGTCCCTGTACTTCTTCCTCATGTGGTACGCGACACCAAGATTGTTGAGCGCCTCGGGGTAATTCTTGTCCATCTTGATGGCCCGCTTCAGCGCGCCCTGCGCCTTGTCGTAGCGACCCATCGAGAGATATGTCATACCGATTTTGTTCTGCATGACCGCGTTCGGCGCCTTCTTCATGGCGGCCTGATAGTAATCGAGCGCCTGCAGATAGTCCTTGAGATCTCGGAGTTCGTCAGCGCGCTTCTCCAGTTCCTCCGGGGTCCCGTCAGCAATCGATACTGCCGGCGCAACCATTACGCCCGACGACTGCACTGATACCGGAGGCTGAACTTCCTGTATCTCGTTCGAAACTCCGGGCAGAGCGCCCGGCATCGAATTCTGACCGTAAGCACCAATCGAACAGACAATAATTAGCAGCACAACCAGCATCGATCCGGAGCGACACACCATTGCCTACCCCCTCAATGAAGCGGTCCTGCTCTATTAGACGTTACTGGGGCTTGGAATTGTTCCCGTTTCCTTGTTTTTGTGGTTCGGGCGGCTTCCCGTCTTTCTTGTCCCCACCGCCAAAGAACCCCGCCAGCTTGCCGAAGAACCCCTTCTTCTTCTCCTGGGGTTGCTGAGGAACCGCGGGAGGTTGTTGCTGAGCTGCAGCTTGTTGGCCCTGAACCCCCGGCGGCAGGACCCTGGCCGGGCCATTCACGATTGCTGGTGGCGGCTGTCCCATTCCGAACAGCTTCTGGAACACGTTTCGTGGATCCCCACTCTGTTCGCAGGTGTCCTTGGGCTCCGTCCCGGCGATGAATGCGGCAGTGTAGGTTTCAGGACACGCGGCAGTCGCAAGCCGGTTCGTGATCTTGTCCAGCT